>Ga0335079_10000329_pt1 | contig 54451 bp, 50 predicted proteins | sample Lox_Sample_33_FD_206719 | JGI IMG/M metagenome (GOLD analysis project Ga0335079, IMG submission 206719) | Soil microbial communities from Loxahatchee National Wildlife Refuge, Florida, United States - Lox_Sample_3.3 | ecosystem: Environmental > Terrestrial > Soil > Wetlands | place: USA...
GTCACGGTCCTTCAATGAGCCTCGAAGAACTGCTCGTCCTCGGTAGAGCCCGTCAGTGCAACGTGGACGAGTTCGGCGAGATCGCCGTGCTGACCAGGTCGAAATATCCGGTGCCGACTTCACGCTGGTGCCTGGTCGCGGTGTAACCGGCCTTCTCGGCCGCGAACTCCGCTTCCTGCAGGCGCGCATAGGCCGGCATCCCCTCGGCCTCGTATCCTCGGGCGAGGTCGAACATCGAGTAGTTGAGCGCGTGGAATCCGGCAAGCGTGATGAACTGGAACTTGTATCCCATCTCGCCGAGCTCGCGCTGGAATTTGTCAATCGTGCCGTCATCCAGGTGCTTGCGCCAGTTGAACGAGGGTGAGCAGTTGAACCCGAGCATCTGGTCTGGGTACTTCGCCTTGATCGCTTCGGCGAACTCCCTGGCCACAGCGAGGTCCGGGGTGGAGGTCTCCATCCACAGCAGATCCGAGTACGGCGCGTAGGCCAGCCCGCGTGCGATGGAGGCCTCAATGCCGTTGTGCACATGGTAAGAGCCCTCAGCCGTCCGCTCGCCTGTGACGAACTCGCGGTCGCGCTCGTCCACATCACTCGTGATCAAAGTGGCGGCCTGTGCATCGGTCCGCGCGATCACAATCGAAGGCACGCCACACACATCGGCGGCCAGCCTGGCCGCGCTCGGGGTGCGAATGTGCTGCCCAGTCGGGATGAGCACTTTGCCGCCGAGGTGACCGCACTTCTTCTCGGACACAAGCTGATCTTCCCAGTGCACGCCCGCGGCACTGGCCGCGATCAGCGCTTTCATCAGTTCGTAGGCGTTGAGCACGCCACCGAATCCGGCCTCTGCGTCTGCCACAATCGGGGCCAGCCAATGCGGAGCCTCTTCGGCCTTGCCCGCTGACCAGGTGATCTGGTCAGCGGGCAGCAGCGCGTTGTTGATGCGGCGTACCACCCGCGGAACCGAGTTGGCCGGATACAAGCTCTGGTCGGGGTACGTCTGGCCGGCCAGGTTGGCGTCCGCCGCGACCTGCCAACCGGAAGGGTAGATGGCCTTGAGCCCGGCACGTACCTGCTGGACCGCCTGATATGGTCTAGACCTTATGATGTTCGGTCAGCGGCTGCGCCACCTCCTGCCAGCGCCCGCCTGCGGGGCTTTCCGCGCGCTGGGAGGGCATGGCGTGGCCGTCCGCCCGTGCGCACTCGCACATTCTGTCTGCGCTGCCGACCGGCTCGTTCCCCGGCGTCGATCAGGGCGACGTGTACGATTTCCTCGAGCGGCACGACAGCGAGTGACAAACGGGGGCCGATAGGGCGTGCCGTGCTGACTAGGGTCCCGCACCCAGCCGAGGAAATATTCACACGCCTGAAACGTTTGCGCTGGTGAAACGTGTTTTCCGGGGTGTATTCAGTGGCCCGTAGAGATATCGATGCGCAGGCGTCGGAACGTGACACGCGTAGGGGGGAAGCGTTGCTGCCTGAGGTCAGGACCTGGCTGCGGGACGCCACGACGGCCGCGGCGGACTGGTCCCCGCCCGCGCTCGCAGCCGCCAAAGGGACGGCCCGCGTCAGCGTGGTGCTTCCCGCCTACAACGAGCGCCGCACGGTGGGCTCGATCGTAGCGGCGATCCGCGGCTCGCTGATGCAGGCGCAGCCGCTTGTCGATGAGATCGTCGTGATCGATTCACGATCTACCGACGACACGGCCAGGGTGGCTGCCGCCGCGGGCGCGCAGGTGTTCGCGCAGGACGACGTGCTCGCGCGGCTACGGCCAGAGTCGGGGAAGGGCGAGGCGCTGTGGAAGTCCCTCGCGGTTACCACGGGCGACCTGATTGTCTTTCTCGACGCCGATGTGCGGAACTTCTCGCCGTCGTTTGTCACCGGACTGCTCGGCCCGCTGCTGACGGACCCGGGCATCAGCTTCGTCAAGGCCAGCTACGATCGGCCGCTGGAAAGATCTGCCGACAGCGGTGGCCGGGTTACCGAACTGGTCGCGCGCCCGCTGCTAAACCTGCACTGGCCGCACCTGGCCGGTTTCATCCAGCCGCTTTCCGGTGAGTACGCGGCGCGGCGCGCTGTACTGGAGCGGGTCCCGTTCTTCACCGGCTACGGGGTCGAACTCGGTCTGCTCGTCGACCTCTTCGAGGCGCACGGCCTGGCCGCAATGGCGCAGGTGGACCTGGGCACGAGGGTGCACTCGCATCAGGGCACCGCCGCGCTCGGCCGGATGTCGAGCCAGATCATGTGGACCGCCTGGTCACGGCTGCAACGCCACGGCCAGATCGTGGCCAGTGGGGAGCCCACGGCGCTGCTCACGCAGTTCCGCAGGAACGCGGGAGGGCATCACGCGGACGTCAGTGATGTCTCGGTCGCACAGCGGCCGCCGATGATCGAGATCCATGAGTATCTGGCTGCCCGCATGCTCGCCGCCGACGCCTGACGCGGGGAATTGTCCTGAACGGCTGCGCAGCGTGACACTTTCTGCCCTGCGGGGTGGCTGTGGGCGGGACACGGCGATGAGCCACGGCGCGTGGGGCGAAGCCGGAGCATACACGGTGGCTAGTTTCAGCGGCGGGTAACCGGTGTAGTTCTCCGCAAGCGAGGTGGCGGCGGCACGTGATGTGGTTACGTGGCGCAGTTGGGACAGTTGCAGCTGCGATTCCTTCTCCGCCAGCCGTGCCACCTAGTCGTCGTAGACCGCCTCGGGCACGAGATGGGGTCCCGTGGTCATGCGGATTGGCCTTGCTGCAGGAAGGACCCCCACGCGCCCGCCGAGACCGTTGGTTACCTGGCCTGTAGGGCCTGGGCAAGCGCGTGGAGGGTCGCAGCCTGGCTCGCCAGGTCTTGCTGGTGCTTTTCCAGCGCCTGATCCTGGGCGGCCAGGTGATCCTGGATCTTCAGCGCTTCGGCGAGCACCGCCTCGGCGTCCTCGTAGGTTTGCTCAGACCGCTTGTCCGCGGCCTTTGCTTGTACGTTCTGGCCGACGATGATGATCGGCAGCAGGACGAGCTGGAGGAAATTGGAGGATATCCACGCGACGATGATCGTCAGGTTGCCGCTCTTTATCGCGGAAGGCAAGCTGATCAGCGCGATCAGGGAGAACACATAGCCGCAGACCATGGTGCCGACGAGCAGCGTGATCTTCAGGCCCAGCCAGGTGTTAAACCTGGCGAAGGCGGTGTCGGCCGGATGCTGGTCCCTGACCTTCACCGGCCCGCTCATCTTGCGGGCCTGGATGTGCGGGTGCGGTACGTACTCGTAGAGGCTCATGTCACCTCGCTAACTGAACCGCCGCGCGCGACGGATAAGCGGATATTAGGTTGGATGAATACAAGGATCGCCCCGGCGTCGAGGTACCGTTGCGCTTTCCCATGATCACGGAGAGTTTTCGCGCAATCCAGACCGTTGCGTAACTCCCCCTTCGGCTGCCGCCGTGTTGCGGTCGTAGTTGGCCTGCAGGGGGGCTACGGCGTTCCCCGCAGGCCAACGATCAAGCTCGTTCGGCCTCCGGTCTAGTGTTCGACGGCCTTCAGCACGGAAATAGCTGCGTGATCACGGTGGCGCCGGCTGGACGTCGCGGTGGCGGCGGGCCAGGTGAGCCGGTAAGTTGGTCGTCGTGCGGACCGTAGCCCAGCTCCCGTGGTGGCGTCGCCCTCTTGGCGGCGCTCGTTCGCGTTTCTGACTTCACAAGCGACCGCCCGGGTTAGGCGGTCGCGGTCTGCGGCTCCGCCGGTTCCCGGGCCCTATCCCGGAGAGGCCGACGTGGACCCCACCTTTCAAGAAGCAGGCCAAGCAGAATTCGTGACCGGCTGCGGTGTCAAGGTCACCAGGATCGCGCAGCCCTTCGACCCTCAGCGGATGGGCGCGATCGCGTCCGCCGTCGATCACCGCCGGGGTGGCGTGCTCAGCTCGGGCATGGAGTACCCAGGCAGGTACAGCCGCTGGCACATGGCCTACATCGACCCGTGCATCGAGATCATCGCACGCGGCCCAGTGATCACAGCGCGGGCCTTGAACGACAGGGGCATCGTTCTGCTGCCCGTCATTGAAGCCGCCTTTCGCGTCAGTGGAATTCTAGCCAGTGCAAACGGCGGTGCCGCGACAAACACCGCAAACGGCGGTGCCGCCGCAGGCATCGCAGCCACTGGAGGCATTGCAGGCGGCGACGCCACCGCAGCCAAGGCAGGCGCCGCAAACCCCCGTGCCACCATAGGCACTCCAGACACTGAGGCCGATACCGGGGTAGCCAGTGATGCCACTTCAGATGTCACTGGCACCGCGGCGTCAGCCATTTCGGCCGCGTTCGCTGCTCCCCGGCGCAACGAGATCACGGTGGTCATCCCGTCACCCGAGGGTGTGATCCCGGAGGAGGAGCGGACTCGCCGTCCGACGGTTTTTTCCGCACTGCGTGAGGTTGTCGCGGCGTTGCGGTCCGATGACCCGAACCTTGGGCTGTATGGCGCCTTCGGCTACGATCTCGCGTTTCAGTTCGAACCGGTTACGCTGCGCCATCAGCGTCCGGCCAGCCAGCGTGACCTGGTCCTGCACCTGCCCGATGAGATTTACCTGGTGGACAGGAAGCGGGAGACGGCCCTGCGGTACTCCTACGAGTTCGAGACCAAAGGTACGGGCGGTGGGCGCACCGACGGCCTGCCGCGCACCACGCCGCTCACGCCGCACCCCCCACCCTCCCCGCCGGGCCGCCGGCCCATCCCGCCGCGGCCGGCGCGTGGCACGTACGCGCGGGTCGTGGCGGATGCCAGGCAGCGGTTCATCCGCGGTGACCTGTTCGAAGTGGTGCCTGGACAGGTGTTCCACCATGCCTGTGACTCACCTGCCGACTTCTACGAACGGCTGCGTTACCGCAATCCGGCGCCCTATGAGTTCTTCTTCAACCTCGGCCAGGGCGAGTACCTGGTGGGCGCGTCGCCGGAGATGTTTGTCCGGGTATCAGGCGACCGGGTGGAGACATGCCCGATCTCGGGGACGATAGCGCGCGGCGCTGACCCCCTCGAGGATGCGGCGAACATCCGTACCCTGCTCAACTCGGCAAAGGAGGACTCGGAGCTGACGATGTGCACGGACGTTGACCGGAACGACAAGGCGCGGGTGTGCGTGCCAGGAAGCGTCAAGGTGATCGGCCGTCGCCAGATCGAGATGTACAGCAGGCTGATCCATACCGTCGACCACATCGAGGGGCGGTTGCGCCCTGGTTACGACGCGCTCGACGCTTTCCTCACCCACATGTGGGCTGTGACGGTGACTGGCGCGCCGAAGACCTGGGCGATGCAGTTCATCGAGGATCATGAAGAGGGCCCGAGGCGCTGGTACGGGGGGGCGGTCGGAAGGATCGGCTTCGACGGTTCGCTCAACACCGGCCTCACTTTGCGCACCGCGCACATCACCGGCGGGATCGCCGCGGTCCGCGCGGGCGCGACGCTGCTGTATGACTCGGATCCGCAGGCCGAGGAGCGGGAGACGGAACTGAAGGCTCGCGCACTGCTCGAGACGCTCGCCATGGCGACGCAGGCCACTGCGGGGGGACCGGGAGGTCGCCCCCCAGGGCGAGCAGAGCCTGAAGGGCTGCCACAGCCTGGCGCCGATCCCGCCGCCACCACTCTGCCCGGTGATGGATTGACCGTGCTTCTCGTCGATCACCAGGATTCCTTCGTCAACACGCTGGCGGACTACTTCAGGCAGCAGAGTGCCCGGGTCACCACGATGCGAGCGGGCTTTGCGCCTACTCTGCTCGACCAGATCGGGCCCGATCTCGTCGTGCTGTCGCCTGGGCCTGGCTGGCCATCCGACTTTGGCTGTGAGGCTCTGCTCAAGGAGCTTGATGCGCGCGGCATGGCTGCGTTCGGGGTGTGCCTGGGACTGCAGGCCATGGTGGAGCACGCCGGCGGCACGCTCGGGCTGCTGCCGCGCCCGGTGCACGGCAAGGCCGGCCTGGTGCGGCGCTGTTCGCCCGGGGGAAATAGGTCTGCCGCGAGCTGCCCATCCGCTGGACTGCTCGACGGCCTGCCCGAGGAGTTCACGGCCGCCAGGTACCACTCCGTGCACGCCACCGCTGAGCAGGTGCACGGGGGCTTCGACGTCACCGCGATGACGGCGGATGGCGCGGTAATGGCGATCGAGAACGAGGCCGCAGGCAGATGGGCGGTCCAGTTCCACCCCGAGTCGATCCTGACCACGGAGGGCCGCGCGGGCCAACGGGTTATCGCGAACGTCCTTCGGCTGTGCCGCGCGCGGATGTCGGGCCGACCTGGTTAGCTAGTCTCCGCACACCGCCCACCGGTCCTGCTCGGACCATTAGAACCGACTGGGGTCGCCACCGTGCAGAGCGTCGAACCTGAGATCTTCCTCGTCAGCAGGCCACAGCTCGACTACGAGGCCATCGCCCGTTACCTGCGGGAAGTGGGCGGCGAGAGCTGGCTCGAGCGCCTGGACAGGGGCGACCTCGACGGCGAGCGTGGCGAACACGGCAACGATCCGCAAAACCTCGCCGAGTTCGCGGGCAAGCTCTGCTACCGGTCTTGGGAACCTGGGCTGAATCCCAACGTCAGGAAGGTCCGCGGCGATCAGCCGAAGTACCTGGAGAACATACTGTCCAGCGCGCACGGCTCCGTGCTCGAGCACGTCAGCTTCACCTTCGTGCTGCACAACTGCAGCAGGGTGCTCACCCACGAGCTTGTCCGCCACCGGCCAGGGACGGCCATCTCACAGGAGTCGCTGCGCTTCGTACGGCTGGCCGACATACCTTTCTGGTTCCCCGAGTGGGCGCGCCAGGATCCAGAATTGATGAAGCGCGCGACGGCCGTTCTGGAGCAGCTTGAAGGGTTCCAGCTCTGGATGGCGAGCCATTTCGGGCTCGACGAAGAAGGAGTGCCGTTCCACGAGAAGAAGCACAAGACGTCGTTCATGCGGCGGTTCGCACCGGATGGCGTCGCAACTGGCCTGCTCTGGACGGCGAACATCCGGACACTTCGGCACACGATCGAGGCGAGAACCGATTCAGGGGCAGAGGAGGAGATCCGGCTGGTATTCGGCCGGATCGGCGAGTTCATGCGGGCCGAGGCGCCTTCGTTGTTCGGTGACTACGTGGTCGAGGACGGTACGTGGGTGCCACGGTGGCGCAAGGTATAAGGGCCAGGGACCAAGCCGCGCCCGTGTCATGCGTCCGTCCCCAGCGGGTCGCTATAGATGCGGGTGATCGGGATTCCGATGGTGGTCAGGACCTGAGTGGTCTCGCGGACCAGGCCGGCGGGCCCACTGATGTACACGTCATGGTCGGGCCACGTCCGCTGCCGCGCTACGACATCGGGGAGCAGGCCGCGGATGCCGTCGAATTGCGCATCGTCGGACACGACCGGGATAACTTGCAGCGACGGGTGACAGGACGCCATCCGGCGAAGGGCCGTGAGGTCGTACAGATCTGATTCCTTCCGGGTGCCGAAAAAGAGGTGAATACGGCGCTGAGCGCCGGGTGTGATGCTGTGAAGCAGCTGTTCTATAATGGCCTTTATCGGGGCCAGGCCAGTGCCTCCTGCAACGCACAGAACATGCCTGGCGGAGCCTGTTTCGGGGACCATTGTTCCGTCCGCGCGGCTAAGCAGAAGCGTATCGCCGGGGCGCGTATAATGGACTAGAGAACCGCTGACCCACCCACCAGGAATTGCACGAACATGAAACTGGATGATGCCGTCTTCGCGGGGCGCGTTCGCAATGGAGTAGGTGCGCCACACTCGGGGCCAGCGGGCACATTGCACGCTCACGTATTGGCCCGAGCGGTAGGGCAGCGGCTGAGTGGGGCGGACCGTCAGGACGGCGATATCGGGCCCGCGCTTGTCATGCGCGACCACATCGCCAAGCCACCAGGGCGGTGCCTGGCAGGCATCGTCGTCTGCTGCCCTGATCATGACGTTAGAGACTCGGTCGAATGCGTCCTGCCAGGCGCCCTGCACTTCGGCGGTCCACCCATCGGCAAGGAAGGCTCTCAGCGTGGCCATAAACGCAGCGCAGATGGCTGTGTAGTGGGCGGGGATGACGCCGAACTTCCTATGGTCGCGTCCCAGGTCCGCCGCATAGCTATCTAGGGCATACTGGCTGTCCAGGCTCCAGACGATACGAGTGATCGCCGCAAATAGCCGGTCGCCGTGGTCGCTCATGGATGCGGGGAACATGCCGCGCAATTTTGGATTCTCGGCAAACAAGCGGCCATGAAAGGATGTGATGAACTCTTTAGCCACTGGTTCGATGAGTGCGAGGGACTCTTTTATGGTCCGGTGGTCGGTTGGCGTACGCAGGCTCACGCCATGATTGAGCTCGTCGGTTTGAGGCGAGAAGCGTGCCCGGCTCTCATGGAACTCATTCGCCGCCGGCGGGGTTGTGCTCACGGGTACCGCAGTCTCACTTTCCTGCCAGCCATTCCCTATAGCCTCCGATCGTCAGGACCGCCATAGTATGAGTGTTGCACTCATGCTGGGCGATCACAAGCGTTTCGTGACAAGCGGGACCAAGGGGCCACTGAAGGCAATGAGTTCCGTGCAATGGCTCGTGCATCTGCAATTGCATTACGATAATTATTAGTACTATTCGGTCCGTTGACTGACCATCCGAACAGGCCTGCTCGGCCAGGTCACACAACGCGAATCCCCGGGCCAGATCAGGCAGTTTGATCTGGGCGGCCGACGATTTCTGCGGGGGATCACGGGGGTAGTCTCCCGGGGCAATACGGTCGGAAAATGGACCTGCCGTAGCACCTGCCGAGCCGCAGTTGCCTGCTGCGGGCCGCGCGTTCCCCATCGCGCTTTCGTGAACACTGGCCGGGTGCCTTCCGGCCACGGGGGGCCGGGCCGGGCGGACGCCGAACGGGCACCGACACGGGGCCGGCCGCCCCCGGACAGGCACCGCGACGGGGCCGGCCAACCTGGCCGGTCAGGCGCGCCGCGGCTGAGCGCTCCGAACAGCGCGTTATTCGACATGTGCTATCCGTGACGAGGCAGGTTTCCGCGGCCATTTTCAGGCAGCCGATTAACTCAGGTCCTGCCCACGTCAGGGCGGCAATGCACCATCATGGGACGGAGGAGGATATTCCGCGATTTCTGGGAGGCCGCCAAGCGACGGCATGCGACGGGGCAACGGCGCAGGCTGGCGCGTATCCGCCGCGACGAAAGCCCATCGGCCGCGACCAGTCGGGAGTCGGTGTTCGCACGCTACGCGGGCGCAGGACACGCGCTGGTACGTGCCGGGCTGGGACGTGCCGGGCTGGGACGTCCAGCGGCGTCCCAGAGTTCCGGGCGTCGCGTGCGTTCCGGAACAGGCTTGCAGGAGGAAGCACGAGGATGGAGTCCCGCCCGCTCATTGGCATTACGAGCCATCTCGAACCCGCGCGCTGGGGGGACTGGGTCCGGGAGGCCGTTGTGGCCCCAGCCAGTTACGCGCGGGCCGTGCACCGGGCCGGCGGTATCCCCGTCGTGCTGCCGCCGATTCCTGGCGACGGCCTCACGGACATCGTGCGCGCGCTGGGCGGGCTTGTCCTTTCCGCAGGCGGCGACATCGACCCTGGGTTGTATGGCCAGCAGGCGCAGGAGCGGACCGGTGATCCAGATTCGCGCCGGGACAGGTTCGAGTTCTCGATCATCCGGGCCGCGATTGAGGCGAGGCTGCCATTCCTCGCGATATCGAGGGGCATGCAGGTGCTGAATGTCGCGCTGGGCGGCACCCTGATCCAGCATCTGCCCGCGTTTGTCGGGCACGACAGGCATGCGCCGGGCCCAGGCCACGCGGGTGGCCATGGCATCCGGATCAGCAGTGAAGGCAACCTTGCCAGCATTCTCGGCACGACGGTCACAGTGACCGCGAACCATCATCAGGCGGTACACCGGCTCGGCACCGGGCTGGTCGCGGTCGCCTGGGCGGATGACCAAATCGTCGAGGCCGTTGAGCTACCGGGGCATCCGTTCGGCATCGGCGTGCAGTGGCGCCCGGAGGACGGCGACGACCCGCGCCTGTTCGAGGCGTTCATCAACGCGGCCGTGCAGCGCGCGGCCCATCGGCCGCCGGCCCAAAATGGCGGGCGCGGGTCGGTCGCGCCGGTAGTCGCATCCGTCAGCCAGCGCGGCGCACCCAGCAGGCGCGGCCGGCGTGCTTGAAGCCGCATGGCCCCAGGGGGGCGACCGCTGGGATCGCCTAGCACAACTGTCGCAGCGCTTATGTATGTTGCAAGAACGGCAGCCAGCGCACCGGCCTGGCCTGGATGATCGCTGCCCCTGCTGACCGGCAGGCGGAGGACTGGTGCGCGACGTGACGCCGCCGGGGTGCGTATAACGGGATGCATATACCGGTATGCGTATACCGGATGACCGCGCCGGTGAGGCGCCGACGGCGGGAGGATCCGCGTGATCGACGGATACGAGCGGTACAAGCGGCTGCGGATCGACTGGGCGGACGTGGGCGTGCTCCAGGTGACGATGAGCGCGCCAGGCAGGCTGAATGCCGTTGACGCGACCGCTCACGGTGAACTCGCGGAGATCTGGCGGGACGCCGACCGTGACGACCGGGTCCGGGCTGTGCTGGTCCGCGGCGAGGGCGCCGCGTTCTCCGCCGGCGGTGATCTCTCGATGATCGAGGAGATGATCGAGGATTACCGGACCCGCTCACGTGTCCTCGCCGAGGCTCGTGACATCGTCTACAACCTGATCAACTGCTCCAAGCCGGTGGTCAGCGCCATGCAGGGGCCCGCGGTCGGGGCCGGCCTCGCGGTAGGCTTGCTAGCCGACGTGTCGGTCGCCGGGCGCAACGCCCGCATCATCGATGGCCATACCAGGCTCGGCGTGGTGGCCGGCGACCATTCCGCGCTTGTCTGGCCGCTGCTGTGCGGCCTGGCCAAGGCCAAGTACTACCTGCTGCTCTGCGAGCCGGTCTCCGGCGCGGAGGCCGAGCGCATCGGCCTGGTCAGCGTCTGCGTGGATGACGACCGCGTGCACGAGGAGGCACTGCGGATCGCGGCCACGCTCGCGGCAGGAGCGGCCGGCGCGATCAGGTGGACCAAGTATGCGCTCAACAACTGGCTACGGCAGGCCGGGCCGGCCTTCGACGCGTCGCTTGCGCTCGAGTTCTTCCAGTTCGCCGGCCCCGACATCCGGGAGGGCCTACGTGCCCTTCGCGACAAACGCGACCCGGACCACGGGGCCAGCTGACCGCTGCTGGCCCGCGAACGGCGCCGGTGCGCCGTGGGGCAGCACAGGCCCCGCGGACCTTCTCGGAGCGAGATCCCGCGGCAGCCGTTCAGTATGAGCGGGGGAGCCCAAGCTCGTGCGTGGCGATGTGGGCCAGGATCAGCTCTTCCGCGACCGGCGCTATCCGCCCGATCCGCGCGTCGCGGAACATCCGGGCAACCGGGTAATCGAGCGAATAGGCCATCCCGCCGAACGTCTGGAAGGCGCGGTCGGCCGCTTCCCATGACGCCTGGGTGGCGGTCAGCTTGGCGATGTTGGCCTCCGTGCCGCACGGCTGATGCATGTCGAACAGCCAGGCCGCCTTGTAGGTCATCAGCCTGGCAAGTTCCGTCTTTGCCTTGATCTGCGCCAGCGGGAAGGCGATCGCCTGGTTCGTGCCGATCGGTCGGCCGAAGACCTCTCGCTCACGCGCGTAGCCGCATGTCACCTTGAGTGCCGCGTCCGCGCCGCCGATCGCGCTGGCGGCGACGATGATCCGCTCGGGGTTGAGGATATCCCAGAGCACCGTGAATCCCCGGTCCACCTCGCCGAGCACCCGGTGCGCGGGCACCCGGACATCGTCGAGGAACACCATATTGGAGGGAATCGTGTTCCAGCCGAGCTTGGGGATCGGCTGGTAAGTGAGCGTGCCCGTCGTGGTGGCCTCCTTCACGTCGACAAGCAGCACCGTGAGGCCGCTGGTACGCGGCTTTGCCTCGGCGGCCGGTATCGTCCTCGTGACGAGCAGCATGTAGTCGGCGCGCTGCACGCCGGTAATCCAGACCTTCTGACCGCGCACAAGGAAGTCGGAGCCGTCCCTGCGGGCCTGCGTCGTGATACGCAGAGAGTCGCTGCCCGCGTCGGGCTCGGTGATGGCGAAACAGGTCTCAAGCTGGCCGGCCGCGAGCCCGGGAAGCAGGTCGCGTTTTTGCTCCGCCGTGCCGTGCCTGCTGATGGTGAGCGCGCCAAAGCCGGGGGTGAGCAGGTAGATGAAGGACGAACCTGAACCCGCCCCCGACGAGGAAAGGGTCTCCGTCGCTACCGCGAGCTCGAGCAGGCCGAGGCCGGCGCCGCCGTACTCCTGCGGAACGCAGAGCCCGAGCCAGCCACCCTTGGCCAGTTCTGCCCAGACCTCCGTTGGCCATCTCTTGTCCTGCTCGCATTGGTCCCAGTAGCTGTGGTCGTAGCGTGCACCGACCGCAGCGACGCCCTCACGTACCGCCTCGGCGGTCTCCGGCAGGTTGAAGTCCATCCGGTGCCTTCTCTCGCGGCTGCGTACTTCCAGGTCTGCCCCGCCCGGTTGGGTAGGCCATATCGTGGCCAGACCTGTCCGGGCCCACCTATCCGGGCGGGCCCACCTGTCCGGGCCCACCTATCCGGGCGGGCCCACCTGTCCGGGCCCACCTATCCGGGCGGGCCCACCTGTCCGGGCCCACCTTAACCGAACGAGATTCGCTCACGCCGCCCGCGCTCGCTCGCGTACGCTCGCTCACGTACGCTCGCTAGGTGCCGTTCTCGCGGCCCATCGGCAGCGGGCGCACACGCAGGTGCCCCTGGACGATCGAGACCGTGGCCCCGGCCTTGAGGTCGGCGGCGACGGCAGCCAGGTTGGCGAGGATGAGGGCGGCCTGCTGGGCCGGGCTCAAGTGGTCGGCCGAGCGGAGCAGGACGAGCGAAGGGCTTGGCACGCCGCGGAGGGCGCGCACGAGGGTGAAGTCGGTATCGGCGGAAATGATCGTCTGGCCTTGCGACCTGGCATGCGCAAGTACCTGGTCGTCGTCCGCGGTAATCCGGCCGTAGTCGCGCACGTGGTCAGCCTGATGACCGTGCTCGCGCAGCAGATCAGCGATCATGGGCGACAAGCTCGCGTCGACGAGGAACTTCATGCTGGCAACGTGAGCGGCAGTTCACGTTCGTGCACGGCGGCTGCGGCAAATTCGAGCACGGCGAAGATATCCTCGCGGTCGAGGTACGGGTAGTCGGCAAGGATCTCGTCGACGCCGCGGCCCGCGGCCAGCTGACCGAGCACGGCCGGCACGGTGACCCGGGTGCCCCGGATGCATGGCAGCCCGTTCATGCGGTTGGGGTCGATGCTGATCCTCGAAAAGGGCATGGTCCGATGGTAAGACGGGCAGGCGCCTGGCGGCCCTGCCGATCTCTCGTCGGGTCACAAGCGCCCGGGTTGTAGTCGAATGAATGCGACTGGCCAGTTTTGCGCAGGTCCCGATGACCCCGAGCGAGCTGCGCGCAGCTGGCAGCTGGGCGGGCACGTCCATGCCGGCCTGGTGTCACGAGTCGAGCAGGTGTACGGAGCGGTCGCCGTGCCGGAGCGGGCGCCGGGATGATCACGGCTCAGCCATCGCACTACGGCCTGTTGCGGCCGAGGCGTTCGTGCGACGAGACCCATTCGTCCGCGACGACCGCAGAGCCAAGCGACAATTCGCCGCACAGCACGGTAGCCGCGACGATCTCAGCGAATTTCCGTACCTTGCCGGTGCCATAGCAGCCGAGAAGTCCGAGGCATTCGCGCTGTGTGGGCAGCCCCGTCCCGCCGCCGTAGGTGGCGACGATCAGCGCAGGGATGGTGATCGAGTAGTAGTACCCGCCGGTGGCGATCAGTTCCGTGTACACGAGCGCGGCGGAAGACTCGGCCACGTTGGCGATGTCCTGGCCGGTCGCGACGAAAAGCGCCGTGATCGCGTTGGCGGAGTGGTTACCATTGTTGTTCACCCCGGACATGAAGCTGCCGAGGTTGGAGACCTGACGGGCCTGGTACATCCACTCGGGTCTGGTGTGCATCAGCTCACTGACCAGTTCCGCCGGGATCGTCGCCTCCGCGGTGACCCGCTTGCCGCGTGTGCGCAGGATGTTGATCTGCGAGCTCTTCTTGTCTGTGGCCAGATTGGACTCGAGGATGAACTGCCTGACCCCGGAGTAGTTAGCCCGGATCCAGCGGCATGCCTGCCACGTGGCCCGGCCGGTCAGGTTCTGCCCGGCGGCGTCCCCGGTCGTGTAGTTGAATCGCAGGAATACGAACCTGCTCGCGGTGTATTGCTCGATATCATGCAGGCGGCCGGTTCTCGTGGTCGTCTCGGCCTCCTGTTTGACGACGTCGAAGTGCTCCTTTACCCACTCACCGAACGCGCGGGCTTCGCGTGCGGAGTCGAAGCCGAATGCAGGGGCGCGCTGCATGACATCGTCCATGACCGTCGTCTTGACGCCGCCGGCCGCATGCAGCAGCTTCATGCCCCGGTTGTAGCTCGCGACCAGGGTTCCCTCCGTCGTGGCCATCGGCACGTAGAACTCACCGCGCGCGTGCTCGCCGTCAACGAGAAGCGGGCCCGCTATCCCGATCGGCACCTGCGCGGCGCCCACGAAGTTCTCGATGTTCCCGGAGAGCGCGGACGGGTCGACGGAGTACCTGCCGACATGTTCCGCCCGGATTCCGGTGGTTTTCTGCAGGAAGTCCACGCGCTCGGCCGCGGCGGCACGCGTGTAGTCGTCGCCTCGGCGCGGGATCGCGGCCCGCGCGCGCTCACGGTCGGTTGCCGTCATATTGCGGTGACCCCTTAGCTTGTCGGTCCTTCGTGGCGCTCGGCGTGGTCAGGACCGGGTGAGCTGGTCCTTCGAGATCTTGCCGGTCGCGTTCTTCGGCAGTTCGTCGCGGAACTCGACGAACCGAGGGTACTTGTAGGCAGCGAGGCGCTCTTTGCAGAAGCCGATCACCTCCGGGCCGGTGACCGATTGGCCGGACTTCAGTGCCACGAACGCCTTGACCTCCTCACCAAGCCGGGCGTGGGGGATTCCCACCACAGCCGCCTCAGCGATCGCCGGATGGGCGTGCAGCACGTCCTCGATCTCAAGCGGGTACACGTTGTACCCGCCGCGGATGATGAGTTCCTTCTTGCGCCCGACGATGAAGAGGAAACCGTCCTCATCGACGTAGCCCAGGTCGCCGGTGTGGAACCAGCCGCCGGCGAAGGCCTCCGCCGTGGCCTCCGGATTGTTCAGGTAACCCTTCATGACGTGCAGCCCGCGGGTGACCACCTCGCCCACGTTGTCCTGGCCGCGCGGCAGTTCCCTGCCGTCGTCATCCCATACCTGTGTCTGGGTGCCCCACAGTGGCTTGCCGACGCTGTAGGCGCGGCGTTCGATGGCGGTGCGGTTGAAGGTTGTCGTGGACGCGGTCTCGGTCAGCCCGTAGCCCTCGAGGATGAGGACGCCGAAGTGCTCCTCGAAGGCGTCGAGCACGGGCGACGGTATCGAGGCGCCGCCGGAGATCGCGACCCGCATCGATGACACATCGTATTTGTCAAGCTCTGGGTGCGCGAGCAGGGCGATGTACATGGTAGGCACGCCCTCGAAGATGGTCGCGCGGTCGCGTTCGATCGCGGCGAGGACGGCCGCAGGGTCAAAGCGTGGGACGAGCGACATCGTGCAGCCGAACCGCACGCAGATGTTCAAGATGCTGGACAAACCAAAGACGTGGAACAGGGGCAGCACGGTGAGGGCGATGTCGTCCGGCCGAATGTCGAACAGGCGCCCGGGGATGTCGGCGTTCATGTACAGCTGGATGTGCGTCAGCTCCGCGCCCTTGGGCCGGCCCGTCGTGCCCGAGGTGTAGACGATGACCGCTGTGTCGGTGAGGTACCGCCCTTCCAGGCGTCGCCCGCCCGTGGACGCGGCGAGCAGCTGCTCGAACGGAACGGCGCTGCCCGCTGCTTCCTGCGCCTGTCCGACCACGTAGACGGCACCCACACCGGCCTCGGCCGCCGCCTTGGCTGCCTGCTCGAAGACGCCTGCCCAGGTGATGATGGCCCTCGCCCGGCTGTCGCTGAGCTGGAACTCGATTTCCGGCGCTTTCAGCAGCACGTTCATCGGCACGACCACGGCGCCGGCCTTGAGGATCCCGAAATACGCGATAAGGAATTGGGGGATGTTCGGCAGCTGGACCGCCACCGCGTCTCCTGGCCGCAGGCCCGATTCCGCGAGGCCTGTGGCCAGCTGGTCGGACAACGCGTCAAGGTCCGCGTAGGTCAGCTGCCCGCCCGGGTAGACCGCGGCCGGCTTGCCTGGTGACGCGTCCGCCGACTCACGCAGGATAATCGCGAGGTTGAAGTCCATCACTGTTGCTCCCTTCCCCTGGAGGCGAGCTCATCGGGACTGAGCAGCATTCCTGAGACGGCTGGTTCCTGGCTGGACGGCAGTCGCCAATGATCCGCCGTCGGCGCCTCCACGGTCCACGCTTTAACCCCCGCACGGGCGTCAAAACAGGCGTTGTTCCCGATAAAGCAGGACCTTCGCCACCAGCCCGCTGCCGCGGGCGCCCGGATATCCGGTCGCTGGCACCCCTGCGGACCTGCGGATTTGCCCGATCGCCGGGCCCGCCGCGCGTGTCAGTAGGTCGAACGGCCCCCGAACATCTCCCCGAGCCTGAACGCGAGGTTCAGGTCACCTTCGATCGTTATTCGGCCGTCCAGAATCAAGGGGTAGAAGTACTCCACGTTTGTAATGATCTTGACGAAGTCGACCAGGGGGAGCCTGATCACCAGTGCCGCATCAGCCGCGGCGCCTGGGCGTGCCCGCGCGCGCTTGTCCACGATCTCGATCGTCGACCGCCGTTGGCCGAGGGGTCGGGGCCCGGCTGGTCGGCGCGGCCACGGTCACGAAACTCTCCTCAGCCTTGCCTGCTTCTTCTCCGCGACTTCAGACCGATGAAACTGGCCGTGTATTCCCGCGACGGCCGCGCCACATCTGGTGACGATCACCGGGTTCAGCTCAAGCTCGGTGACCTGTGGAACACGCGCTGCCAGCTGGCTCACCCGCTCAAGCAGCACGGCCAGCGCAGCGAGGTCAAGCGTCCCCGGCTCACCCGCGGCCACGGCGACAGGGGCGGGTTCCGAATACGGTCCGACAGCGCCGTCGTGGCCGGTAGTGTCGTCCTGGTCCGCGACGCCCGGAGCGGCATCCGCACAGCTGCCTGCCCGCGCGGGCGCTGCCTGGTCGCCGCGGAGTTCGTCAAGCATGTCCATGGCGTCGCGTGGGCCCAGCGGCGCGGACCTGGTCACGCGGGCGCCTACAAGCGCACCCGCGGGGCCGCCGAGGACGAGTGACACCTGCGCGTCGTCACCGGGCTTCCTGATGACGCGGACGACAACCTCAGCACCCTGCTGAGGCTGGCGCCTGATGCGCACCCCTGTCATAGCAGACCCGAGGGTGGCGGTGAGCCGCCGGTACGCCATCCGCACCTCGCTGGGCGTGGCAAGACCGCAGCGCGTGATCTCCGGCCTGCCCGCCAGCCTGGCGCCCTCTGCGACCAGTGTCACAGGAAAGCCGAGCCACCAGGCGGCCTCCACGGCGCTGTCGGCACCGTCGGCTGTCACGCTCTCAACGACCGGGACACCGTACCGTCTTAGCAGTACGGCGAGCAGCCGCCGGGCCGAAGGATCCGCCGCGGATGGGGTCGCCGTCGTCGGTTGCCGGGCTGATGAGGCGGCCATAGCGGCTCCTTTGGTACGACCCAGCTCTGGTCCGGGCCGCGCTATGACCCGGTGTCAGCGAAGCCGCCGCAAGAAAGGGTCTTGCGGCTCCGCCGGAGTAATTCGTACCCGCGCATCGACGGCGCTGACACCGTCTTGGCGGGCAATAACCGGATTGAGATCGAGTTCCGCGACTTCCGGCAGGTCGTCGGCGAGCTTGGAAACTCGGAGCATGGTATCGGTGAGCGCCGCAACGTCCGCGGCGGGCGTGCCGCGATGGCCGAAAAGCAGCGGAGCGGCCCGAATCTCACGGACCATGTAGTCCGCGTCGGCGTCGGTGAGTGGTGCGAGCCGCACGGCCTTGTCGCCGAGGACGTCGGTGCTGACGCCGCCGAGACCGAACACGACGAGCGGGCCGAATATTGGTTCCTGCGCGACCCCGATGAGCACCTCCACTCCCTCGCTGACCATGGGCTGCACCAGCACCCGATCGAGCTTGGATCCGAACGTGTCGACGAGCAGGCGGTAGGCGCGCCTGACGTCCTGCCCGTTGCGCAGGTCAAGCTGGACTCCGCCGGCGTCGCTCTTGTGCACAAGCCCCGGAACGTCCGCTTTGAGCGTGACGTGCCCGCCGAGTTCATCGGCGACACGGACAGCGGCATCCTCGCTGGTAACCGGTTTGGTGCTGACGAGCGGGATCTCATAGCAGGAGAGCAGTTCGATGGTCTGGCCAACGGAAAGCCAGCCGCCGCGCCGGTGCCTGCCGAGGAATCGCCCGATTAGCGCGCGGGCGTCCGCCTCGCGCACGCCGTCAAGTTCGGGTACATGACCGCGCTGAGTGGTGCGCCAGGCGTGGTAGCGCGCAGCGTGCCCAAGCGCGCGGGCCGCGCTTTCCGGATAGGCGTATGCGGGCACCGCGTCCCTGATCAGCGGCCCGGCCTTCTTGTCGGCGTCGCTCGGTGCGTTGCCGTCGCCGCCGCCGTCGCCGCCGCCGTTGCCATTGCCGGAGTCTGCTCTCTCCTGGGGGGGGCCTTCGCGGCCGAGCAGGCGAACGGCCTCGGGCTGGCTGAGCAAGGCAGCCGCGAGCGGCTTGGTCAGTTCTGCCGCCTTGATAGCAGGAACGATGTCGGCTGTGCCGGTCGGTACGGCGATCGCGAGGACCATGTCGATAGCGTCATCGGCGCCGACCTCTTCGAGGCTGGCACGGAAGGCCGCCGGGCTGACCGCGGCGGTGGTGTCCACCGGCCCCTTGACCACCGCGCCTGGCGGCAGCAGGTGCCGAAGCCGCCGCTGGGTCTGCCCGCTGACCGCCGTCACCAGCAGGCCGAAGTCGGCGCACGCATCCGCGGCGAGCACTCCGCCGCCGCCTGCGTTGGAGACGACGGCGACCCGCCTGCCCTCAGGCAGTGGCTGGCTCGCGAGCAGGGCCGTTGCCTCGACAAGTTCGCCGAGGCTCATGGTCGAGATGATGCCTGCCTGCTCGAGCAGCGCCTCCCGGGTAACCAGGGGAGTAGCGACCGCCTTGGTGTGCGAGGCGGCTGCCCGCTGACCCATGGTGGACCGGCCCGCGTGCACAGTGAGCACCGGGATGTGCTGGCCGGCATAGCGCGCGGTGCGCGCGAATTTGCGCGGGCTGCCGAACGACTCCACGTAGAGCACTGCCAGCTTGGTCAGGTCATCTTGCGCCCACCATGTCAGCATGTCGTTGCTCGACACGTCGTACTTGTCGCCGACGGACGCGAAAGACGAGACTCCGATGCCGAGCCGGGACAGCTGATCAAGCAGGGCGATACCGACGCCACCTGACTGCACGACTAGGCCCGCCGCGCCCGCGGTCGGGTGGCGCGCGGCGAAGGTCGCGTCCAGGCCGATGTGCGGCACGGCGACGCCGAAGCAGTTCGGGCCGACCAGGCGCATGCCATGCCTACGGCAGATGGCCAGCAGATCGGCGCCCACTGCGGTGTCGAGCCCAGCGGTGATCACGACCAGTGCCCTGACGCCTCGCCGGCCGCAGTCCTCAGCTACCCCCCTAACGGCTGCCGCAGGCACCGCCACGACTGCCAGGTCTACGGGTTCAGGCAGGTCCGCCACCGACGCCACGCATGTCACGCCCTCGACATGGCGAGCGCGGGGGTTCACCGCGTACACGTGCCCGGTGAAGCCGCCTGTCACGATGTTGTGTAGGATCGCGCGGCCCACGGTCCGCATCTGGCGGCTCGCGCCCACAACGGCGACCGCGGCCGGTTGAAGCAGATAGCGCAGGCTGGCCACGTCGGCGCTGCGTTCCCTGGTCGCCACGGTGTCCAGATAGCTGTCGAGACGGCTGTCGGCGTCGTCGAGCGGGAACGGGAAGGTGAGGTTGATGAGACCATCGTCAAGCTCCCGCTTCGCCGGAAGCCCGGCGTCCGCGAACACGCGCAGCATGGCGGCGTTGGTCGCGAGTGTCTGGGCCGTAAAGCCGGCCAGCTTCCGCCTGCGGGCGATGGAGACGAGATGCTCGAGCAGGAGGGTTGCGATGCCGCGGCCGTGCATGTGATCGGCCACGGCGAAAGCGATCTCGGCGAACCCTGACTTGCCCGACGGTTCGTAACTTGCTACCCCGATGAGCTGGTTGTCCAGCCAAGCGAGCAGCGCCTCGTGATCTTCGGCAGGTTCCCTGCAGACGCGCTTGGCTTCCATTTCGGCCGCGTACGGGCTGAGGTTGAAAAACCTAAGGTAGACATTGTCTGGGGACATCGAAGCGTGCATCTGGCGCACTGCTTCGAAGTCTGCGAGTCCAGCGGGCTTGATCTGGATCGTGGTGCCATCGGTGAGCAACGCGTAGACGCCGGCCTCGACTGCCCTCGGATTCATTCGAGATCCCTCGCGCGCTCTGCTGCCTGTGCTGCCTGTGCTGCCTGTGCTGCCTGTGCTGCCTGTGCTGCCTGTGCTGCGAGCTTGCTCGTTCCGGCTGGGTGGCTCGCGGGAACGATCCTGGCGTACTCGCCAGGGAATACCAGGGCTACGTGTCCGTCGCTCAGCCACTTGATGACATACGGTGGGGTGCCGTCTTCGTGCTGGACACCGATCACCAAGCCAACGCGGTCGCCGTTACCGTCAACGAGCAGGCGGTCGCCGACACATGCCTTCATGACGGCCTCCTCACCTTCATCGCCCGCATCGGGGACCCCGGACCTCTTGTGGTGGCCGCCCAGGCCCGTGCGATCCATCTGCTGTAATCGTCGGCCCCCGCGCTAAAGGTCCGCATCGGGCCGAGGTCCTTGGCTTGCGGGCCGTTGGGCCCACGCGCTGGGCCAGCCCAATAGGCACACATAACGGCGCGCATCGTCGTCAATCGGCCTAACCGTCTTGCACTTTTCTGCCTTCTGCCACTTAGCCCTCCGCGCTTGGGACCCTACGCTGGAGGCCCTCTGTAGTGGGGCTTTGCGGACCCGGGCGTTTTGGACTTGGGCTTTTCTTGACTTCGGCCTGCTGGGTACGGGCGTCTTCTGCGGCGGGGGCGAAGGTCCTTGCCGACGGGACGCCGTCGGCCTCCTGCGGCAAGCACAGGCGCCAACGAGCGTGGACAAGTGGGCAACGTGGAATGGGCTGACGAAGGAATTGAAGGAGCCGTCATGACCGCTCGCCCTGCCGATTCGGGCAGCACGCAGCGGTGTGTCACAGGCACTCGCGAGGTCGGGTCTGCAGGTCGGTGGTCCAGATCACAGCTGCGTCGCGCGGATCACCGGTTCGCGCCCTGCCGCTGCCGCTCCCAGACCGCGACGCATTCGGTACACGTGTCGAGCGGGGGGACGGGCGAGAATTCGCCCCGCACGATCATGGGTGCTCCGCAGTACGCGAAGACGATCGCACCCGCGGGCTGGGCGGGTGGCGGATAGCCGTGCAAGACCTTGGGCGCCGGCACTTCGTGTGGCAGCCCGGTCGTCTCGGTCGCGGTCGGCGGTGTCACGTTTCTAGCCTACGACGCATTAAGCGAATTATGTGATCACGTCGTGAGCGCGCAGCCGACGTGACCGATGGCCGCAGTTCTCCCTGCAGCGCGCAGGGACGGCGCGCAGGGGCGGCGCCGCCTCGTGACGATCGTTTCCGCCCGCAGTGCGCCGGGTACCCCAATTGAGTGGAGACGTGGGATGTGCTCAGGTCCAGGCGGAACGTGCGTGAGTACACCGGCGAGCCGATCGCCAGAGCGCTCCTCGATCAGATTCTGGAGGCCGGTCGCCGCAGCCCGTCGTCACGTAACTGGCAGCCGTGGGACTTCGTCGTCGTCACCGATCGCGGGCAGCTCGCCGAACTCGCCAAGGTGTGGCGCGGCGCCGGGCATGTGGCGAGGTCGGCGGCGACGATCGCGCTCGTCGCGCCCGTGCCGGCCGACGAACGGCAGCGCGACTGGGTGCAGTACGATCTCGGCCAGGCGACCATGAGCATCATGCTCGCCGCGGCCGACCTCGGTATCGGCAGCGGCCACTCGGCGGTCGCAGAACAGCGGCTGGCGAGCAAGGTCCTGGGTTTCCCGAATGACAAGTTCTGCGCGTATCTCATCGCTCTCGGGTACCCAGCAGGCCGGCCCCTAGCACCGATCAAGCGGCCGGACCGTCGGCCTTTCGACACCGTCGTCCACTGGGCCACCTGGTAGATGAGGCAAGCTGGTTAGGTCTGGCAGCCAAAGATGGGCTGAGCACCGGGGGCGGCGTACTGGGTTTCGGGCGGCGCGCACCGCGCAGCGTTAGGGAAAGGTTACCGGGGATGCGATGAAGACGATCCTGAACGTTATCTGGCTCATTCTCTGCGGCATCTGGATGTCGCTGGCCTACGTGGTAGCCGGGATCATCTGTTTCATCCTGTTCTTCTTGGTCATCACTATCCCGTTCGGGATCGCGGCGTTCCGTATCGCGAACTACGTCCTGTGGCCGTTCGGGCGGACGATCGAGCCACGGCGCGACGCCGGTGTCGGGTCGCTGATCGGAAACATTATCTGGATCATCGTCGCCGGCTGGTGGCTCGCGGTCGCTCATCTTGTGACCGGCGTCGCGCTGTGCATCACCATTATCGGCATCCCCCTCGGTCTCGCCAACTTCAAGATCATTCCAGTCTCCCTGTTGCCGCTCGGGGTGCGAATCGTCCCTACGGATCAGGCAACCTATGTCGGCTGATGCCCTGGCCGGGGCCCGGCCTGTGCCCCGGCTGGCCTGCTGCGTCTGCTTGCGCCCTGTACCGCCTGAGCAAGTCAGGTCACGGGAACGATTCTTGCCTCCACGAGTTGGCCGCGCTCGATCCGCAGCAGGCCCAGGGTTCCGTGGGGCTGGCGCCTGCGGTCGGTCGGTGAGCCCGGGTTGAAGATCCGGAGACCGACGGCGAGGTCGCTCTGGTCGAGCGGGATGTGCGAGTGGCCAAACACCACTAGGGCCGCATCAGGGAACTTGCGGCGCATGCGCGGCGCGCGTCCTGCCCTGGCGCCGCTATCGTGAACCATCGCCACCTGGAGGCCGTCCAGGTCAAGCTCGATGGTTTCCTGCGCTCCCCACGCAGCGACGTCCGCGCCGTCGTTGTTGCCGCGCACAGCGCGGACCGGTGCATAGCCACTCAGTTCGTCGAGCACCTCGGCGGTGCAGACATCGCCCGCGTGCAGGATCAGATCAGCCGTACGGAGGAACTCAGCGACCCGCGGCGGGCACGATCGCCAGCGGCGCGGCGCGTGCGTGTCCGCCAGCACTGCCACCCTCATGCTGCCGTCCTCACGGCTGCGTCCTCACGGTTCTGCTGGGACATCGCGACACAGACGTGATCGGGCTATGAGCCGCGCGGCTTTGCGGGACCGGGCGCGCCGCGCAGCCGCTCGCGAGACGTGATCGCGTGTTTCGGCCGGTCGGTGACGAGCACGTCGACCCACGGGTCGGCCAGCCAGCGGGTGATCATCGTATCGTTGTTGACCGTCCAGATCATCGTCTTGATGCCTTGGCGGCGGCACCTGCGGAGCACGCCGGCCAGCGCGAGTCCCTGGTGCATGGCGACCCAGTCCGCGCCGCACGCACGAATGCGGCTCAGTGGGAACACCTCGCGGCGGCGGGCCAACGGCCGGAGCAGTCGCGGTACGGCGCCGAGGTCACGGCCGAGGGAAAGGCCCACAGGCACGTCTGGGAACCGGCCCTTGATCGCCGCCACCGAGGCGTCCTCCAGCGTCGTCGTCACGAACCTGCCGGGCCCGAGAATGTCGAGCGCCTGCTCGATGACTGCTTCCTCCCCACCCGTCTCCTTGAGGTCCAGGTGACCGATCGCATGGCCCGCGATGAGCCGCATGAGATCCGCGACGCGAGGTACCTCGTATCCGGCGAGTTCACATAGCCCGGAGTAGCTGATGTGGGCGAGTGCGTTGTGGCCGCTCGCGTTGTCGTGGCCCACGTGATTGTCGTGATAGACGGCCAGTTCGCCATCCGCTGTTCGCCTGATGTCGAACTCTACGTAGTCAGCGCCTGCCTCCAACGCCCCTACATAGGCCTGGTATGTGCCAGCGGGCGCCTCCTCACCACCCCCGCGATGCGCGGAGATGGCAGCCATCCTGGTCACTGGCTGAAGCTAACATTCTCGCCGGTGACATGGACGAGAACGCCTTGGGCCGAAACTTTCACGCTCTGCACCGTCATGTTCAGTGGCAGCGTCGGCACAGTCACGGTGAAGTCGGCCAGGGAGCCGAGCAGCGAGGTCGGAAGCCCGTCCGCGGAGATCACCTGGACGTGGATTTTGTTGTCACCGACCTGGGTTACCCGCGCGGTCGCCGACCCGCTGATGATGGCTAGGTCCACGTTGAAGGTGACTTCGTCGCCGTGCACAGCCGTCACGGTCACATTAGGCCCACCTGACGCGCCCAGCAGGTCGCCGAAGGTGATGAGCGCGGTGCCCGATACGTGATCAACGGTCCCCCCGCTGAAGCTTGAATTGAGGTGGACCCCTTGCAGGTTCGCGTCGATGTTCTTGATATCGACCGGGCCCTCACTTACACCGGCCGAGCTGATTGTGACGTTGTGAAGGTCATGGCCGATGACTTGTGTCAAGAAGGGAAAGCCCTGGATGGATACGTTCGGCTTGCTGCTGAAGCCCTGGCTCTGGATTTGGGTTGCCATCTTGTTCTCCGCATATGCAGCAGCGGCCCGGTCAGCGATGACGAGCAGGGCGAGCAGCATCACGAGTGCGATGATGACGTAAAGCCACCGGCGGGTTTTCTTCCGCCGGCGGCGCGGAGCCTGCTGCAGCGGCAGGGGCGCGGTCGGGTAATCGCTCACGGCTGTTCCCCCGGATGCGTCGGCAGAGCGGGCGCTGACAGTGTGATCAGCACCCATAGCGCCCCTGGTCTGTTGCTGTTGCGGTCCGCAGGGCTACGGGCAGCAACGCGTGTGGCGGCGGAGAGGCCTGCGACTGCGGCAGCGGCGCCAACCCCGCCGGTCCACGTCATGAGGAGATGCTACGATACACCGCCCACGGCTGATACCTCATGCCCAATCCCCAGAAAGCACGCGGCGAGAAAGACCAGTACCTCAGGTTTAACTGAGCACGCACTGCTCGATGGCGCGTCACGTCGACATGACTCGGGCCGCATCGCAGGCTCGCGCTGGTTTTCGTCGCAGCCGCCGGTGGATTCCTGAGCGTGGTGCAGAACATCCACGGTGCCGCACTGTTCGGCGGCCTCGTCCTCGCCGCCATATCTGCGGCACGGTCACGGCAGGTCGCCGACGGCCACGGCTTCGAGTAGCTGTGCGTTCGAGTCCGTAACGAGCAGTGTCCTGCCGTTGGGTTCCACCGCGAACTGACGAGGCACATCACCGGTCTGTACCAGACCGAGCAGGGCCGGCCTACCGTCCACAGCGGCGGCGGTGTTGATCACCATGAGACTCGACGTTGCACCCTTCACCGCAAGAATGTTGGAGTTGGCGACGACGATCCGATTCCCGTGGTCGATGAAGGTCAGCCCGATTGGTTCTTCACCCACCCGGACCCTTGAGATCAGCGCCTGTTGCGGATCAGAGGTGAGTCTTGAGGCGGAGAAGCCGAGCACCTCGTTGCTTTCCCTCGCGGTCACCCAGACCATAGTGGAATCCGTAGAGTTGATCACGCGGACGGGGTCGCACCCCGCGTTCACTGTGCCAGCGATCGATCTGCCGGGTTCCTTCTCCGCCTCGCCAAGGTTGAGAACGGTCAGCGTGCCCTCCGGATTGCTGGTGCTGCGCATCTCGCTCGTCACGTATAGCCAATGGCCGTCGCTCGATACCCGCTCGCCCACAGGTTTGACGCCGAGGCGGACGTTCCCGACAAAATTGGCTGCCCCAAAACCGCGGGTAAGGGCTCTGTGCAGGTCGAATACGGCAAGGTGATTGCTGTTCATGAGAGTCACGAACGCAAACCGGTCATCGGGTGAGACCGCGACCTGGACGGCTCCTCGGCCACCGGGGCTAAACAGTTTCCCGACTACGGCATTTGGGTTCCCCTGTTCCGCCCCGGCCACGTTGACGACGAACGCTCCACTGCCTGACGCGACGACCAGGTAACGTGCGTCGTGGGTGAGCGACTCGCCGTTAGCGTTCGGCACAGAAAAGGTCCGCACTAGTGAGGGCGCAAAAGAGCCGCCGTTCCTGAGCACGGCGACCGACTGGCCGAGTGTGACGAATGTCCATTGACCGTTCGGCGTGACGGCGACAGCGTAAGGTTCGCCAGGCAGCGCGACGTTGGCGCGGTGAACCTTGGCAAGCGGCTGAGCCCCGGCCGTCGCCGTGCTGCAGCCGGGCGCCGTGAGTGCCGCTTGCTGAGTGCCGTTGCTAGCGGCGTGGATCGCGAGTGCCGCTCCCGCGAGGCCAACGACGGCGGCGCAGGCGACAACCAGCACGGCGCGCGACCGCGTCCATGGCCTGCGCCGACTCGGTGGTTCGCCGTGGCTTGCCGGAAACAGCGTCTGCGGCGGACCCGGAGGCATTCTGTCGAACGGAGGTCCCGCCCCGATCAGCGGCCGATCCCGCCGGCTCCCCGGCTCGGTCGCGTGGCCACTGTCGGGTCCGGCGTCGGCCGGGCTCGGCTTCCCGTAGGGTCCGGCGTCGGCTCGGTTCGGCTTCCCGTAGGGTCCGGCGTCGGCTCGGTTCGGCTTCCCGTAGGGTCCGGCGTCGGCTCGGTTCGGCTTCCCGTAGGGTCCGGCGTCGGCTCGGTTCGGCTTCCCGTAGGGTCCGGCGTCGGCTTGGCTCGGCTTCCCGTAGGGTCCGGCGTCGGCTCGGCTCGGCTCGGCCGCGGCGAACCCGCTATGTCCTTCTGCGGCACCCGTGCCAGCTGCGCCACCCATGCCACTTGCAGCCCACGTGCCAGCTGCGGCGCTCATGTCACTTGCGGTGCCCGCGCCAGCTCCGCGAGCGGTGTCAGCTCCGGCGCCCATGTCACCTGTGGCACCGGAGCCAGCAGCGCTGGCTCCCTGGCCAGTAGCGGCCTCGGTGCCTGCGTGGGCGGCGGGAGCGCTGGCCTTGCCCGGGGTGTTAGGCACGTGCACGCCTGAGCCCGCAGGCGGTGCCGGCTGCTGTGCAGGCTGCGCGCGGGACTCGTCACCGGCGGGGCCAGCGGCCCCGGTGCTCGCGGCGACCTCCGTGCCCGGGTGCGCGGCCGGATCCCGCCCCGATCTTCCCGCGCCCGCACGCGGCGTGGCGCCTCCCGTGGTACGCGGCGCCGCAGGCGAGGGCCGCACGTTCGGGACCGCGGCATCCCCCGTGCCGACGCCGCAGGCTTCGCTTAGGGCGATTGCGAAATCCATGCACAGGGCGTACCTGTCGGCTGGCGCCTTGGCCAGCGCCTTGGCCATGACCTGGTCGACCGCCGCTGGCAGGTCGGGACGACGGCCGGTGAGCGCTGGCGGCGGCTCGGACAATTGCGCCCACAGCACTGCCATCCGCTGGTCACGCTCGAACGGCGGAGTGCCGCACAGCATCTCGAACGCGGCGCAGGCGAGCGCGTAGAGGTCCGCGCGTCCGTCGACCGGCCTGCCCTCGATCTGCTCGGGCGCCACATAATCGAGCGTCCCGAGGAACTGGCCCGCCGATGTAAGGTCCGCCGCCGCGAGAGCCTGCTTGCTGAGCCCGAAGTCGGAAAGGTAAACGTGGGCCCGCCGGCCGCCTCCCGTGGCGTCAAGCAGCATGTTGGCGGGCTTCACGTCTCTGTGCACCAGGCCGCGCGCGTGCGCCGCGTCAAGCGCAGAGGCCATCTGCGTGATGACATTCGCGACGTACGCCGCGGGCAACTGGCTCTCCCGGTCGAGCAGTGTCCGCAGGTCCCGCCCCTTGACGTAACGCATCGCGATGAACAGAACACCCCTGGCCTCACCGGCCTCGAAGATCGGGATGATGTTGGGGTGGTCGACGGCCGCCGCCGCCCGCGATTCCCGCATGAAGCGCTGGCGGAATGCCCGGTCCCTGGAGAGTTCGGGCGCCAGGATTTTCAGTGCTACCGGCCGGTCGAGGCGGGTGTCATGGGCGCGGTAGACAACGGCCATTCCGCCGCGGCCGATCTCCTCCTCGAGCCGGTAGCCCGCAACCAGCGCACCGGGTGCAAAGTCGCCAGCATCGCGAGGGATCTGGTCACTCACCCTGCCTCCAGCGCTCGCCCGGCCCGCTCATGTGCACGCTGGCTCCCCGCCGCAGCGCCGACCAGCACCGGAATCTCGCGACACATACTCGCAGAGCAGCCGGATCGGTCCAAGTATCCCAATGCGGGCTATGGCTCTCAGCACCGCCATAGACTGCAAGGCCCAAGATATTCTAGTTTACACCGTATCGCTCTACACTTGGCGGATGATGACCGAGCGCTCCATGTCGTCGCAGGCAACTCCGGTACTCGTCATAAGGACGCACGGGTCGGAACAAACGTTGCATGCGGGGCGGTCGTATACCGTCGGCCGCGACCCGGAATGCGACATTGTGGTCGCCGACTCACGTGTCTCGTGGCGGCACGCGCTCGTGCGCCTGGACAACGGCGCCTGGATCCTCGAGGACACCGGCAGCACCAACGGGACGTTCCTCGGCAACCAGCGCGTGAATCGTTGCGAGATCAACTCAGATTGCGTGCTCAGGCTTGGTCACCCAGACGACGGGCCTGTTGTGCTTTGCTCGGTCAGCCGCCCGGACCTGGTCGGCGGCGCCATGGCCCAGCCCGTTGGACTGAGTGTGGACCGCCGGCCGACGACGGTGCATCGGGCCCCGGTCCGGGTGCTGCGTATCGGGCGTTCGCCCGACAACGACATAGTGCTCTCCGACCTCGGTGTCTCGCGCCACCACGCTGAGCTGCGGAATTCAGGCGGCGGCCGATACGAGATCCGGGACCTGGTTAGCCACAATGGCACCTTCGTCAATGGCGAGCGAATTTCGAGCGCGACGGTAACCGAGCACGACATTATTGGCATCGGGCGTGCGACGTTCCGTCTGGTAGGTGACGAACTACGCCAATTCACCGATGAGGGCGACGTCTCGCTGGTCGCGAACGACCTGACGGTGCGCGTCGGGGGTGGCAAGGTGCTGCTCGATCACGTCAGCTTCCCGATCGGGGAGCGCAGCCTGGTCGCGATCATCGGCCCGAGCGGCGCGGGCAAGACGACCCTGCTGGGCGCGCTGACCGGAATGCGACCCGCAGACGAGGGCACGGTCCTCTACGACAATCGCGATCTCTACAAGAACTATGCGGAACTGCGTCACAGGATTGGCCTGGTGCCGCAGGAGAACATCCTGCACACTCAACTGTCCGCGCGCCGCGCTCTTCGTTATGCGGCTGAGCTCCGCTTCCCTGCTGACACGTCGAAAAGGGAGCGGAATGACCGGGTGGATGAAGTCATCGGTGAACTCGGCCTCAAGGCCCATGCGCAGACCCGCGCCGCCTCTTTGTCCGGTGGCCAGCAGAAGCGCGTCAACGTCGCCCTTGAGCTGCTGACCAAGCCCTCGCTGCTCTTCCTTGACGAACCCACCTCCGGCTTGGACCCTGGCCTGGACAAGTCCGTAATGGAAATGATGAGCGGGCTGGCCAAGGACGGCCGCACGGTCGTCGTTGTGACACACAGTGTCGCCAACCTGGACGTGTGCGACCGTCTGCTTGTCATGGTGCCGGGCGGCCGTGTCGCCTTCTTCGGGCCACCCGCGGACGGGCTCAGGCACTTCTGCAAACCAGGCTGGGCCGACGTATTCCAGGCATTCGATCAGGAACCCGACAGGGACTGGGCCGCGGAGTTCAAGCAGTCGCCGCTGTACGCCCAGTACGTCACGTCGGGCCTGGCCCCGCGCGCGCCTGCGGCAAGCCACAGGCAGACTCCACCCCCGCCCAAGTCGCGCAATCGTCTCGCGCAGTTGAGCACCCTCGTCAGGCGATACGTGGCTGTCATCGCCTCCGACCCTGTCTACCTGGCCTTCCTTGCTGGGGTCCCGATCGTCCTCGGCGGGGTGATCCGGGTGATCCCGGCCAAGCAAGGCCTGGGCGGGCGCCCTGGCACGAATGATGCCGCCGAGCAACTACTACAGGTCCTCGTCCTGTGTGCCTGCTTCGCCGGAGCGTTTAACGCCGTCAGGGAACTGGTCAAGGAACGCGCCATCTACACCAGGGAGCGCGCCGCCGGGTTGTCCGCCGGCGCCTACCTGTCCTCCAAGGTCGTGGTACTGGGGGTCATCAGCGCGATCCAGGCTGCGCTGCTCCTGCTCATCGGGCTTTACGGCCGCCCGCTCCCGACCCACGGTGTTGTTCTTAAGGCCCTGCCACTGGCAGAACTGATCCTGGCAATATGCGTGCTGGCTGTCGTCTCGATGGCACTTGGGTTGCTGATCTCCGCATCGGTCAACACGTCGGAGAAGGCAATGCCGCTGCTACTTGTGGCTGTGGTGGTGGAGATCATCTTCACCGGAACCGTTTTCGCGCTCAACGGGAAGGCAGGGCTCGAGCAGGTCGCGTGGCTTTCGCCCTCCCGCTGGGGCTTCGCCGCCCCCGCGTCCACGGCCGACCTCACGCGGATCATGCCGCCCGTCCCGGGGACAAAGCCGGATCCGCTGTGGCTGCACAGCGCGCACACCTGGCTGAAGGACATGGCGGCTCTTGTCGCGCTCGGTATCGTGTTCATCCTGCTCACCTGGTGGCGGCTGGTGCGGCTCAGCCCCGGCCGCAGGCGGTGAAGGCGCCGGCTCTGGTCGGCTCAGGTCACCTCGCGCAGCCTGCCGGTTGCCACGTCCAAGATGAACCCGCGCACCGCATCGGTATGCGGTACGAACGGGCTCGCCTTGATCCGTGCGATCGATTGCCGGATGTCGGTCTCAAGATCGTCGAATGCCTCAACGGCCCATTCGGGCTTGATACCGGTCTCGGCAAGGACTGACGCCTTGAAGGCGTCGTCGGTGAAGGTGAGCATGCCGCAGTCGGTGTGGTGGATGAGAATGATCTCCTGGGTCCCGAGCAGGCGCTGGCTGATCGCCAGCGAGCGGATCACGTCTGCCGTGACGGCCCCGCCCGCGTTGCGGATGACGTGTGCGTCGCCCTCGGCGAGGCCGAGCGCCGGGTAGACGTTCAGGCGGGCGTCCATGCACGCCACGACGGCGACATACTTGGCTGGCGGCATGGGCAACGGGCCGTGGAACCCGGCGGCGTAGCGCTCATTGTTAGCGAGCAGGTCGTCAGTTGCGGACATATTCATTCCCTTCAGACCGGATTAGCCGAAATATCAGCTAACGTCGCTGCCGACCCTCACGTCAACCCGTGCACGGCAGCACCTCGGGCCTCCGCACCTCGGGCCTCAGCACCTCGGGCCTCAGCACCTCGGGCCTCAGCACCTCGGGCCTCCGCACCTCCAGCCTCCGCACCTCCAGCCTCCGCACCTCCAGCCTCCGCACCTCCAGCCTCCGCACCTCCAGCCTCCGCACCTCAAGTTTCAGCGCCAAGGACGGCGCCCCCGGCCAGGCGCCGGTTTAGCCCGGGCGAGGGGGCGCGCCTGCCTGGTGGCGCCTGCCCCGGACGGCGCCTGGCCGGGAGCACGGCCGGGGCGAGCCGGGGCCCGGCGAGCGTCGCGATGGGCGCGGCTTTCATGCCGAGCCGGACGACCCCGGTTTCGCGAGGTATTCGGTGAACCAGTCGGTGGCCAGGTCCGCCACCGTCGCCAGGGCGCCGCGCTCCTCGAACAGATGGGTAGCGCCTGGGACGACGTCGATCCTGCTGTCGGATGTGAGTTGCTGTTGTGCCTTGCGGTTGAGGTCAAGCACAAGCTCGTCCTTGCCGCCCACGATCAGCAGCGTGGGCGCGCGCACGGCGGCAAGCCGCCCACCGGCCAGGTCGGGCCGTCCGCCACGGGAGACGATGGCCGCCACATCCGCGCCAGGCTCGGCCGCAGCCCATAGGGCTGCGGCCGCCCCGGTGCTGGCGCCGAAGTAACCGAGCCGGACGCCCAGGGCCTCGGGCTGCCCGCGTAGCCATCCGGTGACGGCTGTGAGCCTGGTGGCGAGTAGCGGGATGTCGAATACGTGCGCCCTGTCGAGTTCCTCGGCCGGGGTGAGCAGATCGAACAGCAGGGTGCCAAACCCTGCGGCGCCGAGCGCCGAGGCAACGGCATGGTTACGAGGGCTGAACCGGCTGCTGCCGCTGCCATGCACGAAGACGACGAGGCCGGCCGGATTTGACGGGATGGTCAGCCGACCGGCCAGGTCGATGGATCCAGCCGCCAGCCTGACGTCCTCGTCTCGGTCAGTCGGTCCTACCGCCGCGGCGCCCTGCTGCGGTGCGGAAACCGTGATCGGCCAGGCGGCCGCGCGTCTTAGCAGGTCGACCACCTGCTCGTCGGACGTCTGGGTGAAGTCTTCGTACCACTGGCCGATCGCGAAGAACACCGAAGGAGTCTCCAAGCAGATCACTTCGTCGGCTTCACGGCGCAAGCTCTTGACGGCTTGCGCGGCGCCGACCGGCGCCGCGACCACTACCCTGCGTGCGTGGTGGGCACGCGCGACGCGGCACGCGGCGCGGACCGTCGAGCCGGTGGCGATGCCGTCGTCGACGATAATCACGGTCCGGTCCGCTAGCGGAACGCGCGGGGTCCCGGCGCGCAGCCGCCGCGCCCGCGCCTCAAGTTCGGCGCGTTCCCGCTCCTCGACCGCGGCGATCTCCGCCTCGCTTAGCTGAGCCGCGCGCACGACCTCGTTGTTGATCACCCGGATGCCGCCCTCGCCGAGGGCACCCATCCCGAGCTCGGGCTGGAACGGCACGCCGAGCTTGCGGACGACGAGGACATCGAGCGGCAGGCGCAGGGCCTTCGCCACCTCGAATGCGACTGGCACGCCGCCACGCGGCAGCCCAAGCACGACCGGATTCTGCTCGCGTAGCGGGCGTAGCTGCCTCGCGAGCCTGCGCCCCGCATCCGCGCGGTTGATGAACGGCACTTCGCGCCTCCCAATCCGCGGGCCCTCAATGGGGGCTAGGGCCCTCAATGGGGCCATATGTAACACAATCGCCCCCATTGCCGCAGGTGTTAGGGCCGAACGTCCTAGGTGGTCGCCCGGCCAGTTGCCCCCGCCGCACGAGTCATAGCCCAGCGGGCATCGGGTTGATGTCCGCTGGGCCATCGCCTACCGAGCGCGGCCACCGGGACGGTTTCACTCCCGTCGCGCGGCGACCCGTTCGGCACGGTAATACTGCCGCCAGATCAGCCGGTAGACGGGAACCAAACGCGGGATCGAGCGGATCCCAGGTAGGAACGGGACCAGGATAAACAACAGGCTGAGGAGCGCCATCACGCCCCAGACAAGCGCGTCACCGTTGCTTGACGTGCTGAATGGCTTGATCTGGTACCAAAACGTGTACAGCCACAGCCAGGCCTGACCGGGGAAGTTACCCGTCTCGTTCATCATCCCCCACTGGTCGCCCGACAGATGCTGTGCGTCCGCCAGATTGCCGAGATAGCTCCCGTCGGAGAGGAAGAGCAGGGACTTGGTGTAGTCGGTGCTATAGAAGCCGTTCTGTGCCTGCAGTGCGCCGTCAAGACCACCCGATTTGGCCAGGTTGAGCAACCGACCCGTCAGGACGGGTACCGGACCGTAGTCGCCCGCCTTGACCGCCGCCGGGTCGCCGTTCGGCGCTTTGGCCAGGGCGTTGGAATAGTTGGTCGCCCAGGTCTGCTGCTGGGTGGCCGACGCACCGTGGTACGCCGCGAGCGCCGTGGTGAGCGCCGCGTCGTTCGGGATCGATCCGAGCGGTGTGAGGACGAAGTCCTGCGCAGAGTTGACGGGATGGGTCACCCCCATCCATTGCTCCAGCTTGAGCGGCCCGAGTTGCTGGCTGGCCCCGGTGGTGCTGTTGTACGGAGGCCCGTAGCCCGCGCTATCGCTCGCGCCCGCCAGTTCGCTTGCCGCCGTTGCCACGAAGTCGTTCGGATCGGCCTTTGCCCAGGACGCCACCGTCACTGGCTTCTCGTCGGGGGAGGAGAACAGCACGGAGAGGCCGACGGTGAGGACGGCAACCGCGAGGAACGCGATCACGAACTCCCTGACGATGTCGTAATGGCGGGTTGGCTGCGGGGGCGCGGAACGTTGCTCGGCCTGGCTGATGCTGGTCATGACAACGCCTCCGCGGAGCCGTTCGGGTCATTGCGGGCATCCGTTGCCTTCGCTGCGCCGGCGTGAACGGGCTCTGGGCGCCTCTCGCGAAGCGGAATCGGCGGTGTCACGCCGCGGCTGCGGACAAGAAGGATGTGCCAGATCGTCAGCACCCCGACAATGAGCGGTAGCAGCACGATGTGCCACATCAGCATCTGCCCGAAGTCGAGCACGTTGAAGAACGCTCCGATGCCGGATGCGTTGAGCCCGTCCTTCGCCTGCGTGGAGATCCACTGCGAGTCGAAGTTCTGTTGCACCAAGTAGCCAGTGAACGCAGTGCCGACCGAGCCGAGGAAGGCGACGGCACCTGTGATCCAGGTCATCGCGCGCCGGCCGCGCCAAGCGGCCATGAAGAACTTGCCCCAGAGGTGGATGACCATGAAGAACATGAACAGTTCAACGCTCCACAGGTGGAGGCTGTTCACGAAGTGCCCGGTCGCGGAGAAATGCCACCAGGACGGGCCCTTGAGGGCGAGCATCCCGCCTGAGATCAACACGATGAGCAGGGCAGACAACGTCAGCACGCCGAACACATAGATCCAGGATGCGACGTAGGCAGGCTGCGTGTCGGGGAGCATCTTTTCTGGGGGAAGCTTCCTGAGCCAAAGTTCGCGCAGCCGCCCGGTCCAGCCCGTGGTCACGGCAGGCTCGGCGGAGTGGCTGCTCACCGCGACCGCCTCCCCTTCGGGAACGGGAGCAGCACGGCGGCCACGAAAACCACGATCATGGCGATCACGACGACGAAGTTGGCGACCGAAACCTGGATCACCCCCCAGTGCAGGTAGTGCCCTGGATGATTCAGATTAATCGGCGGCGACGATATTGCCTGGCCCAGTGCGCCAAGTCGGTCCATTTCAGACCTCTACTTCGAGAAAGGACGAATCCACGGCGGCGATTCGCATTCCTAAAACGATTCACCTGTTGGCTTGGCGCTTGCAGGGGTCCTGTGTCATTCTCCCGCGGGACCTTCGTCCCCTGATGAGCCTCACCGAGCCCGCCTTCCCTGCCCGGCCCTATGGCCGCCACGGAAGGCTGCGGCCTGCATTATCCGCGGCGCAGGACCCAACGCCGCTGCCGGATAGCTGCCGTCAGATGATGGCCAGAGCAACGGCGGTGCTGTGACAATGCTGTAGCGGTCCAACAATGCTGTAGCGGTCCACCAGAGGGTCGTGGGGTGGTCCGTGGCGGCTGCGTGGCAAGTCCGGGGACTGGCGCTTGGCACGTGTTTGGACGAGGGCGGCCCGGAGCAGGCTCGGTGGAGCAGGCTCGGTGGAGAAAGAGGGCAGACATGGGCGCCACAGCGGGCGGACCAGACGGCGCGGGCACGCACCATGGCGACGGCCAGGGCGCGCAGCTGATGGAATCCGCCGCCCTTGCGGACTTGCATGCGGCGTTGCGGCGAGCCGGTTACCTGGTCGTCGGGCCGACGGTTCGCGATGGCGCGATCGTGCTCGCAGAGCTGGAATCCGCCGCCGACCTGCCCTATGGCTGGGGGGTGACTCTCGAGCCGGGTGGCTATCGGCTGCGGCAGCGCAGCGACTCGGCGGCTTTCGGGCACGCCGCAGGACCGCAGTCGTGGAAGCCGTTCCTGCATCCGCCGCGGTCACGCCTTTGGTCCGCGCGGCGCGGCGGAGGCGGCTTCGAGGTAGAGCCCGCGGACGAGGACGTGCCAAGGTACGCGTTCCTCGGGGTCCGGCCGTGTGACCTTCGCGCGATCTTCATTCAGGATCGGGTGCTCGGCACCGGCAGCCACACGGGCAGCCCCTACGCCACCCGCAGGTCCGCGGCCTTCATCATCGCGGTGAGCTGCACCGAGCCCGGCGAGACGTGCTTCTGCTCGTCCATGGGCACCGGCCCGCAGGCCGGGCCCGGCTACGATCTGGCGCTGACTGAACTGACCGGGCCGGCAGGCTCAGGCGGTCACCGGTTCCTTGTCGATGTCGGATCGGCAGCGGGCGCGGCAATCATGGCGGAAGTTCCGCACCGGCCAGCCGCCGACGCGACCGTGGCGGACGCCCGGACGGCGGTCACAGCGGCGGCCGACCGGATGGGCAGGACCATGCCCGCCGAGGGACTGCACGAGCTGATGGCTGCGAGCCAGGGCGCGGCGCGCTGGGACGACGTCGCGTCGCGCTGCCTGACCTGCGGCAACTGCACGATGGTGTGCCCCACATGCTTTTGCACCACCGTCGAGGACTCCAGCGATCTGACGGGCGAGCACGCCGAGCGCTGGCAGCGCTGGGACTCCTGCTTTGATCTCGACTTCTCCTATCTGCACGGCGGCAGCGTCCGGGTGTCGGGCAAGAGCAGGTACCGGCAATGGCTCACCCACAAGCTTGGCACCTGGCACGACCAGTTTGGCTCGTCTGGCTGTGTCGGCTGTGGCAGGTGCATCGTGTGGTGCCCGGTCGGCATCGACATCACAGCAGAGGTGGCTGCCCTGCGCGACGAGGCGACGGGCACGCAGCCTGGCAGCGGAGGCGGTGGCGGAACGGACGTACGCGATGCGCAGGAAGACGGGGCGGAGCACACCGGGCCGGAGGGAACATGAGTACCGCGAACTCACCACCGCTGACGCAACATCCATTCCTTCGCGGGATGGCGGAGGAGCACATCGCGCGACTCAATCAGGTCACCCGCTACATCGCGGTGCCGGCCAAGTACCGGCTCTTCGACGAGGGCGGAACAGCCGACCGGTGCTGGCTCATCGAGGCTGGTCAGGTCGCGCTCGACCTGCATGTGCCAGGGGATGGCCCGGTGATCATTGAGACGCTCGGCCGCGGCGACGTGGTCGGCTGGTCGTGGCTGTTCCCGCCGTTCGAATGGCTGCTCGGCGGGGTGACCATGCAGCCCACGCAGGCATTTGAGCTTGACGGGCGTGCGGTGCGCGCTATGTGCGAGGCCGATTCCGTGCTCGGGCACGAACTCACCCGCCGCATGGTCACGGTCGTCGTCCGCAGGCTGCAAGCCACCAGGATCAGGCTGCTCGACGTATACGGCCGGCCCGGGGCGCCTGGATGACGAAATCGATGGTGCCATCTCGCTACCGGGTCACGGCGCGCCATCCGGAGACCCGCGACACGGTGACGCTGGCCATGGAACCGATGGACGAACCGATCGGCACGTGCCAGCCCGGCCAGTTCACCATGCTGTACGTATTCGGCGTCGGGGAGGTTCCTATCTCGGTCAGCGGTATCGGCACCGGCACGCTGGCCCAGACCGTCCGGGTGGTGGGCGCGGTCACCCGCGCGCTCCACGCAGCGGGACCGGGGCAGGTGATCGGCGTGCGCGGCCCATACGGCACGGACTGGGGAGTCCAGAGCGCCACCGGCAGGGACGTCGTGGTGGTGGCGGGCGGGATAGGCCTTGCGCCGCTGCGCCCTGTGCTGCACGCGGCGCTCGCGGCGCAGGAAAGCTACGGCCGGATCGTGTTGCTGGCCGGAGCCCGTTCAGCGGCCGATCTGATCTTCGTGCGCGAGTTCGACGTCTGGCGGCGGCGCGGCGCTGATGTCGACATCGCCATAGATCCGCCGGCTAGAGGCTGGCATGGCCATGTCGGCTTTGTCAGCCAGCTCATCGACCGCGCCGTGTTTGATCCGGCAAATGCCACGGCGTTCGTCTGCGGTCCCGAGATCATGATGCGGGTGTCCGCGAAGGCATTGATCGAGCGGGGCATCGCGGCACGCGATATCCGGCTCTCGCTCGAGCGCGACATGCGATGCGGCGTCGCCACGTGTGGTCACTGCCAGCTTGGGCCCCTGCTGGTCTGCAGAGATGGCCCGATCGTGACCTACGAGCTGGCCGCTCCACTGCTCGCTGTTAAGGAGCTTTGATGTCTGGCCCAACCGCGGGCGTAGCGTCCAGGCCCAAACTCGCCGTATGGAAATTCGCATCGTGCGACGGCTGCCAGCTCACCGTGCTCGATTGTGCGGAGGAGCTGCTCACGCTGTCGGAAAAGGTGCAGATCGCGCACTTCACCGAGGCGTCGAGCGCAGAGGTGGCGGGTCCCTACGACGTCTCACTCGTGGAGGGATCGATAACCACAGCACAGGACGAGCAGCGGATCGCTGAGATCCGTGCCGCATCGGGGACGCTCGTGACGATCGGGGCATGCGCCACCTCAGGCGGCATCCAGGCGCTGCGGAACTTCGCTGACGTGGCTGAGTTCACCTCAGTCGTCTACGCACGGCCGGAATACGTGTCGACGCTCGCGACGTCCACCGCGATCGCCGACCATGTCTTGGTGGACTTCGAGCTTCGTGGCTGCCCCATCGACCGCCGTCAGCTGCTCGAGCTGCTTTCCGCGCTGCTGGCCGGCCGCAGGCCCGCGATTCCCGCGCACAGTGTCTGCTACGAGTGCAAGGAACGCGGCAACGTGTGCGTGATGGTTGCCCACGGCACCCCCTGCCTCGGACCGGTGACCCAGGCAGGGTGCGGCGCGATCTGCCCCGCGTTCAACCGCGGTTGCTACGGCTGCTTCGGCCCGCTGAACAGCGCCGCGGGCACGACCGCCCCGGCCGGCGCGGCCGGCGAGGCCGGTACCGCCCGCGCAGCCGACATCGTCAGCGCGGCAGGTGCTGGGAGCACGCACCGCGATGCGAGTACTGCCGATGCCAGCAGCGCTGCTGCGACGCACACTCGGTCGCTCACCGCGCAGCTACGCCACCTGGGCATGACGAGCATCGAACTGGAGCGCGTCTTCGCGACCTTCAACGCGGCCTCCCCGGCGTTCGCCGCGGCCGCGCGGGAGGCCGCAGTGCCGCCGGACGCCGCAGTGCCGCCGGACGCCGCAGTGCCGCCGGACGCCGCAGTGCCGCCGGACGCCGCGGCGGCGGCGGATCGGGAGCCACCGCCAGCGCCGGGGAAATCCAGCCACTAGCGGTCATCTCGCCTGCCTCGCCTCCCCGGGTCTTTGATCCTGCAGGCGCCGGATGATCCTCCGGGGCCCCGGATCCTGCCCGGATCCTGCCCGGAACCGTCCGGCGCCATCGTGGGGCCGCGATCGCGCGTGAGCATTTCCGCGGACCGCCAGATCACCCGAAGATCACCCGGGGCGTTGGTCCCAGGTAGTTGGTCCCTATCCACCGGGCCGGAGGTCGGCGGCGCTGGAGCCGTTTGCCGGGGTGCACGCGGCCAGCCGCCTTGCTGTGCTTGGAATGGCGAGATGAAGGAGCGATCGCCATGAATAGCAATGTCAAAGATGTGATGACCAGAAGTGTGGTGGCGGTCAGGCAGACCGCGGGGTATAAGGACATCGTCACTGTCATGAGGCGCCGTCGTGTCAGCGCCTTTCCTGTGCTGGATTCGGCGGATCACGTGGTAGGCGTGGTGTCGGAGGCAGATCTTCTGATCAAAGAGGCTGTCCCGTCGTCGGGGTCTACCACCGGGGCCTTTCCGCCCAGGGAGGCGGCGCGCCGTAGGGAGCGCGCCAAGGCGGCTGGGGTGAACGCGGCCGAGCTCATGACCAAGCCGGCTGTTACGGTCGGCCCTGATACGAGCGTCGCAGAAGCCGCCAGAGTGATGTACGACCGCCGGGTTAAGAGGCTGCCGGTCGTGGACGAGACCGGCCGGCTGGTCGGCATAGTCAGCCGGGTGGACCTATTGAGCGTGTTTGACAGGCCCGACGAGCAGATTCGGGACGAGGTGATCAAGCAGGTTGTCGGCGTGGACTTCGCACTCGATACGGACACTTTCGATATAACAGTCAAGTCTGGCATCGTAACCATTACCGGGCCAGTGGAACGCCACGCTGTCGCGCTGCAGTTGCTCTGCGCGGTCAGATATGTGGATGGCGTCGTCGACGTGCGCGACCGGCTCAGTTACCCGCCGGAAGGTGTGCCGAAGATCGCAGGGATTATATGAGGCCACATCGTTGTGCCCTACGGACGCGTACGCCGCCCTGACTGGTGTCGCGCGGCTCGTCTGCTTAGTCACCCTAGCGCTGATGTCCGCGCGAACGGTGCGGAGGCGACCATGAGGGCCGCCAACGCAATCGCGATCTACAGCCTGATCGTCGGGGTCATTCTGATCGGAAGGGCGTGACAACAGATGTCGCAGGTTGCTGTCATCGGGGAGGAAACGCGGATCCAGAGCTTTGCGCTGGCCGGCGTGGCCACCCACCCTGCGGAGACCGACGAGGAGACCCGTTTGGCCTGGCGTTCACTCAGTGCTGACGTGAGTGTCGTCATCCTGACCCCCCTGGCTGCTGACCGCCTGGCCGGCCAGCTGCAGCAGCGGCCGGAGGTGCTGACCGTCGTTATGCCGCCATGACGGCATGTACGCAGGGATCCGGGCGGTCGACGCGGCTCGGGCGGGCCTCCGGCCGGACTCAACCGCCCGCCGCGACAGTGAGCTTGTTGACCACATCCACGACGCCGTCGATGTCCCAGATCAGCTTGATGGCAACGGCGATCATGTCTTGCTGGTCCTGTGGTGCAGGCTGGCCGCTAAGCGTGACGACGCCCTCCCGCACGTCGACTGTCACGCTGTCCGGATCAGCGAACAGCATCTCGGCCAAGATGGCACGGACGTCGTCGGCGAGATCCTCGTCAGGACGGAGGAAGACGCTGAGCAGGTCGCGGCGGCTGACGATGCCGATCAGTATTCCCGCTGGGTCAACCACCGGCAGGCGCTTGATGTGATGCTGGTTCATCAGCCTTGCCGCGGCCGGAATCGTTGCGTCCGGGTGGATGGTGATGGCAGGCGAGGTCATCAGTTCGCCGGCGGTGCGGGCCGGGTGCTTACCGCCCGCGGGCCGGTGCAGCACGCCAGGCCGGCGAAGCCGCGTTCTGGCGCCGCGCTCCTCCTCCAGGACGAGGAGGTCGGCTTCTGACACGACCCCGGCCACGTGGCGGCCCATGATCAGCACTGGCATGGCACTGATCTTGTGCTCGGCCAGCAGGGTGGCGACCTCCTTGGACGTGGTGATCCGGTCAACAGTCACCACTGATGTCGTCATGACATCACGGACTCTGCGGTGCCAGCGGCCGCGGCGCTCGTGCCCGTCACCGTTGCCCGCGTGCGCGGTCGGCGACCGGTGGGTGGCTGGGGGCTTCGAGGGCGACTCACCCACGTGTTCCTCGACCGTACCGACCGCCCGTGCGACATCAGACGCGCTGGCACGGCCGTGCAGGGATTCATAGTATGCGGCACCGAGGTGACGCAGCATCGCATCGAAAAGGGCGTCGCGGCGGTTCATTTCTTCCGCCTCCTAATGTCGAGTCAGCTGTCGAGTCAGCTGTCGAGTCAGCTGGTTACATATTGGCACCAGCCAACGCCAACCAAGACCGGCACCGACCGGTCCGTGACCCCGAACTGCGGGCCACTGCAGGTGTACCCGGCTGGCACCGGGGGCAGACCCCGGGCCGACGCTAGCTGGCGGCAACCCCGCCGCCGCCTCGTCGCAGCCAGCCGCCAACTGGACGCGACCGTACCCCCAGGCCTGACACCTGGCAGGCACGGCCGCTCATGCGGAGGGAACAGGGGCGCCTGGCCGCTCGTCCCGCTCCGGCGGATCAGCTTTCCTGCTTCACTTGCTTCGCGGACTTGACCGGGATCTGCCGGCCGGCGACCTGCTCCTTCTGCTTAAGCCCAACGGTGATCTCGAGGATCCCCTTGTCATAGGTGGCCTTCACATCATCCTCGTCCGCGCCGACGGGCAGCTGGATATGCCGCGAGGACACGCCGTAGTAGAACTCCGAGCGGTGCTTCGTCTCCGTCTCCTCGTGCCGCTCCGCGTGAATGGTGAGAATGCCCTTCGAGACAGTGACCTCGACCTGCTTATCCGGGTCGATGCCCGGAAGTTCGGCACGCACGACGTAATGGCCGTCTTCGACGTAGTCCTCCAATCGCATGGGGTGGGCCATGAAGGGACGCAGCGCGGAGAAGGGCGATTCGATCCAGTCGAAAAGGTCAGGGACCAGGCCCCTGACCTGGGTGCGCGTCAGTGCGCTCATAGATCCCACCTTCCCTCGGTCTCTGACTCGATCCCATCGCCTGCCGGTCCGCCCCGCTAGGGGCGAAGGTCGCGCGCTTAGCTGCGATGACTCCACTGCGGTTCGATCGCCTCCCACGCGGCCTCCCAGCCACTCAGCCTGTGCCGCTCGAGCAGCCGGCATGCCACGGCGCCCACGCTGAGCAGCAGGACGGCGAGCGCGATTGGCGCGAAGATGACTCCCGCCACCACCCGGTCGACAAGCTGGGCAGATGTCAGTGGCGGGCTCGTTTCCCGGCCGGCTCCGTCGATCCAGATGCGCACTGTGTGGCCCGCGGTGGTACCGCCAGGCGTAGGAACCTCGCCCACTCGAACCGATCCGTCTGGCGCAGTCCAACGTGCGCGCACCCAGGCGAATGTTGTCGACTCATACATGAAGCTCGAATCCTTGGGCGCGTTGTCGATCAAAGTTGCCGGCACGCGGTGCCATGCCTGTTGCGTGTGCCGGACACGCATGCTCGCCGCCTGCGCGAGGTGGCCGGCGCTAACGGCCGCCAGCGGCGCGCCTACCAGGAACGCGCCAAGCAACGCGGCGATGATGGAGGCCTCGGCCCGGTCAGAACGCCGCCGGAGCGGGTTGCGATCCAGCCCGAGCCACCTGGCTAGCCTGGCCAGCCTGGTCATTTTCGGTGCCGTCTTGATCATCGCTGTCACCTCCGTCCCGACGGGTCGCTAGCGGTTGACCGGACGCTGCTGCGTCGGCCATTCACTCGGTCCGGCGCCGTCACCGACGGTGCCGTTGCTTGTGGGGCCGTCATTTGCGGCGCCGTTACTTGTGGCGCCGTTGCTTGTGGCGCTGTGCAGCGGCGCCAGCTGCAGCGCACGGCGTAGATCCGCCGTCGTTACCGTGCCAACGATCCGGTTATCGGCCAGCACGACAGCGGCGAGCTCGCCCGCTATCGGCGGCCGGGTGAACAGCGATGCCGCCAAGTCGTCGGGCGCCACCCGATATCGCGGTGGCAGTGCCATCGCGACGCTGTCCAGCCGCAGCTCGGAGCGCTGAGCTGGATGGAGCCGAGCCATCTGATCAAGTGAGACGACACCGACGAGATCGCCGTCGAACCCGACCACGGGGAACACGCTCTGGCGTGAATATGGTGCCACCCGCTCGACGAAACTCGCTGGTGTGCTCCAGCCGGGGGCGATGTCGGGATCAGGTGTCATGATGTCGCTGACTCGCACGCCCGCCATGGCGTCCTTGGCGCGTACGGCGTGCGCTTCCGCGCCCGCAGCGGTAGCCAGGAACCAGCCGATGAGCAGCAGCCAGAGACCGGCAAGGTTCCGCCACCCGACGAACTCGGCCACGCCGGCCGCCGCAATGGCGATACCGACGTACCGGCCAGCCTGCGCGGCCAGGCTTTCCGCACGCGCCTGGTCGCCGTGGCGGTGCCACGCGAGCGCCTTCAGCACTCTGCCACCGTCCAGTGGGGCGCCAGGAAGCATGTTGAACACCGCGAGCAGAACGTTCATCGCCGCCAGCCAGAGCAGGGCGGCGGTGACGACAGCCAAACCGTGGACTTTCGCGGTCCCAAGCGCCGCTGCGCAGAAGACAGCTGCGGCGGCAACGCTGGTGGCGGGTCCGGCGAGGGCTATCTGGAGCTCGGCGGCCGGGGTCGTGGCCTGGCTGTCGAGCTCGGTGACGCCACCGAGCACCCACAGGGTGATCGAGCGCACCTGGACGCCCTTGTGGCGGGCGACAAGCGCGTGCGCAAGCTCGTGGGCAAGCAGCGAGCCGAGGAAAAGCAACGCGCCGGCGATCGCCATGATCCAGTAGGTACTGGCTGACCGATGGGGGATGATGCCAGGAAGAGCGCTCGCGCCGAGGATCTCCGCGATCAATGCGAGGATCACGATGGCAGACCAGTGCATACCGACCGGGATGCCAGCCACCCGGCCGAGCCGCACGCTCTGCTTCATGTGACGTCTCTCCATCCGGTCGCCTAGCTGAGGCGTTCACCTCGCCGCTAGCCTCACTGTCACTTTCGTCGTGGCAGGGCAGGCCGGTTAGGGGCGTTCAACCCGATCGGGGAGGGACTTAAAGCCCAAGCGGGCGGGACCACCGGGCGGGTATGGGGCAGCGCCCGCTTGCCTACATCGGTGCAACCGGGTTTGCGGGCGCCATCGCCATCGGCAGACCAGCCGCCGGAGCACCCGGCGCGCACGCCGGCCGCCCCATACGCAGACGCAGACGCAGACGCAGACGCAGGAAACTATGCATAACGGCTGCGCGGACTGGTCCACCCTTCGCGGTGTAATCGCCGTACGCAGAACCGGATATCAACGTCGATCACGTCATGAGCGGCTACCAGGCCAGCGGCGGTACGGGGAACCGGTCGTCGCCGCGGCAGCGCAGATGCTCCTCAACCCGTACCACGCCCTCGACCTCTCGTACGGCGCAGACCAGGCGGGAGACCACGTCGTGGCGGCGGACATGTCCGTTCAGCCTGACCACGCCGCAGATCGTGGTGACCGTCACGTCGGCGGTGTCCGTGGCGAACTCGCCGCCGAGGATCTCTCTCCTGATCTCCTCCTGGATGTCGTCGTCACGGCGCAAGTAAGCATTCAGCGCATCGGACCTGGTCATGAGGCCAACCATCCGGCCGGTCGCTGGTTCGATGACCGGTAGTTGCGCTATCGCGTGCCGCCGCATCACCTGCGCCGCCTCTGTGACCGTGGTATGCGGGAACACCGTGACCGGCGGCGCCGACATGAGCTCGGCGGCGATCGCGCCTGTCGCCTTCCTGCGGTCCCCACTCTCGTCCGGGCAGCCCCGCGGGCCAGCGCCCCGTGGGCCAGCGCCCTGCGGATCCGTTTCCCTGATGATCAAATCTGCGGGGGTGATGATGCCCTCGGGACGGCCCGCTGGATCGACGACGAGCACGGCATCCGCGTGCTTGCTCCGCAGTACGGTCACGAGGTGCTTGAACGGGGTCGCAGCTCCTACGGCAGTGACTTCGGTGCTCATCACGTCCCGCACCAGGGTTCTGTGCATCGCGTGACCTCCTTCCTGCGTGTCCCGTTGGTCTCACCGTGTAGTCCCATCGCCGCGCCGCACAGGGGCGAAAGACCTAACTTGGGCGGAACGGTTGGTTTGCCGATCAGTCTGGTGGTATGAGCGGTCGTCGCGGCCGCGCCCCGTCCGACCCGCCCCGCCACGCGTGATACCGCGCGCCATGCGGCCTGATGGCAGCCAGCGCCTGGGCCACCGGATGATCGGATCCGGCGGCTGGGCTGTCCGGCCGGCCAGGCGCTCGGTCGCTGGTGTCGATGGTGATCGCGTCGGGCCAGGGTTCCCACGCCGCGGCAAGTTCGCGTGCCACCGCCACGCCTGCGTCGGACACGCCGCCGCGACGTTGACTGAGCCGGTTGAGCGTGAGGTCGGCAGGCGCGCTGCACGATAGCGGGACCAGGTCAGCCGCCGCGGCGCTCGCCGTGGCCACGGCAGCCGCCCGGTGCCGCGACGACGTCCATGATGCGTCCGCGATGACCGACTCGCCGAGCGAAAGCAGCCTGGCCGAGCGGCGGAGCAGTTCGGCGTAGGTGCGTTCGGTCCAAGAGGTGGTGTAGATGCCGGCGCGGAAAGCAGCGGCGGCGGGACGCTCTGGCGGAATCCCTGCCAGTTCCTTTCTGATCCTGTCGCTGCTCAGCATGGTGAACCCGAGCCGGTCGGCGAGCTTGCCCGCGAGCGTGGACTTCCCGGTGCCAGGCGCCCCCCCGATGATGACCAGAGTGACGGCGCCGGCCCGCAGATGGTCCAGCGCGAGTTCCGTCAGCATTCTCGCGTCGTTTCCCGCGGTGTGCTGGCCTTGATCCCAGGCCAGGCAGGAGACCTTCGCCCGGACAAATGCCCGATATGCGACGTAATGGTGCCGCAGCGCCTGCGGTGCCGGGTCGGCCGAATACTCCATGTACCAGCCGGTGAACCGGTCGGCCAGGTCTGCGGCGCCGAGCCGTTCCAGATCCATGGTGAGGAAGGAGGCGTCGTCGAGCCCGTCGAGCCAGCGCAGCGTGTCATCGAAGTCGAGGCAGTCAAGTATCCGGGGCCCGTCATCGAGGCAGAAGATGTCGTCGGCGAGCAGGTCGCCGTGTCCGTCCACGACACGCCCGGCGCGGATGCGCGCGTCGAACAGCGGCTCACGTCCGCGGAGGAAACGCTCGGCCAGGCGCCACGTCTGCTCGATGGCCGCCGTCATCACAAGCCGGGATCCGAACGGCCGGGTCTGGTCGACGTTGTCCCGCCACCGCCTGCTGAGTGCGTCCCTGCCCCCCTGCCGTGCGATCTGGATGCCGCGAGACGCCGCCGCGTGCTGGGCCGCGAGCGTCCGCGCCACCTGCCGTAGCTGATCGGTCACCGGGGCGTGCCTTGCCACCAACGTGGAAAGGCGCCGGGCGGCGGGCATCCTGCGCATCACGAGAAGGTGATCGCATAGCTGGCCCGCGGGGTCGTTGACCGCCGCGATGCCAAGATAGACGTCAGGCGCGAACCGCCGGTTCAGCTCCAGTTCCCGCTGGCAAGCGGCCGTACGCGCGGCCAGCGTGGTGAAGTCGAGAAATCCGAGGTTCACCGGCTTCTTCAGCTTGTAGGCGCGATCGCCGACGAAGAACACAGCGGCGGAATGCGTCTCGGCGACGCCGGCGTAGGGGGCCTGTGCCTGCCCCGCCCGCGCCGGGTTCTCCAGCACGGTCACCACCACCTCTGCACGACAGCCAACTGCACCGAAGGCAGTCCGCATGGCACTGAGTGGCCGGTCTGAGCGACCGCGAAAGGCTGCCAAGAAGCTACCGAGATCATGAAATCGTGCTGCTCGCGATGCGCTCGCGTTTGCTGAGGACTGCGTGCGGTCCGAGGATGTCGTGGCGGACCGCGGCGGCAGCCGCGCCGATGGCGGCGGCGACCGCGGGAGTCATGCCGATGCCAAGCGTCAGGTCGGCGGCCTCGATCGCGTGCACGACCAGCCGTTGCGGCATCCGGTCCAGGGCGCTCGCCAGGCCGACTGCCTCGTCAAGCCCGAAAGCGTGGGTGCTACCCGGCCAGCCAATGCGCGGCCGGGCTTCGCCGCCGCCTGATCCGGCTGCGCCTGCGTCCGGTCGGGCTTGGCGAGCGCCGGGTCGGGCCTGGCCCGCGCCCGGACCTGTCCCGCCGGCGACACGGGAACCAGAGCTGACGATGGAACGGCTGACGATGGAACGGCTGACGATGAAACTGTGCAGCCGGCCGGGCGACGGCGGCTCAGCACGGACCGCGTCCACCACGACCGCGAGCGACGCGCCCGACCATGCTTCGATCAGGCGAACCGCATCACCGTCGGTGACGACCAGTTCGACCTCGCCAGGAAGCCGTCCGCGCAGTCGCTCGATAACGCGCGGCCCGACGCCATCGTCGTGCCGGAATTCATTGCCGACCCCGATAACGACGATCCGCCCCGGCCGCGATGTCACCCGCGGTCCATGCGGAGGTCGAGGAAGTGAGCGGCGCAGGAGATACACGGGTCGTAGCTTCTGATGAGCCGCTCACATGCCTGCGTCAGCTGATCGTCGGTGAGCCGGAGCCTGTCTTGCACAAAGCCACGCAGGTCATCCTCGATCGCGGCCTGGTTCTGCGAGGTGGGGGGCACGATCCGGGCGGACAGCACGGTCCCGTCCGCGGCAAGCTCGTAGCGGTGGTAAAGGATCCCACGTGGCGCCTCGGTCACGCCGTGTCCGGTACCTGCGCGCGCGCCAACCGCGACCGCTGGGCGGTCGGGCGGTTCGTACGCGTCGATGATGCGCAGCGCTTCCTCGATCGCGTAGACGGTCTCGACCGCGCGCACGATTACGCTGCGGAACGGGTTGTCGGAGGTGGGCCCGAGTCCCGCCGCCGCCGCCACCTTCTGCGCGAGTGGTGACAATAGGCTGGAGTTGAGGGAGTAGCGCGGCTGCGGCCCGGTGAGGTAAGCACCCCGCCCGGCGAGGTGTGCGTGCAATGCGGTCGAGTACGGCACCTGCTCCTCGAGCACGTGGTTCTCGAAGTCGGCGGCGGTGAACCGCAACCCGCGGTCGGTCGCGATCGTCCCATCCTCGATGGGGTACCTGCGCGGGTGTGACATCGCCATCTGCTCGTGCCCGCAGCGGAAGTCAGGGAACTCGAAACCCGCCACCCACTGCGCGGTTTCCACGGCCAGATCGAGCGCCTGGCGCAGCGGCTCGCGCAGCGCGGTGAGTTCGTCACTGGAGGGCGCCCGGTGGAAGCCGCCCACCCGAACGTTCACCGGATGGATGGACCTGCCGCCGACCGTCTCCATGATCGAATTTCCGGCCCGCCTGAGCGCGAACCCGCGCTCGACCAACGGGCGGTTGGCGCCGGCGAGTTCTATCCCGCTCGGGTAGCCGAGGAAGTCGGGCGCGTGCAGCAGATAGATGTGCAGTGCGTGGCTTTCGATCCACTCGCCGCAGTAGAGCAGCCGCCGGAGCTCGGCGAGTTGGCCATCGACGATCACCCCGCAGGCGTCCTCGACCGCCCTGCAGGCACTCATCTGGTACGCGACCGGGCAGATCCCGCACACGCGCGCCGTTATGTCGGGCGGTTCTGTGTACGCGCGGCCGCGCAGGAAGGCTTCGAAGAACCGCGGCGGTTCGTAGATCTCCAGCCGCACCTGCTCGACGGTGCCGCCGCGAGAGCGCACGTACATTGCGCCCTCGCCCTCCACCCGCGAGAGCGCGCCAACCGACAGCGTGCGCTGTTCTCGGTGCGTCATCGGCGTCCTCCTTGCTGCGCGCGGCGTTATGACGAGTGGTGCTGCAGCGGGTGCGGCACCGACGCAACAGCGATGCGGCAGCGCTGCAGCACACTGATGCAAGCACACTGATGCAAGCACACTGATGCAAGCACACTGATGCAAGCACACTGATGCAAGCACACTGATGCAACAGTAATGAATCAGCGGCGCAGTGCGCTGCGGCGCTAACCGGGGCCGATCATCGCGACAGGGCACGTTGCCTGCTCGAGCACGGCCTCGCTGACCGAGCCGAGCAGCAAACCCGGGACCCGCCGAGCCCCCGCGCGCCGACGACGAGCAGGCCCGCGGTCCGCGCAGGTTCCGCAAAGCGCGACGCGCGGCGCGTCGGGCACGAACCACGGCGAGCCGTCCACGCCGACCACGACGGGGCCGCCGCGCCAGCATCCGGCGCCCGTGACAACCTCGACAAGACAGGCGGCATACGCGGTCAGCTGTGCGCTAACCGGACCAAGCCCTGGCCAGCACGAGCGCCCGCGCGCTCGCGGCCGAGCCGTCGCGGTCGCTCACCGGGTGGGAGCGCCGGGTGTCACGCCGCGGTGGGGACCTTCTGCCCTTCCTTCGGCAGACGCGGGCGGGTCAAAGTAGCGGCGTCGGCAGCTCACGCGGATCTGGCGGCGCTGCATACGACATTGCGACGAGCTGGGAGGCAACACGTGATGAACGCAGTGCCGCTACGGCGGATCGTCGTCGGCGTGAATGGTTCCGATTCGTCACAAGCCGCACTGCGGTGGGCCGCCGGCGAAGCCAGATTGCGACGTGCGCGACTGCTTGTCGTGCACGTGTGGGACCGTACCCGCCGACAAATCGCGCCTTATGCGGCGCTGGGCGGCCGGCCAACTGCGGCACAGGACCGGTCGGCGGCCCGTATCCGGCTGACGCGCGCGGTCCGCGCGGCGTTCGGGTCCGCCACTCCGGCGGATGTCACCACCGAGCTGGCCGAGGGCCTGGTCGCACGTGTGCTGATCGACCGGGCCGCAGACGCCGAGCTGCTCGTGCTCGGTTCGACGGTCACCGTGCGCTCCCTCGACGCGGCCCCGTCGGCAGCGGCCACCGCCGGACCGGTCGCGCGGGCCTGCGTCACCCGTACGACGTGCCCGCTGGTGATCGTGACTGCGCCGGCGCCGAGCCCGAACGCCGTGACCGGTCGCGACGGCGACATAGCCGACATAGCGGGCGTCGCGACCGACGCGTCGGAGGTGACCCGGACGTCAACGTGAGCGGCGCGCGGGCCGCCAGCCTTGTCAGCCCGGCGGGTCAGCCCGGCGGGTCAGTTCACGGAGTCTCCAGGATGTCGGTGAACGGCCGGCGCGCTGTCCCTGCGGCAGGCGGCCCGTAGCCGAGCCGGATGATCATTTGCGGATGCTCCTGCCAGGGCCACCAGCCGCCCGTCATGCGCATCTCGTGCAGTTCGATCGGCTGATACAGGAACGAGGCCGCGACTCCGTGCCAGGTAGCGGTCAGCAGTACGCGCTGCAGCGCCTGGCCGGCCCGCAGCCAGTCGGCGGGCTGATCCTGTGCGGTAGAGAGGATCGCGAGCTGTGGCCTGCCCTCGAAGTGGTCCACCGGCCGCCCAGGCTCGGGCCGGCCGCTGCCGAGATCGCGGACGGGGGCGGGCTCGGTGTCCGGGCGCGGACCGAGTACGTGCGGCGGCACGCCATCGCCCGCAGCGTTTGCTGAGATCCACTGCCGCATCTCGCTGAGATGCACGGGATCGCAGGCCAGTACCCGCTCGACCTCAGCGACGAGATCAAGCACCTGCATGGTCTGCGCCCGGTTCAGCGTCCGGAAGGCGGCGTACTCGAGGCTGGCCGCCCGCTCGAGTTCGGCGCGTACGGGATCGGGGACAGGGCGGTCCGCGAACGGGGCGCGGTTAGTGTGCCGCGCAGGGATCGCCTCGAAGAGTTCTTGCTCGGCCACCGTGGCTGAGCGCCCTTCCGCAAGCTGCACGACGGCGAGCAAGGTTGGCTCGTGAGCAGGATCGGGCAGCGCCCAGACCAGCGGCTTGAGGCCCGCCATGCGGATCGCGAGCCGCAGGTTGTACAGGGCAGCGCCGCAGCTCAGGTGCAGCGCGTGGCCGCGCGGATCGGCGACCCAGAGCATCCGGTCCGGATCGCCGCGTAGCTCGATGAGATCGTCGCCAGTGACGCGGAACCGCCACGGCTGGGTGTTGTGGATCGACGGCGCGGCCTCAGCAGCGCTAATAAGGCGCCTGAGCCCCATTTCATCCTTCAGCGGGCTCTGCATCCCGACCTCCGTCAATTGTCAGCCGAGCGTCTCGCGCGTTCCCTCTCGTCCGGTTGGTCACGCGCGCCTGGGCAGCCCGGCAGACTACGGTCCATCAAGCACCTCGGAGACCGGCCGGCGCGGCGACGGGTGCGCCGCGGTGCCGTAACCGAGCCGCAACACCATCTGGGGGTGTTCGATGCCGGAACCTGGGTCGCGAATGAGCCAAGCGTCGGCGGTCTCGAGTCCCTGGGTGAGGTGCCCCACCGCCACGCCGCGCGCGGTAGCGAGCAGCAGTAGCCGTTGCAGCGCCTGACCGGCCCGCAGCCAGTCGGCCCGGCTGCCGAAGCGCGTAGAGAGCACAGCGAGCTGTGGGGACGCCTCGAACCGCGCGTAGCTCGCGTCGCCGGGCGGCAGCCCAAGGGTGAAGTCGCGTAGCGGTAGTGAGCCATCCGCAACCCGCGGGCCGAACGCGCTGGCGGGTATCCCGTCCCGATCTCGCTGGCCGCCCGTCCACTTGGCGAGTTCAGACCGATAGCCGGGTTGATCACGCTGCAGGCGGTCTGCCGCGGCGGTCAGGCTAAGCACCCGCTCGGCCGCGGCCTGGCCGAGAATGTGCAGTGCGGCACCTTCGAGCCGCGCCGCCTCCACCAGTTCGGCGAGCACGCCGGTCGGGACCGGCCGGTCACTGAACGGGTTCCTGTTGGTGTGCCGCTCGCCGATGACGGCGAAAAGCTCCCGTTCGGTTTCCCCGGGACGGTACCGGCCCGCTAGCCGCACGGTGGCGAGCAGCAGGGGCTCATGGCCGCGCGGCAGCAGGCGTACGACCGGCTCGCGCTCCGACACGGCGATGGCGAGGCGCAAATTGAAGAGGGCGGCACCGCACGCGATGTGGACGGCGCGGCCCTGCGGGTCGGCGTGCGGCAGCGTGCGCGCCGGATCAGCGTAAAGCTCGATCGTTTGGTCGGCCTCGCGATAGTGGAACCGCCACGGCTGGGTATTGTGCATCGACGGTGCCGTCACCGCTGCCTGGAGCAACCGCACGATGGCCTGCCGGGTCGGTACCGACGGCCTGGCGGCCCGCCCCTTGTCGCGCACCGTCTGACCCATCATGTCCGCAGGATTTACGCACCCGACGGGCACTGGTAGGGGCGTTGGTCCTGCACCTGGGACCAGTGTTGGGGCGCGCGTGCGCAGCCTCTGCCGCCCGTGCAGTGGGCGTGGTGCCCGCGAGGACACGCCGGCTGCATGCCCCCGGTGACCGCCCTTTGCGGTGCTGAACTGTTACGAAGCCACCCAGTCGGAATGTGGTGGCGCCTTGATGCGCTACCAATCGTTACGGGCTAACGTGAGGGTCACGGCGTCGCAGCGGGTTCCGCGCTGCCTGTCGCGCATTCAGGAGAACTGAATTTGGACTCTGCGCAAGCCCATCCCGTGCTGCCTCATCTGCGCCTCGACGAGCTTCTCGCTGAGGTGCAGAGCAGGCTGCAAGCTGTGCTCGCGGCCCGCGACCGCATGCACGGCCTGCTCGAGGCGGTCGTTATGGTGGGCGGCCATCTCGACCTGGAGACGGTGCTGAAGAGGATCGTCGAGGCAGCGGTCGCGTTGGTCGACGCGAGGTACGGCGCGCTCGGCGTGATCGGCGAGGACAAGCAGCTCGCCGAGTTCGTTCCAGTCGGCCTCGACGACAGTGAGATCGTTGCGATCGATCACTGGCCGGAAGGGCGCGGGCTGCTCGGCCTGCTCATCCATGATCCGCAGACGCTGCGGATCGCCGAGATATCGGAGCACCCGGATTCGTTCGGGTTCCCGGCAGGGCACCCGCCCATGCATAGCTTCCTCGGCGCGCCCATCCGGGTCCGCGACGAGGTGTTTGGCAACATCTACCTCACCGAGAAGGCCGGCGGAGGCAGTTTCGACGAGGACGACGAGGCAGTCCTCAGCGCGCTCGCGGCGGCGGCCGGCGTGGCCGTGGAGAACGCACGCCTCTACGACGAGGCGCAGCGTCAGCAGCGCTGGCTGCGCGCGTCAGGCGAAGTCACCTCCCGGCTGCTTTCCGGCACCGAGCCTGAAGAGGTGCTGAGCTTGATCACCCGGCTGGCCGGCGACCTCGCGGGCGCGGATCTTGTCGTGCTTGCCCTCCCTGACGAGGACAAGAAGCGCCTTGTCATCGAGTACGCGACGGGGGAGCGCGCCGACGACGGCCGTGGCCTCGTGTTTCCGACGGAAGAATCACTGTCGGGAAAGGTACTCGCGACCGGTGAGCCTGTGACCGTGGCCGACTTCAGCCACGACGAGCGTGCCGCCGAGGCGGCACGTGACGCGCTGGGAATTGGACCCGCGGTGGTGGTGCCCCTGGGCACGCCGGGCAATGTGCGTGGCGTGCTCACCGCCGGCCGCACACCTGGCCGCCAGCCATTCGCGCCCGCCGCGGCCGAGATGATCGCGACGTTCGCCGCGCAGGCGGCGGTCGCGGTCGAGCTTGCGGAACACCGCCGCGAGACGGAACGGCTGTCCGTCTTCGAGGACAGGGACCGCATCGCCCGTGACTTGCACGATCTGGTGATCCAGCGGCTCTACGCGACCGGCATGTCGCTTGAGGGCGCCACGCCCCTGATCACCAGGCCCGAGGTGGCGAACCGCGTGCGCACGGCCGTGGACGCGATGGACGAGACGATAAAGGACATCAGGGCGACCATCTTCGCGCTGCAGGCGCGCAGCACGGAAAAGCCGCCGGGCACGCGCGCGCGTATCCTAGCGGTGGCGGACGAGATGGGCGGCCCGCTCGGCTTCGCCCCGTCCCTGCGCCTGAGTGGCCCGCTCGACGATCAGATCGCGGGCGAACTCGCTGAGCATGTGCTCACGGCACTGCGGGAGGCGCTGTCCAATGTCGCGCGGCACGCGGACGCCAGCCGCGTCGATGTCACGATCGAGATCACCAGCACGGAATCGGGCGCCGGGACCATGGCGGGGAACATCGCCATCCTCCGGGTGCGTGACAACGGGATCGGTATCAACGACGTCGTCAAGCGCAGCGGCCTGCGCAACCTCGCTGCCCGCGCCGCCCACCTCGGCGGCACCATGCAGGTGGGGCCGCACCCGGACGGGGGCACCCTGCTCGAGTGGAAGGTCCCGCTGCTAGGCGCGCGCT
>Ga0335079_10000330_pt1 | contig 54421 bp, 37 predicted proteins | sample Lox_Sample_33_FD_206719 | JGI IMG/M metagenome (GOLD analysis project Ga0335079, IMG submission 206719) | Soil microbial communities from Loxahatchee National Wildlife Refuge, Florida, United States - Lox_Sample_3.3 | ecosystem: Environmental > Terrestrial > Soil > Wetlands | place: USA...
GTTCACCCTAGATTCCTCGTCCGTGACCTCTTCCGGATTGCGGCCCATCGTGTACGGGTATGGCCCGTAGTTGTGGTCGAATTCCGGCGTGTTGTACTGCACGATGAGTACCCCGCCGTTCTTCACGTATTCCAGAAGCCGATTGTTGGAGGCCCGCAGGTCGTCACGGGCGGCGTACGTCCGCACGCCCAGAACGATCGCGTCGTACTTGCTCAGATCCCCGGCGGTCACATCCGACGGCGCGAGGTTCGTCACGTGAATGCCCAGGTGCTCCAGCGAGGCGGGAACGTCGTCTCCCGTGCCCATGATGTAGCCCACCTTCAGTCCGGCGGCCACCTTCACGTCGACGCCGCTTGTCTTACAGGTCGAGGCGCGATATAGAAAGTAGGGCCGCACCCCCGGGTAGCCGGTAACGTCGTAGCCTTCGCGATACTGGCGGTTGTTGTACCCGGCCACTGCGGTGATCTGGTATGCGCGCTCCGCCAGGCCGGCGGGCGTCACGGCAAAGGTCAGCGACTGATCCTGCCCGTCGGCGGCCGTGGTGAATTCGGCCGATGCCGGCTCGGCCTTCCAGCCTTGTGGAATCTCCAGCCGCAACGCGCCCTTCGCAGGACCCTTCACGTTGCTGTGAACCACCACCGTCACTGGAAACGACTTCGCGTCCAGCGGCACAATTCCCGCGCGCGGTGAGATTGCGACCCCGATCGCCGGTCCCACCACCAGCGGCTCGTACACGCTGCCCAGGCCGGTGACGCGCTTCATCGTCTGCACGTATTGTCCGATGCGGATGGGCACGCCCTGGTAGGTGAAGTCGGCCCAGCCCGCCAGCGGATAGGGCGGCAGCGGATCGTTCAGGAAGCGCTCGTCCTGAATGTCGTAGTAGGACTGCTCGATATCGGGGCGCGAGAAGTACGGCCGCGTGAACGCGGCGTCGTCCGGCACCGTGACGGAAAACCGTGCTTCCACCGGCCGGTTGACTGCCGGATCGCCCGCAGGTGCATTGCCCTGCGGCGCGATGCGCCACGTCTGTTTCTGCCGGTCCGCGGCGACGGTCAGACGCTCCAGCTTCACTCCCGTCCCCTGGCTCACCGCGTGAACCCGCACGCCGAACGTCTGGCCCGGGATCGCGATTCGCATGGTCTCGGGGTCGCCCATCATGAACGCCGCAGCGCGTGCGTCGGGCTCTTCCAGCGGGGCGACCGACGCCGCGACCGAGAGGCCCAGAGCCTCGGCCAGTGCGTCGTTGAACTGCGCCCGTTTGATCTCCAGCTCGTGGCGCACGTCGAATTTGGAATCCGCCGAGAGATTGCTGTTCTCCAAAGCGTCCAGCAACTGAATAGTCGCCTTCAGACCCGCGGCCAGGGGCGGCGCGCACAGCTCGGGATGGACAGCGGAGAATTTGCCGATCGCCTCTTCCACGCGCCCGTTGATGGTTCGCAATCCCTCGCGCAGGAATCCCGCGTCGCCTTCGCGCACCAGGCTCGCGATGCCCGCGAGCGAAATGTCGATGCCGTCGAAGAACGTCTCTTCCTTGCCGGCGGCGGGAATGTTGGAGGCGTAGCGGTGATAGGCGCTGCTCATCTGCCCGGCGCGCGGGATAGCCGGCCCGCCGTTCTGCGTCTTCTGAAAGCCCAGGCCCTCGCGCGAGATCTGCGCGTAGGAGAGCCCCAGCACGGGGTCGTAATCGCCCTGCGGCACCGTCACGTTGACCGCCGAGGCATCCCCGCCGCCGCGCCGCCCGCCGGGTGCGCGTGCGTAGTCCTTCACCGGAGTCCACGGGCGCAGGCCCGCGCGGATCTGTTCGGGGAAGGCATTCGGGTCGCCGGCGGCTTTGAAGGCCTCCTGCGCCATGGCGCCCGCCGTCTGGTGGTTCCCGTGGCCGTCGCTCGGCCCGCCCACGAAGACCGAGGTCACTACCAGCGGCCGCACCATTCGGAACACGCGCACCACGTCCGCCAGCACGCGGTCGTGCGTCCACCTGGAGATGGACTCGGCTTTGGTCTTGGAAAAGCCGTAATCCACGACCCGGGTCCAATACTGGTCGACGCCGTAATACCGGCCGGCGCTCAGCAGCTCCATGGTCCGCACCAGCCCCAGGGCATCGAAGTAGTCGGGCGACATCACGTTGGCGCCGCCTTCGCCGCGGTTGAGTGTGAGGAGGGTGGCGCGCGTGCCACGCCCGCGGGATTCGTACGCCAGCATGCCGCCGTCTTCGTCGTCGGGGTGGGCCGTCACCATGATGAGGCTGGCGCGGGTGTGCAGCTTCTTCAGACTCTGCCAGAGGGCGGCCGAGCCTTCATTGACCGGGATTTCCTGGCCGGCCGCCGCGGGCTTTACGGATGTGAAGTAAGGAGGCTGGGCGAGCCCTGCCACAGCGATGAACAGGCATCCCAGCGTGCGGAGAGTCATGATACCGGGAAGATATCGCGTTCCGAAGGGCGATTGCAATCGCGAGGAGGCAGGCGGGTTGCCGCGGCGTGACATTTCGTTGCCTTGAAGACCGCCGCAAATCCAGTCCAAGGTGTGTGATCGTGCATTTTCAGTTGTTACGCACCGCCCGCGGTAACGGCCAACGGATTGCATACGTCCCGTTGTGCAAATGCGATGATCCCGATTCCGCGTGCCACAGACGTTTTCGTGGTCGGCGGCGGCCCGGCCGGACTGGCGGCCGCGATTGCCGCGCGTCGCCGCGGCTTCGATGTGACGCTCGTCGATTGCGGCGTGCCGCCGGTCGACAAGGCCTGCGGCGAAGGAGTGATGCCGGACGGGGTCGCGGCGGCCAAATCGCTGGGTCTCGATCTGGAAAATGCCGGCGGGCATGCCTTCCGCGGCGTCCGCTTCTGCGACGGCGAAACCACGGTAGAGGCGCTGTTTCCGCAGGGCAGCGGGCGCGGCTTGCGGCGCACGCTCCTGCACGCGGCTATGGTGGACCGCGCGGCCCAGTGCGACGTGCGCATGGCGTGGGGCGCGCGGGTGCACGGAATCTCACCCGCGGGAGTGCGGATCGAGGACCGGCTGGTGCGCGCCCGCTGGATCGTGGGAGCCGATGGCGGCCACTCCGCGGTGCGGCGCTGGGCCGGGCTCGACGCCTCCCGCCGCAACACACGCAGGTTCGGCTTCCGCCAGCACTTCCGGATCGCTCCGTGGAGCGAGTTTATGGAGCTTCACTGGGCGGATGGCTGCCAGCTCTACGTCACCCCGGTGAGCGCGGATGAGATCTGCGTGGCGCTGATCTCGCGCGACCCGTGCCTGCGCCTGGAAGACGCACTGCCGCACTTCCCGGCGATGCAGCGCCGGCTGCGCGGCGCGGCGGCCGTCACTCCGGAGCGCGGCGGCGTTACGGCATCGCGCAAACTCAATCGTGTCTGGGCCGGCAACGTGGCGCTGGTGGGCGATGCCTCCGGCAGCGTCGACGCCATCACCGGCGATGGATTGTGCCTGCTCTTCCAGCATGCGGAAGCGCTCGCCGCCGCGATCGAAGCCGGCAGCCTGGCGCTGTACCAGTACCAACACCGGCGCATCGGCTGGCGGCCCGCGCTCATGGCCGGCCTGATGCTTTTCCTGGACCAGCGGCGCCGGCTGCGGCGCCGCACCATCCGCGCCATGGCGGAGCGGCCGCGCATCTTCGCGCGTATGCTGGCGGCGCATACGGGTGCGCTCAATCTCGGAGAACTGGCGAGCAACGGACTGGCCCTGGGCTGGCGGATGCTGACTCTATGACATGACCTGTGGAACAGACTTCAGCCTGTCATCGCGCCGCAGGCGCGCAGCACCCGCTCCCGTGTCATCGGCAGTTGCAGCAGCCGCGCTCCCGTGGCATCGAAGATCGCATTCGCAATCACCGGCGCGATGGTCACGATCGGAGGCTCTCCCAGCCCCAGAGCCGGCATCTCGCGATTGTCGATCAGCGTCACTTCGATCTTCGGCAGCCAAGAGAAGCGCGGAAGCTCGTAGCTGTCGAAATTGCGCTCCAGCACCGCGCCGCCGCGGAAATGCACCTCTTCGGTGAGCGCCTGCCCCAGCCCCATGGTGATCGAACCCTCGATCTGCTGCCGCGCGCCATCGGGATTGACGATGATCCCGGAATCTACCGCGCTCACCACGCGCTTGACATGCACCGCGCCGGTCTTCCGGTCCACCGCGACCTCGGCCACCGTGGCCACACACGCGTTCGAGTAGACCCCGCAGGCCAAACCGATCCCGCGGCCGCTCGGCGCCTTCGCAGGCCTCCAGCCCGATTGTCCAAGGACCGTTTCCAGCACACGCCGCAAGCGCCGGTCGGTCAGGTGCCGCATGCGAAATTCGAAGGGATCCACGCCGGCCTTTGCGGCCAGAAGGTCCATCTGGGATTCGCGCGCGAAGCTGTTGGAATTGACCGACGGCGCCCTCCACGGTCCGACGCCGAACGGATGCATCCCCGGAGGATTGCCGCCCTGCCATCCTCCGGCGGAGGTGGTGCGCTGGTGCGGAACGTCGTAGAAGGTTTTGGCCTCGCGCTCGCCAGCGCCGACCACCTGCATCTCCCAGAAGCCGATCTTGCCGGACGCCGTCAGGCCGCTGCGCACTTTCATCACCGCCGCCGGGCGGAACGTGTCGAAGAAGAACTCCTCCGCGCGGTCCCAGACAACCTGCACAGGCACTCCTGCGAGTTTCGCCAGGCGTGCCGCTTCCACCGCCTGCGGCGCCCCGCTCTTGCCGCCGAAGCCGCCACCCACGAATGGCGTGATCACACGGACATTCTCCGGCTTCATTCCCAGGGTCTGGGCCACCGCGGGGCGCACCGAAAAGGGCGCCTGCGTGGCGGCCCACACCGTGACTTTGTCGCCCGAGACCTCGGCCACCGCCGAGTGCGTCTCGATGGGCGCGTGGGACACGTATGCGTTGAGATAAGTCTGCTCCACTACGGTGCTGGAGAGCTTCTCGCCCTCGGCCAGGCTTCCCGCCTCGGCCACCACGCGCGGCTGGGGGCCGTGCTGGAGCAGGTGCTCGAAGATCGTACGATCATCCGGGCCGTCGGGAGCGGGTTCGAACTCCGCCTGCACCAGGCCCAGCGCGCGGTCGGCAATGTCGCGATGCTGGTGGAGCACGGCCACCAGCCCGCCATCGCGAATCACGCGCACGCCAGGCAGTTTTTCGGCGGCCGACGTATCCGCGCTCTTCAACCGGGCTCCGTGTGCCGGCGGGCGCACGATGCGCGCGCACAGCATGCCCGGGCGTGCCAGGTCGCCGGCGTACCGCGCTTTCCCGGTGACCTTCTCGATCGCGTCCTTGCGCTGAGGGGATTGCCCGATGACGCTGAACTGTGCGGCAGTATGCAGCGGCGCCTGTTCCACACGCTTCTCGATGCGGCGGCCCTGAACCAGCGAACCGTAGGCGACGCTTTTCTTCTGCGCCGGGTCCGTGATCACGCCTTCCTTTGCCTGAAGACGTTCCACCGGGACCTGAAGCTGCTCCGCCGCCATCGCCAGCAGGGTCGCGCGCGCTTCCGCACCCGCCCGGCGAAGCACCGGACCAAACATCGGGGTGCACATCGATCCGAAGGTGCCCATGTCGTATGGACACTGGCCGGTGTCGCCCATGATCATCTTCACCGAATCGAACGCCACCCCGAGCTCTTCGGCGAGCATCTGGGCCAGCGACGTCATGGCGCCCTGCCCGAGCTCGACCTTGCCCACGAAGCAGGTCACCGCGCCGTCCGGGGCTACGCGCAGGTATGCATTGAGATCCGCCGGATAGCCCTGCCGCATCGGCAGGCGTTCGGGCTCCTGGTAGGCGCGCAGCGCGGGCGCCGAAATGAAGACGAACAGGCCGGAGCCGGCGATGGCGCCGAATTCGCGGCGGGAGAGCGGGGTTTTCATTCGGCGCCTCCCTTCAGGGCGGCTGCCGCATCTTCCACGGCCTCCAGAATCCGCTTGTGGGCGCCGCAGCGGCAGAGGTTGTCCTCCATGTGATGCGCGATCTCTTCACGGGTGGGCGACTTGGACGCGCTCAGCAGCGCGTGTGCGGCGAGCACCATCCCGGAGGTGCAGTACCCGCACTGGAAAGCGTGGTGCTTGACGAAGGCTTCCTGTATCGGATGCAGCCGGTCACCCTGCTGCACGCCCTCGATGGTCAAGACGTGTTTGCCCGCAATATCCCCGACGGGTGTCGAGCACGATCGCACGGCGCGCCCGTCAACCAATACGGTGCAGGCGCCGCAAAGCCCCTCGCCGCATCCGAATTTCGTGCCGGTGAGCGCGAGATCCGAGCGCAAGACCCAGAGGAGCATACGCTGGTCGTCGACGTCGATGCGGGTCGGCTTGTTGTTCAGAGTGAAGGAAAGGGTCCGCTGCATGGCAGTACCTGTTTCAATATTAGGAATAACAGGCCTGCTTAGCAAGAAGCGGTGAGTTGGGCGGACTCGCATGCGGGGCCGGTCATCCCCTGTAGTCCGCCCATCCCGTCAGACGTCCTGGCACGCCGCCAGGATCTGCCGGATCTGGTCCACTTCGTGCGCACCCAGCAGGCTGAACGCGCAGAAGCGGGCATCGGAGCGCTCTTGGTGAACGCGATCAAACACGAGCACGAAGCCCATCATGAATATGACAGAAAGCAAAGCGAAATGATGTTCCATCGAATCTCCTCCACCCATCGCGCCGGATCAGGAAGTGGCGCAAGTCTGCTGTGTAATCGTTTCGGCGTTCCATTGCCCGCCGACGGCGTTCTTCAAACCGAACAGAGCCAGCTCGAAGCGGTCTTTCGCGCCCACCTTCTGGAACAGGCGGGTCAGGTAGACCTTGACCGTTCCCTCTGATACGGCCAGTGTCGTCGCAATTTCGCTGTTCTTCAGGCCCTGTGAGAGCAGCCTGAGAATCTGCCGCTCACGGTACGTGAGAGCGGTGCCGTTGGCGGCCGCGACATCCTCCACAATCACCCTTTCGAACCACACTTCACCCATGGCCACCTTACGCAAACACTCCGCCTGAAGTTTGGGAGAAAGAGTCTTACGCAGAATTCCGCGGATACCCAGCGACATGCATTGAAAGGCAAGCGCCGTCGAAATCGAGTTCACCCAAAGCACCAGCTTGCTCTGAGTGACCCGCTTCATCTCGCTCAGAAACTCGAACGTGATATCCGGAGTAAGTTCCAGCAGCACGACGTCGGGCGTGCTGGCGGTCACCCGCTCCCGCAGCGCGGACGCATTCCCGCGCGAAGGGATCAGGCTGAAGTCACCCACCTTTCGGAGGGCCGCTTCCAGTGCCCTCGCCAGGTTGGGGTCGCTACAGTGAACTAAGAGCTTGGCATTCATTTTTCAACTTCTCCTGCGAGACCCGGTCCGTCCCGGGTGCTTGTGTGGATCTCAGTATGCACGAAGGTTAGCGGGAGTAACAGTGGGGGTGGTAAGCCGAGCGTACCGTAAGGGTATCAGTTCATAACCAAAGTAAGTCGAAAAGGATAACGTTTAGTTTTGCTGCCGAAGCGCGCACATCGGATCCACCCGGGTGGCCCGCCGCGCGGGAATGTAGCAGGCAGCCAGCGCGAACATCCCCAAAACCACTGCCGCGCCAAGGTAGGCGGTCGGATCGAGCGGACCTGTCGCGAACAGCATGCCCCGCATCACCCAGGCGAGTGCTGCCGCCAGGGCGGTTCCCGCGGCGAATCCCATGCCCACCAGCCGCAGGCCCTCCGAAAAGATCATGCCGATCACGTTCCCGGGCGCCGCTCCCAGGGCCATGCGCAGGCCGATCTCCGCCGTCCGCTGCGCTACCGCCTCCGATATCATTCCGTAGATCCCCGCGCCCGCCACCAGCAGTGCCGACAGCGCAAAGCCCGCCAGCAGCAGCATTACGAAGCGCCGCTGCGCCGTCGATCGTTCGACCAGGCGCTCCATCAGCGTTTCGCCGTACGCCGGCATGTCGGGATCCAGCGCTCGCACCCGGGCGCTCAACTCTCCCAGCAGCGCCGCCGCATCCACGCGCGTGCGCACCACCAGGTTCGGCGCTCCCAGAGGATTTACCGCGTAGGTCCGGTATAATTCGGGCCGCGCCGGTGTTTCCAGCCCGAAATGGCGTACGTCCCCTGCCACTCCGATCACGTTGACCCATGGGGAACTTTCCGGATTGGCACCGATCTTGATGCGCTTGCCCACAGGGTCCGCGCCCGGCCAGAGCCGGCGAGCCAGCGTTTGGTTAACGATAATCACCGACGCCGGATTGGAATCGTCGCGTGAATCGAAGCCACGGCCCGCGAGGAGCGGAATGCCCATCACGGCGAAATAATTGTCCGTGCATACCCGGTACTCGGCATCCATGCCGGGTTCGCCGGTCGCGTGTTTGCCCTCGGCGAACACCCACACACCCAGGTTCGCGCCGGCGAACGGCAGCCGGCTCACGGCGGCCGCCGCGGCCACGCCCGGAGTGGCTTCCAGGCGCGTCCGAATCCGCTCCCACATGGCCCGGCGCTGCTCGGGCGAGCGCGCTGTGGACGGAAGCTGGGTTTGGATGGCCGCCAGGTTGTGCGGGTCGATGCCGGGCCGCACCTCGAGCAGATTGCGAAAGCTGCGGATCAGCAAGCCCGCCCCTACTAGCAGCACGAGTGCCACGGCGATCTGCCCGGCCACAAGGAAGGACCGAAGCCGGCGATGTCCCGCCACGAGCCCGCGCCCGGCGGCCTGCAGCGCGTGCGCCGGATCGCGGCCCGACATGCGGAGTGCGGGTGGCATCCCCGCCAGGAGCGCGCAGATCAGCGCCGCGCCGCCGGTTACGGCCAGTGCACGCGCATCCAGGCCCAGGGTGCGCCCCTGGATCAGGCTGTCCGGTCCCAGAGCGCCGAAGAAGGCGAGAGCGGCCCAGGCCAACGGAATACCGGCGCAGGCGCCCAGTAAAGCGATGGTCAGCCCTTCGATCAGAAGCTGGCGAATCAACCGCGTGCGCGAAGCCCCCAGCGCGACCCGCACCGCGATCTCCTTCTGCCGCGCTGCGCCCCGCGCCAGCAGCAGGTTGGCCGTATTGGCGCAGGCCATCAAAAGAACGAATGCCACCGCGCCGGCGAGCAGCAACATGGTGCTCCGCACGCGGCCGGTTACCATGCCTTCGAGGCTGCGCGCGTCCCAATCGAAACCGCGGTTCGAGGCCGGATATTCCGCCGCCAGCTCCGTTCCGACCCGCCGCGCTTCTTCACTCGCCTGCCGGGCGGTCACGCCGGGCCTGAGCCTGCCGGCGAGTTTCAGATAGCGCACGCTCCGCACCGAACCCACGAGCTGGTTGGCCGCCAGCGGGAACCATACGTCGATGGTGTTCACGCGGCCCGTCATGGGTTCGCCTGCCCAACCAAACTTTTTCGGAAGCACGCCGATCACGGTATAGGCGCGGCCATCCAGCGTCAGACTTTTGCCGAGGATTTGCCGGCTCCCGCCGAAGCGCCGCTGCCAGTAGCCGTACGACAGCATCACCACGCTCGACCCAGGGGCGCGGGGATCATCCTGGGACGCGAATGTCCGGCCCAGCTCCGCATTCACTCCGAGCATCGGAAAAAATGCCGCCGAAACGAACAGCGCGTCGAGCTGCTCGGCCGGCCCGCGGCCCGTAAGCACCACGCTCCAGACCGGGCTGACGGCCGCGAGAGCGGAGTACGAGCGGGCGCGATCGCGAAAATCGAAGAAATCCGCCGCGGAAGTCCAAGGCTCGATTTCGGGCTGCTGGCTTTTGCGCGTCTCGATAGCCACCAACTGTTCCGGCGCGCGATAGGGCAGGGCACGCAGCAGGAGGGTGTCCGCCAGGGTGAACACCGCCGTGTTGCCACCGATCCCGAACGCCAGGGTGGCGGCTGCCGCCAGAGTGAAAACCGGGTTGCGGCGGAGAAACCGGATCGCGTACCGGAAATCCCCGCCCGTGCCCGCGAGCACCCTGGGGCGGCGCTCCTCCCTGTCGATGCCGCGCGCCAGGCTTCTCCAGTCCCCGAGCAGAGACTCCGCATGCGCCATCGCCCCGGCCTCGTTCGCGCCGCCAGCCAGGGCCTCCTCGTATGCCTGTTCCAGTTGAAGCGCCAGCTCGGCAACGATCTCCGCCTCCCGCTCCGGCCGCGCGTGCAACGCGGGCAGGTGGGCGCGGACGTGCGCTCTCCAGTCACGCATTGCCGAACCCGCTCCGCCGGTCGAACCTCAGTCCCGCAGCGCGATTATGTACCGTTGCCATATATGGCGATTATACATATCTCTCGCGGCGGTGCGGAGGGCCGTATTGCCGTCCGCGGATCGCCGGCAGTGCGTCGTGTCTTAGCGAATGTTGTAAGTCCGGTCCCAAGTCGCCAGGTTGCCGATGGTATCCCCGGAAACCACGATTTCCACGCGCCGGTTCTGCTCGCGACCGCTCGCGGTATTGTTGGAAACCAGCGGCCGGCTCGTGCCGAATCCTTGCGCGACCACGTTAGACGACGAAAGCCCTGCCTCCAGCATGGTGTCCCGCACGGCTCCCGCGCGCTCGGTGGAGTATTCTTCGCCGTGCCCATCGACTTCCACGTGCAACCCCGGCTGAGCGGCAAGCACCGCAGCCAGGTTCGCCAGCCGCGCGGCGACCGCCGGGTCCGGAGCAGCCCCGCGGAAATCGGGGTCATGCAACGTCACGACCAGCCCGCGAGGGGTGTCGGCGGTAGTGAAGTAATTGTTCATACGCTGCAAGAGCTGTGACCGCGCCTCGATTTTGCGGGCATCCACCTGGCGGTCCGCGCTCTGCATGGGGCGGGCGGGCGGGGCCGGAGGTTCGGGCTTAGGCGCACTCGCTTCAGCCGCGGCGGCCTCCGCCTGCTCGCGCTGCGCGCGCTCCTGCGCCGCATCGGCCTTCTCCTGCGAAGCCTGAATCTGAGCTTCGCGCGCGGTGTGCTCGGCAGCCACGCGCCGTGCCTTCTCCTCCGTGAGCGCCGCGCGAGCCTGGGCCAGCTCAGCCTCGACGGAGCTCTGGTGAGCGATCATTCTCGCGTCCTCGGCCGTCTGCGCGGCCTGCCGTGCGAGCGTTACCACTTCGCTGCGCCCGGCCCGCCGTTGTTCCAACGCGCTTGCCTGCGCCAGTTGGCTCTCCGCCTTCGCCAGGGTATCCGCCGCGTACTTATCCGCCCCCTGCGCGCGCGCGATCTGCACCGCGTTCTGCGCCTGGTAAATCTCCACCAACGATTCGTAGCGGTCCATAGAGACCTTCGGTCCCTCCTGCAGCGCGTGGTCCGATTTCACAAAGGTATAGCTGCCTCGCGGCAGCAGACTGTATTTGGCCTGGATCGGTTCGATTCGCCCGACCGTATCCGCGCGCACCACATTCTCCATCACCACCACATCGCTCGGCTGCCGCACGGCCGAGTACGGTTCCGCGGTGATGATCATGCCAAAGGCCTGCAGGTCCGTGGTGACCGTGAGATGAGCGTTGTCGCCGGAATTGGGCAGCACCTCTCCGAGATTCTTCGGGTGGCCTTCGGGCGTAATCGCCCACAACACGTAAGTGAGGTACTCGGGCCCGAATCGCGTGGGCGCTTCCAGCCGCGAGAACTTCGCGTCGATGGCTGTGCGTCCTTTCTTCGATTCCACGACCGCCTCTCCCTTGGCCAGCGGCATCAGCACCGTGCCCGTGAAATCGATCTGCGTCGGTCCGCCACGATATTGATAATTGACAGCCTTCACGGTGCGTTCGATGACAGTTACCTGGTAAATCGGCACCGATTGGCACGACCCCGCTCCTGTATGGAAAATCGCAAGCACTGCCAATGCAGAGATTTGAGCACGCATCGCAACACCTCCGACGAAGTAAGTGCACCTGGCATGCCAATTTGACATCGGTGGCGGCGCTCCCATACCATCTTTCCTAACCCCTATGAAACCGGCAGCAAGAGCTTCGATTTTCTTCGTCCTTACGGCCCTGCTCCTGTGCGGAGCCGAGACCTATCGCAAACCCTCGAAAGCCATCCTCGATGCGCTTAATTCGCCGCCCACTCCGACCCTGACCTTCAGCCCGAACAACGAGTTCGCCATGCAAGGCCAGCCGGTCCGCTATCCGCCGATCGCGGAACTGGCGCAGCCCATGCTGCGCATCGCCGGCATGCGCATCAACCCGAAGACCAACGGGCTGCACAACACGGTCTTCAATAGTTCGCTTGTGCTGCGCAAGATTCCCGAAGGTAACGAGATCAAGGTCGATCTGCCGCCGAATCCCAAGCTCATCCTGGGCCGCTGGAGCCCCGACGCCAAGAGTTTCACCTTCACCAACACCACCGCCACCGGAGTGGAGCTGTGGGTGGGCGACACCAGCGGCAAAGCGCGCAAAATCGAAGGCGTCCGCATTAACGCCGTCATGGCGGGAGGCGGATTCGCGGGCGGCGGGCGCGGCGGATTGGCACCGCCTCCCTCCGACGTGCAGTGGATGCCCGACGGCAAGACGCTCCTGGTCGAGATGGTGAAACCGAATCGCGGCCCCGCGCCTCCCGCGCCGTCGGTGCCGCCCGGTCCGCATGTGCAGGAGAGCCTCGGCGGCGCGCAGCCGGTCGTCACTCATGAAGACATGATGCAGAACCCGCACGATGAAGACCTCTTCGAATACTACGCCACCTCACAGCTGGCGCTCGTGGATGTGGCCACCGGCAAGGTGACGGCGGTCGGCAAGGCCGGCATCATCGATTCGGTCCGCATTTCGCCCGATGGTAAGGATTTCCTGGTCACTACCATCCACAAGCCCTTCTCCTATCTCCATGCGGCGCGCGAGTTCCCCAAGGAGATCGAGGTCTGGGATCGCGCCGGCAAGATGGTGCGCCACATCGCCAGCATTCCCCTCGCCGACCGCGTACCCATCAACGGCGTGCAGACCGGCCCGCGCAACGTTCAGTGGCGTCCGAACCAGAACGCGACACTGGTGTGGGTAGAAGCGCTGGATGCCGGCGACCTGAAGAACAGGGTTCCCTTCCGCGACCGCCTGCTCGCGCTCAAGGCGCCGTTCACCGGAGATCCCACCGAGGTTTACAAGTCCCAACAGCGTTTCAGTGGGATTCAGTTCTTCGAAAAGGGCGGCACTGCGCTCACCGAGGATGCCGAGCGCATGACGCGTACCGTGCGTACCTTCATGATCGAGCTCGACGACCCGGGCCAGCCGGCCAAGCTCGTCTGGAGCCGCAATCAGCAGGATCGCTATCGCGATCCCGGCACGCCGATGACGAAGCTGCTGCCCACCGGAGGACGTGTGATCATTCAGGATGGCGGCAACATCTTCCTCGCCGGCCTGGGCGCCGGTCCCACCGGCGATCATCCGTTCCTCGATCGCTACGACATTGCCACCGGCAAGAGCGAGCGCCTCTTCCGTTGCGACGACGATCACTACGAGGCCGTGGACGCCTTGCTGGACGCGCACGGAGACAAGTTCCTCACGCGGCGTGAGAGCCCTACCGAACCGCCCAACTACTATGTCCGCACGTCGGCGGGCCAGACGACGGCGATCACGCACTTCCCCGATCCGCAGCCAATCTTCCGCAAAGTGACCAAGCAGCTCGTGACCTATAAGCGCGCCGACGGCGTGCCCTTGAGCTTCACCCTGTACCTGCCGCCGGATTACAAGCCCGGCACGCGCCTGCCGACGCTGATCTGGGCTTATCCCTACGAATACAACGACGCCGACACCGCCGGCCAGGTCACCGGCTCGTCGAAGCGCTTCACGGAGGTGACTGGCTATTCGCAGATCTTCCACGTGCTGGATGGTTTCGCGGTGCTCGACAACGCCGCCATGCCGGTGGTGGGAGAGAATCCGGATGTGGTCAACAATACGTACATCGACCAGATCGTCGCCGACGCCAAGGCGGCCATCGACAAAGCCGCGGAAATGGGCGTCACGGATCCGAATCGAGTGGGTGTCGGCGGCCACAGCTACGGCGGCTTCATGACGGCCAACCTGCTGGCGCACTGCGACCTGTTCAAAGCCGGCATCGCCGAAAGCGGCGCCCACAATCGTACGCTCACGCCCTTCGGCTTCCAGAGCGAGCGGCGCACGTTGTGGCAGGCGCCCGACGTTTATCTGAAGATGTCGCCCTTCATGTACGCCGACAAGATCAAGACGCCGATGCTGTTGATCCACGGCGAAGCCGACGACAACGACGGCACTTTCCCGATCCAGAGCGACCGCATGTACCAGGCGGTTCGCGGCAATGGCGGCACGGTTCGGCTGGTCTTCCTGCCGTATGAGGCCCACGGCTATCGCGGAAAGGAGACTATCGAGCACGTGCTCTGGGAAAAATCGGCGTGGCTTAACAAGTACGTCAAGAACGCCGGTAATTCGGCCGTACCAAGCGCGAACTGAATGCGCGCCGGGGTTCTCCGCCAACCTGCTCACAGTCTCGCGATCGAAGATCTCCCTGTGCCCGAGCCGGGTCCAGGGGAAGTGCTGATGCGCGTCGAAGCCTGCGGCGTCTGTCGCACGGATCTGCATATCGTCGCGGGAGAATTGAAGCCCCTGCACGACGTGATCGTTCCCGGCCACCAGATCGTCGGCCGCGATGCCAAGACCGGCGTGCGCTACGGCGTCTCCTGGATGGGCGGCGTCGATGGCACCTGCGAGCTTTGCCGCAAGGGCCTCGAAAACCTCTGTGACCATCCGACCTTCACCGGCTACAGCGTGAACGGCGGTTATGCCGAATACGCCTTAGCGCGCGCCGATTTCTGCATTCCGCTGCCGGACGCTCCGGCCGCGCTGGAGCTCGCGCCGCTGTTGTGCGCGGGCATCATCGGATTCCGCAGCCTCCGTGTGGCCGGGGTGGAGCGCGGCGACCGCGTCGGACTGTTTGGCTTTGGGGCCTCCGCGCACCTCGCGATCGAAGTCCTCAAGCACTGGAACTGCGAGGTGTACGTCTCCACGCGCGGCGAGTCACACCGGAAGCTGGCGCGCGAGATGGGCGCCGTCTGGGTGGGCGGGGCCCTCGACCGCCCGCCCCAGCCACTCGACCGTGCCGTCACCTTCGCGCCCAGCGGCGACGTGGTCGTGGCCGCCCTGGCAAGCCTGCGCAAAGGGGGCGTGGTCGCGATCAACGCCATCCACCTGGACCGCATCCCGCAGTTCGACTACGATTCGCTCCTGTGGGGCGAGCGCCAGATGCGCAGCGTCGCCAACATGACCCGCGATGACGCCCGGGACTTCGTCAACCTCGCCGCCGCAATCGGCATCCGTCCCCGAACGTCGGTCTTTTCCCTGGACCGCGTGAACGACGCCCTGGCCGCGGTTCAGGGCGACGCAATCGATGGCGCAGCGGTGGTGGCGATGTAGTTTAACCCGCCAGCCGCCCTGTGCCTCGCAAAAAAGTTGGTAACTTTTCACCGCTTCCACCGTAATAGCTGATAAGCCATGAGTCGAATTGCGTCCGACATCAAATTTGCGCTGCGGAACCTGGGCCGCAGCAGGCTTTTTACAATCGTTGCCGTAGCTTCCCTCGCTCTTGGAATCGGCGCCAACACGGCGATATTCACCCTCATCGACCAGCTCATCCTCCGATTGCTCCCGGTGCGCGACCCCGAACAACTTGTGATGATCTGGACCACCGGCCCGCACATGGGCAGCAATCGCGGCTATCACATGGCTTCCTACCCCATGTACCAGGATTTCCAGCAGAAGGCGCCGGCATTTTCCTACGTCTTTTGCCGGCGCGAAACACCGCTCTCCATCAGCTTCGGCGGCCAGACCGAGCGGGTTGATGGCGAATTAGTCTCCGGCAACTATTTCCAGGCGCTCGGGGTCAAGGCGGCCATCGGCCGCGTGTTTTCCTCAAAAGAAGACGATCAGGTGTACAAGGGCCACCCCGTGGTCGTCCTCAGCTATCCCTACTGGGTGTCCCGATTCGCTGCCGACCCAGGTGTGATCGGCCAGAAGATGCTGGTGAACGATTATCCGATGACCATCGTGGGCGTGAGCGCCGCGGGCTTCAACGGCCTCGACCCGGCACACTCGCCGCAGATCCGCGTGCCAGTCCAGATGAAGCCGCTGATGACGCCAGGCTGGGACGATATCGGCGACCGCCGCAGCCAGTGGGTGCAGACGTTCGCCCGCCTCAAGCCGGGATACACGCTGGAATCCGCCAAGGCGTCCCTGCAGCCGCTGCTGACCCAGATCCTCCGCTTCGAATCCACCCAGAAGGAGATGAAGGACACGTCGGAGTTTTACCTGAAGCGGTTTATGGACCGCAAAGTCCTCATGCAGCCCGCGGGCAACGGTTTCTCGGAGATGCGGCGCGATTACGGCACGGCGCTGGTTGTCCTGATGTGCATGGTGGGCCTGGTCCTGCTCATCGCCTGCTTCAATGTCGCCAACCTGCTGGTGGCGCGCGCGGTGTCGCGGCAGAAGGAGATCGCGGTACGGCTGGCGGTGGGCGCGTCGCGCTGGCAGTTGCTGCGGCAGTTGCTGGTGGAAAGCCTGATCCTCTCGCTGGCGGGCGGCGCGGCCGGACTGTTGCTCGCCACCGGCATGATCCGCGCCCTGCTGCACTTCCTGCCACAAGGCGACTCGCTGTTCCTGCTCGATCCCGATCCCGACGGCCGCATCCTGGCCTTCAACGCCGCGCTTGCAATTCTGACCGGCCTGTTGTTCGGGCTCGCCCCGGCCGTGCAATCCCTGCGCCTGGACCTGTGGAACGCGCTTAAGGACGTAGTTGGCGCGGTCAGCGGCACCGGCGGCAACGTGCGGTTCCGCAAAGTCCTGGTGACCGCCCAGGTGGCCTTCTCGTTCCTGCTGCTCGCCGGCGCCGGCCTCTTCGCGCGCACGCTGTTCAATCTGAAGGTCACCGAGCAGGGCTTCCACGAGATCGATCGCCTCATCACCTTCCAGATCGACCCGGCCCTGAGCGGCTATTCCATGCCTCGCATGGAGACGCTGTACCGGCAGCTTCTGGAGAATATTCGCGCCACGCCAGGCGTGAAGTCCGCCGCGTACAACCTGGTTCCCGTGCTCAGCGGCGACGAGTGGGATTCCACGATGAGCGTGGAAGGCCACCAGATCAAAGACGGCGAAGACATGCAGGCCTTCATGAACGGCGTCTCGGCGGATTACTGGAAGACCATGGGAATCCCGCTGGTAGCCGGCCGCGACTTCAACGCGGGCGACGGCGGCGGTCCCTGCGCGGATTGCGAGGGCATGACCCGCACGAACGAAGGCAGAAAAGTAGCTATCGTCAACCAGAAGTTCGCCGAGCACTTCTTTCCCAGGCAGAGCGCACTCGGCCACCACATCGCCTTCGGCGAGAAGCCCAAGAAACTGGACATCGAAATCATCGGCGTCTCGGCCAACACACTCTACGAAGGCCCGCGCGAAGGCGTTCACCGCCAGGTGTTCCTGCCGTTCATCCATGTCGACTATCCCGCCGGCGTCACCTTTTATATCCGTACCGCAATGGATCCCGTGTCGCTGTACGCCGTGCTGCGGCGGCAGGTGCAGGCCCTGGATCCCGCCATGCCCGTGTACCAGATGAAGACCCTGGGGCGGCAGTTGGACGACACGCTGAGCACGGAGCGGCTCATCGCCACGCTTTCCGCCGCATTCGGCGTGCTGGCCACCGTGCTCGCGGCCATCGGGCTGTATGGCGTGATGGCCTTCGTGGTGGCCCGCCGCACCAAGGAAATCGGCCTGAGAATGGCGCTGGGCGCGCCACAGGGCAAAGTAGTCTGGATGGTGCTGCGGGAGACGCTGTTCCTGGTGGCCGCCGGACTGGCCATCGGTATCCCATCGGCGCTGCTTTTGAGCAAATACGTTTCGACTCAGCTATACGGAGTCAAATCCACCGATCTGGGCGCGGCAGCCGCCGCGCTGGTGATCCTTTCGATAGTCGCGGCCGGCGCCGGATTTCTTCCCGCGCGCCGCGCGAGCGAGATCGATCCCATTCAGGCATTGAGATACGAATGACAGGAGACGCGCAATGAAATACGTAATCGTAGGCCTGCTGCTGGCGCTGCCCGCACTGGCCGAATGGAGTTGGGAGAGCCGCGGCGAGTGGCACCGCGCCATCGCCGAGGCACACCGCCAGCGCGCCGAAGTGCTCCGCGAAGCTGTCCACGCACGCGCCCAAGCCTATCGTGAAGCGACGCGCGCGCGGGCCGATGCCCAACGCGAGGCCTCCGAGGCGCGACGCCAATGGCAGCAGGAATCGAGACAGATGCGTGAAGAGTGGCGCCAGCGAATGCGTGAGTGGCGCGAATCCTTCCGCGACTGGCGTTAGGCAACGCGACGGGCGTCAGGCGATCCGGCCCGCCAACTCCGCCAGCGCTCCCGCCAACACCGCCACGCCGCAGCCGATCGCCTCCGGCGCGGCGTACTCATCCGGCCGGTGGCTCACGCCGCCCCTGCACGGAATGAACAGCATTCCCGTGGGCGCGATCCGCGCCATGAACAGCGAATCGTGGTACGCGCGGCTGACCATCTTCTGAAAGGCCATCGCGCCCGCGCTCTCCTCCAGCGCCGCGATGATGCGCGGATCGCAGGCAGCCGGCGGATCGGCATTAATTACCTCGCGGCGAATTCGCACTCCGCGCCGCCCCGCGATCTCCGCGCATTCCGCCGCGATCTCCACCAGCACGTGGTCGCGCCGCGCGCCGTCGATATCGCGTACGTCCATCTCGATCCGCACCTTGCTGGGGACGCTGTTCACCGCGCCGGGGAACACGTCGCAGACGCCGGTGGTGCCGACGGTATCGATGGCTCCGCTCGATCGCGCCACCCGTTCCACGGCGAGCACGACCTCGGCCGCGGCACAGAAGGCATCCTTGCGGTCGGGCATGAGCACGGCACCTGCGTGACCGCCTTCGCCCTCGATGAAGATGTGCCAGGTGGCAGGCGCGGCGATGGCGGTCACGATGCCGAGCGGAATCCCGGCGCGTTCCAGCAGCGGTCCCTGCTCGATGTGCAGCTCGACGAATGCGTCGTAACAGCCCGCGGCAAGCCGCACGCTGCGATAATCGCCGACCCAGTCGCGCAGAGACTTCCCTTCCCGGTCGCGAAGCTCCGAACCGTCCAGTAGACCCGCCAGCATGCGGCTGCCGAAGCAACCGATGCCGAAGCGGGTCGGCTCTTCCGCGCAGAAGACCACGAGCTCGATCGAGCGCCGCAGCCGCGCGCCCGCGCGCTGCAGCGCACGGATGGCCTCCAGCCCGGCGAGCACGCCGACTGTGCCGTCGTACCGGCCCGCGTGCGGAATGGCGTCGATGTGCGAGCCGGTGGCGACCGCGGGCAGATCCGGCTCCGCTCCCGCCCATTGCGCGAAGACATTGCCGATCCCGTCCTCGCGTACCGCCAGGCCGGCTTCGGCGCAGAGCTCGCGGACCCATGCGCGGGCGCGCCGGTCGGTCTCGGAGTAGACGACGCGGGTCACGGCGGGAGCGGGCGCGTCGCTGAAGGTCGCCAGCCTATCCAGTTCGCGCATGAGCCGGTCGATATCGATGGTCATCGGTTCCAGTCTTTGTAGATGAGGTATCTCGCAGGCTGCTTCCCGAGCGCGCCGAACCACTGCGGGCAGTAAGGAGCCATCCAGATGAAATCTCCCGCGGTCACCGGGTACCAGCAGTCGCCCAGCCGGTAGATGCCGCCGCCTTCGAGCATCAGCAGGCCGTGCTCCATGACGTGGATCTCGACCATGGGGAGCGAAGCGCCCGGCTGAAAGGTCATGGTGTTCACGGCGAAGTCGTAGGCCGGGTCTTCCGGCATCAGCACGCGGACTTCGAGGTCGGGGTCATCGCCGAGCGGCCGGGGCCTGATGTCCGCTTCACTGGAGTTGAGTGGCGCAGGGTGGGCGGCCTGCGCGGACACATACTCCTTCTCGATCACCGCCGCACGCGCGGCTCCGACCGCCGACACTTCCTCCGGCTGGTAAGCGTAACAACCCGGGCCACCGATGTTGAGCTCGCCCTCGAGCACATAGACGAAGCGCTGCAAGGAGCATGGCCCCAGTTTTCCACCAGGCTCGAACTCCGCCGAGTACTGCGCGAATCGCGCGCCCAATGCAGGAGCCGCGTGCACGATCGCGGTGCACTTCACCATGCCGGGAAGCGGCGCGCGCACGAACGTATCGGGCGTCAACAGCAGGTGGTCTTTCCGGTAGGCACTACGCGTGAATCCGAGGTTTTGCATGAACGAACTGTCCTCCTCCTTCCGCCATGATCTTGCCATCGAGAAACACGGTGCGCCCGCGGACGACGGTCTGCCGAATCGCGCCGCGAAATGTGGCGCCGAGGTACGGGCTGAATCCGTGGCGCTGGAACAGATTTTCCCGCGTCACGGTATGCCGGGCGTCGAGGTCAACGAGAACCAAGTCGGCATCATATCCGACTTCGATGCGGCCCTTGTTGGCGATGCCGAAGCGCGCCGCCGGGTTCGCCGCGGTGAGCGCGGCCGCGCGTTCCACGGGCACCATCTCGAGCAGCACCGCGAGCGTGGATTGGACGCCCGCCACTCCACCCCAGATGCGGAAGAAACTCGGGTCCTCTTTCATCGCTGGCGGAGCCGGAGAATGGTCGCTGGCCACGATGTCGATGTCGCCGCGGCTGACGGCGCGCCAGAGGCCTTTGCGCTCGCCGGCGCCGCGCAGGGGCGGCGCGCACTTGAGCACCGCACCCAGGCGCTCCATGTCCTCTTCGACGAAGTACAGGTAATGGGCGCAGGTCTCGATGGTGACGTCGACGCCGCGCTGCCGGGCTTCCAGCGCCGCTGTGACTCCCCGGCCCGAGCTCACGTGCACGATGTGGAGCTTCGCACCGGCCTCTTCGGCCAGCTCGCAGGCGCGGCGGATCGCGGTAACCTCGGCGAGCACAGGACGCGAGTTGAGGTAGTCGCGAACGCTGGCGCCACAGCAGCCGATGAGCTCGTTGGTTTCGGCGTGGACCGCGACCGGCAGGCCCAGGCGGGCGGCCTCCTGCATGCCTTGGAGGAGCGTGCGGTCGTCGGCGCGCGGGAATTCCGTAAGGCCCGAATCCGCCATGAAGGCCTTGAATCCGATCACACCGCATTCGGCCAGATCCGCCATGGCACCGCGATTGCCGGGGACGATGCCGCCCCAGAGCGCGAAGTCGGTAATGCTGGCGCGCTCCAGGGCGGCGCGCTTTTCGTGGAACTCGCGCGGTCCGACGGTGCAGGGGGAGGAGTTGAGCGGCATGTCGAAGAACATGGTGCCGCCGCCCGCGGCAAGTGCGCGGCTACCCGTGGCGGCGCCTTCCCAATCGGTGCGCCCAGGCTCGTTGAAGTGGACGTGCACGTCGATCAGGCCGGGCAGCATGGTGAGGCCGCGCGCGTCGATCACTTCACCACCGGCCGTTTTGGCAAAACGGCCGTCTTCGATCGCGATGTCGCCGTTCGCACAGCGGACGATCATGCGGGCCTCCAGGCTTCCAGGTATTTTGCGCCTGCCGCCAGCGCGGCTTCCACGTCGGCGGGCAGCACGTTCTCGTCGGGGTGGTGGCTGATGCCCCCGGGACTGCGCAGGAACAGCAGCGCGGCGGGCACCTTGGGCGCGAGGATCATGGCATCGTGGCCGGCGCCGCTGACCATGCGGTGCACGGTATAGCCTGCGGCTTCCACGGCGCGCTCCAGCGCCTCGCATTCGAGATCGACGGCGGGCTGGTCGAGCTTCTGCTCCCATTCCACGGAGAGGCCGCGGCGGAGCGCGATCTCGCGGGCGCCGCCGAGGATGCACTCGGTCATGCGCCTTCGCTCGCCATCGCGCGCGTGGCGGACGTCGAGGCTAGCCCGCGCAGTGCCGGCGATGACGTTGGCCACGCCGGGCTCGGCCGCGATCCGGCCGACAGTGCCGCCCCCGCGCTCCACCAGCCCGATCCACTCGGCAGCGCCGGCGAGCGCGTCGTGCCGCAGATGCATCGGCGTCGTGCCCGCATGGTTGGCTTTGCCGGTGAAGCGGACCCGGTAGCGGCTTTGACCCACGATGGTCTCGACGACGCCGAGCGGCAGGTCCAGGCTCTCCAACACGGGCCCCTGTTCGATGTGGAACTCGAGGTAGCCGCCGACATCGGGGGAGATCGCCGCGCCGGGCAGACCCGCCGGGTCGAGGCCGAATTCGCGAATGGCATCGAGCACGGCGGGGCCGGTCACAGGATCGCCGGCGAGCGCGCGGCTACCGATGAACGGCGTGCCGAAGCGGACACCCTCTTCCTCACTGAAGCCGACGACCTCAAGCGCGCATGCCGGGAGGCCCGCGCCACTGAGCGCGATGCCGATCATCACGCCGAGGATGCCGTCGAAGGCGCCGGCATGCGGGACCGTGTCGAGGTGGGAGCCGATCATGAGCCGCGGGCCCTCCCCGCGCACGCCGCGCAGGTTGCCGGCGGCGTCCACGTGAACGCGCAGGCCGGCGGACCGCATCCACTCACTCGCCAGCGCGTGAACCTCACGCATGGGCGCGGAGAGAAATGTGCGCGTGATGTGGCCGGGCTCCTCGGTGCATTCGGCGAGCCGGCGGCAGCGGGCGATCACCTCGTGTGCGTCCATTACGATCCCCGGTAGGTGGTGTACCCGAATGGCGAGACCAGGAGCGGGACGTGGTAGCGCGATTCGCCTTCGGCAATGCGGAAGCGCACCACGACTTCGTCCAGGAACTGCGCGGTCCCGAAATATGCGCCGATGGCGAAGACGAGATCGTATATTCCGGGCGGCAGATTTTCGTCCACGACCGCCCGGCCATCGGCATCGGTGGTGACGATTTTGCCCTGGAGCCGCACCTCGACCCCGGCGGCTGGGCGGCCTTTGGCGGTGTCGAGCACGTGCGTGGACAGGCGCGCCATCATTCTCTCCGCAGCGTGAGACCCAGGCAGCCGTAGGGCGGGCGGGGATCGGTGTAGATGTTGGGGGAAACCTGGTCCCAGGTGCGATTGTCGGCTTCGAGCCGGACTTCGCGGATGGCAGTGAATTCAGCGAGCATCTTGAAACCGATCTTATAGATGATCTGCTGGATGCTGCCGGATTCAAAGGAGAGGAAGACGTCGCATACCAGCGAGCGGACACCCGCGGCAAGCGACTGGCCGCCTGCGCCGGTCCACTCCACGTCGAGCCACATGTGCAGGGGGCGGTCGGTCATCTCGGGCAGGGTGGTGTATTCGTCGCGCACAAAGCCCGTAAAGGCGCTGCCGGCGAGCCGCAGCAGCTTGAAACCGTGAACTCCGCTGCGCTGCTCGACCACTTCCCCGCCCTGCCGCAACTCGATCACGGCCATGGCCCGCTCGGGACCTGCGGGCGTGTAGCCTTCGCCGCCGATCCAGGTATAGGGAATCTCCTCGGCCGCGACCTGTACGCCCTCGGTCTGGGGATACTTCGCCAGAAACTTTTCGGCCAGGAAGCGACAGTAGGGCTCGAGGTCCTGCCCGGTGAAGTTCGCCGTCTCGCGCTGGATGAAGTTCTTCATCGAGTCGGTGGCGATGAGGCCGGCGTTGTCGCCGGTCGTGTAGGTGGGCCAGAAGGCCTCGCCGTAGAGGAGCATGGTCACGTTCGCCCCAAAATAGCCGGGGCTGAGGCGGTAGGCGATGACATCGCCCTTGCCATAGTAGTTTCGCTTGCCGCCGCTGCCAAATGTGTGCAAGGAATTCATCCCTCCAGACGAAATCGCGCGATGCGGAACACCTGGTCGAGCGCGGTCCGGAATTCCTCTTCGCGTGTAGCCGCGACGCGGCGGCGCAGAGCTTTCAGAATATCGTGCCTGGTGGAACCTTTGACCGCGAACAGGAAGGGGAAGCCGAAGGTCTCGCGGTAAGTCTGGTTCAGGCGGGTCAGTTCCTCGTAGTCTTCGGCTGCGAGTTGATCCAGGCCGGCGCCGGATTGTTCGCTGACCGAGGCGGCGCTCATGCGGGCGCGGGCGCCGAGATCGGGGTGGGCGCGGAGAAGGGCGAGCTGCTCATCCTGGGTGGCGCGTTCCACTTCGGCGGCCATCGCGGCGTGTAACGCGTCGATGGAAGCGAAAGGGCGATGAGTCCAGGCACGCTCGGCTACCCACGGGGAGTCTTCGAAGATCCAGCCGAGGCGGTGGGCGAATTCGGATTGGGAGAGGGAATTGAGGTCGGGAAGGTTCATACTTCGTGCGAGAGAGCCGACGACAAGGACCGATCAAGCTCGCAGCGCGAGTCCGCCCCACTTCGGGCACTGTCGATCGCCCAGTAGACGCGTTCCGGGGTAGCGGGGCTGTCGAGGGTGATGACGCCTACGGCGCCGAATGCCGCGATGGCGTCGCGGATGGCCTCGCGCGCCGAGATGGCCAGCATCAGGGGCGGCTCGCCGACCGCCTTGCTGCCGAGGATTACGCCCGGTTCGGCCGCGTGCTCCAGGAAAGCTACGTTGAAGACTTCGGGGACCTCGCTCCACGAAGGGATTTTGTAAGTGGATGCTCCCGCGGTGGCGAGCCGTCCCTGCGCATCCCAGAGCAGCTCCTCGAGCGTGAGCCAGCCGAGGCCCTGGATATATCCGCCCTCGATCTGGCCGCGATCGATCAGCGGCGACACCGAATCTCCCACGTCATGCAGAATGTCTACCTGAAGGACGCGGTGATCGCCGGTAAAGCCGTCGATTTCGACCTCGGTGACGGCCGCGCCGTAAGCGTAGTAGTGGAACGGCCTGCCCTGGCCCACTGCGGGATCGAAGAGGATTCCGGGGGTGCGGTAGTAGCCCTGGGCGAACAGCGGGATGCGCTGCCGGTAAGCGGCCTCCACTACCTCTGCGAACGGGATGTGCTGCACCTGCGCGCCGGGAACCAGCGCGGCGCCAATTTCAAAGCGCACGGCATCGGCCGGACACCCGAGCATCAGCCCCGCGACCGGCGCCAGCCGCGCCACGAGCTGCCTGCAGGCATCGGCCACCGCGGCGCCGTTGAGATCGGTGCTCGCCGATGCCGCGCTGGCCGATGTATTCGGCACCTTGTCGGTGCGGGTCGGCATGATGCGGATGGCGTCGAGAGGCAGCCCCAGCGAATCGGCCGCGATCTGGCGGATCTTGGTGTGCAGTCCCTGCCCCATCTCGGTGCCGCCGTGATTGACCTGGACGCTGCCATCGCGGTAGATGAGCACCAGTGCGGCGCCCTGATTGAAGAAAGTCGCGGTGAAGGAGATCCCGAATTTTACCGGCGTGATGGCGATGCCGCGCTTGGCATGCGCGTGCCCGGCATTGAACCCGGCGATCGCCGCGCGGCGCCGGGCGAAGCGGCTGGTTGCCATCAGCTGCGTCCACAGGGTCTGGATGCGCGACGCGTCTTTGACGAGTTGCCCGTAGTGCGTGGTGTGACCTTCGCGGTAGAAGTTGCGCTCGCGGACCACCTCGGGCGGCAGGGCAAGGGTACGGGCGATGCGGTCGAGCACGTCTTCGATCACCAGCATGCCTTGCGGACCGCCGAATCCGCGGAAGGCGGTCTGCGAGGTCTTGTGCGTGCGGCAGACGTACCCCGCGGCCGCCACATTGGGCAGGTAATAAGCGTTGTCCAGGTGGAAGAGCGCGCGCCACATCACCGGGTCGGAAAGGTCGAGGCTCCACCCGGCGTCGCTGTAGAGCGTGACGTCGAGCGCCAGCACCCGGCCTTCGCCGTCAAATCCCGCCTCGAATCGCGCCAGGAACGGGTGGCGCTTGCCGGTGAGCGCAAAGTCGAGCACGCGGGGCAGGCGGACGCGGACCGGCCGGCGAGTCTTCCAGGCGCCCAGCGCGGCGATGGCGGCCCAATGGTTCGCCTGCACCTCCTTGCCGCCGAACGCGCCGCCCATGCGGAGGCATTCGACGGTCACGTGGCTGCGCGGCAGGCCGAGCACGCGCGCCACCACGTCCTGAGTCTCGCTCGGGTGCTGCGTGGAGGAGTGCAGCGAGACGCCGCCGGACTCGTCCAGCCAGGCGATGGCGCACTGGGTCTCCAGGTAGAAGTGCTCCTGCCCGCCGATGTGGAGCTCGCCCGAGAGGCGGTGCGGGCTGCCGGGCAGCGCCTCTCCGGCATTGCCGCGAGCCAGGCGGTGCGGCCCGGCATGAAAGCTCCCACGGGCAATGGCCTCCTCGATCGTCAGGATCGCGGACAACTCCCGGTAGCGCGCCGCTACGCGCGCGGCGCCGTGCTGCGCGGCCTCCAGAGACTCAGCCAGCACCCAGGCAACCGGTTGGCGGTGGAACAGGACCTCCGATGGAAACAGCGGTTCATCGTGCCGGCTGGGGCCGGTATCGCCTTCGCCGGGGACGTCGGCGGAAGAAAGGGTCGCAACCACGCCGGGTTCTTCGAGAGCAGGGCCGAGGTCGAGCTCCTCCAGGATCGCGTGGGCATGCGGCGCCATCACCGGCCAGGCGTGCAGCACGCCGGGGAAGCGCGCGACCAGGTCGTCGGTGTAGAGCGCTTCGCCGGTCACGTGGCCGCGGGCGCTCTCGTGCGGAATGGCCTGTCCCGCAGTCCTCACGCGGTCTCCTCGAAGCGAAACTTCGCGAGCAGGTTCTGCGCCAATGCCAGGCGATACGCCGCCGACCCGCGATGATCGCTGATGGGCTTAAGAGTGTGTGCCAGGACCTCCCGGGCGCGACGCGGATCCGCGACGGCCTCGGCATCGAATGCGCGCAGCGGCACGGGCGCGACTCCGCCATAGGCGATGCGGAGCCGTCCATCCGCGCCGACGGCGAATGCGGCGGCCACGGTGCTGATGTCGTCCATGCGGCGTTTGGCGGCCTTGTAGAAACGCACGACCCGCGGGAGCGGTTTAGGCAGAATCACCGACACGATCAATTCGGCGGGTTCGAGCGCAGTCTTACGGTAGCCGAGGAAGAATTCGGTTAACGGCAGCTCGCGCTCGCCTTGGGCGGACGCGAGCCGCACGCGCGCATCCATGGCGAGCAACAGCGGAGCTGCGTCGCCGATGGGCGATGCCGTGGCCAGATTGCCGCCCAGGGTGGCCCGATTGCGGATCAGCGGCGAGGCGAACAGCTCTGCGAACTCACGCGGAAGCACCGGGATCTCGCTCAGTGGAATCCCGGCGCCGATTTCGATTTCGGCTGGCGTCTCGCGCAAGGCCTGAAGCTCGCCAACCGCATCGAGGCTGATCAAGTAGGGATAGCGCCTCGAGCGTAGATTGGCCTCCACAATCAGGTCGGTGCCCCCCGCGATCCACTGCGCGCCCGGATGCTCCCGGCAGCGGGCGAAGCATTCGGCGAGCGATTCGGGGCGGGTGAAACCCGGACAATCCGCGGCGGAGATTTCTGGAGCCGGGCGCGCGAGGCGGCCGGCCCACGCGTCCTTGGGGGGTGGTCCAAGGCGCGCGGCGGCGGAAGCGATCGGGCGATAGCCCGTACAGCGGCACAGGTTTCCGCCCATGGCATGCGGGTGGCAGGGATCTGAGCGGCCGGGCCGGTACTGTTCCGCGAAGAGGCTCATCACGAATCCCGGGGTGCAGTAGCCGCATTGCGAACCGCCGCACTCGACCATGGCCTGCTGCACCTCATGGAGCGGCCCGCCGGCGGCGAGCGCTTCAACGGTGTAGATCTCCTGCCCGGCGGCCATGGGGACCAGCATCAGGCAGCTATTCACCGGGAGGTACGCGGCGCTGCCCGCGCGCCAGCGGACCATTGCGACGGTGCAGGCTCCGCACTCGCCTTCGGCGCAGCCTTCCTTGGCACCGGTGAAGCCGCGGTCGCGCAGGAAATCCAGGAGCGTAGTGTGGCTGCCTTGCTCGTCACAAACACGCAGGCCATTGAGTAGGAAGTCGATCGGCATGGCTCCCGGTTCCCGGCCGGGGTATTTTTGAAATTGTAACAAACGCCGGGCGCCCTTCTTGGGGCAGCCGCGCGGTATCTCAGGCGGACATGGCTTGTTCGAGGTCCCACTTCAGGTCCTCTACGTCTTCGATCCCGACCGAGATCCGCACCAGGTCCTTGGTAACGCCGGCTTCCATCTGCTGGGCATCGCTGAGTTGTTGATGGGTCGTCGACGCCGGGTGGATGATCAGGCTCTTAGCATCGCCGAGGTTGGCCAGGTGCGAGAAAATCTTGACGTTGTCGATGAGCTTGCGGCCGGCTTCGAGCCCTCCTTTGATGCCGAAGGTCACGATCGATCCCTGGCCCTTCGGCAGGTACTTCCGCGACAGGGCGTAGTAAGGGCTGGACGTCAACCCGGGATATTTGACCCACGTGACCGAGGGCTGGCTTTCGAGCCACTGCGCGACGACGAGCGCGTTGCGACTGTGCGCGTCCATACGGTACGGCAGGGTCTCGATGCCCTGGATGAACAGGAACGAGTTGAAGGGGCTCATGCAGGGGCCGAAATCGCGCAGGCCTTCCACGCGAACCTTGATGATCCATGCCAGCGGCCCGAAGACGTCGCTGAATACCATGCCGTGATAGCCGGGGCTGGGCTGGGTAACCGCGGGATATTTGTCGCTCCAGGGGAACTTGCCGCTATCGACGATCACGCCGCCGATGGAGGTGCCGTGCCCACCGAGGAACTTGGTGGCCGAATGGACCACGATGTCGGCGCCGTATTCGATAGGGCGGCAGAGATAAGGCGACGCCATGGTGTTGTCGATGACCAGCGGCACGCCGGCTTCGTGCGCGATTTTGGCGACGGCCTCGATGTCGAGCACGTTCATGCGCGGGTTGGCGATGGTCTCGCCGTAGAGGGCCTTGGTTTTGGGCGTAATCGCCTTGCGGAAGTTTTCCGGATCGTCCGGCTCGACGAACTTGACGTCGATTCCCAGACGGCGGAAGCTGACGTCGAACTGGGTGTAGGTGCCGCCATAAAGTGTGCTGGCCGATACGATCTCGTCGCCCGGGCCGGCCAGGCCTGTGATGGCGAGGAATTGCGCCGACTGTCCGCTGGAGGTTGCCAGAGCGGCTATGCCGCTTTCGAGCGCCGCCACGCGCTGCTCGAAGACGTCGGTAGTGGGGTTCATGATCCGGCTGTAGATATTGCCGAACTGCTGCAGTGCGAACAGGGCGGCGGCGTGATCGGAATTGTCGAAGGTGAACGAGGTGCTCTGGTAAATCGGCACGGCGCGGGCGTGGCTGGACGCGTCGGGCGTGTGTCCGGCGTGCAGCGATTTGGTGGCGAATCCCAGTTCACGTTGAGGAGCTTTGTTGTCGGGCATATCTGAACAGGATACCGTGGCGCCGCCCACCCGGCTGCAGATGCGCGGACTACGAAAAAACGGGCTTCCACGGCACGAATTGCGGGTATACTCGTCTGCAGAAGGTTAGTTCGAAACATTATTGGATTCCAGGGAGGTGCTATGTCCTGCCGTTCCCTTTTCCTCATTCCGCTGCTCTCGGCAACAGCAGCTTTCTCTCAAACCACCACCAGTCAGGAGATTTCCGGGCTGGTTCAGGACGCCACCGGCTCGGTGGTGCCAAACGCGACCATCAACGTAAAGAACAACGAGACAGGCTTTGTCCGTACGACGCAATCCAATGAGGCCGGGCTGTACGTGGTTTCGAACCTGCCCATCGGGACCTACGAGATTTCGGCGGAGGCATCGGGATTCAAAAAGTACGTCACCACCGGCGTCGTGCTGAACGTGAACTCAAAACTGTCGGTGAACGTGAAACTCGAAGTGGGCAACGTCGTGGACAAAATCGAGGTGAAGGCCGACGCGGCACAGGTGGAAACCACCACCGGAGAGGTGGGACGCCTGGTGAGCGGCGAGCAGGCCACGCAACTGCAGTTGAACGGCCGGAATTTTCCGCAATTGCTGCAGTTGCTGCCCGGCGTATCGACGACGTTCAGCAGCGGGTTCGGTCTGTTCGGCGGCTACGGCGTGAACAATAGCGCACAATCGGTGAACGGCAGCCGGACGGATACATTCTCGTGGAACCTGGACGGCGCCGACAACAAGGACAACGGAGGCGGCGGCAACAACTTCGTCAACATCAATCCGGACGCGATCGCCGAATTCAAGGTGCTCACCACGAACTACAGCGCCGAGTTCGGATACAGCGCGGGCGCGGTGATCAACATCGCGGTGCGCAGCGGCGCCAAGGAGTTCCATGGCGGGGCATATGAGTACCTGCGCAACGACGCAATCCAGGCGCGGGCATTCAACGCTACGATCAAACCAGAGCTGCGGTACAACAATTTCGGCGCCAACATCGGCGGCCCGATCTTCATTCCCAAGAAGTTCAACAAGGACCGCAACAAGCTCTTCTTCTTCTTCGGAACGGATTTCAAACGGCTGCGGCAGGGCGCGATCAATACCTGGACGGTGCCGACGCCGCAGCAGATCAACGGCGACTTCTCCGCGCTGGCATCCTCGAAATGGCCCAAGGATCCGTCGACGGGCGGGGTATTTCCGAACGGGATCATTCCCGCCAACCGGTTCAGCCCCAACAGCCATCGCCTGCTACAGAATTATCCGGCGCCGAACTACACCGGCAGCGGCGGGAACCTGGTCTTCCCCACGATGGCTCCTCTCAACACGAACCAGTATATTTTGAAGGGCGATTACAACATCAACGAGAAGAACCAGCTCTCGGTGCACTGGTTCCGGGATTATTACGAATCCCTGCAGAACCTGACCAACCTGGCGTTATACGAGCGTCACATACCGGGCACGAACACCAGCGCCCAGTGGACCTACGTGGCTAATCCCACCACGGTCAACGTGTTCCAGTTCGCCTTTACAGGAAATGTGATCAAGGAGAAGGTAGGCATCCGCGCGAATCCGATCTTCACAACCGATTTCTCCCGCCAGGGGGAAGGTATCAATTACCCGCTTATTTACAACGCCGCGGACTTTATTCCCAGCATCAGCCTTTCGGGCTACAACGGCCTCAGCGTGACGCCGCTGAACTTCGATAATTTCAACCGGATCTTCAGTTGGAAGGACGATTTCTCAAAGCTGAAGGGCAACCACAACTTGAAGGCCGGCATCCTGATCCTGCGCAGCCGAAAGAACCAGGACAATGTTCCGGCAATCAACGGCAGCTTCGCGTTCAATACCAGCGCGTCGAACACCACGGGCAACGTGGTGGCGGATGCGGTGCTAGGGAACTTCTACACCTACACCGAGGCTGGGAGTTTCCGGCAGGGGTGGTATCGATTCACGCAGATCGAGCCTTACGTGCAGGACGACTGGAAAGTCTCCAAGCGGCTGACGCTGAACCTGGGCTTCCGGTGGGCCTACATGCAGCCGCAGTACAGCGCGCTGCAGAACACATCCACGTTCCTGCCTCAGTATTACGTTCCGGGCCAGGCGCCGACGATCGTTGCTTCCACCGGAGCCATCGTTCCGGGCACCGGAAACCCGTACAACGGCCTGGTGCTGGGCGGCAGCAGCTTTCCGCAGTCGGCGACCGGCAGAGTGCCGGTGACCAACGATCCCACAGTGAAGGCGCTGTTCCACGATCTGCCGTACGGCGCCATGAACACTTATTGGGGAACCTGGGCGCCGCGATTCGGCTTCGCCTACGATGTGACCGGGAAGGCAAGCACTGTAGTGCGCGGCGGCATCGGCGTGTTCTATGAGCGAATCGAGGGTAACTTCATATTCAGCGCCGTGAACAATCCGCCGTTCATCCAGCAGTCCACCGTATACAACGGCAACGTGGAGAATCCGGCGGGCGCCACCTTGCAGGTGTTCCCCGCCACCATCAATAACTCGCACTTCCTGGATATGAAGGTGCCGCGAACCCTGAACTGGAGCCTGGGCGTGCAGCAGAAACTGAGCAAAGACATGATGCTCGACGTGGCTTACGTGGGCTCGAGCGCCGCTAACCTCTCTTACCAGGATGATATCAACCAGTTACAGCCCGGAACACTGCAGGCTCATCCGGGCGTGAATGTGAATGCGCTGCGTCCCTATCCGGGCTACGCGGACATTTACCAATACGTAACCGGCGCCAACTTCATTTACAACTCGATGCAGGTGCAGTTCAAGAAACAAATGGCCGGCGGCGGGTTGTTTAACGTGGCTTACACGTGGTCCAAAGCCAGAACCGATGCCAACGCCTACAACTATCAACCGATGAACAGCTTCAACCTGCGCGGCGACTGGGGACCTTCGAGCTACAACCGCAACCAGGTCGCAGTGTTCAGCTACGTGTATCCCCTGCCCTTCTGGAAGAACGGACGCGAATGGTACAAGGTGGCCCTGGGCGGATGGCAGGTCTCCGGCGTGACTACGCTCCAGACAGGACTGCCGTTCAACCTCGGGCTGCCAAGCGACACCGCGGGTACGGGTATCGCCAACCAGCGTCCGAACGTGATCGGCGACTGGAGCGGGCCCACGCGCACGCAGTACCTGAACCCGGCCGCGTTCGCGGTGCCCCCCGCAGGGACGTTCGGGAACCTCGGAGCCTACGCGATCTTCTATCCTTTCTTCAACAACTGGGACGTCGCGTTGCAGAAGAATTTCCGGATTACCGAGAAGCTGAATACGGCCTTCCGCGCGGAGTTCTTCAATTTTCCGAATCACCTCTCCTACACGGCTCTGTCCACTACGGTCACTTCGTCCACGTTCGGCCAGGTGACCGGAGCGACAGATCCGCGGACGATGGAATTCGCGCTCCGGCTGAGCTTCTAACCAGCCGAGCGCCCGCTTTCGACACTTGCCGCCTAACCTTTTCTGACATAGACTGTCTATGTCATGGAAGAGCGCGAAGCTATTCCTCCGGGAACGCTGGCCATGCTGATCCTCAAGACGCTGGCCCGCGGCGGAGAGATGCACGGGTTTGAGATTGCGGAGGCTATCCGGCGCCACTCGGAAGATGTTCTGCAGGTGGAGGAGGGGTCGCTCTACCCCGCCCTGCAGCGGATGCTGATGAAGGGATGGCTGACCGGCGAATGGAGCAAGACCGCGGAGGGGCGGCGGGCGCGGTACTACCAGGTCACCCCGGCGGGGCGGCGCCGGCTGGAGGCCGAACTGGAGAGCTACTATCGCGTGGCGCGTGCGATTGCGCAGGTGCTGGTGGCAGAGTAAGCACGGAGGTGTGGCATGGGGATGCGGGACCTGGGGCGGCGGCTGAAATACCTGCTGCACCGCGACGAAGCGTCGGGCGAGCTCGACGAGGAAATGCGGCTGCACATCGAATTGCGCACGCGGCAGCTTCAGGACCGCGGGCTCGGGGAGCGGGAGGCTCGCTACGCCGCGCGGCGGGAGTTCGGAAACCGCGCGATGCTGGAAATTGCGGCGTCCGACGTCTGGGGCTGGGGCCCCTGGGAGCGCCTGGCGCAGGACGCACGGTATGCGGCGCGGTCGCTGCGCAAGGCGCCGGGGTTTGTCGCTGTAGCGGTGGTGACTCTAGCGGTGGGGCTTGGGATGAACACGGCGGTTTTCAGTATCGTGAGCGCGGTGATGCTGCGCAGTCTTCCCTACCCGGAACCCGGGCGGCTGATTTCGCTGTGGGAGGAGACGCCACGACGGCAGGACGTAGGCACGCTGAACAGCTCCGGGAACAACCTCGGCGGTGTCCACGCGCGCACCAGGACTACGGTGGCCGCGGCGAACCTGATGGACTATCGCAAAGGCGCCGCGGCTTTTGAAGGGTTGGCCGGTGTGGAGACCGCCCGAATGAATCTCACCGGCAACGGCGTGCCGGAGCGCCTCATCGGCGAGAGCGTGACGGCCAATTATTTCACGGTTATGGGCGTGGCCCCGCAACTTGGGCGCACGTTCACGGAGGAAGAAGACCGCGAAGGCGGCGATCCGGTGGTGGTGCTCTCCGCTCGATTCTGGGAGCGGCGGCTCGGCAGCGATACGGCAGTGCTGGACAAGACGGTGATGCTGGATGAAAAACCTTACCGCGTGATTGGCGTGATGCCGCGGGGGTTCGAGCCCGTCACGCAATATGGCAACACCGAACCGGTGGAGTTCTTCGTTCCGGCGGCGTACCCGAAGGAGCAATTAGCGGCGCACGGGGATCACGATATCGGGGTAGTGGGACGGCTGAAGCCGGGCGCGACGCTTCGAACCGCGCAGGCGCAGCTCGATGCCGTGTCGGCGGCGCTGGCGGCGAGATACCCGGTTACGAATCGCGGCATCACGGCGGTGATCGCCCCGCTGCGAGACGACATCGTGCAGAGCGTAAGCGACTCGCTGCGCGCGCTGCTGGCCGCTTCAGGGTTGATCGTGCTAATCACGTGCGTCAACGTGGCCAACCTGCTGCTGGTGCGGGCCGTGGCCCGGCGGCACGAGACCAGCGTCCGCCTGGCGCTGGGCGCGGGCCGCGGCCGGATCGCGCGCGCGTTCCTGGGGGAGAGCATGCTGGTGTCGGCGGCGGGGTGCGCGGCGGGCATCGTGCTGGGGCGGGCACTGATGCAAGTTCTGGTGGCGGCGGCGCCGCAGACCATTCCGCGGCTGGCGACGGTGAGCATGGATTGGCGCGTGTTCTCGGTGGCGGCGGCGATGACGATAGCCGCCGGGCTCGTCTTCGGCCTGGCACCGGCGTGGCAGGCCTCGCGGACACGGCCCTCGGAAAGTCTGAAGGCAACCGAACGGCGGGGCGGCGGCACGGCGCAATCGCGATGGCGCGGCGCCCTGACCGTGACGGAGGTGGCGCTCTCCCTCGTGTTGATGGTGGGAGCGGGGCTGTTTCTGAAAAGCTTCACGACGATCATGGGGATGGACCTGGGCTTCCGGACGGAGCACGTGCTGGCGATGAATGTGAATCTGCCGGTGCTGCGGTACAAAACCGCCGACCTGCGGCTGGCTTTCTACCAGGAATTGGAACGGCGCGTGCGAGCGCTGCCTGGCGTGCAGTCAGTTGCGTACGCGAACCGGCTGCCGCTGCGCGGAGGATGGAGCACCGGGATTGAGATCGAGAACGTGAGCGAGAGCAATCTCTCGCCGGATTCACAGCCGGTCAACCCGGGCTATTTCGAAGCTCTGGGGATTCCGCTGGTCCGCGGGCGGCTGCTAACCGAGGAAGATCGCAAGGGCCAGCCGTACGTGGCGGTGGTGAACCTGGCGTTCGCGCGGCAGTACCTGAAAGGCGGCGATCCGCTCGGCCGGCGATTCCGGCGCGGTCCGCAAGCAGTGTGGTTTTCGATTGTGGGCATCGTAAACGACATCCGGCGCGGCGGTAAGACGAAGGATATGCGGCCGCAGATTTACCTCGCGGCGGCGCAGACCGACGGGTACCCGGTGCGGCTGGCGGACTTTGCGGTCCGGACGGCGGGCAACCCGCGGCTACTGGCCAACGCGATCCAAAGACAGGTGTGGGGGATCGATAAGGACCAGCCGGTGACGGGCGTGGAAACCATGGAAGAGCTGATCAGCGAGAGCGTGGCGGTGCAGCGCTTCCAGATGCTGCTGCTGGGAGTGTTTGCGGGCGTGGCCGTGCTGCTGGCCATGATCGGAGTGTTCGGCGTGCTTTCATACTCGGTGAACCAGCGGATGAACGAGCTCGGCGTGCGAATCGCGCTGGGCGCCTCGCCGGGACGAATTCTGGGGCTGGTGATGCAACAGGCGGGAGGGTTGGTAGCGGCCGGCGCAGCGTTTGGATTGGCGGGCGCCTGGGGGCTGACGCGGTTCGTGGGACACCTGCTGTTCCACGTGGAGTCGCACGACCCTGCGACGTATGCGGCAGCGGCCGGCATTCTGGCGGTGGTCGGATTAGCTGCGGCGATGGGGCCGGCACTACGGGGCGCGCGCGTGGACCCGGCGGTGACGCTGCGGGAGGAATAAGGTATCTTTCCGCACAAACAGATCCTATAGTTCGTGCAACGCCGAGACGACTCATCACACAATCAGACAAGCCCTTGGCGTTAATTGCGCCGCTTGCGCGATTCGAGTACACTCTTAGACCACCGCATCGAATTTTCGCCATTTGGGTTCGGAGGGGGGCTGAGACGATGCTTGAAAGGACTGACCAGGAGTTACCAAAGTCCGGTGACGGAGGATCCCCCGAGAGTAAGGACGTTGACCAGAAGAAGTCTTCGTCCGACGATCTTATCTCCTACAAGCGCACCGAACTTGGATGTGTTACCGACCTGAGGCGGCTACTGGACATCGCCGTCAGAATCGAGCTCAATCGATCCATCCTGCAACTGACCGAGGATGTGCTGAAGCGGGTGGAGAACAAGTGCTTCTCCATCGCCGTCGTGGGTGAGTTCAAGCGGGGCAAGAGCACTTTCATCAACGCGCTCCTGGGCCGTGAGATCCTGCCCGCGGATATTCGCCCCTGCTCGGCCACGCTGAATCGGGTCACGTACGGATTACGTCCGTCGGTCACGATTTACTTCAAGTCGCAGAGCGGCGAGCCACCCCGCGTGGAAGAAATCGGGATCGATGAGCTGGAGAAGTACGTCACGAAGCTGACGCCGGAATCCAAGAATACTTCGGCGCAGATCGAAGAAGCAGTGATTCACTACCCGACGGAATACTGCCGTCACAACGTCGATATCATTGACACGCCGGGACTCAACGACGACGAAACTATGACCGGGGTAACCATGTCGGTAATCCCGAAGGTGGACGCAGCGATTCTGGTAATCATGCCGGAGTCGCCGTTCTCAGGATACGAAGGCGATTTCCTGACCAAGCACCTGCTGCTCCAGGATCTGGCCCGGGTGATGTTCGTGGTGACCGCCGTCGACCGTCTGCGAAAGCCGAAGGATCGCGAACGTATCGTGACGGTGATCGAGGAGCGGATTGCCGAATCGGTGGATTCACGGCTCAAGGAGCAATTCCCGCCCGAAAGCGAGGAGTTCAAGCGATACCGGCAGCAGATCGGACGCCCGATCGTGTTTCCACTATCGGCCTACCAGGCGCTCGAGGCGCAGCAGGAGAATGACGAGGAACTTCTCAAGGAGAGCCAGTTTGCGAAGTTCACTTCCGCCCTGGAGCAGTTCCTGACACACACGCGGGGCGCTATCGAACTACAGGTACTGGCCAATCGAATCATCGCCAGCAGCGACGAAATCGTCAAGAAGATCAATATCGAAGTCGGCGCCCTGAATATGGGGCAGGAAGAGTTCCGCGCGGCGTATGAGGCCTCATTGGCCCAACTGGAGAACTTGCGCCGCCGCCGCGACCAGGAGATCGGGAAGATCGAGGACGCGGAGGCGCGAACCACGGCGCGCCTCGAACCAGTGGCGGCGCGTATCGGGGATGATTTGAAGAAGGCCGCGCTGGAGGTGATCGACAGCACGCAGGTAACTACCGATGATCTCTCGCAGGCCAAACTGCCGCAGTTGACGGAGCAGTTGGGCCGGAAGGTCTCCGAGGCGGTCAAGGTGCGGGCGCTGCGCGCGGGAGAGGCGCTGCAGCTCGAGATCGAACACGACCTGGAATCGGAGCTGAATCGGCTCAATCATTTTGCCGATGTCGTTGGCGCGACCCTGAGCGGCATTGAGGGCCAGTTCGGCGCCGTGCAGGTGGATCCGTCCGAGCGGCCGAGCATCGGCGGCGAGAGCTTTGCCGCCGCGCTCTCAGTCTTCACGGGTTTCGGCGGCATCTGGTCGGGCTACCGGGAAGCCGGTGTGAAGGGCGCCGCGGTAGGGGGCATTGCCAGCTTGGGCACCTGCGTAGCGGGAGGCATGCTGGCGGCGGCCTTGAGCATACCGGTTACACTGCCGGTCGTGTTGGGGCTGGGAATCATCTCGATCTTCACCGGCGGGTGGGCCGTGGGGCGGCTGTTCGGCGCCGACCGGGTCGAGAGATTCCGGGAAAAATACCGGGCGGCGATCCAGGAACGAATCGACGAGGAGCTTCGCGAGCGGGACCTCGCTGGTTCCGTGAAAAAGAACATCTCGAGTGTGTATACCGCCGTCAAGGAGAAGGTGATCGGAGAGGTGACGGCATCGATCGAGCAGACTCAGAGCACGCTCGACGATATGCGGAATCGGAAAGCCCGGGACGAGGCGCTCACCGAACGGAAGCGGCAGGAGTCCGAACAGACTCGCGATGAGGTTCTGGGAATTCGCGTCAAGGCGCTGCGCCTGTCAAACCAGCTCGCGGAGATCGCGAATGTCTGATGTGGTTTCGGATAACCCGACAACGACAATTCCCCTCAATTTCGGGGCGTTTCTAGAGGAGCGGCGAAGCGAACTTGCGGAGCACACGGCCGCCGGCGGCATCACCGACTACGCGTTCGGGTTCGATCACAGCCTTCGTAAGCGCATTGCCTCAGTGGCGCCGGCGCGCTACCTGGTCAGCATGCTGTCGGCAACAGCCGGACCCATCCTGAGGCATCTCCACCGGCTGGAAATGGTGGCAGTCGGTCCGCGCCAGTTTCCGGAAATCCACTCCTCGGGCGCGGCGTGCGCGCGCAGGCTGGGAATCGGCATTCCGCAGATCTTTATCGCCCCGGCGAAGGATCTGGCAGCGTACACGTTCGCGACGGACGATACCGCGCCCACTCTGGTGCTTTCCGGGGGGCTGATCGAAGTGCTGGAGCCGGCTCAACTCCAGTTCGTGATCGGCCATGAATGCGGGCACATCCATAATCTTCATGGCGCCTACAACACCGCGGTTCAGAATCTTACCAATCCGCTGGCCAAACTGATTTTCGACAAGATGGTTGGTTTGGGCGTGGCCATGGAGCTGGTCAAGTCCGTAAGTCACACCAGGATGTTGGCGACCGCGATCACCGGCGCCCTGAAGATGTTCTTTCTCCACTGGAGCCGCGCCGCCGAAGTGACCTGCGATCGAGCCGGTTTAATCTGCTGCGGCGACCTGGAAAGCGCGCAGAGAACCCTGGCGACGATAGCCACGGGCGGCGTGACCGCGCTGCGCGGCCTGAACATCGACGAGTACCTGCGGCAGCTCGAGCAGACGCGAAAGTCGCCGGTGAAGCTGTTGGAGCTGTTCGAAAGCCACCCGCTCATTCCGAAGCGCATCGAAGCGCTGCGCCTGTTTGCCGAGAGCGAAGTGTTCTGCGCGTGGCGCCCGGAACTCCGGCGCGCGCCACGTGTATTGGACAAGGGGCAACTGGATGCGATGTGCGGCCGGGCTATCGGGATCTTAGGGCCCGGGAATGCCGCCGGAGGAACGGCCGCATAAGGTGAACGCGAGCGCGACCATGGAACGGCCCGTCGTTTTCTTGAGCTACAGCCACCGGGATGAGCAGGAGAAGGAAGAACTGGTGGCGCAACTGAAGGTCCTGCATCACGACGGCATCGAACTGTGGGTAGATGACGATATCCACGGGGGCGCCGACTGGGAACAGGCAATCTCCGAGCACATCGAGCGGGCGAACGTCGCCGTGTTGCTGATCAGCGCCAGCTTCCTCACCTCCGAATTCATTTGCAGCAGCGAGGTTCCGAAGCTGCTGCAGCGGCGGGATTCAGGCGCGCTGACGATTTTTCCGATCGTGGGGAAGGACTGCGCGTGGCAGTCGGTGCCGTGGCTGCGGTCGATCAACTTACGGCCAAAGAGCGGTCACCCGGTATGGGCGGGCGACCAGGACGCGACTCGCCAATACCTGGCGGAAATCGCGGGGGAGATCGCAAAAGCCGCTCACGCGTCTGTCGCGGACCGGACAGCGGGAACGAGACAGCGACAGAAGGCAAGCGACCAGCGTCCCACCGTCTACTATGAGCCGGGGCTCTATCGTAAGCAGTTCCTGGAGATCTTGCGGGGTTTCTCGGACTCGATTCAGACCGAGTCCATGGAGGGCCTGTTCGGCCGGGAAGCGTTGCGGCACTGGCGGCAACACGAGGAGTCGATTCGCGAACACCTGGAAACCGAGTTCAGCCTGGCCGTGATCGGACCGTTCAAACGCGGCAAGTCCACACTGATCAATGCTCTTTTGGGAGAAGAGGTGGTGACTTCGGACATCGGCCCGGAAACCGTCACCATCAATGAAATCCGGTACGGCGAAACGCGCGGCGTGACAGCCTGCCTGTCGGACGGCGGACGCCTCGACCTGTTGCCCGAACAGATCAAACGTGAAGAGCTGACGCGGGTTTTGGAGCCCGTGCTCCAACGGGTCAGCCGTTTGGACGTGCGCGCGCCAGTCCAGTGGCTGCAGGGGTTGTGCCTGGTCGATACGCCCGGCACCGGAGACCTGGTGCAACGTTTCGACCGGACCGTGCAGGAGTATCTGGCGCGCGCGGACGCCGTGTTGTTCGTGCTTTCGCCCCTGGATCCATTCTCCGAAGCTGAACGCTCCTTTTTGCATCTGGCAGTTCTCCCGCAAGATTTCGCCAAGGTGATCTTTGTTGTGAACATGCTGGACAAGGTCCGCGGCGACACGGATGCGGCACACGTGCTGGAACATCTCCGGCAGAAAATCGAGCAGATGTTTCCCGACGCTGCGCTGTTCGACGTCAGCGCGTTGGACGAGCTGGCCCGATTGAGAGGCGAAGAGCGCGTGCTTCCGGAACGCAGCCAATCTCTGTCTGCGAAATTCGGGGTTTTCCGGGCCCACTTGCAGGAATCGGTTCTGCAGAACCGCGACCTGATCCAGATCGATCGCGCCGCGGCGGAATTGAAGCGGCTGCTGGAAACGGTGGAAAGCCAGGCGGAGCAGGTCCGATGGGCCATGGAGGCGGGCGAGAACAAGCTGCGCGCTGCCATCGAGGCCCGCCAGGACACGAGCTCGGCCCTGCATCTGCGCATGAAGCAGAACGCCGAGGCCCTGACTCGAAAGATCATGCGACTGGGGGACGAAGCTCGCGGGTGGCTGGACGCCTTTCTCGACCGGTTGGAGAAGGTGGCGGCTCTCGACCTTGCCAGCTACCCGGCGGAAGATCTACATCGCCATTTCCCGTTCTTCCTGGCCGACGCTCTGCGCAAAGCCATCTATCGGTGCCTGGAAGCGCACCGTCCCGTCATCCTCGAAGAAATCCGATCCGCAGCGCTTCCGTTGGCTGCAGGGAACGGGGATACGGCGGACTGGAAGGATATTCTCGCGGCGCGGGAAGCGGAATCGGTGGTGCCGGGTCCGGCGGCAGAGACAGCTCTCGGAGACGCGGTTTGGGAGAGGCTGGAGGTTGCAAAGCTGATTTTCGAACTGGCTCAGACCGAGGTGTTCGCCGTGGTCGCGGCGCTGATGCAGCATTTCAGCCAGCCGGGGCGTGACCGCCAGAAATCCTTCTTATATCAACAGCAGTTTCTAGGCTCATTTCCGGAGCTGCGCCGGTCCGTTCTGAAGCAGGCCGAAGATCTGTATTCAGGCATTGCGTCGCGCGTGGCCGGTGAGCTGAGCCGGCAACAGCAGCACAATCTCGAGGTGTCGCTGAGTGCGTTGCGGCGGGGACAAGAGATGACGTCCGACCGAGAACGCGAGCGGCAGCATTTGATCTTGAATCGCATACCCTCCCTGATTGCGGAGACCACCCAGGCCGTGCTCTCGCTCCAGCAGCGGTTGTGTCCGGCACCCTTGGAATCGAAAGACGATGGATCTGATCGACTGGCAGTCCGATATTCAGCATCTTCGTGACCTGGCCCGCAAGCTGGGATTGGAACACGCCGCAGCCGCTCTGGCAGCGGCCGGCGAGTCTGCCCCGGAGCGGCGTGACCAATGGATCCGGGCGGCATGCGAAGGGATGCTCCAGGAAATCGCGCTCCGCCAGGGATCCCTGCCCGCCCGCCGTGGGCTCGATAAATGGGAACGTTGTACCCCTGGGCTGGCCGGGTTGGAGCAAATGAGCTGGCGCGAAATGGCCCACGTGCAGGACTCGGCCACGCGTTGCGCAGCAAGCGCCAGAGCCACGGCGGAGAACCTGCCGGCGATGCTGTGGGCGAAATGCCGAGGAGCCCTGGCGGCAGCGGCACTCAGCCCCGCGGATCTATCCAGCACCGGCAGCGAGCAGTTCCTGGCCCGGCTGCGGCGCCGCCTGGCCGGCGACATCGATGCCGCCGTTTGCAATGTTGCAATGCAGATTCAACGAGACGTGTTGCGGGAACTGGTCACCGCCACCGAGTCTATGTACGGTCTTGCCTGCGCCACCGAAGAGATTTTGCGTGCCATGCGGTACGGCACCAGCATCGGGTACCGACCCTCGCTATCGGGGCAGCTCAAGGAGCGGCGAACCGCCTGGCAGATGGAGGCGCGGTCCCTGGAAAGCAGGGCGCCGGCAGCGGAAGCCGGATTCCAGGCCGGCGCGCTTTTCTGCGGGTTGGGCGCTGTTTCCATGGCGGCTGGATTGGAAGCGCTGAGTTCTTCTCAACTACCGCCGCTTTCGCCATTCGGCGAATTCAAAGAGGCTTTGATGGGCGCCACATACGCGTTGATGCAGCGGGAATGGGAAACGAAGCGCTGCGGGATCTTGAATGCCGTAGACGCGCATGTGACCGAATCGTTCGCCCGGTTGACACGCTCGATGGACGAAGGATTCCTGGAAATGCAGCGCGAGATGGCCGCGCCTGGCAACAGTTCGTCGCGTGAGGAAGAGCAGGTTGAAACTACGCGGCTCGAAGTTCGGGAGATACTTCGCCATGCGGGGGGCGGCTCCCTGTGGGAGAAATCGGCGTGAACGATTCATCTTCTTCCGTCTCGTTCCTGAGTCATCGCCAGGCGGAGTTCGCGCTGGTGGCGGAACTCGGCCGGTTGCGCGCCGCGGCGGCAGGTCTGGCTCTGGAAGACCTGGCCGGCAGGATCGAAGAAGCGCGGTCGAGCATCGAGAGCCACCACTTCTCGATCGCGGTGGTTGGCGAATTCAAGCGGGGCAAAAGCACGTTTATCAACGCGCTCCTGGGGAAGGAGATCCTCCCCGCGGACATCGTCCCTACATCCGCCACCATCAACCGGGTCACTTATGGTCTCAAACCCACGGTGCGAGTTGTCTTCCGCGACGGCGGGCGCGAACAGACGATCGACGTCAGCGACCTTCCGGAATTCGTAACCAAGCTGACGCCGGAAGCGGAGACAGTCGCGTCAACCGTCCAGGAAGCGATCGTGTACTACCCGGTTCCGTTCTGCCGGAACAATGTAGATATCATCGATACGCCGGGACTCAATGACAACCCCGCGATGACGGAAGTGACGCTCGACGTTCTGCCGCGCGTGGACGCGGCGATACTGGTGGTCCTGGCGACGGCGCCATTCTCGCAAACCGAGGCAGTGTTTCTGGAAAAACTACTGGTTGAGTACGGACTGGGAAGCGTGGTCTTCGTGGTGACCGCGATCGACCGCCTGCGCCACAGAACCGATCGCGAGAACATCGTGAGCACGGTAAGAGAGCGCATCGCCGACTGCATCCGCCAGCATGCTGTGAAGCGCTTCGGGGAAGGGACCGAGGCGTTTGAGAATTACCTTCGCCGGGTGGGGGAGCCGCGCGTTTTCGGTGTTTCCGGCTACGATGCCCTCACCGGAAAGATGGACGGCGACGAAGCGAAGCTGGTGGAAAGCCGTCTTCCGGAGTTCGAAGAGTTCCTGGAACGATTCCTCACGGAAGAGAGTGGGCTGGTGGTGCTGAAGACGCACGCGGAGCGGGTCACGACCTTCGCTAACAGCCTCGTGCGCGAGACGGCCACACGGCTGGGCTCACAGGCGCCGGCGGGCGAAGGGCCGCTGGACGGAGCGCCAGGCGCACTTCTGGGGCACCTTGAATGGCTCGCGCAGGACGCAAAGGATCGCCTGGACGAGCAGCGCCGCGAGGCCCAGGCCCACTTGCGGTCCCTGTTTCAGGGGGCGCCTGGTATCATGCTGGACGCCGCGGGCAAGTGTTTGGCCGACCTGAGCGCGAGCGTCGAGGATCTCGATCCGCCGCGGCTGGCATCTTACCTCAAGGGCTGGGAGGACAAGCTGACCGAAGCTCTCCATGCGGCCGCGCTCCGGTGCGCGTACCAGTGGCTGCCCGAGTTAAGGCCACGAATTGAAGAGGGGATTGCGGGGCTGGTGCGCTTCGCCGTGGTGTACGATCGCGTAATGCTTCACGCCCGTTCCGCGACGCCGCGCAACGAGGCGACGCCGCACATTCGGCCGTTCCCCGCGCCGATGGTCCAGAGTCTGGGTTGTACGGCCGGGTTCGACGGCACTGATACGGAAGGCGCGGTCCAGATTCTGTTTGACGCATATGCCAGTGAGCGCAAGGCGGGACTGAGGGACGCCTTGGCGATGACAAAGGGCTGGTCCGCCGGAATCGACATCCAACCGATGGCCGCGGCGGGGCCGAACTTTACCAGGAAGGCTATGGACCTCATTCGGATCGAGAAGTTCAAGATGCAGCTCCGGGCCAAGTTCACGGAGACGGTCTCACAGCATCTTCAGCAGACGTGGGGTGCGCGGGAGCAGGCTCTGGACCGGCAGGTTGCCGAAGCGTTTGCCTTTCTGGCGCGGCAGATCGAGCAGGCCCTGGATGAGATGAGAGCGGTGCGCGCCCAGCTTCTGTCGGAGCGCCAGCGGTGGATTGCCTGGGAGGAGCACGAGCGGCGGCGGATCGAGCAAGTCGATGCCGAGGTCCGCGGCATCCATGAGCGGGCCAGGGCGTTGGCGAGGGAACTTCACGCCCTTCAATTCAAGGTACTGCCCAAGACCGCTTCGGGCCAGGCGGGCGGAAGCTGACCTACCCCGCCGAGATCCCCTCGCCCGCGCCCTTCAGGTTGGCCCGCTTCATCTCGCTCCACTTGCGCGAGAGGATCACACCGTCGGCGCCGCCGCGAAATGCCGCCAGCACGGCATCGCGCGTTCCGTTGGGCGTGGACTTCGAGCTGTTGGCAGCGGTGGGAATGTCGATATCGATGCCTGGCCAGAGCAGCGTCTTGGTGCCTTCGAGCGCGTCGTGCGCGCGTTTGGCCTCGCGGTAGACGTAATCTGCGGAGAAGCCGGTGTGCGGCAGTGTTGCCAGGGGCTGTTCGTGCGGGTAGTCGAGCACGCGGTAGTGGAAATCGAGAAGCTCCTGGCCGGGGACGTCGCCGTAGATGGTGCGGCCGACGGCCCCGATGTAGGCGGCCATGCGTTCGCCGCCGCAGTTGTGGTACATCACCATCTTCAGAAAATCGGAATACTTCGCCAGCTCGGTGAGATCCTGCTCGGCGCGGTACATGGGACTGAACGAGTTCTGGTGCCAGATGTGCCAGCCCACACCCACCGAGGGCTTGATCGACTTCACCTTGGCATGGATGGCGGCGTAGGTTTCGCGGAGGCTGTCGTGCCAGAGCTGTTCCCAGGCGAGCAGCTCGGGATAGCGCAGCATCAGCCGCCACAGGGTGACGTAGTAGCCGTCCACGGGACGCCTGCCGCCGCGCACGAACTCGGCGAAAACGGTGAATCCGGCGCGGGCGCGCGCCACATCGATGCCACGGCCCTTGGCCTTGCGCTCGCAAAACTCGCAGAAGCACGTGAGGCCCGCGGAATTGGAGCCGCGCGTGAGGTTCGCAAACGCGCCATGGCGCTCCGAGCCCCACATGATGCCATCGATTTCGTGCGAGCGCGTGTAGTCCTCCACGGTGCCGAGGAGCCAGTTCCGGTAGTTGGGATTGTTGAAGCAGAGCGTGACCGCGGGGCGGCCGTCGAACTGGCGTTCGGCAGCCTGGGCAACGTTGGGCACGTTGCGGTTCCACACGTCTTCGAACCAGCAGATTGTCTTCATACCCCGCTTCCGCGCCTCCGGCAGGACAGCTTCGAGCACGTCGAAGTCGCCGAGGTCGGGCGCGCGAAAGTCCTGGAGCACGGTGTCCTTGTAGTACTGCGGATGGGTCTTGGTGTAGCTGCCGCCTTTGAACGTATCCGTGTCGTACTGCTGCTTGCCGTGATCGGGCAGCGGTTGGCCGGGCACCTGCCGGCCGGCGATGCCCCGTCCATAAGTGAACGTCGCGACGAAGAGCGTGTTGATGGAAGCGTCCTGCTGGAATTCATCGAGGACCTTGTCGACTCCTTCGTCCACGAACGAAACCGCGCCCACCTGGATGCCAATCATCCGGGGATTGGCTGCGGGAATGTTTTGCGCCGCGGCCAAGCCGGCGGCCACCGATTGAAAAAAGTTGCGGCGGTTCATGTATGGCAAGTTATCAGAAAACCGAAGTCCCGAGTGTCGCTCAACGCCGCATTCCGCCGCCAGGTAGTAAACTCTTGGATCATGAGACTGCTCTGTGTTGTGCTTCTCTCGGTCCTTTCCCTGGCGGCCCAAAGCCAGCCCGCGCCTCCGAAGAAGGGCCCGAATACCCCTCCTCCGGAAGCCGGGGACGATGTTCGCGGTTACAACGACACTCCCCAAATACCGGGCCAGAAGTGGAGAGTTCACGACATGGAACGGCCGCGACCGGTGAAGGTTGCGCCCGGCGCTTATGTGCATGAAGACCCTCCCGCGGATGCGATTGTGCTGTTCGACGGTAAAGACCTTTCGCAATGGGTCACCGTGGCCCGCGGCGGGGCGCAGCAGGAGCCCAAATGGAAGGTCGAAAACGGCTACATCGAAATCGTGCCGCGCACGGGCCGGCTGGTCACCAAACAGAAGTTCGGAGATTGTCAGCTGCACATCGAATGGCTCGTCCCCAAAGAGTCGGTGGGCAACGGCCAGGGGATTGGAAACAGCGGCGTGGAGTTCATGACGCGGTACGAGATTCAGGTGCTCGAGTCCTACGAGCATCAGACCTACGCGGACGGCGGCGCGGGCGCGATTTACGGCGTCTGGCCGCCCTTAGTCAATCCGGCGCGGCCCATGGGCGAATGGAACGTCTACGATATCTTCTTCGAAGCGCCGCGGTTCGAGGGGGACAAGGTCGCGAAACCGGCCTACGCCACGGTGGTCTTCAACGGCGTCCTGGTGCAGGACCACAAGGACTATCTGGGCACAACCATCTGGCGGCGGGTGGGGACTTACACGCCGCATCCGGCAGAAGAGCCGCTAAGCCTTCAGGACCATTCGCAGCCGGTCCGGTTCCGCAATATCTGGATTCGCAAGCTGAGTTCTCCGGACGGGCAATAGCTCGGGTATCGGGCCTCAGAAGCCCGCCTGATTGACCTCTGAGAGCCCGGCAGTGCCGGCAGGCTGTAACGAGATTGCAATCTGCCCTAGCACCTGGTGGGCCTTCGCAAGCACATCACTCGGGCATCGCTGGGCTGATCTGGCGCGTTCCGAGCTTCTGGGAACTAATACGATTTCCATGGCCGGCCGGTATTGGCTCAGGCGGGCCGCCAATGCTTCATCGCGGCCGTCGAGTTGCAGAAGCATGACATGAATGGGCCTGGAATGTCCGATCACGATCTGCAGGGCATTCTCGGCGCTCCCGGCGTCCAGGACAAGATAGCCGCACCGCTGGAACTCCCGTGTCAGCTCGCAGCGCATGTCGTTGTCTACGGCTGCTACGAGTATGGTCGGATGGGGCGCCGGCCCGTCCACCTGTGGAATGCGCGTCTCGAGTTTTGGAGCAGGGCTCGCCAAGGCCAGGCTCTCCTTGTCCAATGTCGACTCCGTTTCAGATACGAGCCCGCGCGAGTCGAACCCCGGGAATATTGCTGAGGTTCATCAAAACTCGGCACACCGATTCGGTCCGCAGTCTATGAACAAGAACGGGATGCTCAGGTCAACCTGAATGGCGACACGAACAGCGGAGCTGAGATCGGGGGACATACCCAACTCGCTACTGAGTTTGGAAACATCTTCCCCCCTTTCCGCCACGGAATCAAGGAGCCTGTTCGAGTGGCAGCCTACTCTGTGTAATAAACATTACCCGGCATCGGTCCAAGATGATCCACAGAGAGCAGCGCCACAACGCGCGTGAGCGGATCTGCTCCTCAGCCGGAGCGCCGAAGCAGGCTACACTGGATCGCTGGTTGATAGCAGGCAGTACGGGACCCGGCGGGCTGCGCCGCGTCTCTCGCCGGAGGGCATTTTCCGTGTATTCGCTATCTGAGACGTTCCTGTTGAACAACCGGGTTAATTTGAATTTGCTGGACGCACTGTCCGATGAGCAACTGGCATACAGCGCGAACCCGCGGGCGCGAAGCGTGGCCGACCAGTTGGCTCATCTGCACAATGTCCGCGCGACGTGGATGGAGGTCGTGTCGCCGGAGAGGAAGCTGCAGAAGATCGGCAAGGGCGCCTCAGGCCGGTCGGATGTGCGAAAGGCGCTGGAGATCTCGGCGGAAGCGGTGGCTGCGGCAATCGCGGAAGCTGAGCAGGCGGGAAAAATGCGCGGGTATAAGCGCGGGCCCGCGGCCTTCTGCGGGTATCTGTTGGCCCACGAAGGGCACCACCGGGGGCAAATCATCCTTTATTTGAAGCAGGCGAAGATGCCGGTGGATCAGAAGGTGGCGTACGGAATTTGGGAGTGGGAGAAGACTTAGGCTCGCCCGCCGTGGCGCGGCGAACGGGCTCAAGCCCTCTCCCTACTCCGCCCACTTGACCCACGGCAGCTCGTACGGAACCAGGGCGTCCTCGTGGTACGGCACCACGCGCACGGTAATCCCGCACGATCCGCTTTGGGTGCATTCGACTTCGCCGGCATACATGTGGTCCGAACCCGAGGTTTCGGCCATCGCCAGGTCCGCATGTTGGCCGTTGGCAATCTGGCCGTCTGCGTCGAGAGATCCATAGTAGGCCTGAACACGAACGTCCCCGGGTGCGAGACCACCCAGCGCCACACGGGCGCGCAGCTTCAGTCTGGATCCCACCTGGAACTCGGTCTTTCCGCCGTCGATGTCGATCTGGGAAATGCTTACTTCGCTGCCGTGAATGTGGAGCCGGTGTCGCCACTCCATCAGCGAGTGGACCCGGGCCTTGTCGCCGGCCAGGCGCAGATGCCGGGTCGCAGCCGGGATATAGAAACGCTCCGCGTATTCGGCGACCATGCGGTTGGTGCTGTAAACGGGTGAGAGTAGCTTCATAGACGCCTTCATCTTGGCCAGCCACCCGCGCGGCAGGCCAGAATCGTCGCGGTCATAGAAGAGCGGCACCACATCGTTTTCCAGAATCTGGTAGAGCGCCGCGGATTCCACCTGGTCCTCGTAGTCCGGATTCGCGTACTCCTCTCCGTTGCCGATCGCCCATCCTACCTGCCGGTTGTAGGCCTCGTCCCACCACCCGTCGAGAATGGAGATGTTGAGGCCGCCATTGGCCAACAGTTTCATGCCGCTGGTACCGCTGGCTTCGTTGGGCCGCCGCGGGGTGTTCAGCCACACGTCGCAGCCCTGCACCAGGTGCCGGGCCATGGCGATGTCGTAATCCTCCAGGAAAACCACGCTGCGGCGCATCTGGGGATCGCGCGCAAAACGAATGACCTGGCGGATCAGTTCCTTGCCTTCGTTGTCGTGCGGGTGGGCCTTGCCGCCAAACAGGATCTGCACGGGGCGTTGCGCGTTGTTGAGGATGCGTTTGAGGCGCTCCATATCGCGCAGCACCAGTGTGGCGCGCTTGTAGGTAGCGAACCGCCGGGCAAACCCGATGGTCAAGGCATCCGGGGAGAGGACTTCGCCCGACACCTCGATCTCGGCGTCGCTTCCCCCCCGCTGGCGGATCTGCGCGGCCAAGCGCTTGCGTGCGTAGTTTACCAGCCGCTCGCGCCGGATCTCGTGCACCCGCCACAATTCCTGGTCGGGAATGCGGTCTACGCGCTCCAGCAGCTTCATATCGGCGGGACGCTCACCCCACTGCGGACCCAGGTAGCGGGTGAGCAACGCGCTCATCTCCATCGAAATCCAGGAGCGCGTGTGGATGCCGTTCGTGACCGAGCCGATGGGCACCTCGTCGAGCGGATAACCGGGCCACATGGGCTGCGCCATTTTCCTTGTCACGAGCCCGTGCAGTTTGGCGACGCCATTGGTATAGGCCGAATGGCGCGACGCGAGAAACGCCATGTTGAGCGGCTCGTTCGCGTCGGCGGGATTCTGCCTGCCGTAGGCGAGGAACTGCTGTACGCTGAGGCCAGCATTGCGGCAGTATTCGCTGAAATACTGATCGACCAGCTTCGGCTCAAAGCGGTCGAAGCCCGCCGGCACGGGCGTGTGAGTGGTGAACACCGTTCCCGCGGCGGCCACCTGCCGCGCTTCGTGGTACGGCAGTTGCAACTCTTCCATCGAAGTGCGGGTCCATTCCGGACCCAGAAACGCCGAGTGCCCTTCGTTCATATGGCAGACTGTGGGCCGGATGCCCAATGCCCGAAGGGCGCGCAGCCCGCCGATGCCGAGCACGATCTCCTGCTGGATCCGTAGATCGGGATCGCCGCCGTAGAGAGCGCCGGTCACACGGCGGTCGTCGGGTGAATTCTCCGGAAGATTGGTGTCGAGCAGATAGAGGGGAACACGCCCGACCTGCGCCTTCCAGATCTGTGCCTTCACGGAACGACCTGGGAAATCGAGTTGGATGGCCCGCGGCACTCCCGCGTCGTCCCGCACAAGCTGGATCGGCAGGTTGTAGAAGTCGTTTACGGGATAGGTCTCCTGCTGCCAGCCGTCGCGATTCAGGTATTGGCGAAAATACCCGCCCTGGTAGAGCAGGCCAACGCCGGTCAGCGGCAATCCGAGGTCGCTGGCCGACTTCAGATGGTCCCCGGCCAGGATTCCGAGGCCGCCCGCGTAGTTGGCGATGCACTCCGTCAACCCGAACTCCGCCGAAAAATACGCAATGCGCAGGTCCTTGGCCTCCGGATGAGCTGTGGCGAACCAGCCGGCGCCCGCGAGGTACTGCTCGAGATCTTCGGCGGCCCGGTCCATCTGCGCGAGGAAGGCTTCATCCGTCGAAAGTTCGACCAGGCGGCGCTGGTCGATGCGGCCCAGCAGCAGGCGCGGATTGTGCCCTGTACTCTCCCACAAATCCGCATCCAGCGAGCGGAATAACTCGATCACGGGATGGTTCCAGGACCATCGCAGATTCAAGGACAGCGAGTCCAGGCACTGTAAGCGCGGCGGCAAACTCGGGGTAACGTGATAAGCGTACACTCGCGACATGTCCCCACATTATCGCGCTTTTGGCTTTCAATTCGGTGAAAAGTATCTGAATTCACATTGCATCGCGGGCAGGTTCCCGGCCTGCCCGCGCCGCGTTTGCGCGCTTTTGGAGGCACGACCCGATCAATTCGAAACCGTCATCACCGGGTTGTTCGACGACTGGTCCCCGATCGTGATGACCACCGGGTAGCTGCCCTTAGCAAGCTGCGGCACCACAAAATTCACCTGGTAGAGCCCGATCGATCCCGGCGTGAGACCGATATATTTGATGGTGGCTTGTGCGCCCCCAACCGTCACCGTCGCATTCCCGGTCACCGGCGCCAGGCCGCTCGGAGCGGGAGTTCCGGAGACCAGCTTGCCGGCTACCTGCACTGGTCCGCCGCCGGTGAAGTACGCGACCACCTGGTCGCCCACGGCGGCGCCAGCCGTCGGCGAATTGACGGTGCCGTTCTGATTCACGACGACCGCCCGGTTGTTGCTATAGACGCTGATACCCGGCGTCCCAGTTGCAGGAACCCAAACGGCCGCGGCATTGCTGGCGGAGCTTCCGTTCTTTACGATCACAGTCGCCAGCGTCCCGCCGGGGATATCCCACGGCATCTGCGCATCGATCTGGCCGGAGTCGGCGTAGAACAAGGGCGCCGCCTCTCCGTTCACCGTGACGCTGGTCGAGCCCAGCGTGGGAAATGCGGCGGCATCCTATACCGTGACTGGAACGTATTCGATGGGAGCCAACTGCCTGGGCTCCGCTAACCTGGTCGATTCGACCGGCAAGACGAGCGCCCTGAATCTCAGCATGACCGGCGCCTACGGCCAAGGGGTGAATCTCATCGAGGCCCACCCGCAGTTCGTCCGCTCGGGAGCGGCGCACGCGACCGGGCGGGCGATCCCGCCGCCGCCCGAATACACATAACTGGCGTCCGCGCCGATGATGTTAAATTGTTTTCCGCTGCTCCACACAACCAGGTTGAAGTTCGCTGGGCTCGCACCGGCAAACGTCATGGTCCCTGAGCAATTCGAAGGCAGATTGTATGTGCCCGAATAAGTGAATGCCTTCCCCGCCGCCTGGTTGGTGTTATTCGTACCCGTCATAGTCACGTTCCCCTGGCCGTCGAACGTGGCCATCCCATTGCCCTGGTAGCTTCCCGCGAAACTCCCAGCCGCGGAGATCGCCCTGCCGCCAAGGTTGAGCGAGTATGTGCCGCTCAAAAACGAAGCGCTGCACGTGTCGGCGGTCACGGTGTGCGCGGAACCGTCGATCGTAAACTTGGATGCCTGCGCGAACGTCGCCATCAGGTCCGTAGTGGCCGTGGCATTTCCGGAGGTGACGCTCAGGCCCATAACATAGTTATTCGCTTTGGAATCCGTAAGGGTCGCGGATCCGAGACAGTTGGATGAGACGGAATACGATCCGCTGGCGGTCACCAGGTTGGAGGCGGTTGCGCCGGACCACATCGTAACGTTGGCGGTAACTTTTCCCTGGCCGTCAAACTGCAAGAGTCCCGCGCCATTGGCAACACCGTTCACCGCGGTCCCGGTAGTCCCATATCCCGTGCCGTTGTATGCATACGATCCGGAAAGCAGGGCCGTCGAACAGGTTGCCGGCTGCGTGTTCCCGCTACCGGTGTAGTAGTACGTCGGATCGCTTCCGGTCACCAGCAGATCCGAGCCCTGGTTGTAAACCACAAGATTCAGAGTCGCCGAGCCGCCGGAGGTCACGTTTGCCACACCGGCGCAGTTGGCCTGTACGCTGTACGTCCCTGACCACGTTAGTGGCGCGCCCACGGAGAGCAGCGTATCGGCGGCAGCCGTCAGTGTGAACTTGCTGAGTCCGTCGAAATTGGCAAATCCTGTGGCCTGAAAGATATTCGTGAATGTCCCCGCGGCGGTGACTTGCCTTCCAGTGATCGAGACGGCGTAGTTCCCGTTCAGGGAAGCCGAGTTGCATGCGCCGCCTCCAATCCTGGTCTGCGCGAGCAGGGGCAAGGCCATCATGCAGGGAGTAAGAATTCTTAGTCCAATGCGCAGGTACGTCATGAAACCTCCGTTAGCATCTGTGACTAAGAACCCAGAGCGCGGCCAAAGTCGCGGTTTCCTAATTTAAGTTAATGAAGGCCGCAGCTTGGCCAGCGCCCATTGCGCGTGCGCTGCCACGAGCGAATCCTCGCTCGCCGCGAGCTTCTCGAGCGGCTGCCGGAAGCGCTCGCTCTCCGTATTTCCCATCGCCACTGCCACGTTGCGAAGGAATCCCGAATACCGCGCGCGCGTGACCGGCGTGCCTCGAAACATCGCGCGAAACTCAGGCTCGCTCAGTGCCGCCATCTCTTCCAGCCGCGGCGCGAAATGGCGTGGACCAAAGGCGCCCTCCGCCGTGATCGGGGAGCGTCCGTTCCATGGACACACGTCCTGGCAAATGTCACAGCCGAATATGTGCGCCCCCATGCCGGCGCGATGCTCCCGGGGAATCTCCCCGCGCAGCTCGATGGTGAAATACGAAATGCATCGCGCCGCAACGAGCCCTCCGCCGGGCGCGATCGCCCGAGTCGGGCAGGCGTCGATGCAGCGCGTACACGTGCCGCAGCGGTCCGGGGGCGGAGCGTCCGGCGCAATCTCCAGCGAGACCAGCAGTTCGCCCAGGAAAAACCACGAGCCGCGCTGCTGGTTGATCAGGCACGTGTTCTTCCCGATCCAGCCCAAGCCGGCAAGCCGCGCGTACGAGCGCTCCAGAATCGGCGCCGTGTCGACGCAGATCCGCGATTCCAGGCCCGCGCCCGCGAGTTCACGCAACCGCTCGTCCAGCCGCTCCAGCCCGCGCCTTACCATGTCGTGATAGTCGCCGCCCCAGGCATAGCGAGAGATCCAACCGCACTCCTCGTCGCTCCACTGCGTCGTAAGCGGCCAGGGCGTGTGGTAAAGCTTCCCTACGCAGATCACAGACTTCGCCGAGGCCAGCAGATTTCGCGGATCGTCGCGCACAGCCGCCCGCCGGTCCGTCAGGTAGCGCATTTCGCCTGCCTGCCCCGCCGCGACCCAATCGTGGTAGCGCGCCCGATCCGCCGCCGGCTCAGCCGCGGCCACCCCAGCCAGCTCGAAGCCGGACGCGCGCGCCAATTCCCGGATGCCGTCCGCCGTCAAATCTCCAGACCTACTTGCCGCATCAGTTCGATCGCGTTGCTCTTGCGCACCACACCCGGCCGCATTACGTAATCGAAGTGGATCTGGCCCTGCTCGATCTGGTCTTCGAAGTGGACGTTGCGCGCCCGGCCGCCAAGCTCCTCGGCCACCTCGGCCAGAGCCAGGTCGTGGGTGGTGATCAGCCCGATCGCGCCGCGGTCCACCAGACCGCGCGCCACAGCCGCGGCTCCGATTCGCCGGTCGTGCGAATTGGTGCCGTGCAGAAACTCGTCGATCAGAAACATCACCGGCAGCGGCCCGCCGGTCTCGTCCAGGATCTGCCGCAGACGCAGAATCTCGGCGTAGAAACGCGAGACTCCGCCCTGTAGCGAATCCGTCACCCGGATCGAGGCGCCGACCGCGAGCGGCGAAAGCCGCAGCCGCCGCGCCCGCACCGGAGCTCCCGCCTGAGCCAGCACGGCGTTGACGCCCAGCGTTCGCAGGAGCGTGCTCTTGCCGCTCATGTTGCTTCCGCTGACCACCAGCAGCCGCAGCGCACCGCCGATCTGCACATCGTTGCGCACCACCCGGTCTTCCGGCAGCAGCGGGTGCCCGATTCCCTCGGCCTCGATCCACGGCCC
>Ga0335079_10000333_pt1 | contig 54256 bp, 49 predicted proteins | sample Lox_Sample_33_FD_206719 | JGI IMG/M metagenome (GOLD analysis project Ga0335079, IMG submission 206719) | Soil microbial communities from Loxahatchee National Wildlife Refuge, Florida, United States - Lox_Sample_3.3 | ecosystem: Environmental > Terrestrial > Soil > Wetlands | place: USA...
CGTGATCGAGGCAGGCGAGTTCCACGGCACGCCAGGTCACGGCCGCTTTCTGGAGCGAGAGTTGTGCCAGTATCTGAGGTGAGCCCGCCGCCTCGCTGCCGAGAGTTTCCGGGCGGGTACACCGAGCGGGTACATCGGGCGGGTACATCGCGCGGGTACACCGATGGGAAGGATGAACGTGGACTTCGGCGTGGTACTGCAGACCGACCCACCGGCTCGTGCGGTCGTCGACGGAATGTGCGCGGCCGAGGACCGCGGCTTCCGCTATGGCTGGACCTTCGATTCGCACGTCCTGTGGCAGGAGCCGTTCGTCATCTTCTCGCAGATCCTGTCCGCGACGTCACAGCTCATGGTGGGGCCGATGGTGACCAACCCGGGTACCAGGGACTGGTCGGTGACCGCCTCGCTGTTCGCGACGCTCAACGACATGTTCGGCAACCGGACGGTGTGCGGGTTCGGCCGCGGGGACTCGGCCCGGCGGGTGATCGGGCAGCAACCCGCGTCGCTGGCCACGATGGCAGAAGCGATGCACGTCATCAGGGAACTCGCTGAGGGCCGCGAGGCGACCGTGCATGGCACCACGATCCGGATTCCGTGGGTACGCGCGGGCAAACTGGAGATCTGGATGGCGGCCTACGGGCCGAAGGCGCTGCGCCTGGTGGGCGAGCAGGCCGACGGTTTCATCCTGCAGACCGCCGATCCGGACATCGCACGGTGGACGATCGGCTCGGTCCGCGCGGCTGCGCGTGCCGCGGGCCGCGACCCGGCGAGGCTGACCATGTGCGTGGCCGCCCCGGCGTACGTGGGCACGGACCTGCCGCATCAGCGGGAGCAGTTGCGCTGGTTCGGCGGCATGGTCGGCAACCATGTGGCGGACCTGGTCGCACGATACGGCCACGACGGCGCGGTCCCGCGCGCGCTCACCGAGTACATCAAGGGCCGTGCGGACTACGACTACACCCACCACGGCCGCGCGGGCAATCCGCACGCCGACTTTGTGCCCGATGAGATCGTCGACCGGTTTTGCCTGCTCGGGCCCGCCGACGCACATATAGAGCGACTGCGCGAACTGACGGAGATCGGGTTCGGCCAGTTCGCCATCTACCTGATGCACGACCAGGCAGCACAGACCCTTGACGCCTACGGCGACCAGATCATCCCGGCCCTCAGCTGACGTCAACCTTCCGCAGTGCTCTTCACCAGCGCCGTGGATCTCATCAGCGCCGCGGATCTCATCAGCGCCGCGGATCGCGGCCGCTATAGGCCACCCGATCCACGGCACTGATGATTGGACGGACTGGTCAGGCAGTCTGCCGGTTGGGGCCGGGCTGGGCCTCGCCGGGCGAGATGCCGTGCTGAAGGAGCAGGCCGGTCAGCCGTGCCACCTGATGGCGGAGCCGGTCGAGTTCTTCGCTCATGGCGACGACATTAAGATCAGCGGACCACTCCGCTATCCGGCGTTCCCGTTCCGCTAGCAGGCGCTTCTCGCTCTCGCGGAGGGCGGCCGCACCGTCGAAGTCCTTCGCGTCGATTGCGGCGTCCTTCTCCTTCCGTGCCTCGGCGATCTTCTCGTCGTAGTCGCGGAGCCCGGGCGGCGTGAGCGGTTCTACGGGAGGGAGTTCGTGACCGGCAAACGGTCCGAACAAGCTCTTGCGTGCATCGTCGGCAAGCAGCCGGGACACGGCACCGCGAACCTCGTCGCTGCCCGCGCCGAGCTTGGCCAGCACCTGGCCCGCGACCCCGTTGCCCTCACGGATCAGGCCGAGCAGCATGTGCTCGGTGCCGACGTAGAGGTGGTCGAGCCGCATGGCTTCGCGCAGCGCAAGCTCGAGCACCTTCTTGGCGCGGGGAGTGAGCGGCCGATGGCCAGGGTGCGTATGCTCACCACGCCCGATGATCCCCTCGACCTGCTGCCGCGCGGCAGTTGGCCCGATCCCCAGTGACCCCAGAGCCCTCGCCGCCACGCCTTCACCCTCGCTGAGCAGGCCGAGCAGGATGTGCTCGGTGCCGACGTAGCCGTGGCCGAGCCCGCGCGCCTCCTCCTGGGAAGCGCGGATGACGTGTCGTGCAGGGACCGTGAAGCGCTGGAGGAGCAAGGGCCCCGCCGGCTGGGCGGATCGCTTGCGGACCGGGATCCATCCTCTCATTCGTGCCTCCTTCGTGCGTGGTTTGCTCTGAGCGCGTCCGTCGCGTCCGTCGCGTCCGTCGCGTCCGTCGCGTCCGTCGCGGCGGGACAGCCGGGGCGACAGCCAGTGCGCCAGTTCTGCGGCCGTCGTGCGGCCAGCTGCGGTATCGGCAATGACTGTTCTTGCTGCCTCGGCCGGATCAAGATCGGCCTGCCATCGGTTCAAGGCGAGGAACTGGATCGTGGCGAGGAGGGCGATCTGCTCGTTGCCGCGCAGGAACGGGCGATGACGCAGCAGTGCGTGCAGCAGCCCGGCTGCGGCCGCCGCCGCATCGTCGCCGTCACTGTTGTCACCGCCGCGGGCGCCGCGGCGTCCCTCGGCAAGTGCGGCTGCCTCGGCAAGGGCGGCTGCGTCGGCGAGGGCAGCCTCGGCGGCGGCGATATCGAGCAGGCGGAGGCTGTCGCTGGTGCTGAGACCCAGGACCCGGCCGGCGATGACCACCAGATCGGCGACGGCGAGCGAGATCACGCTTCGCCATCCCGCAGCAGTTCAAGTATGCGCTTGTGCCTCGCCAGGTTGTCCTCGAGCAGTTGCAAGAACCGCTTGTCGCGCCGCCGCGCCCTGACCAGTTCGGTGATTGCCTCGCGCACTACGTCCGATACCGAACGGCCTTCTACCTCGGCGACCGCCTCCAGGCGCTCGGCGAGATCAGGATCGAGCCGCAGCACCATGTTCTTGGTACGGACCGATGCGCCGTCAGTCCCGCTTCCAGTCATCATGATATCAAGATATCACCCTATGCGGATCGCGGCTACGCTCAGATGCTCTGTTCCACAAGCATGGCGTTCTGGGTCAGCACCGACAGCCAGTTGTTCATTCGCTCGGCGTTGGTGGTATCCCGCCAGTGCCCGAAGAGACCCGCCGCGTCGCCGAGCGGAAGGCGGCCTTCGACCTGGTGGATCTCGAGCGTTATCGACAGCCGGTCGAGGCCGCAGGCTTCGGTCGCGGCCGCCACGATCGCGGCGAGCCCGGCCGGCCCGTACATTGTGGCCAGCGACTGGCGCCCCTCGTATTCGAACGGGACCGGCAACCGCATCAGGAAAGTGAAATGATCGGAAAGGCCGCCGACGAGGGGATGCCCGTCATGTAGGTGGAGATGCAGGTGCTTGCCGAGCCGCCCGATCGAGCGCGTCATGTCCAGCACGTCCTGCACAACTCTTGACACCGCGTCTTGCACGTCCGCTACCAGGCCGGGCAGTCGCCCGTCGTTCGGGCTGAGGTCCCGCAGGCGGAGTCCCCGATGCTCGCGCTCGAACCTGGCACCGGCCTGCCTGATTCCGACGTGTCCCACGTCGATGCAGCAGCTGACCCGGTCAACGTCCTTGAGCCGCTCCGCAACCTCGACGAACCAGGCTGGTTCATGGCCCGCTGCATACTCGAGAAACAGCGGGGGCGCCCCCCGCCACCGGGAAAGGCGCGTATCGAGTTCCGTGAGCGCGGCCACCAGGCTGGCAGTCTGTGTGCCCATGTCCGACTTGTCGTGGACCACCATGCCCGACAGGCGTCCTGCGAAGCGGGCGGCGAACTCTTCGACCACGCCGCGGTCGCGGTCGCGGAGCATGTTCAGCCCGCGGTTCAGGTGGACAGTGGGCAGGCGAGCGTGCGGGGGCACGTATTTGAGCACGTGGTCAAGCTGATCAGGGGTGTCTGCGTAGGTCTCAGCGGCGAGGCCCGCCTGGGCGAAGCGGAGACCGGCGAGCCTGAGCAGCGCTGAGTCACCGGCCACGCGCTGCTGGAACAGCGCGTGGATCGGCCGCCGGAGCCCCGGGACACGCGCCATTGCGTCTTCCGTGGATCTTTGGCGGCGCGCGGGTGCCGCCCACGACCCCAGACGACGACCGGGGTCGTGGATGGCACTGTCGTCATCGCCGATAGATCCACTATCGGCTCCTCGAGAACGAGGAGGGCCTTGCCGGACGCCGTCTGGATCACCACCCGCATCCACCAAGATCCACGGCACACGCCCTAGCCTGCCGGGATCCTGAAGATATGGATCGACTGATCCTTGGACCGGCACCTGCGGTCCTGGTCCGGCTTCGCCTTGTCCGAGACCACCACGACCTGGTCCCGCGCGATCCATGAGACTCCCTCGACCGTTCCGTAGATGATCTCGCCATCGGCGTCCCTCGGGAACAGGTAGCAGCTGCCCTCGCCGGTAACCTCCCAGCTCCACGGCGCAAGGCTGCCGATCCACAAGGCCGAGGAGACCTGGGACACGACCGCGATCCGGTCCCCGGTCACCGTAATGCCACTGTAGTCCTCGAACAAAAGCGTCCCCGGCAGCCTGATCTTGTCGGCCCGCTCCCAATGGTGCTTGCCGCGCGTGAAGACGTGGATCCGGCCGCCGCCGGGGACCCTGCCCTTGGCGCCTCCTTCGCACTTGTTCCCTTCGCAGAGCCCGAGGAGGTGGGATAGGCCGAAGCGGCGCACCGAAGTCAGGCCTTCGAGGCCCTTGTTGGGCCGGTCAAGCGGGAAGTCCAGCCACACGCTCTCGAGGTAGCGCAGGTTCCCGTCGTACTCCTGCACCATGGCCATGTAGTTTCCCTGGCCGCGGCGCAACGACTCGATCAGGACATAGAACCGGTCTGACCAGGGGTCGTAGGCAATGTCCTCGAAGCCGCGGCGATGGCCCTGGTGCTGCTCGATGAACAGGTTCGCCCCGGCAGCTGCCGACAGCTCCGCACCGATGCGGGCGATGTGCGGCAGGTTGTCGAAGATGACATAGAACACGCCGTCCTTGGCGAGCACGCCGCTGGCTTCCAGCCTCGGATCCAACTCGAACTGCTGAAGGAGGTCGAAGATCTTCACTTCCCTGACCAGTTCCAGCTGCCTTTCAGGTGCTTGCGTAGTAGTCACGACCGGCCTTCCTGAGCCCCGGCGGGCCGCGTCAGCTCACGCCCGCCGGGGCGGCGCTTTCCATGGCGGCAGCGAACGCCGCTGGGTCGGTGGCGCGCGGCGTCGTTTGCCTCAGCTGCCGCAGTTGCTGGCGTGCGCTGTCGCGCCGCATCCGGACGAAGTGGACGATGCCGTCCACCTTCTCGTTGCCGTGCCTAAGCTCGTTCTGCTTGCAGCCACTCAGGTAGACCTCGTCGTTGCTGAACTGGCGCCCGGTGAACGGCTGCCCGTAAGGCGTCCCTGATTCGAGGTAGGCCGCCTGGCGGACACGTGCCCACAGTCCCTCATCGGAATCGGCGCCAATCAGCGCGCTGATCATTTCAGGATTGAATTCGGTATCGATCAGGTGTTCCAGGTAATCCAGGTAGTACTGACGGTAGTAACGGTTGCGCAGCAGGTTCTGGACGAGCGGGATGCGCGTGGTGTGGCGCTCACGCCGGGGGCGGCGTGTGTTGTTCTCCCAGTCGAGAATGTCGGTGTACTGCCACTGCGTGCCGAAGTAGTCGATCCCCAGGCAGTTGTCGTAATCCCAGGGAATAAATGTGAAGTAGGGCGTCCGCATAAAGTCGTTTTCCGCGCCCTGCCGCCCCGAGTTGTAGAGATAGTAGTTGGACGGGGTCTTGAAGTAGTTGTCCCAGCTTCCCAGCAGCAGGTTGACGCTTGCCCACCTGAGAAATGCGTGCGCGTTCATGATGGCGTCGACCGACTCGCGGAAAGCGTCGGTGTCGAACCGCCCGGTGCCCCCGGCCATCCCCACACCGTTGATCACCGCGATGAACTTGGCGAGATCGTCGTAGGTGCTGGCCTCGCGGTTGTCCTCGTTGGTCTTGAGGCGATAGGTGAGGTCGTCACTGCCTGGTGTGAAGTACTGGCGCCCGCTGTCGGCACCGCCAGGCCCAGTCCTGTGTTCCAGTGTCGCGCACCCGACATCACCGCAATACGCCTTGTACAGGTTGCCTTGGTGGTTCGCGCCGAAGTGATCCTTCAGGAATCTCTTGTCGACCTGCTCGATGACGGCGAACAGGCCGAGGTAAGTCGCGTCGAAGGCCAGCTTCGCGTAGGTGTGCCGTGGCGACGGCAGCTCCGCGCGACCGAACATGTGCCAGGCAATCGCCTCACGCATCTGCGAGGGATCGTTGTACATCGACTTGAGGTTGACCCGTGCCATACCGGCTAGCCGTACGCCGCCTTCGCCGGGCTCGAGGCTGACTTTCCAGGACCTCTTAGGTGCACGTAACGTCCGGTTTCCGCTATTGGCCAGCGAGAAGGTCCGCGTGCTGAATGCCGCACCCTCGCCGGTGGCTCCGGAAATGTGCTGCTTGTCATCCGGGTTCGTCCGCCACACATCGAGCCGTGCGCCGTGCGCTTCCGCCGGATGCACCAGCACACCCTGCTGACGCGGGAAGCCAGTGATGTGGATCATATGCATGCTGGCGTCGAAGAAATCGGTCTTTTCCTGCCCTGCACCATTGGTCGCGTCCATGCGTCCCCCTGTTCGGCCTGTCTGTACGGCCGACCGTCAAGAGGCGGGTCATCCTGCTCGGCCCGCCGCCTTCTCATCGGCCTTATCAGAAAGGAGGCACCCGGTCCTCATCTGATACATCCGCCATCTGACGCGTGCAAGGGCTCACTGCCGAGGCGGAGCAGCCAGGACAACTAGGTGGGTCCCTAACGTGCCCTAACGGCCGCGCAGGCGCAAAGCACTGGTCGCGGGGCGCGCGTTCAGCCGGTCAGCGCCGATCGGGCGCCCGCAGCGCTCGCACGAACCGTAGCTGCCGTCACCAAGCCGGCCGAGCGCTTGGTCCAGGTCGGCGAGGTGCTGCCGCGATTGCCCGATCAATGCCATGACCTGGGCCCGCTCGAACGCGATCGTCGCGCCCTCTGGATCGTGCTCGTCATCTTTGGCCACCGCCGCTGTCGACCCGACGATGTCGTCGAAGTCCTTGGTCAGCGCTGCGAGCCGGGATGTGGTGTCGGCGCGTTCTGCCCGCAGCAGGTGCCACGTGCCCTGCTGCCCCGTCGCGCCGGGCGTGGCCGGAGGAACCTTGTCATGCACGTTCCATGCCGACAGCAGGAACCGTACCTCGAATTCCGGTCGACACAGGTCCGCCGATCGACGCACGGCAACTGCGGGACCGCCGCCGCTGGTGGCTCAAAGCTTGGTCATCTTGGCGCAGGGAATCGTGATTCGTTCCTGCCTCCCGCCGAAGTCGACCAGCACGGCGTCGCCGTCCTCTACCCCGATGACCAGGCCGAGGCCGTAACGGTCGTGGGTCACCTGGTCCTGCACGGCGAACTGTTCGGCAGGTGGCGGCGCGGGCGGGGGTTTGAAAGGGCTTCCGGGCAGATAGCGCCGGGTTGCGGCGCGGGATCGCTTCATCATCTACAGTATGCCGCCCCCCAGCGGTCACGGCCGGTGTTTTCTTCCCTGGTCTGTCTCCGGTCTATCTCCGCGTACCCACGCAGCATCCTCGCCGCGCGTGCGGTAGTGCTACATTGATGTTGGTTGTGGTCGAAGTTCGTTGTTCGCGTAGTAGCGCCTGCGGAATTTGACAGCGGGCGTCGCGATATCCCAGAGATACGCGGTTCTCGCGCGTCTCACCCACTTTCCGGGGGCTGTGAGCCTTCGAAGAGCAGGCGGTCGCAGCAACCTTGGGTTCGCGTCCGTGAATCCAAAAGATCGTCTCAGTAGGAGAAGTACATGCCTCAAGGCACCGTGAAGTGGTTCAACGCTGACAAGGGCTACGGTTTCGTCGCCCCCGACGACGGCACTGCCGACGTCTTCGTGCACCACTCCGCCATCCAGGTTGACGGGTTCCGCAGCCTGCAGGAGAACCAGCGGGTCGAGTTCACCGCCGGCCAGGGTCCCAAGGGCCCGCAGGCCGAGCAGGTCCGTCCGCTCTGATTGAACCGGTGGCCGCGCGGCCGGGTGCTGACCACGTGCCCGGCCGCGCGGGCGCTGTTGCCGTGACGATTGGCAGAGCGAGTCCCGGTCTTTTGGGAAGAGGTGGTTGGGATGGCTGGGCCTGATGTCTGGGTGGCCAAGGCAGACGGGACTGACATCATTCGCGCGGACGCGATCGTGGCGGTCGGTATCGACTACGACGGCCATGTGCGGGCGAGGCTCGCCGAGGGCGAGGTATCCACCGTGACACTTATCTCGGCAGGCCCAGCGGAGGGCCCGCGCACGCCCAGTGACTTTCACCGCCAGCTGGTTCGGGTCGTCACCGAACTAGCCGACGCGACCGGGGCCTTCCTAGTGCGGCCGGTGCATGCTGAGCCAGGTGGGTGGCGGTGGTTGGCCGAGCCGCTGTAGGCGGGCAGCATGGCCCCGCGGCGCCGCGCGTGAGAACTGGGCATGGATTCGGGCGCGGCAGCAAGCCGGTGCCAGCGCCTTGCAACGGTATACTTCCGGTGCATCTCCTTTTCAGGCAGCCGACTGAGTTTCCGATAAGTCTAGACCGCGCCGGTCTCGAGATCCTCCTCGCTGCGTGATCTTTCCGTGTGCGAGGAAGGCGTTATATGACCGAACGCGCTGTCAGTGCAGCCTATGACGGAGCAGAAGCGTTTACCTCAGTTGCTGCTCCGCCCCAAACCTCCGCTCAGCGAAACTTACAGCTAACGGTGACCGGGCTGATCGTGATCGCGCCGCTGGCCGGCCTGGCCGCGGCGATCTGGCTGTTGTGGGCGCGCGCCATCGGCTTCACCGATATCGGGCTGGCGGTTTTCTTCTACTTGCTCACCGGGTTCGGCGTCACAATCGGGTTTCACCGCTGCCTGACCCACCGGAGCTTCGCCGCGCGGCCCGCCCTCCGCGTGGCGCTCGCGGTCGCGGGTTCAATGGCCTTCGAGGGGGACGTTATCGGCTGGGTCGCCACGCACCGGCGCCATCACGCGTTCACCGACCGGCCGGGTGACCCGCACTCGCCGTACCGGTTCGGCACGAGACCGGTAGGCCAGTTGCGCGGCCTGCTGCACGCCCACGTCGGCTGGCTGTTCGGCAACGACCCGACATCACAGCAGCGCTACGCTCCCGACCTGCTCGCGGACCGGTCCACGCGGATCGTGTCCCGCACCTTTCCCGCGCTCTGTGTCGCATCGCTTGCCCTGCCATTCGCCGCGGGCTGGGCCATCGGCGGCGGCAGCCTGCGCCCCGCGCTGACGGCCCTGCTCTGGGCCGGCCTGGTCCGCATCGCCCTGCTGCAGCACGTCACGTGGAGTGTCAACTCCCTGTGCCATCTGCTCGGCAACCGGCCCTTCACCACCCGCCGCCATGACAGGGCCACCAACTTGTGGCCGCTCGCCGTGCCTTCCCTCGGTGAGAGCTGGCACAACATGCACCACTCGGATCCTGCCTGCGCCAGGCACGGTGTCGACCGCGGTCAAATTGATCTGTCGGCCGAGCTGATCCGCGTGTTCGAGGCCTTCGGGTGGGTCAGCGGCGTCCGCTGGCCGGTGGCCGCTCGGCTGGACAGGCGCAGGCACCCGGCCTGCGATGGCGCGGCACGTCCCCGCGCTGGCAGCCTGTCCCGCCCCGTGCCGCACGGGGGCCCGCCGCTGCGCCCATGACCATCACAAGCGGCCAGGCACGCATCTCCCAGTAGCGGCCCGGATTTGAACGGTCCCCGCCGGCGCCACGTGATATGGGTATCTGGTTCATCCATCCCACGTGAACGGAGATAAACGATGCGTCACCGATGGTTGGCGCCGACGGGCTTGGCAGCGGTTGCTCTTCTGGCCGCTGCGTGCGGCAGCTCATCGACGAGCAGCTCAGCCAGCACGAGCAGCCCGTCCGCCGCCGCGACGTCGTCCTCAAGCGCGGCTGCGGCCGCGGCGGTGAATTCCGCGAAGATCGGCAGCGTGACCGTGCTCACCAATTCCAAGGGTCTCACGCTGTACTGGTTCGTCCCCGACACCTCCACCACTTCGAAGTGCAACGGGACCTGCGCGCACTACTGGCCGCCGGTGCAGGGGCCCGTGACCGCGGGTTCTGGCGTCGCTGGGACCTTCGCCACCATCACCCGGTCGGACGGGTCGAAGCAGGCCACGTGGAACGGGCACCCCTTGTACACCTACATCGGCGACACCGCCGCCGGTGAAGCCACGGGCAACGGACTGAACCTGTCCGGCGGCGTGTGGCACGAGGTGACCCTGACCGGCGCGGCCGCGCCCGCCCCGAGCCCGTCAACAGGCTCGGGCGGCAACGGGTACTAACCGGACGCGCACGTGACGGACCCTCACCGGCGGTTGGTACGCAGCCGCGAGCAGCAGCTCGGCCTGCGGCTAGCCGGGGCCGGGCTGCTCGGCGCGACCGGGGCGATCCACCTTGACCTGTACCTGACCGGCTACCGCTCGATCCCGACTATCGGCGTGCTGTTCCTGCTCCAGGTGGTCGCGGCCTTCGTGCTCGCCGCAGCGGTGCTCGTCACCGGCAACCGGCTGGCCGCCGCGGCAGGGGCCGGGTTCGCCCTGTCCACCCTCGGCGGCTACCTGCTGTCCGTGTGGGTTGGCCTGTTCGGGTTCAAGGAGGTCCGCACCACCGCGGGGATCGTCGCCGGGGTGGCAGAGGTAGCTGCCTTCGCGGCGCTTGCTGTCCTCGCCGCTGTGCCTGCTGGCGTCCCTGCTGGCGTCCCTGCCGCCGCTCCTGCCGATGTCCCTGCCGACGTCCCTGCCGCGCGGCGCCAGACCGCCACCCGAGCCGCCGCCGGCAGCCCGCTACTTGCCCGGCTACAGGCGGGCGTTCCCGGCACCGGGTGGGCGATCGCGGGCGTGTCGATCGTCGCCCTCCTCGTGCTCGGCATCTCCGTTGCCGGGGCAGGCGGCACGGCACCGGTGAGCGCCGGCGGCGCGCTGCGGACCGCGAAGATCCACGGCGTGACCGTGCTCACCAACGCCAAAGGCTTCACGCTGTACTGGTTCGCCCCTGACACCTCGGCCAAGTCGGTCTGCAACGGGACGTGCGCCGCGTACTGGCCGCCGGTGCGGGGAGCCCTCGCGGCCGGCCCGGGAGTCACAGCCAAGCTTGGCACGATCAAGCGCTCGGACGGCAGCTCCCAGGCGACCTATAACGGTCATCCCCTTTACACCTACATCGCCGACACCAACCCGGGCCAGGCCAACGGCAACGGGCTGAACCTGAACGGGGGAGTGTGGCACGAGGTAACGGTGACGGGTTGAGAGTCTCGGTGGTTCGGCCAGGGCGTGTCAGTGTGGCTCGGGCTGTCAGTGTGGCTCAGGGTGTCAGTGTGGCTCGGCACTCGCGGCGCGCTCGCGTCTGGCGAGCCTGCTGTCCGCCGTGAGCACGATCTCGTATCTGCGCCTGATATCCGCTCGGTCCGCTCCCTCAGGCACCGAGCGCTCACTCGCGCGCTGGATCATGGCGGCCTGATCGAGCAGCACCCTGCGCTGCGCCGTGCCCGAACCTGTGCCCGACGTCTCGGCCATGATCTTCGCGAGCGCTTCGAGCTGCCGGATCATGACGGCGGGCATCCCTTGGCTGGCCTGGCGGATCTTCTCGAACGCTCGCTGGACGAGGCGTTCATAGCTTGGCTCGGCGGTGATGACCCGGATGTACCCGAGGCTGTCCCTGTGCACGCGCGCGGGGTGCCACACGCGCATGATCTTGCAAAGGCTGTCGCCGAGCCAGTCAATGCAGGTAAGCGCGGTGAAGGTGTCGTTGACAGCAGGTGACAGCGCACGGATGGCGATCTCGACGAGCTGGTCGATGCCGAATGAGATGTCTTGCGTCAGCGTCCGGTGTGGTCCGGTGATGTGCGCACGCCCGAGCGCGTCGCTGACCCGCGGCGCGGCCTCAGGCGGCCATACCATCGCGAAGGGGTGCCCCTGGACGAGGAAATGGCCGGGCCGGTAGTCCAGGGCGATGACCGCGTCCGCCGCCGCGGCGAACTGAACGAGGACCCGGTGCCTGATGAACTGCAGATAGCCGCTCGCGGGTGCCCGCACCGCGCCGCCGGCCGTTTCCATCCGGGCGAGCAGTTCCGCCGACGACGGGCCGGCCTCCTTGTCACCCGCCAGGCCGAGGCGGCTGTCCGGGCCGCCCTGGATGTCGATCGCCTCGGACAGGTCGCGGGCGATACTCGCTATCACCTGCGGCAGCTGGATCGACGTTGCCGTGTGATGGATGAAGTAGATCAGCACGGCCAGCGCGGCGACCATCAATGCGAGCGTGACGGTGACGCCGATGTGCGGCACGAAGTCCCCGTGGGATCCCGGGCCGATCGAGACAAGCACGAGCACGGCGTACACGAAAGTCGCCACGAAGGTCCCGAGCGTCAGCTGGGTACCGCGGTCACGGATGAAGTTACGCAGCATCCGCGGCCCGAACTGGGTGGACGCGAGGGTGAGGGTCACCAGGATGATCGAGAAGACGACACCTACGACCGTGATGACGGCGGCGGCGATCGCGGTGAGGATCTGCCTGGCTGCGTCGGCCGTACCGCTGATCACCCAGGATGGCACGACGAACTCGCCACGGTAGGCGGCACGGTCCAGGCCCTGTGTGACGGCGAACAGCGCGATGGCGGCCAGCACCTCGATGCCGGGGACCAGCCACAGGTTGGTCCGCAGCACCTCGGCGCGCCAGTGCGAGCCGAGTGCGGGAGAGCGGTTGCCGCGAAACATAGTGAGCCCCTGGGTTCGAAACGCTGCCGACCAGGCTTCCCGGCTCACCTGGCGCCGACTATACCCCCCGTGAGAAAGGCGTATATGGCGGCGACGCCAGCGCGGCAGCCGTTCGGTATCGCTGCCGGGGGGATTCCGGGGGGTCGGCCCACCGGGCTAGCGCTGCCGTAACGGCCCGCACGGCGTGACACGGGCCGCATGGGTGCGCCGCATGCGAGCTGAGGCCAATTGCGTCATTACCGCCGCCGTCGCCCTGGTCACCTGGCGTGGTGGCGGCGCCATCCTGAAGGTAACAGAAGTCTGCTCCCGCGCGGTGACGAAGCGAAGCACGCGAGCCGGGAGGAGCACGATAGCCAGTGTGCTTCTCGCCTCAGGCTGACGTCGTCGGCGGCATGCTCAATCTCTCGTCGCCGTGATCATCATTGCCCGGCTCACCGTTTCCGGGTTCGCCTCCGTGTGGTGCGGCTGGGCGGCCGTTTCCGCAGGCGCGATCACGCTGCATTGCCGCTTCGCCAAACCTCATCCGCCGCGCCGCGCCAGGCCCGATGCTCACCTCATCGGGTCGTGACGTCGGCCGGCGCCGGTACGCCGTCAGGGCCGCGCGGGCCTGCGGTCCCGGCCGTGCCTGGGCTGGCGTGGATGAGCGCGGGCGCGTGCCGCCAGACCAGGCAGGCAACCGCGCCGAGGGGGATCGGGGGCAGGTAGGTGACGGCCCGGTACAACAACACGGCGGCGGTCACCTGCGCGCTGACCCTGTGGTCAGCGCCGACGGCCAGGATGCCCACCAGCCCGAGTTCGGTGATTCCCACCCCGCCGGGCGTAACCGGCAGGGCCGTCAGCAGCCCGACGAACGCGAAGGCCGCAAGCGAGGTCTGCCAGGGCACCTGTGCTTGGGACAGGCCGGTGGCGCGCAGGCACGCCAGCAGGACGAGCCACAGGGCGAGCTGGGTCGCCGTCGTGGTGAGCGTGATCCGCCAGCCGCGCGCGGCAAGCAGTCCGGCCGCCCGCCCGCGGAAGCGCAACAGTGATCCAGGGAGGTCAGCAGGGGGCCGCCTGCGTGCGATTCGGCAGGGGAGCCGGGCCGCACGCTGCAACGCGGCGCCCGCGCGACGTGCGAAGGACTCGCTGTGCAGCAGCAGGCCGAGCCCCGCCGCCATGGCGGCGAGCACGGCAAGGCCGACGGCCGCGGCGGCGATCAGGCCCGCGCTTGGCCGGCTCACCGTCAGCAGTACCAGCAGGGCGAGGACCGGCAGGCCCAGCCGGACGAAGACATTCCAGATCCCGGACACCAACGTGTAGAGCACGTATTCCGCCGTGCTCACACCCCAGCTTGAGAGCATCGCCCAGCTGACTCCCATGGCCAGGGCACCGCCCGCGGGCAGCGTATTGGCCACCGCGTTCGAGCCGAGGTTGACCACCGCCGCCTCGCGCAGCCGTATCGAAGGCAGCACAGAGCAGATCATGATCCAGTAGGAGGCCATGCTGGTGACGGCGGCGGCGACGACGAGCAGGGCCTGCGGCCACGTCATCGCGAGGATGCTGGCCCACACGCTGTGGTAAGACGCGAAATGGGGGAGGGCGAACCCGAATGTGGCCGCGATGAGGGCGGCGGATATCGCGGTGCGGAGGATCTTCCTGCCGCGTCGCGGGCGGGGCCCGGCGGCCACTGGCAGCTGTAAGCGCCCGTGGCCTGGGTCCGTCGCTAGCGCGACGGGTCGTTCCTGCAAAGTCGTCATGGCGCCTGGCAACGGCATTGGCCCTCATCGGAATCCGGTGGAAAGGTCGAAGAACCCGCCCAGGTTGGCGGCCGCTGCGTGCAGAGCGACCAACGAAAAAGCCCCGGTCCTGGGCTGCGCCCGTAACACTTACGGGGCAGCTGCCGGGCCCGGGGCAACACAAGACTACCGGTCGGCGATACTAGAGGCGGTCATGGGCTGGCTGGGGATGCGCTCAGGCGCTCGCGGCGCGGCACCTGGCCACGGTGCCGCGACTATAGCCCGACCGACGGCCCATTGGTGGGACTATTACCAGCAATGGGCCATCGACGCGGGCTCGAGGGCCCTGGTTCAGCCGACCGGTTCCAGCTCGGCAGCGGACTCGGCGGCAACGGCTGTGATTTCCTTGTGCTGCCACGAACGCGGCAGCAGCAACGCGGCGCCCGCCGCGACGGCCACCGCTCCCGCGCCGACCCAGACCGCGGCCGTCAGGCCGGAAACGAAGGCCGGTGCGCTGACGTAGCCGCCGCGGGCGGAGAACACCGCGCCGAGCACCGCGATCCCGAACACGCCGCCGAGTTCGCGGATCGCGTTGTTCGCGCCGGAGGCGATGCCCTCTTTGTCGCGGCGCACCGATCCGAGCACGACGTTGGCGACGGGCGCGAAGAACAACGACATGCCGATGCCCGAGACGACGAACGGCGGGACAAGCGCAGCGTAAGCCACGGTCGGGCTGAGGACGGCCGCCAGCCAGCCGAGGCCGAGCGCCTGCAGGGCCAGCCCGGCGACCAGCAGTGGCCGGCCGCCGATGCGGTCGGACAGCGAACCCGCGATCGGGGCGATGAAGACAGGCATCGCGGTCCACGGCAGGGTGCGCAGCCCGGCCTGCAGGGGTGAGTAATGCTGCACGGTCTGCAGGAACTGCGCGAGCAGGAAGATGCTGCCGAACATCCCGAAGAACATGAGCATCGAGGCGATGTTGGTCGCGGTGAAACCACGGCTGCGGAAAAGCCGCATCGGCAGCATCGGCTCAGGCGCGCGCAACTCCCAAGCGGCGAAGGCCGCCACGAGCAGTGTGCCGATGACGATCGGCGGCAGCACGGTCAGGCTGGTCCAGCCGTGGTCGTTGCCCCGCACCAGGCCGAGCACGATCCCGAACAATCCCAGGCTGGCGAGCACGACGCCCGGCAGGTCCAGCCGGGTCGCCGGGCCGTAGCTTTCTGTCAGCCGGGTCCTGGCGATGGGCAGCAGCGCGAGGCCGATCGGCACGTTCAGCCAGAAGATCCACTGCCAGGAGGCGCCTTCGACGACGGCCCCGCCGACGAGCGGCCCGATGGCGATCGCCAGGCCACCCACGGCGCCCCAGGCGCCGAGAGCAAGGCCGCGCCGCTGCGGTGCCACCGCGGCCGACAGCAGGGTGAGCGTGAGGGGGATCACGATAGCCGCCCCGGCGCCTTGGACGGCGCGGGCCGTGACCAGCCACTCGATGCTGGGCGCGAGCGCGGCGGCGGCGGAGCCCGCGGTGAACAGGGCGAGGCCGGCGACGAACACCCGGCGCCTGCCGTACCGCTCGCCGATGACCGCGCCGGTGAGCAGCAACACCGCGAAGGTGAGGGTGTAGGAGTTGACGGTCCACTGCAGCCCGGCCAGCGAAGCGTGCAGGTGAGCCCGTATCGAGGGCAGCGCGGTGGTGACGACGAGATTGTCGAGCGATCCCATGAACAGGGCCGCAGACGTTATGACGAAGGTCCACACGGCGCGCTGTTTCTGTGTCATCTCGGCATCTCCCTAGGAAGTGATTGATCACTTACTTACGAACCGAAAAAAAATCTTGATCCTTAACGGCTTCGCCGGGTGAGCGGGCTCGCGGGCTGCGGGGTGCATGCGGGGGGTTCCGGGGGGTCGTCCCCCCGGGCTGGCACTGTGCGGCGGAAACGCGGACGGCAGCCGCCTCAACGCGGGCACCACCTTGTCCACCGCTCGTCGACGGCAGGCAGGTCCATGGCCGCGGCCACGTTCATCAGCATGCCCACCGCGAAGAAGTCCACCACCTGCTGGAAGGGCAGGCCTGTCAGCCGCTCGACCAGCTGCCACAGGTTACGGAACCCCGCGCGGGTGGCGGCCTTGACGTCGGGGTCGTCGCAGGCGGCATAGGCCTGCATCTGCACCAGCAGCAGCGTACGGTCCTCGAGCAACTGCTCGTAGGCATCGGCCATGGCGGCGAGTGCCTCCTCGCCTGTCCCGTCCGCGGCGGCTGCCGTGAAAGCGTCCGCCACCCGCTGGAAACATCGGCCGACGAGGGCGAGGAAGAGCGCCTTCTTGGTCGGGAAGAGCCGGAACAGGTAGGGCTGGCTGATCCCGGCCCGCCGCGCGACGTCTTCCGTCGAGGTGCCGTCGAGCCCGCCGGCCGCGAACTCGGTGAGCGCGGCTTCGAGCACCGCCTCGCGGCGTTCTTCCGCGCTCATCCGCGGTCCTGTCTTGGTGGTCCGCGGTTCTGCTCGCAGTTCTGTCTTCGCCATGAGCGATAATTTAGTGGTCACTCACTACCTTGTCAACAATGGCATGCGGCACCTGCCGGGTGCTTGTCTTGGGCCCCATCATGTCGGCGACGCGCCGCCGGGACGTTCCGCCGCTCCTATCACCTCCATCGGGTGATGCCCGGCCACCCTGGGCGGGCCAGAGTCGATGCTGGAGGGCCATGCCCGGCCGGTGCGAACGGCCGCGTACCTGAAAGCCAACGACGGCGTGTGAGACGCGGGGAGCCAGGGGAGCCATGAGCAAGCCATTCAAGGGAAAAGTCAACGTCGATATCCGCGACTCCACGCCGGATTGGGCGCCGTTCGAGCCGCCGAAGGCGCCGGCAGGCGCGCCGAGTGTCGTCTACATCGTGCTTGACGACGTCGGGTTCTCGGCGATGTCCTGCTACGGCGGGCCGATCGAGACGCCGAACATCGATCGCATCGCGGCCGACGGTATCCGCTACACGCAATGGCATACGACGGCGTTGTGCTCGCCCACCCGTTCCTGCCTGCTGACCGGGCGCAACCACACCCGCAATTCGATGGCCTGCATCACCGAGGCGGCTGTCGGTTTCCCGAATGCGAGCGGAACGATCCCGCCGGAGAACGGCATGATCCCCGAGATCCTCGGTGAGCGCGGCTGGAACACGTACATGGTGGGCAAGTGGCACCTGTGCCCGACTGACGAGATGAACGTCGCCTCGACGCGGCGCAACTGGCCGTCTGGCCGGGGTTTCGAGCGCTACTACGGGTTCCTGGGCGCCGAGACCAATCAGTGGTATCCGGATCTGGTCTACGACAACCACCCAGTGGACCAGCCGAAGTCGCCGCAGGACGGATACCACCTCACCGGTGATCTCACCGACAAGGCGCTGGAGTTCATCAAGGACGCGAAGGTGATCGCGCCGGACAAGCCGTTCTTCCTGTACTACGCGCCCGGCGCCACCCATGCGCCGCACCAGGTCCCCACAGAGTGGATCGCGAAGTTCAAGGGGCGCTTCGACATGGGCTACGAGGCCATGCGCGAGCAGACGCTGGCCCGGCAGAAGAAGATGGGCATCGTGCCTGCCGATACCGAGCTTCCTCCTCTGAACCCGATCGGTACCCCCGAGACCCGGAAGGGGCCCAAGGGCCAGCCGTTCCCGCCGCTTGACTTCACCAGGCCGTGGGACTCCCTGTCTGGCGACGAGAAGCGGCTCTTCACGCGGATGGCGGAGGTGTACGCGGGTTTCCTGGCGCACGCCGACCATCACATCGGCCGGCTGCTCGACTACCTGGAGGAGACTGGGCAGCGTGCGAACACGCTCGTGGTTCTCGTGTCGGACAACGGCGCCAGCGGCGAGGGAGGCCCGAACGGATCGGTCAACGAGAATAAGTTCTTCAACGGCGTCCCCGACGATATGCAGGCGAATCTCGCGATGATCGACGAACTCGGCGGGCCGAAGACCTACAACCACTACGCGAACGGCTGGGCGATGGCCTTCAACACGCCGTTCAAGATGTGGAAGCGGTACGAGTTCAACGGCGGCACCGCCGACCCGTGCATCGTCTCCTGGCCCCCGGCCGCCAAGGGTGAGGCCGCGGGCAAGGGTGAGCTGCGGCACCAGTACCACCACGCGATTGACATCGTGCCGACCATCCTGGAAACGCTGGGTGTCGAGGCGCCGGCCACGATCAAGGGCCACGTGCAGAGCCGTTTCGACGGCGTGGGCATGCGTTACAGCGTCGGCGACCCGTCGGCGCCGTCGGCGAGGGAAACGCAGTTCTACTCCATGCTCGGCTCACGCGGGATCTGGCACGACGGCTGGAAGGCCGTCACCACGCACCCCACGATCAGCGGGTGGAGCAACTTCAACGACGACACCTGGGAGCTCTACCACACCGACGTCGACCGTGCCGAGCTGCACGACCTCGCGGGCGAGCACCCGGACAAGGTACGTGAGCTGGTGAACCTGTGGTTCGCCGAGGCCGGCGACAACGGGGCTTTCCCGCTCGACGACCGCGCACCGCTAGAGATCATCTTGACGTCGCGACCGCAGCTCACGAGTCCCCGCGAAAGGTACGTCTACTACCCAGATACCGCCGAAGTGCCCGAGGCGCAGGCGGTCAATATCCGCAACCGGTCCTACGCGATCGGCGCGCTTGTGGACATCCGGGCCCCCGGCGCGCAGGGCGTGGTGTACGCACAGGGCTCGCGGTTCGGCGGGCACGTCCTATACATCAAGGACAACAGGCTGCACTACGTCAACAACTTCGTCGGCCTGATGGAACAGAAGATCGACGCTACCGAGGAGCTGCCGGTCGGCGATAACCTCATCCTGGCGGCCTCGTTCGCCAAGGACGGAGAGGACCCCCCGGGTGTCTCTACCGGCATCCTGTCGCTGTACTACGGGGAAAAGAAGGTCGGCGAGGGCCGGATCAAGACCCAGCCAGGGAACTTCAGCTTGGCGGGCGAGGGCCTGTGCGTCGGCCGCGACAGCGGCGAGCCCGTCACAGCCGACTACCCGGGCGAGGCGCCGTGGAGCTTCACGGGTGGCACGATCAAGCGGGTCGCGGTCGACGTCAGCGGCGAGCCCTACGTCGACCTGGAGCGCGAGGCTCAGGCCATGCTGGCCAGAGAATAGGGTCGCTGCGATGGGCGACGAACTGCTTGCCTCGTGGCGGTCGGCTGCTGGCCGGGGGGAAACGCCGACGGCGACGTCATGCTCGAGACGGCGCAATTCCCTGTTCTGATCCACCACGACGACGCCGAGCGGGAGTTCGCCTACGACGCGGGCGCCGCAGGCGCTCGCCGAAGTAAGGCAGCGAGACTGGACGGTCATCAGCATGAAGGACGATTTCGAGGAGGTGTGCTGATCGAATGGCCCCACGTGGCGGCACGGCCGGACCGGTGAGCCACGCCGCGCAGACGCGTCCGCCCACCTCGACGATGCCCGGGGCGCCGCGTGCCTTCCACGTGATGGCCAAGCCCACCGGCGCCGTTTGCAACCTTGACTGCGAGTACTGCTTCTTCCTGTCCAAGGAGATGCTGTATCCAGGCAGCCGTTTCCGGATGGCCGCCGATCTGCAGGAGACCTACCTGCGTCAGTTGCTTGAGGCGCACGCGCGGGCCCCGGAGGTCGTCGTCGCCTGGCAGGGCGGTGAGCCGACGATGATGGGCCTGGATTTCTTCCGCCGGTCAGTCAGCCTGCAGCGCAAGTACGCGAAGCCCGGCCAGCGGATCCTCAACACGATACAGACCAACGGCACCCTGCTGGACGACGAATGGGGTGAGTTCCTGAAGGAGCACGGGTTCCTGGTCGGGATCTCGATCGACGGCCCGCGCCAGATGCACGATGCCTACCGCGTGGACAAGGGTGGCAAGCCCACCTTCGACCGGGTGATCCGCGGCCTCGATGTGCTTAAGCGCCACCAGGTTGACTGGAACGTGCTGACCACTATCCACGCGATCAACGGTGACCACGGCGGCGAGGTCTACCGGTTCCAGCGGGACGAGCTTGGCGCGACGTTCATCCAGTACATCCCGATCATCGAGCGGGCGACGGAGGCCACGCTGCCGATCGCGGACGCCGGGTGGGGGCACGGCGTGCGGGGACGCCCCCTCTACACTCAGGAAGGGAGCCTGGTTACCCACCGCTCGGTCGGGCCGAAGCAGTACGGGCGGTTCCTGGTCGACGTGTTCGAGGAGTGGGTGCGCCGCGACATCGGGACCGTCTACGTGCAGATGTTCGACACCGCATTGGCTAACTGGTACGGCGAACCGGGCGGGATGTGCGTGCACGCCAAGACCTGCGGGCTGCAGTTGGCCGTCGAGCACACCGGTGACCTGTACTCCTGCGATCACTTTGTCGAGCCCGGCTACCTGCTCGGCAACATCAGGGACAAGCACATGCTCGAGCTGATCGTCTCGCCGCAGCAGCGCAAGTTCGGGCAGGACAAACACGACACCCTGACCAGGTACTGCCGCGACTGCGACGTGCGCTTCGCCTGCAACGGGGGGTGCCCGAAGGACCGGTTCGCGACTTCGCCCGACGGTGAGCAAGGCCAGCACTACCTTTGCCCCGGCTACAAGACGTTTTTCCACCACGTCCGCACGCCCATGGAAACCATGGCCGCGCTGCTCCGGGCGAACCAGGCGCCTTCCGAGCTGATGGGGGTCTACGCCATGCAGGACGCCCGGCGCGGGCGAAACGAGCCGTGTACCTGTGGCAGCGACCGCAAGTGGAAGCACTGCCACGGCAACCGCCGGGCGAGCTGAGCACAGTCTAGCGGCCACCTCATGCACCCGCTCGCTGCCGCCGGATCTACGAACGCCGCCGGCCTCTGGGTCTACCTGGCCGTCTTCGCCGCGGTCGCGGCCGCGTACCTGGGCGTACCGTTCATCGGGGCAGCCGCCATCGGTACCGCCGCCGTCGTGGCCAGCCAAGGCAGGCTCAACATCGTCGCGGTGCTGGTGGCCGCGGTCATTGGCGCCGAGGTGGGTGGACTCGGCGGGTACGAGATAGGTGACCGCTGGGGTCGGCTGCTACTCGAACACCCGGGTCCCGGACTGCAGTGGCGAAAGAAGGCACTCGCCAAGGGCGAGGAGGCGTACCGCAAGTGGGGACGCGCCGCGGTCTTCTTCACGCCATCGATGGTGTCGGGCGCCCTCGAGATGAAGCTCAGCCAGTTCGCGGTCTGGAACTTCCTCGCGGGCGCCGTGTTCGTCCTGTCCGTCGGTCCGGGCGCCTACGGTGCGGGCAAGGTCTCGGCCGGCCACCACGACCCAGTCAGCCTGGGCGCCCTCGTCGGCGGGCTCGCGGTCGCAGGGCTGTGCATCGTGGCCGTCATGCGCTACCACCGCAGGCGGAAGGCTCGCCTTTCTGCCGCAGGCGCTCCGCCCCGGCGTACCGACATGGGCCAGGGTGACCGGCTGCTTGGCAGGTGATCTTCCTGCCCCATCGCTTGCGGGGCCCGGCATCCACTGGCTGCGACCGACGCCCGCACGGCCCGGGTGCGGGCTGCGAGCCTGCGCGAGTCAGATCGAGAAGTCCTGCTTGTACCAGACCTCGTTCGCGGCGGGGCGCGGTTTCGGCGTGGTACCGGCGCCGTTGACCTTCGCCTCGAGTGCCTCGATTCGCACGAGCAAGGCGTGCAGGCTGGCGCCGACCACGTCAGGTAGCAGGCTGTGCTCGAGGTCAGGGGGAGCGGATGGCGCGCGGGGATACCTGCGGTGGATAACCTCTCCAGGCACGCCGACGACGACCGAGTCGGGTGGTACCGGCTTGTTCACGACGGCGTTGGCGCCGATGCGGCTGTCGTGGCCGATCGTGATCGGGCCGAGGACCTTGGCGCCCGCGCCGATGGTCACCCGGTCGCCCACGGTCGGGTGCCGCTTGCCCCGGTCCAGGCTGGTGCCGCCGAGCGTGACGCCTTGGTAGATCGTCACGTCGGCGCCGATCTCGGCGGTCTCCCCGATGACGACGCCGGTGGCGTGGTCGATGAACAGCCCGGGACCGATTACCGCGCCGGGGTGGATGTCCACCCCGGTCAGGCCGCGGGTCAGCGCCGAGCAGAGCCGGCCTTCCAGCTTGCGGTCGTGCCGCCACAGCCAGCCGCTGACCCGGTGTCCCCACACCGCGTGCACGCCGGGGTAGCAGAGCGCGAGCTCAAGGGTGCTGCGCGCGGCCGGATCGCGTTCCCTGGCCGCCTGCAGGTCTCGTCGCACGGCGCTGAGCATCGTTACTCGCCCAGGTCGGCGAAGAGCGGGGTGCTCAGGTACCGCTCGCCGAAGTCGGGAACCACGACCACGATCAGCTTGCCCGCGTTGTCCGGGCGCTGCGCGATCTGGACGGCGGCCCAGACCGCGGCGCCGGACGAGATGCCGACGAGCAGCCCTTCCTGCCGGGCCATCCGGCGGGCCATCTCGAGCGCGGCGTCGTTGCCGACGGTGACGATCTCGTCGATGAGGCCGACGTCGAGGACATCGGGCACGAACCCGGCGCCGATGCCCTGGATCGGGTGGGGTCCCTTCTGGCCGCCCGACAGCACCGGCGACGCGGCCGGCTCGACCGCGGCCAGCTGCACCGACGGCTTGCGCTCCTTGAGTACCTCACCCACGCCGGTGAGGGTGCCACCGGTGCCGACCCCGGCGACGAAGATATCGACGGCGCCGCCGGTGTCCTGCCAGACCTCCTCGGCGGTGGTCGCCCGGTGGATCGCCGGGTTGGCCGGGTTCTCGAACTGCTGCGGCATGAAGTACCGCTGGTCGGTCTTGGCGAGTTCCTCCGCCTGGGCGATCGCACCCGGCATCCCGTCCGGGCCGGGCGTGAGGATCAGATCGGCGCCCAGGCCGCGCAGCAGCTGCCGCCGCTCACGGCTCATCGTCTCGGGCATCGTCAGCACGCACCGGTAGCCGCGGGCCGCGCAGACCATGGCCAGCGCGATGCCGGTGTTGCCGCTGGTGGGTTCCAGGATCACGGTGTCCGGCCCGATCAGGCCGTCGCGCTCCGCGGCATCGATCATCGCCACCCCGATCCTGTCCTTCACGCTGTGCGCCGGGTTGTAGAACTCCAGCTTCGCCACCAGCTGCGCACCGGCACCGTCACTCACCCGCCGCAGGCGCACCAGCGGGGTGCTGCCGACCAGCTGGGTGACGTCATCCGCAATCCTCATCGCCTGCCCCTTCCACGGCGTCGCCGGCCCGGGCATCGGGCCGCCAGGACATCGGCGCCGACGTGTGCCGAGATGCGAGATCATGATCTCGCATCTCGCGCGTCACGCCAATATCGCGCCGTGGCAGCAACTCGCGCCCTGGACACCCATTCTCACGTGTTCACCGGGGCACCCGATATTCGCACCGGCCGGAATCGGGGTGCTTGACGCCGAGCCGGAGGATCCACAAAGCGATGCCGCCGTCGCCGGGCGGCGGGAACATGATCCCTGATGGGCTTAGCGATCAGCGGGCGGCGCACTTCATACAGACGTGCTTGCCGGTCATCGCACTGCGATGCGACACGTGGGACGTGCGACAGAGGTGGCAGCGTCGGCCGCCGTAGCCGATGAAGCGGCACAGGCCGGAAAAGAACTCAAACATGGCGTCGCCCTAACTCGCTAGCGGTCCTTGAATCAGAGCGCCACCGGCTGCGGCTGGCGCTCCAGGTCTGCACTTGTTTGGCGTTCTGGCCAACATGTGCTCGCCCGCGCCGCCAGGACAGAGCAGACTGGCCCGCCTTACCCGGGACAAAGGTCCCCGCGCGCGTGCGAACGGCAAGACCGGGCCGCTATCGTGCTGGAAACCGGAGATGACTTCAATCCCGCTCAGGCGCCGGGGGCGCGGAATCGCCGCCGCCCCCGGCGCCGTGGGCGCGGAATCGTGCCGCGTCCTGTGCTGCGCGCGCGAGACATCCCGCGCCCGGCCCCCGCCATCCCTTCGCTGCCTTGCTGAGAAAGGCCATTACCTTCAGTAGCCAATGCCGAAGGGAGCAGCGCGACATGAGCTGACCCGGGCCGTGCCAATTGGTACCCGCTCCGGCCAGCTTCCGTGTTCACGCTCCTATTTCGTTGCCAGGCGAGCCGGGGATGGGACGGCGAGCACTCGTTACCAAACCGATACCTGCGATCCCGCCGTATCCCTGAGCCTCTTGTCACTCAGGCCGACAAGGGAATGAGCAGGATCGGCGTCGTCGTGGGCTGGGCGGTTCCGCCGGCGGGTTCGACGGTGACGCCGACCTTGTCGCCCGGACCGAGCGCGGCGGAGAGCACCGGCGCGGTAACGCCCGCCTGGGGAGCGGGCAGCAGGCCTGCCGAGCGGATGCGTGACGGGCCGATCAGCCACAGCTGGTAAACCTTGGCCGTGGGCAGTGGCGCCAGCCCTGCCGTGGTGAAGATCATCTCGTGCCGTGCGGGGGAGACGACCACCGTGGCGGTGCCGCCGGCTGTTGTCGGCGCCGTGCGGACGCGGGCGTCAGGAGCGGCCAGGACCGCGGCGACCGCGCGGTTTTGTGCCTGCGCGCGGTCAAGCTCGTGCCTGGCGTTGATCTGGGTGACCCCGAGCACAATCGCCGCCGCGACGCCTACGGCGGCCACGCCAGCCGCTATCCGGACGGGCCAGGCCGAGCGGGCTGCGACGGGTGACTGACGACCGGCGACGGCCGGCAGCTGGGGAGTGCGCGTGGCAGCGGCGAGCACCCGCTCACGCAACTGCGACGGCGTCGGGCGGGCAACTGCCATCGCGAGCTGAGTAGCGGTCTCCAGAAACCCGCGCACTTCACGCGCGCAGGCCTGGCAGCGGTTCAGGTGACGCTCGAACCGGTTACGTTCACGATCGTCCATCGCGCCCAGGGGCGTAGACGCCCGTGAGCATGTGCAGGTCACGGCGGAGGAGATTCACCCGGTCACCGCCAGGCAGTCCCGCATACGGATCAGGACGTCGCGGATGCGGGACTTGATCGTGCCGAGCGCGACATCAAGCATCCCTGCGACCTGCCGGTAGGTGTTCCCGCCGTAGTAGGCAAGGGTGATCGACTCGCGCTGCGACTCGCTGAGGCCTTCCAGGCAGCGCTGCACCTGCTCGCGGGCGAACGCGGCCTCCACGCTGTCGGAGACCTCGTCGCGGGCAGGGGCGACGTTGGCCGCCTTGTGCTCGCGCTGCGCCGCGGCGGCGACGGATCTGACCCTGTCGATCGCGCGGCGCTGTGCGATCGTCATCACCCAGGTCGCGGCGCCGCCCTTGGCTGCGTCGAAGCGCGCCGCGCTCCGCCACACCTCAAGCAGCACCTCCTGCGCGACCTCCTCGGACTGGGCTTGATCGCCGACTATCTTGCAGATCAGGCCGTAGGCTGGTCCCGCCAGACGTTCATAGACCGCTTCGAAGGCACCGTGATCGCCTTGAGCGACGCGGGCGAGCAACCCGTCAAGATCCTTGTCCCCGCTTCCCGAGACCGGGATCCGGCGTCGCTGCGCTCAAGTCGGGTGAGTCCATGTCTGGTGTTCACAATCCTGTGGTCGGCGGATCGTTAGTCGTCACGCCTCACGGGAGACGGTACAGGCGCGGCCGGTGTTATGTGGGCGTCACTTCTGTGAAGCGTCCCGCACGCGGTCCTGGCCGCAGGCCACGGTCAGCCCGGCGGCGAGCACCTCCTCGATCCGTGGTGCCACGCCGCCTCGGCTCGTGGCCGAGCCGGCCCTGCCAGCGCGGGTTGGTCGCGGATGACCACGCAGGCCCGTAGCGCGAGGATTGCCCTGCCCCCAAGCTGGCACCTCCGCAGGGCCACGTCAAAATGGGGGCACGTCCGTCGCGCCTGCGGCGGCTGCCGCCGTCATGTCCCAACCCCACATCGCTGGCCCTGACGGGATTGGGGCGCCCTTCCCGATGTTCAGCTACAGCGTGCGAGGCCGGATCATAGGGTGATCCATCCGGTCACGACAGCGGTGCCGTCTGTCGTGTGGCAGTGCAGGCGGAACGGGCTTGCTGGGATGGGGCGGATGGGGAAGCAGCCGAGCTCATCGACCGGGGTTGTCGCGATCGCGCCGGCCCGCGTCTGGATCTCGATCGCTCCTACCCCTGCGGGAATGAGCTGACCGAGCAGCGAGTCCTCGCTGACCTCGAGTTCGATGGTTAGATGCGCCGACGTGAAGGTAAGGGCCCTAATAGATGCGGTCTCGGACCGCATGCTCGGTGTGCGGCCGGAGTCGCGGATGGAGTCGTAGGTGAGCTGCGCAAGCTCGGCGTCGATGTTGTGCCACGCGTAGGCGTTCTTGCCCGCCTCGACGAACTCGGATGGGACGGCGCGGAGGACTCGCAGCGACTCCTTGAGCGCTGTAAGTAGTTGTTCGTCGTCCCAGCTGTCAGGCACGCAGCCCACCTCCGGCGTCGTTGGTCCTCGCGTCTTTGACGCCGTTGTCCTTGATCTCGCGCTCACTGAACGCAGTCAGGAACTGGGAGCGGCGCAGTCGGTCCAGGCAGCGTGCCCGCCTCGGGCCGATGCTTCCGATGGGCATGAGCAGGGTGGAGCTGATCTCCGCATAACCGGGCGGGGGATCGCTCAGTAACATCGACAGCAGCTGCTTGCAGCCGGGTGGAAGCTCGGCGAACGCAGCGCGCAACGCGGCGTTCAACTCCGCCTCGATGACCTCCTCCTCGATCATCAACGAGGATTGGTCTGGTGACATCTGGCTATCGACGGGCGATCCGAGGGAGTCGTATCTGCGTGCCGACCGCAGGACTCGAAGGCATTCCCGTTGGGTGGTGGTGGCCAGCCAGCCGGGCAGAGCGGCCGGCACGCGGAGGTTCCCGAGCCGCTCGACCAGAAGCAGCCACACCGTCTGGCCGACATCGTCTATGTCGCTCCTGTTCAGCCGATAGCGGTTGCAAATGGACCAGACCAGTGGTGCATAACGCTCGACAAGCTCGTTCCAGGCATGCTGGTCGCCGTCCCTGGCGCGGGCGACGAGCGCGATGACCACCGGATCGTCACGCATGTCGTGTCCTTTGCCGCCGGCCAGCTGGTGCAGACCCTGCACGCATGGCTAGCTATCTGGATTGTAGGGCCGGATGTCGACACCGGGTATGCCCGGATCGGGGTGGAGCAGCTCCTCAAGCGCCTGACGGGCGGATCGGCGCCCCGGCACCGTGCGAGCCGCGATCGCGCCGCTGACGACGCCTGCGGCGAAAGAACATCCCTCCCAGATGGCGGTCCCATCGAAAGACACCGGCTTCGAGTCGAGGAGCTTGCCGGTTTTGTCCTTGTGCTCGATGTTGACCACGCCACGTACGTATGCTCCAGTGAGCCCGACGCCACGTGCCAGCAAGGAAATCCAGGGCGCGGGATCAGGAGTGAATGGCGCGAGGTTCCCGCTTTGGTCGAGCGCGCCGACGCCGACGACGTCGACGAGCGCCGCCGGATACGACGCCGAGTTCGGTTCGAGGCCGTCAGGTACCAGCTCAGGCGGAAGGTTCTTGACGTCCCCGTTGTTTCCCGCCGCCGCCACCACCACCGTGTCTGAGCTGAACCGCTTCGCCGCAGTTTCCAAGACCATCGGCGCGGAGTCGTCGTCAGTGCGGAATTCCCCGAACGACAGGTTCACCACATCCATTCCTGTCCGGGCGATTTCGGCCATCGCGATCGCAGCATCCCAGGCCGAACCGTCGCCCTCGCTGTCGAGGACGGGGCGCACATGGATTTCCGCGGCGGGTGCCTGTTGCAGGATGCAGGAGCCGACAAACGCGCAGTGCCCGTCGAACATCGTGAAACTGCGCTGGTCAGGGTCGAGGAGGTCACCGGAGCGGGCGACGTAGCGGCCGGTCAGCCACGCGTCGGGGAACATTCGGGTGTCCAGCAGCCCGACTCGGACGCCGCTGCCAAGCTTGTGGTTTCTGCTCTGCCCGGCGCCCCGCCCGCTGAGCGGAGCCTCGGTGGGCTCAGGGTCCCCGTCTCCGCCGCCCATGACGTGGGGATAGCCCTTGACCGGGGACGGCCGGTAGTTCTTGCCGATCGTCACTTTCCAGCCTGGGAAGCTCCGGGCGAACTGAAGGTGGATGCCCTTGACCAGGAGATCGAGGTCAGCCACCTGAGGCGCGCCTGAGCGGGCCCGTTCTTCTTTGAAACGCGCCAGGTGGGGCGCGACGTCGGCGTCCTTTTGGAGTGTGTGGACTGCCTCCTCTAGGTTCGCTAGGTCACTCAGCAGAGCCAGACCGAGGGCCGCGTTGCGGTCTGGCAGACCCTGGCGCACGCCAAGGCGGTCAAGCGCCTTGGCGACGATTTCTAGATCGGGCAGTGCTACCACGAGCTGATCGTCGTGAAATCTCTCGACCCGGCCGAATGCGATGCTCATGTGTTCCTCCCGCGCTGGGTTTTGCCGCAATCGTTCTGTGGCAGGCTTACCGCAACCCTCATAAGGCGGAGAAAGGTCGTGGCCGCTTGATACACCAAGGGGCGGAAAACCTCGTTGACGCCGGTCCGTGGGGCCGTGCGTAAATCGGCGATGTCTGCCACGTTGCCTGAGCGGGCCTTGGAGGCACTCAGGCTCGCGGAGGCGAACCCGGCAAAGTCGGCCAAGCTGGCCCGGGCGATTGCCAGCGGGGCGCGCCAGGAGGGCGACCTCCTGGCGCTCTCGATAGCGGAGCGGGCCATGGGCTTGGCAGCCCTGCAACTGGAAGATCCCGACGCCGCGCTGCGTCACCTGCGGGCGGCGATCCGGCTTGGCCGCCGCGCGGGTTCTGCCGAACTGGTGGCTGAGGCGCAGCTGAGCCTGGCTTTCGCCTTGAACGAGCGCGGCCGCGGGCGGCAAGCATTGCGGGCGATCGAGACGGCAATGCTGGGCCTGAGTGGCGTGGGCCGGGCACGGGCGCAGGCGCAACGGGGTGCGATCTTGCTTCTGCTCGGCCGGCTCGATGAGGCGCTCCCCGATTGTCAGGCGGCACTTCCTGTGCTGCGTAACGCCGCTGATCATGCGTGGGTGCTGCGGGTGCTGTGCAACCGGGCGGTGCTATGCGGCTATCGGCAGGAGTTCGCCGCCGCCGAAGCCGACCTGCACGAGGCCGCGCAGCTGTGCGTGCAGCTCGAGCTGGACTTGTCGCTGGGGTTCGTGCACGAGAATCTCGGCTGGATCAACGCCCTGCGCGGTGATGTGCCTGTCGCGCTGCACTACCTCGACCTGGCCGAGCGGTGCCTGCGCGCGCACGGCGCGCCGGTCGGCGAGCTGCTCGCCGACAGGTGCGAGTTGCTGCTTTCTGTGCGCTTGTTATCGGAGGCCATGCTGGCGGCCGAGGAGGCCGTCCTTGAGTTCGAGCAACAGGGCAGGAAGATCCGCCTGCCCGAGGCGCGGCTGCTGCTGGCCCAGGTCGCGATCTTGGACGGCCAAGCCGGCCGCGGGCTTCAGGAAGCCCGCAAAGCGGTGCACGAGTTCGGCCAGCAGCGGCTTCGCTGGGCGACGCTGGCCCGATTCACCGTTTTGCGTGCCCGGCTTGCGGCGGGCCATCAGCCGGGCACCCAGCCCGGCGCCGACGTTGGTGTCCGGCAGCTTGAGCACGTCGCCGACGACCTAGCCGCCGCGGGCTGGCGGGTTTCTGCCGTCGACGCCCGGCTGCTCGCCGGCCAGCTCGCCCTCCAGCGCGGTTGGACAAGCAGAGCCTGTGCACAACTCGGGCAAGCGGCCCGCGGGCGCGGCTCGGGACCCGCCCTGCAACGCGCCCATGCCTGGTACGCAGAGGCGCTGCAGCGGTGGGCCGACGGCAACCGCCGCGGCGCGACGGCCGCCGCGCGCACGGCGCTGCGCATAATGGACGAGCACCGGGCCGGACTTGGCGCGACGGATCTTCGCGCCCACGCCGCTGGGAACCGGGTCCAGGTGGCCGAGTTCGGGCTACGCATGGCGTTCGATAGTGGCAGGCCAGCTCGGGTGCTTGAATGGGCCGAACAGGGCCGCGCCAGCCATCTGATGCTCCGGCCAGTTCGGCCGCCACCGGATCCTGACCTTGTCGCCGCGCTGTCAGAACTGCGCACAACGGCCAGCGAGATCTTCAAGGTCCGCGGCACCGGGGGCAACACAGCCGCGCTGGAGCGCCGCCAAGTGGCGCTGGAACGGCAGATCCGTGATCACTTCCGCCGCCTCCCCGCGGAGCAGGCCTCCAGGCCCACGCGACCGCCGTCGGTGCGCGCGATCGCTGGCGCTCTCGGCGAAGCCGCGTTGGTTGAATTCGTTCTGCTCGACGACACGCTGTACGCCGTCACGGTGGTCGGCGGCCGGATCCGGCTGCGCGGGCTTGCTCGGGCGGCGCAGGTCTACGAGCTGATCGACCGGGCAAGATTCGCCCTGCACCGGCTTGCCCGCCACCACACGAGCGACGCGAGCATCAAGGCAGCCCGCACTCTGCTTGCCGATGCGGCGGAGCGGCTCGACGCGGTGCTCATGCGGCCAGTCGCCAGCGAGATCACTGACCGGCCATTGGTCGTGGTTCCCACCGGCGGGCTTCAGTCGCTGCCCTGGTCGGTCCTCACGTCGTGTGCCGGGCGGCCGGTAACGGTGACGCCGTCGGCCGCGCTTTGGCACGCGGGCCTGCACCGCGTCGGCGCCGGTGCGCGTGCCGTCGTGGCAGCGGGGCCAGGCCTTCCAGGTGCCGGCGCGGAAGCCGCGGCAATAGCGGTCCTGCATCAGGTGAATGCGCTGGCAGGAGGAGGGGCGACGGTTGAGGCGGTGGCAGCCCAACTGGATGGGGCGCGACTGGCGCACCTGGCGGCGCACGGGCACATCCACCCGAACAACCCGCTGTTCACCTCGCTGGCGTTCGCCGACGGCCCCCTGACCGTGTACGACCTGAAGCGCCTTCGGCGCGCACCGCAGCTTGTCGTTCTCGCGGCTTGCGACGTCGGCCGGTCGGCCGTGCGGGCGGGAGATGAACTCCTTGGCCTCAGCGCGACATTCCTGGCACTCGGGACCCGGCACGTCATCGCCTCCGTGGTGCCGGTCCCCGACGCCGAAACCGCCCCTCTCATGATCGCTTTCCACCGGCTACTCGCGGCGGGACAATCCCCGGCGCCCGCACTGGCGCAGGCCCAGGAGCAAGTTGGTTCCACCCACCCGGCCGCCTTGGCAGCCGCCGCGGGATTCGTCAGCATCGGGACGGGCGCCGCGCCCCCGGCTTGACCCGGGCGTTGCCTCGCCCTCCGGACTGGCTCGTGTTCATCCACGGTCAACCGCGTCTGCAGGAACGCGTCTGGCAGGGGTGTCTGTCAGGGGTGTCTGTCCTGCGCGTCTGTCCGGGGCCGGTGCCTGTGCTGGACGTGGCGCCCTGCGTGCTCGTGCCTGTGCTGGACGTGGCGCCCTGCGTGCTCGTGCCTGTGCTGGACGTGGCGCCCTGCGTGCTCGTGCCTGTGCTGGACGTGGCGCCCTGCGTGCTCGTGCCTGTGCTGGCGGCGGCGCCCAGCCCAGCGTGCCACCGCCTGAGCTGGAGGTCATGCCGTGCGTTCGAGGGTGTGAGCTGGCCGGCTGGCCGTTACTTACCGCGCCTGGGCCGCCGAACGCCAGCGGTCGACGGCCAACGTGACCACCGCCAGCGCGCCGAGGACGTGGCCACCGTGACCAGGGCGCGTCTCGGCTCGCGGCTTCCCGTGGCCGGTCGACGCCGGACGCCGCGAAACACTTTCCTGCCTAACGGTGTGTAGTGGCGCGCTCCTGAGTCAGCCAGGAAGGCCCTGTTTGAGCGACTCGCCCTGCCACCGGGTTTCCGTGGCGAAGATCCCGAGGACGGCTGCAAGCCCGAGGACACCGGCCGCTAGGCCGAACGCAGCCCCGTAAGAGGCCGTGTCGACGAGATAGCCGGCCGTCACTGGTCCTGCGACGGCGCCGACGTCACCTGCCATCTGAAACGAGGCGACGACTGTCCCGCCCTGACCGCCCATGATGTCGCCGATCATCGCCGACGGCGCGACGTCGAGCAGTCCAGAGCCGAAGCCGAAGACGGCCAGCGCGGTCAGGTACCCCCAAAGCCCGGGCAGGAGCGCCAGCATGACCATGCCGACCGCGGATGCCAGGCAGCCGGAGACGATGACCGGCCGCCTGCCGAGCCTGTCGGCCGCCCGCCCGCCGGGCAGGAGCGTCGCGGCATTCAGCGCGGCGACCACGAGGAACCCGATGCCCGTCCAGACGGCCGACCTGTGCAGCACATCGCGAACGAACAGGGGCACGATGGCGCTGCGCACGCCGATGGCGGCGAAACCATCCGCAAGGTTCGCGGTCGCCGCGGCGCGGTATGCCCGGCTCCGCAGCGCTTGGGCAATCTCGGCGAACGCCGGCGCCGCCCGCGGATCATCAGGCATGTGCCGGTGAGGCGCGTCTCGCAACACAGCCGCGGCGATGACCGCAGGAACGATGAGCATGCAGCCGTAGATGATGAACGGTGCCCGCAGCGACCAGGCGGCGACGAGGCCGCCGATGGCCGGACCGCTGATCCCGCCGATGAGGAACCCGCCAGAGTATAGGCCGCTGGCCCGGCCACGATGTTCGCTGGGAACCATGACGAGCAGGAGGGTTTGGGCACTGACGGCGAACATCGCCGACCCCAGGCCGCCGACGCCGCGCAGGACGATGAGCTGCGCGAACGAGCCCGAAAATCCGGCGATTATGCTGCTCGCCGCGACGATTGCGATCCCGGTTGCCATCACCACGTGCTCGCCGAACCGGTCGACAAGCCGGCCGGCGGGCAGCGCCCCCACGACGCGCATCAGAGCGAACGCGCTGACCACGCCGGCGGCCGCGGTGATGCTGACGCCGAAGTGGCGGGCGAATGCCGGTATGTCAGGGGCGACGATACCGAACCCGAGCGCCACCGTAAATGAGACCACGGTGAGGATAGCCACCTCGCGCGGCAGGCCGCGGAACGGTCCGCGCCGGGGACGACGCACGAACGGCATTCTGCCAGCAGGGCAGGCCTGTCCCCAGCCACTCGCCCCAGCCACTCGCCCCAGCCACGAAGACATGCCCTGCGCCCGGTGGGCCGCCGCCGGGATGCCCTCGGTCACCAGCCGTGGCCGGACGTCGTCAGGTGGGCCAAAGACCCGCTTGCGCTCGCGTTGGATTTGCGGCTGGGCGATATATAGGGTTGTTGTTCATAGTAGTAATCGACTGCTCTCCGTCGTTCGTCTGGTCGGAGGTTTCGATGGTGGGCGACAGGATGGCCGGTGATGTACTCGACGCGCTGCCGGATGCGACCGCCGTCCTGGACACATCAGGGTCGATCGTGGTGGTCAACCACACCTGGCGGATGTTCGCCCTGGACAACCGCGGCCGCCCTGACACCACCGGCGTAGGGGTGAACTACCTGGACGTGTGCGCACGTTCCACCGCTGCTGGTTGCGAAGACGCGGCATTGGCCGCTGCCGGCCTGCGCGCCGTCCTGGCCGGCCAGACGGTTCACCGCGAGCTCGAGTACCCCTGCCCATCGCCTGCTGTCAACCGCTGGTTCCTGCTGCGGATTACCCCGCTCGGCGGGGCCACACCCGGCGCGGTCATGTCACATGTCAACATCACCCGTAGAAAGATGGCCGAGCTTGCCCTGGCCCACGAGGCCGCCCACGACCCGCTCACCGGCCTGGCGAACCGTGACCTGTTCACCGACCGGCTCAAGGCCGCCCTTACCCAGCGGAGCGGCCGGCCTGCCCGCGGCGACGTCGGCGTGCTGTACCTCGACCTTGATGGGTTCAAGCAGGTCAATGACACCTATGGCCATGACGCGGGGGACGAGTTGCTGCTCACCGCCGCGCATCGGCTCCGTGCCCAGGTCCGGCCCCAGGACACCGTGGCGCGGCTCGGCGGCGACGAATTCGCCGTTACCGCGCCCCGTATCACAGCCGACGGCCTGGCCGCGCTGGCCGCGCGCATCACGGGCGCACTCGCGCAACCGCATGTCGTTCACGGGCACTCGGTCCGGGTCCCGGCCAGCGTCGGCACCCATCTCGCCGCTCCAGGCGATCACGCCGCTGCCGCTCTGCGGCTCGCCGACCAGGCCATGTACGCCGTCAAGCGCAGCCGGGCGGGCGCTGGCGCCGGATCATGATCTTTCCTAGCGTGGCCCTGGCCGCGTGCGTGGGTTCTGCGGGGCGAGGTCGAGAAGTTCGTCCACCGACCACTGGTCGTCCACGTGCGTGCCGTATCTGGTGGCAGCACCCGGCCGTCGGGGCCGATGAGGAGGTCCGCGCGAAGGCCGAGGTGCTCCTCGCCCTTGCCGCGCGCTCCGCGGAAGCTGGGGGCCCGCGTCAAGGCGAGCGCGGCCACCCGACTTCCCGCCGTCATACCACACACATACGCCGGGCAACACGCCGCCGCGGTACTGGGGGACGACGAGTGACGCGCGTCTGAGGTCCCCGGCTATGGGTGCGCACTGCTCATGCGCGCCGCCTCCGCGCAGCCGTTAAGACTGATCTTGATCTCACGGTGGGGGCGGTCCGCTGGCGCTCGTTCGTATTTAGCTTTATCGCTAACTAACCATATGGTGAAGTATTCCCATGGAGATGCCCCGTCTGGAAGACGACCAGCTCGATGCCACCTTCACCGCGTTGGCGGACCCGACCCGCCGGGCGATCGTGGCGCGCCTGGCGCGGGGGGACGCCACGGTGAACGAGCTGGCCGCGCCCTTCGACATGACCCTGCCTGGCGTGTCCAAGCACCTCAAGATGCTCGAACGCTGCGGTCTCATCTCACGGACCCGGCGCGCGCAGTTCCGGCCTTGCCACCTTGAGCGGGCGGCGCTCGACGCAGCCGTGGACTGGATTGAGGAGCACCGACGGGTCTGGATGGAACGTTTCGACAAGCTCGACGAGCACCTGCGTGACATCCAGCGAGCGCCTTCAACGAGAAAGGAAAGCCCATGACTGACCAGACGTCGGAGCGGGGCGAGCTCAGCTATACGCGTGTCTTCGATGCTCCGAGAGCGCTCGTCTTTCGCTGCATGATCGAGCCGGAGCATCTGACCCACTTCTGGGGCCCGATCGGCGTGCGCACTCCGGTCGAGAGCATCAAGGTCGACGCGCGTCCTGGTGGAGTCTTCGAGGCCGTCATGGTCAGCGAGGGCGATGGCAGCCAGTACCTCATGCGGGCGGTGTATGTCGAGGTCGTGGCACCGGACAGGCTCGTCTGGACCGAGCCAGACACCGGTGTGACGACGACCTCGACCTTCCTGGACCTCGGCGACGCCCGTACCGAGGTCCATATCCGTCAGACGAACGTGCCCGAGGCATTTCGCAGCCCGCAGGCGCGGGCGGGCTTCTCGACATCGCTTGACCGCTTTGCTGCCTACCTCGGCAAACTCACAGGGGAGGCCTCACGATGACACCTTCATCAACGCGGGATGCTGATCACGGTCGCACACGATGATCCGCTGGTGGCACACGATGGGCCATCACGTGTCGGATTTGACATGTGATGGCCCATCGTGTGTCAGCCTGAGCCAGGCCCCGCCGGGCTGTCAGGGCATTCGAGCGTTACCGCCACTGGCTCAGCATCGCCCGATGTAGGCGCCGGTTTCGAAGGTCGTCCAAGGGGACCAGTCATTGCCATCGTCGGACATGATGACCGCGGCCCGCGCGTTGCCGTACGGGTCGTAGGTTGACAAGGCGCCATTGACGGGGTTGATCTGCCAGTAGCCGCGTTCACCGACGGAGCCGGTGGCGTACTGGCTGCCGCCGGACTCTGCCATGGCGATCGACGCCGCTGCGACTTCTGCCGACGGTGACCCCCCTGCCTCCTGCCAGAGCTCCTCCAGGCCGCCGCAGCTCAGCATTCCGCTCAGCTGGGTGGCGCCGGAGCCTGCCTCGACGGAGGAGCCGAAACGATGGGTGGTCGTATCTGTGACAGAGGTGGCCTTGGCGTGCCGGGCGCGATGCGCGGTATTGCCCGCGTTCCCGTTACCGCGGTAGGTACTCGCGGCAGCTGGCCGGGCCGGCCGATCGGTCGGAACCTTCAGTTCTTCGCCCGCGTAGATCAGGTTCGGGTTGTGGATCTCCGGCTGGTTCACGTGATACAGCCAGGACCAGTCGCTGGGCTGGCCGTAGAACCGGTCCGCGATATTGGACAATGTGTCGCTGGGCTGGACGGTGTAGGTACGCGCCACGTGTCCTGTCCGTTCTGCCTGTTCTGTGGTTCCGACCTTGGCGTCCAGCTCAGCGTGGACTAACTGCTGAGCGACCGTGTTGGGCTTGGCCGCAGCGGCAGCAAGGTGCTGCGCCTGCGGGCCTGCCACCAGCACGCCCGCCACCGCCACGGCGGGCGCCGCCTTCCCGGCTTTCTCCGCTACCTTCTCGACCTGCGACGGTGTCGTATGCCGACCCGTTCGCAGGATCTTTCTCTTCCGGCCATGCTTGTGCGCTGAACTCACGAAGTTCCCCAATGTCGTCTGAGCGCCGCCTGCTCAGGGTGCGCGCCCGTCGGCGGGCTGCGGTTTATGAATCGCTGCGACCGAAACGGTGCTTGCCGTGCTCGGCAGCTTGCCAGGGCGGCGCCGCTGAGCGCAGGCAAATCGATTGATTTCTGTGATCAATTCGTAATCAAACGGCGCCCGACGAAGGCAATGGCCTAGATCACCTCGCCGTGGTACACGCAGTGAGCGCGGGCCACCGCCACGGCTCAGCGACCACGCGCGGGATCGGGCGTATTCCATATTTGGTGGCTGTTGCCTCCGAAGCGGCCGGCCGTGCGGCGGCCGGCCGTGGCTATGAGCCATCGATGCCGCTTCCGCGGCGGCCGTTCGGGATCTGCGCTGCCCCGGGGGGTGACCCCCCGGGATCCCCCCGCAGCAATCGATGGCTTCCGCGGCGGCCGTTCGGGATCAACCGTTGGTTCGATTCTGGAGCTGGCGGCGGCCCTCAGCCCGCTGTTGGGGACCCGGCGCGGCGGTTGGTTTTTGCTCGGGATCGTAGGCGAGCCATATGACGCCAAGGGGTGGCAGCGTGAGGGCCGCAGAGTAGTCGAGGTCGTTCCAGGCGATGGGCTCGGCGGTGATGGCGCCGGCGAGAGTGTTGCTGCCGCCGAACTTCGCGCTGTCGGAGTTCAGGATTTCCACCCACCGCCCCGGATGCGGAAATCCGACGCGGTAGTCACGCCGGACGACCGGCGTGAGATTGGCCACGCAGGCAATGCTGCGCCCGCCGGCCGAAGCGAACCGGAGAAATGACAGCACGCTGTTATCTGAGTCGTTGGGGTCGATCCAGCGAAAACCGGTCCATTCGAAGTCCTGCTCCCACAGTGCGGGCTCAACACGGTAAACCGTGTTGAGCTCGCGGACTAGGTCATGCACGCCGACGTGCTCGGGGTAGTCGAGCAGGTGCCAGTCGACGCTGCTGTCAGGCTTCCACTCGTCGCTCTGGGCGATCTCGCCGCCCATGAAAAGTAGGGGCCGACCGGGATGCGCCCACATCCAGGCGAGCAACGCACGCAGGTTCGCAAACTGTTGCCAATTGTCCCCGGGCATCTTGCGGAGCAGCGAACCCTTTCCATGCGCGACCTCGTCGTGGCTCAGGGGCAGGATGAAGTTCTCGGTGAACGCGTACAGCAGGGCGAACGTGAGCTCGTGATGGTGGAAGCGCCGGTGCACCGGATCTTTGGCGAAGTACACCAAGGTGTCGTGCATCCAGCCCATGTTCCACTTGAACCCGAAGCCGAGCCCGCCCAGATAGGTCGGGCGGGATACCGCCGGCCAGGAGGTGGACTCCTCGGCGACCATCATGACAGAGGGGTGGTGCCGGTAAACGACCGCGTTGGATTCCTTGATAAAGTCGATGGCTTCCAGGTTCTCCCTGCCACCGAACCGGTTAGTGATCCACTCACCTTCTTTGCGCGAGTAGTCGAGGTAGAGCATCGAGGCGACCGCGTCGACGCGCAGGCCATCGACATGGAACTCCTCAATCCAGAACAGCGCGTTCGCGAACAGGAAGTTCCGGACCTCATGGCGCCCATAGTTGAACACCAGCGTGCCCCAGTCCGGGTGCTCTCCCAGGCGCGGGTCGGAGTGCTCATATAGCGCGGTGCCGTCGAAGTGCGCCAGGGCCCAGTCGTCCTTGGGGAAGTGCCCGGCAACCCAGTCGACGAGTACCCCGATACCAGCTTGGTGCAGCCTGTCGACCAGATAGCGGAAGTCGTCGGGCGTTCCGTACCGTGACGTCGGCGCGTAGAAGCCCGTCACCTGATAACCCCAGGACCCGGAGAACGGGTGCTCAGCAATCGGGAGGAACTCTACGTGGGTGAAGCCGAGGTCGCTGAGGTACCCAGGGAGGGCCGCGGCCGCCTCGCGGTACGTCAGCGGTCGCCACCCGCCATCGGCGTCCCAGGCCAACCGCCACGAGCCCAAGTGGCACTCATAGATCGTCACCGGAGCATGCAGCAGGTCGGTGGTATCCCGGTGATCGAGCCATTCCGCGTCCTGCCATTCGTAGCTGCTGACGGTGACGACACTCGCGGTGGCCGGTGGCACCTCGGTCGCGAAGGCGAACGGGTCTGCGCGCAGACTCACGTGCCCGTGCTGGGTAACCACCTCGAACTTGTAGCGCGCGCCAGGGCCGACATCCGGCAGGAAGATCTCCCAGACGCCGGAGCCGCCCAGCGCTCTCATGGGGTGAATGCGGCCGTCCCAGCTGTTGAAATCACCAACGACCCGCACCGCACGTGCGCTGGGCGCCCACACCGCGAACGAGGTGCCTGACACCCCCTGATGCGTCCGCACCTGAGCCCCGAGATGGTGCCACAAACCCTCATGCCGGCCCTCGGCAAGCAGATGAAGGTCGAGTTGCCCGAGCGTGGGCCAGAACCTGTACGGATCATCGAACGTCACGTCGACGCCGTCGGGGTAATACGTCTGCAGGCGGTATACGGGGATACCTGGCCCCTCCAGCACTCCGGCGAACACCCCGGCGTCGTGCACGCGGCGCATCTCGATGCGCTCGTCGTTGGCGAGGATGACCATGCCGACAGCGCCGGGACGCCACCCGCGGATCACCACCCAGTCGCGGCCGTCGCCGTCCCGTTCCAGATGGGCACCAAGCAGATGGTGCGGATCGTGGTGCTGACCAGTGACGAGGCGCTCCAGACCCGCGCCGTCCGCCGTCAGGTCAAAATGAACTGGTGAGCTCATGCTGGGTCCTTCCTGCCCGAAGCCTACGACCTTACGCGAATGTCGAGACCCGCCCTATTTTCACATCTCGATGTTGTGATCAGAAAGGCCCCGACAATTCGCCCAGGGCATCGGTGAGCCGCAGGTTTTCCGCGTAGTCGACCGGGCAGGCGATGACCGACACGGTGTCGGCCGCCAGGGCCTCGGTGAGGGCGGGTAGGAGGTCACCGGCCGAGCGCACCAGGTAACCCCGGGCCCCGAAGCTCTCGGCGAAGGCCACGAAATCGGGGTTGGAGAAGTCGACGGCCACGTCGTGGCCGAGTTCTATGTCCATCTTCCACTTGATCAGCCCGTAGGCGTCGTCCTGCCAGATCAGCACGGTCAGCGGGATGCGCTCGCGCACGGCCGTCTCGATCTCCTGTGAGTTCATCAGGAACGCCCCATCACCGACCGCGGCGAGCACCCGCTGGCCGGGCATGGCCAGCTTGGCTCCAACGGCCCCGGGCAACGCGAAGGCCATCGTAGAAAGCCCATTGGAGATCAGGCAGGTGTTGGGCCGGTAGGTGGGGTAAAGACGGGCCATCCACATCTTCACCGCACCGGTATCGGCGAGCACGATGTCCGAGGGGCCCAGGGCAGCGCGAATGTCGGCCACGACCCGCTGGGGCTTGAGCGGGAAGCGGTCGTCGCTCCTGCCGCGTGCGAGTTCGCCGGCGAGCAGCCGGCGGATCTTCTCGCCGCTGGCGCCCGGCTTGAATCGGCGGGTTGTAGCGGCAGCCAGCGCGTCCAGCGTCAGGCTGATGTCGGCCTGGACGCCGACCTCGACGTCATAGTGGGAGTCCACCTCGGCAGGGAAGCGGCTCAGGTGGAGGATTCGTTTGTCCCCGGCCGGGTTGAGCCGCACCGGATCGAACTCCTGCAGCTCGTAGCCCACGCTGACGATCACGTCCGCCTCGTCGAAACCGAAGTTGACGTAGTCGTGGCTCATGAACCCCACCGCACCGAGGGCGTGCGGGTGATCGTCGGGGAACACTCCCTTGCCGTGAAAGGTGGTAGCCACCAGCAGGCCCAGCTGATCGGAGAAACGTCGCAACGCCGCCGCCGCCCCTGTCCTCGCCGCTCCGTGCCCGGCAAGCACGATGGGCGTGCGGGCCTCGCCCAGCACCGCCGCTGCTCGCTCGATCTGTGACGGCGACGGCGCGTCAGGCCGGGGAACGTTGATGTCGAGGGGTGCTAGGCCGTCCGGTGCTGCCACCGCCTCTATGTCCTCGGGGACAGCGAGGTAGACGGCGCCCGGGCGTTCCGTCTGGGCCAGCTTGAACGCCTTGCGGACCATCTCTGGGACCGCCGCGGGGGTGAGGACGAGGTCCGCCCACTTGGTTACCGGCGAGAACATCGACACCAGGTCGACGCTCTGGTGGGACTCCTTATAGATGCGGTTCAGCCCGACCTGGGCGGAGAAGGCCACCATCGGCGTGCTGTTGGTCGTCGCGTCGGCTGTCCCGAGGAGGAGGTTGATGGCACCCGGGCCGAGTGTCGCGGAGCACACACCCGCCCGTCCGGTCAGGCGGCCGAATATCTCGGCCATGAACGACGCCGCCTGCTCGTGACGGACCAGGACGTAGCGGATGGATGACCGGGCCAGTGCGTCGGTGAAGTGGATGTTCTCCTCGCCGGGGATGCCAAACACGCACCTGACGCCCTCCTGCTCAAGGCAGCGTACGAGCAAGTCAGCGACCCGTCCTTGATCCACAACCACGTTCGGAGCGTACCGGAAGGCCGGGAAAAGCTGTTGCCCTGGGCTGGTCCGGTGACTCTCGCATATGTCGAGACGCCATGCGCGCGGGGCGGGAGGCGCCGATGCCGACCGGCTCGCCGGTCGGCATCGGCGCGAACGCCGAGCACGTGGCGCTGCAGGAAGGTGGTACGGGCCGCTCTCGCCGGCCTGAATCCGGGCGAGCGTGACGCTGTCGAGCTGAACCTGCGCCACGATCTCAACGGCAGCGACCTCGGACGCGCTCGGGGTCTCACCCAACCGTGCGCGCGCGCTGGCGTCGAGGGCACGGTCGCAGTGTCGCTTGGCGCGCTCCTGGTCGCCCGTTCGGGACGGCTTTCGTGTCCTATTCTCGACGCGATCCTGGCGAACTGGGACCGGTCAGCTGACCGTCCTGGTACGAAAGCGCGCCAATCGTCAGATCGCGCACTGCGATGCCTGTACCGGCCGCAAGGACCGGGTGCTGGACCCGGCGGCGCTGCTGAGCGCGCTGCCAGCCGCGCTGCTCGCGCCCGCGGGCCATGAGCGGCTGCTCTCGCTGGCGGCGGATCCCGGCCCGCCGGCGTCGTTCGTACCTAGGGGATAGGACAAAAGACCCTGACCCGCAGCTCCCGCAGAACGCCTACTGGAAAAGGACATGAAGGGAGGGGCACATGAAACAACGGGTGCCCGGTAGGGCCTGGTACTCACCCGGCGGGGCCTTTAACCGTCCCCGGGTGCTCGTCGAGGATGACCGCCCCGCTCTCGCAATCTCGGATTTCTCTCGATTCCAGGAGGCCGGCTTTGACGTCGCCTTCTGCTCTGGCCCGGGTCATGCCAAGGAGGCCTGCCCGCTCCTGCGGGGACAGGAGTGCAACGTGCTAGCCAGCGCCGATGCTGTACTTCACGGACTTGACAGCGGGCTGCGCGTCGCCGAGGCCATTCGCCGTCGGCATCCAGAGATCCCGGTGGTGGTCGAGCAGCATCGCTGTGAAGACGGAAGCTTGGACGCGGTCCCGGAGGGATGCGTGCCACTCGCGCCTGCGAGTTCAGTGAAAGGCCAACTGGACGCGCTGCGCCGGGTACTTCCGCGCCGACGTACCTGAAGACGGCGAGCCCCGCCCGGCAGTGCTCGTTAGCCTGTCGAGGTGAAGGATGTGAGTTCAAATTTCGTAGCCCCGCCCATGCGGCATCGGCAGACTGGGATTCATTTCTGATCGTCTGCGTTTTCCTCGTCTCTCGTTTTCGCGTTCAGCGATTGGAGAGCCTCCTGCGCGGAGGGCCTCCTGCCCGGAGGGCCTCCTGCCCGGAGGGCCTCCTGCCCGGAGAGCCCCTGCCGGAGAGTCTCCTTTTCCTCCCCGATCCGGGGTGCCGACGGCACCCCGGTTGGCGCAGACACCGGCCTGGCGCTAGCCTCCACCCGCAGTGGGTGACGACGGCTCCGCGGTGATCGCGTGTGCTCGAAGCCACCGGCGACACCTCGCTCGCCAGGGAGTTGCAGATGGGACTCGTCGGGTACACGCCGGGTGCGGTCGAGCGGCGATGAACGGACGTTCTTCGCCCTGGCGTTCCTCTCGGCGCTGAATCCGAAGCTATTCGCCATTGATCTGTAGTTCCGCCCCCAGATGAGGATCACTCGCGTCATGCCGGAGTAGGTTGCCTGAGCCGTCTGGCAAGCTTGAACCGATCAGATAGGACGCGCGTATGCCCGTGCAGGACCGCACAGGCCACGAGGGCCGGGTCGGACCCTTCGTGACCTTCGTTGACCGCGTGCGCCCGGACGGCGTTGTGGCTCGCTGGGGATCCCGCCGCCACCGCAAGCACCCGGAGGGCGCACCGGCGGTCGGCTCGACGTGGTGGGCGCCCAGGGCCCGGGGATGGTGGATCGCTGTCCTGTTCGCCGTTGGGTCGCTGCTGTTCGCGCTCGGCGCCGTCCCCGGGTACGCGAGCGCCGTCGGGACCCGCTGGGACGCCGTCACCTTCTTCGTCGGCTCCCTGTTCTTCACGTCGGCTGGGTTTTTGACCTACCGGGAGGCCGTGGACGCGGGCCCGCGGGCGCCAGGTGCGCCCCGGCGGCGCTTCTTCGTCTTCCAGCCCCGCCGGATCGACTGGTGGGCAACCGCGGTGCAACTCGTCGGGACCCTGTACTTCAACGTCAGCACCGGGAACGCGCTGCGGGTGGACCTCACGGCGCAGGCCGCGAACCAGCACGTGTGGCGGCCCGATGCCGTTGGCTCGACTTGCTTCCTGGTTGCCAGCGCGCTGGCCTGGTTCGAGGTCTGCCACGGCTGGGCCGCCTGGAGCCCCCGGTCGTGGTCATGGTGGATCACCTTGGCCAACCTGGTCGGGTCCATCGCCTTCGGCGTGTCCGCTGTAGCCGGCTACATCAGCCCAGCGACTGGCCAGCTAAACAACGCCGAGCGGTCGAACCTGGGTACCTTTATAGGTGCCGTGTGCTTTTTCGCCGGGGCGCTGCTGCTCCTGCCCGAACGCACCGAGGAAGCCAGCGCGGCGTAGATCCCGCCGCCCCGCTGCGCCGACTTCAAGTGCGACAAGCCGAGACCGTTCAGACGAGGTAGACGCGCGTCGTACGAAACCCGGGATGGTTCACCTTCTGGATACCTTGCGTCCGTGCGGGTCGTGCCTGTGAGCTTCGCGTCGGGTTCGAGGCCCGGGCTGCGTAGGTCCGCGCCGGTGATGATGACGGTGGCGCCGGTGGGGGAGACGCCGGGGAGGTCCGCGGCGCGGACGTTGGCAAGACCATGGCCTCGCCGCCATCGGCTCTAGCCGGATGGACGCCTTGGTCTCGTTCCGCGTGCCTGTCCACTGGTCCAGCCACTCGAACGCGTCCCTTCCGACGGTGAACACGGTCCGGGGCTGCCCGGTGCAGTATGCCGGGGACAAGACGCCCCGCACGGTCCAGGGTCCCATCATCGCCGGGGCCGTGGCATAACCCGCATGCACCTCCGCTGTGCCGCCGGCCGTCTTCAACGCCGGTGGCCCCGAGCAGTAGCCGCAGCCCGGCGACGAGTAGACCATCACCCACGCGCCGTCACCGCGCTGGTAGGCCCCCACCCCTTCACCGACTGGGAGGATGGCGGCCGGGGTAGCCGTCCCTGCGGCGAAGGGAGTGATGCGTGACCTCGTGCCTGCCCCGGTGCCGTCCGTCCACCACTTGCTCAGGCTCTCCTCGGAGATGCCGCCCATGGAACAAAGGATCGCCGCGGCGCCGCCCTTGGTGATGACGGAGAAGTCCCCGTCGTCGTCGCAGATCTCCAGCCTCGGCTTGTGCGTCGAGCCGTGGCCGCCCGCCTGGTAGCCGCATGGCCCGGCCGGGCCGTTGCAGCCCATAACGTAGTACGCGTTTACGTGGTGGTCGTAGGTGTCACGGGGGGCGTTGAACCACAGCAGCCATACGCCGTCGGGGCGGCGCAACATCCGCGGGTTGAAGCACCCCGCGCCGGTTGAGCCGCATACCCAGTTCCAGCTGCGGCCCTTGTCCGGTCCCCAGTTGTCCAGCGCCTTCGGTGAGAACAGCAGCTGGGGCGGGGACCAGTGGCCGGTGACGCTATGCGCCGTCCTGACGACAAACCCGCAGAACGGGGTATTCGCCTTCATCCAGGTAAACCCGCACCTGTATTCCGTCCCATACAGGTAGTAAGTGCTCCGGTATTTGACGACTGTCCCGTCATGCTCGTCGAGTCCGGACAGGATCCTCGGCCGCGGCACCGTCGCGGCGTGCGCCGCAGTCGGCAGTACCGCTACCGAGGCGACCGCAAGGACCGCGAGGACGCCCAGGTGCGCGAGCGGCCCGCCGGTCACCGTCCTGCCCGCAGCTCGGTGACCGCAACTTTGACCGCGGCCACGACGGCGGCAGCTGCCAGCCAGGGCAGAGTTTGGCCGGCCGCCCGGCGCGCCCAGGCGAATCGCCTGCCTGGCTGCCGCAGGCCCGGGCCGGGCGGTCTTGCGCACCTGGGGAGCCGCGGTCAGCGTCCGTGCCGCCTGAGACGGCGCCTTGTGCTGCCCGGTCCGCCTGATTTTGATCCAACGGTGCCTTGGGACTAACCTCACGAAGGTTTCCTAATGCCGCAAACGCGCCTGCATAATCGGCTTGCTCTGCCCGGGGCCGGGCCTGTTCCGGCAGCATGTCAGGGGTAAACGCTGCCCGCAGCAATGAAACTACAATGATGAAATTCGTTATCCACTCGTGATATATGCCAAGCGCCAGACCCCGGCCCCAGCCGCCGCAGCTGCAAGGAGCTACGCGCGTTCCTTGCTGGCCGCCATCGCAAGGATCCGCAGCCGCGATCGTGGACGCGTGACGACCAGCTATCCGGTCTGCGGGTCGTATGAGTACGATCAGGCGACACCAGCGTCCTAACTGAGCTAAAAGCGGATGCTGCCGGTGGCCCACGGAGTCGGCCATCGGGTCGACGTGATCTCGGTCGAGGTAGGCGTTGAACTCGGCGAGCAGCGCGGCCGTCGCCGCGGCTGACGCGCGGCGGTGATCCTCCAGCGACAGCGTGGAGTATTGATGACTCCAACCGAGCCGGTGTCGACAGGCATGGCCGTCCTCGCGCATGGCGCGGAATGGACGGCGAGTGGTCGGTGTGCAGCATCGCAGGAAAAATGAACGCCGGGTGCGGCCGCGACTACCAAGTGACCGTCGCCGACGATCTCGCACGGTGGCAAGCCGGCCTCGCCGGTCGCCCGGACGTGACGATGCTCCCGATGATCGAGATTATGCCCGGGACCGTCCGGATCGTCGTTGGCAAGATGCCGAACGGCCGTGCGTCGTGGCACACGAGCCGACAAGTGCCGCGCCATCCTGGGCAATCTTCACCGCCGCGCGCAACGACCGGATTCGTCTGCCGGGCCGAACCGCGGCCGCGCTTGGTCCTGCTGCCCGATCCCGACAGGCCCGACAGGCCCGACAGGCCAGGCAAGACCGAGCTGAAGATCGCGCGCCTTGGTCGCCGTCCCTGGCATGGTCGGTCCGGCGTCGGACACGGCTTGCGCCTATGGCTTTAGTGTTCAAGCCCATCGGCGGCGCAGTGTCGGCGCTCGGCGCTGCCCGGTAACCTCGCAGCCACGGCAGGGCACGCTCGATGAGAACCATTGACCTGGACAATGGCGTGGTCGCTGGCCAGCAGGCCGCGCGCCCTCAGCTCGCCGAAGGCGGCCCGGTCACCTTCGATGGTGACGGGCACGCCCGCGTCGCGGAGCCGCCCGAGGCCGGCCAGCACCGCGCGGCTGCGCAGCGTCGCGGTCGCCAGGTCGACCAGGACGCCGGTCTTGGGCGGCAGGGCATCCAGCGCCAGCCACAGCTGGGAGACGGCAAAGGAGTCGATCTCACCCTCGACGCGCAGCTTCCCTGAGTCAGCAAACAGGCGGAATTGGGGAACCGGGCTGGCCGCCGAGGACAGCGGATGCAGCGTCGCCAGGTGGCGCAGCCGGTCCACGTCGACCTTTTCCCGGTCGAACGCGCACAGGCCAGTGACACGGTTCTCCGACATGAAACGGTCGGCGACCATTTCCCACCGGATCCAAGCCGCCAGGCGCACCTCATCGGTGACGAGCGGTGTGTTGTCGGCAGCAACCCGGATCCCGCTGTGGCCCTCGGCCAGGGCGTCAGCGAGGGCCCCGGCGAACGTGGCGCGCTGGCTGTGCGCGTCGATGACCCCGGAGGCGCCGTACACTTCCGCGATGCTCGCGACCTGAAGCGCGTAGGGGCCGACCATGTCGGCCAGCCCGGCCACGGCCGCTGGGCCGGGGTCGGCAGCCACATACATCAGCCGTTCCCCCAGCGCCGCGCCTTCGGCCAGGAACGGCCCGGCGAGCGCGGCGAAACCGCTGGATCCGGAAAAGACCCATCCCACATGGTCGTGCGGGCGCAGTCTGAGGCATTCGAAGCGAGTGCCGTGGTCACGCATGACCCCTCCTCACAACCCGGACCCAGGCAAGACCAACATCACACTCCACCGCTACAGATGTCCAGATGTGATTGGCCCTCGTCTTGAGCCCGGCCCAGCGCACACCTCAGCTGGTTGGTGTCGCGAGGTAGCCGAGCCCAGCACTCGGCAGCCGTGCGACGACGGCGTAACCTGGCGGGGGAGACGGGCTAACCTGGCAGGGGGAAAGGGGCGAAATGATGATCAATACCGGGGATCCTCAAAATGCCCACGTGGAACCGAGCGCTGTGATCTCGCGTCGCCCCAGCCAGCCAGCACCGCAGCCGCGGGGGGCGGGCGCGGGGAAGCGCATCGCCGTGGTCATGATCGGGCTGGCTGCGGTGGCACGTCTGCCTGCAAGTAGCCGCACTCAGCAGCACGCGATCATGTTCGCCATCGCCCTGGGTGCGGCGGCAGGCCTTGCGCGGGATAGCCAGGCTAGCTCCCGCGCGCGCCTGGTCGCGTGGGACAAACGGCAACAGCAGCGCCATCTGCGGACGGTCAAGGCTCAAGCTAAGAGGTTAGCTGACGGCGTCACGGGGTGACGTGCCCCTCGACTATAGGACGTTCGTCGCCCAGATCACCCCGCCGGTGGCAAGCAGCCCAATGGTGTTGTTCGCGAACAGCTTGTTGTTGGTGAGGATGTCTTGAATGAGCCGGTTGGCGGAGAACAGGTTCGCCACCGTGAGGAATGCGATAACGATCCTGGTGACGACCCGCAGCCAGGGCTTTTGTCGGTCGATGTGGCCTGGGTCGCCGATGATTAACCTGGCCAGCAATGCGAGCAGCACGACCGGGACCATCCATCTCGGCTGCACCCGGTGCTGGGCGGGCAGCGCCACATGCAGACCAGCGACAGCCAGGATCGCCAGCGCCACCGGCCACCAGTGCTCACCCGGCTCGGCGGCCGGCATCTGCTGCGCCGGGGGCCGCGCGGCTGGTTTCCGATCGGCCGCCACACCCCCATTGTGACCTCACCGATCCGGGATTCAAGCCCGTGCCTCCAGCGTCACCGGCGCATGGTGGGCGGCGGTGCGCCATCCGCAAGCCGCGTGGGGCGATCGAGTGGACACGACAGGCGCGGGCATTCGGCGTAGTGTCCAAGGTGCGAGCTGGTGAGTTAGCCGCTGGGTCGAGACCCCGCCTTGCTGCCGGAGTAGGAAGGCGCCCGCATGCTGAGCCTGTATGTGCGTCCCCGCGAAGGCGATGGCCGGGTTGTCGTCGCATTGCGCGGGGAGCTTGACGTGGTAGATGCCGCGAGTATCGCGGCTGGGCTCGCAGCGGTCGCGGCCCGCGAGGGCGAGATTATCGTCGATCTGGCAGGCCTGGAGTTCATCGACTGCAGCGGCGTGGCAGCCCTGGTGCGGGCGCGGAACAAGGCCCGGGACGGTGGCGGTGACCTGCTGCTAGCCGCGGCGCGGCAGCAGGTGCTGCGGGTTCTCACCCTCACCCGCCTGATCGATGTCTTCTCCGTCCATGCCAGCGTGGACGAGGCGGCCGGCCGCGCGGGGCGCTCGCAGCCGCTGGCTTCGCCAGCGGCGGGGCGACGCGTGTCCCCCTCACCTTGACATGATCTCGGCCCCGTCGGCAGTCTCATGAGCGGGCAGGCGCCGGGGCGAGATCCTTCGGCGCTGTTCGCGACAGCACGATGACCCCGACGGCCATGACGGCGAAAGCCAGGACGGCGATGGCGATCTTCGCCGGGCTCTCGGTGAAGCGCTCGTCGAACAGCCACACGCTCAAGATGATGCTGGCGAGCGGATCGATGATGACCAGAACCGGCTGGGACACGCTCAAGGGCCCAACGTGGAGAGCGGACTGCTCGAGCAGCGTGCCGGCTACGGCGGACACAGCAAGCGCGTACACAGGCCATCGCGTGAGCGTGCCAACGATACCGAACGTGGTGAGCGTGTCGGTCGCCGTCTTGATGAACGTCGCCATTAGAGCCCACGTCAATGCTGCGGCCATCGCGAAGACGGCGGCCCGGCGCACCGGCGAGCCCCGCATTCCCAGCACGGCCGACACGGCGATGGTCCCGCCGAACACGAACACGGCGGATAGCCATTCCGCCCTCTCGGGAGTCGGGTGCCCGCCGGTGGGCTCGGCCACCGCGAGGAACACGGCGAGGGCCACGCAGACCACCAGCACGGCTGCCCACGCGGCGCGGGCCACGTCCTGGCGGATCCACACCCGGCGCAGCACCAGAACGAAGACCAGCTCAGTGACGAGGATGGGCTGGACCACCGACAGCTGGCCGTTGTGCAATGCGAGGGCCTGGAAGGCGAACGAGCCTACCGCGGCGACACAGCCGAGCAGCCACAGCGGCTGCCGGACCAGGTAGGCGACCAGGCGCCAGCCCTTCTCCCGCTTCGGCGCGCTGATGCTTGCGGAGTGTTGCGTCATCAGGTTGACCGCGTTGGAAAAGGCGGCCGCCAAGGCGAACGCCACGGTAAGGGTCATGCTCGAGCGATCCCATTCATCCACTTCGGCATCGACGACGGCGCCGTGAGGAACCGCCGCATGATGACTTGCGTGTTCGAGGCTGTGCCGTCGAGGTCTGTGGTGGTGTTTCGGCCCCCTATCGGACGAACCCCTGCTCCGGCTCCGAGTCGATGAGCAGCGACACGGCCTCGATCAGGGCCGGGTGGGTGAACACCTGCGGGAAATTCCCCAGGTGCTCGCCTGTCGTGGTGTCGACTTCCTCGGCGTGAGGCTGCAGCGGTCCGGCGAATGACAGCAGCTTCTGGCACAGCGCACGCGCGCGCTCAACCTCGCCGATCATCGCCAGCGCCGTCACCAGCCAGAACGAGCAGATGGTGAACGTGCCCTCCTCGCCCTCGAATCGCGATCCGCAGCAGGGCGCCGACGGCGCATATCCGCTCGGCTTCCTGGGGCTGGGTCGTGCTCATCCAAGCCGCTCGATGAGGTGCTCGCCGACGCGGATGGCATTGGCCATAACGGTCAGCGCCGGGTTCACCGCGCCGATGCTGGGGAAGAAGCTGGTGTCGGTGACATAGAGGTTGTCGAGTTCGTGTGCCTTGCAGTTGACGTCGAGCACCGAGGTGGCGGGATCGGTGCCGAACCGACAGGTGCCGGCCTGGTGCGCGCAGCCGGCGATGGGGATGCTCATCTGCATGTAGAAGTTCTTCCCGAGAACGTGGTGGGCGGCCATCCCGGTGTGGTTGAGGATCTTCTTGAGCTCGCGGTAGAGTTCGGCCGCCTCGGTGTCGTTGGTGGCGGTGTAGGTGAGGTGGACGTTGCCGTCACGGTCGACGGTGACCCGATTGCCCGGTTTGGGCAGGTCTTCGGTGGTCAGCCAGAAGTCGACGGCGCGGTGAGCGACTTCGTCGAGGCTCCAGTGCGGGGCGAGCATGGTGAGCTTAGGTTCTTCGCCTTTCATCGCCATCGCGTTTGACTTACCGAGCATCTGGATGTTGCCGATCGGCCACTCGCGGCCGTCACCGGCCAGGTAGAAGTCGTTGATGGCGAGGGTCTTCTGGTACACCGTGTCGTTGGGCTCCTTGCCCAGGGCCACCACGGCCTTGCTGTTGTGGAACATGTAATTGCGGCCGACCTGGTCGGAGCCGTTGGCCAGCCCTGCCGGATGGGTGTCGGACGCTGAGCGGAGCAAGATCTTGGCGCTGTTGGCGGCGCCCGCCGCGAGCACGACGACGCTGGCCTGGTAAACATGGCGCTGGCCGTCGTGAGATACCTCCACCCCGGTGACCCGCCGCCCGGCCGGATCGGTTTGCAGCCGGGTCACCTCGGCGCCGGTGAGCAGCGTCACGTTGGGCTCGCCAAGCAGTGGGCGCACCGCGATCGTCTCGGCATCGGACTTGGCGTGCACCAGGCACGGGTAGCCGTCGCACCAGGCGCAGCGGATGCACGTGCTGCGGGCCCGGTCGGCCTCATCAAGCAAGATCCCGCAGGGCGCGGGGAAGGGATGATAGCCACCGGCCTGGAGCGCGTCGGAGATCTGCTGGATCCGCGGCTCGTGCGAAACCGCCGGCCACGGGTAGGGCCGCGACCTCGGCCCCTCGGCCGGATCGGCGCCGCTCTCGCCATGCACCTGGTACAGCCACTCCGCCTTCGAATACCACGGCTCGAAGTCGGCGTAACTCAGCGGCCACGCCGGCGACACCCCGTCCACGTGCCGCAGCTCACCGAAATCAGCCGGCCGCAACCGGTACAGCGCGGCGCCGTACATCTTTGTCGCCCCGCCAACGAAGTAATGCACCTGCGGCTGGAATGCCTTCCCCCCGGCGTCATACCAGGTGTCCGGTGAGATGTACTTCCCGTCGACGAACACCGCCTTGGGATCCCAGTTATCCATCTCCCGGGGCAGGAAGTCGCCGCGCTCCAGCAGCAAGATCCGCTTACCCGACGGCGCCAGCGTATGCGCCAGCGTCCCGCCGCCCGCGCCGGACCCGATCACGATGACGTCATATTCCTCAGCCACAATGGGCCTCCTGTGCTGGGCTTTCTACGATGCTTCCTGCGATCGGCAGGGCCGACCTTACGCCGCGTCCAAGCCCTACGACGCCATCCGAAAGGGGTGACACGCAGACAGCTGACCAGCCGCAAGAGTCCAAGAATGTGGCGCGGGAAGAGCGCCGATAAGGCCATCTGCGCGGCAGATAAGTCAGACCCCAAGGACCGGCAATATCGCGCTCTCCCCGCGATTTGAGCTTGGTGCATCGCGGCGCGCTGCGCAAGCTTTCGCATGAACTGCGTGGCCAATCATCCGCGTCGGGTGATTGAGCCCGCCCGATCTGACCGAGCGCTTGCAGCCGCGGCGCGGGAGCTTCCGGCCGCTCACCCAAGCTTGCTATGCCGCGGGCAGCGCGCCGCGGAACACGACGATCGACCGGGGGCGGACGGTCAGCTGATCGCCGGCGTGCAGCGAAGCCGTGGCAGCGGGCCTAGCGGGATCGTAGGTGTCTATGGCGGCCTGCCAGGTCAGCCCGGTGCGGGTGGCCGGGATGGAGAAGTCGAGCGGCTGCCACCAGGCGTTGACCAGGACGAGGAAGTCGTCATCAAGCAGCGGCGTGCCATCCGCGGCCCGGTCGGGATCGTCGGATCCGTCCAGGTACAGGGCCACGGCCAGAGCGCTGCGGTCCGACCAGTCCGCGCCGGTCATAGCGGTGCCGGCCGGGGTGAACCAGCCAAGCTCGGAGGCCTCGGCGCCGGCGAGGAACCGTTGCCGGCGGAACACCGGGTGCGCCCTGCGGAAGGCCACCAGCCGGCTGGTGAAGGTGAGCAGGTCGGTGTCGGCAGCGGACCAGTCGTACCAGGCGATCTCGTTGTCCTGGCAGTAGGCGTTGTTGTTGCCGCGTTGGGTGCGGCCGATCTCGTCGCCGCCGAGCAGCATCGGGATCCCGAAGGACAGCAGCAAGGTGGTGAGCATCGCGCGCGACTGGCGGGCCCGCAGCGCCAGCACGGCGGGATCATCGGTGCGGCCCTCGGCGCCGCAGTTCCACGAGCGGTTGTCGCTGGTCCCGTCGCGGTTGGATTCGCCGTTGGCCTCGTTGTGCTTGTGGTTGTAGGAGACCAGGTCGCGCAGGGTGAAACCGTCATGCACCGTGATCAGGTTCACCGAAGCCGTCGGGCGGCGCCTGGCGCGGCTGTACATGTCCGAGGACCCGCAGAACCGGGAGGCGAACTCGCCGATGCCGACCGGGTGGCTGCGCCAGAAGTCCCGCATGGTGTCGCGGTACTTGCCGTTCCATTCCCGCCACACCGGCGGGAACCCGCCCAGTTCGTAGCTGTCCATCTGCCCGACGTCCCACGGCTCGGCGATCAGCTTCGCGCGCGAGACCACCGGATCCTGCGACACCAAGTCGAAGAACGCCGACCTCTTCTCAAACTCGCCCTCCTGGCGGGCCAGGGTGGGCGCGAGATCGAACCGGAAGCCGTCGACATGCATCTGCGTGACCCAGTAGCGCAGCGAGTCCATGATCAGCTGCAGGGTCAGCGGGTCACCGACGTTGAGCGAGTTGCCGCAGCCGGTGGTGTCGAGGTACTGGCGCGGATCGCCGGGGTCGAGGCGGTAGTAGGCGGCATTGTCCAGGCCCCGGTAGCAGAGCGTGGGACCGGTGTGATCTGCCTCGGCGGTGTGGTTGAAGACGACGTCGAGCAGTACCTCGAGCCCGGCCCGGTGCAGGGCGTCGATCATGGCCTTGAACTCTGCGACCTGCCCGCCGGGCCGCCCGGCCCGCACCTGCGCCGAATACCCCTGATGCGGCGCGAAATACCCGATCGTGTTGTAGCCCCAGTAGTTGGTCAGCCCGCGCTGCAGCAGGAACGCCTCCGGCACGCTCTCATGCACCGGCAGCAGTTCAACCGCGGTCACGCCGAGATCCAGCAGATGGCCGATGGCCGCCTCGTGGCCGAGCCCGGCGTAGGTGCCGCGCAACTCGGGCGGCACCCCCGGGTGGCGCATCGTGAAGCCCTTGACGTGCACCTCGTAGATGACCGTGTCCGCGTACGAGCGCCTGGGCCGCGCGCGGTCGCGCCACTCGAACGCCTCGTCCACCACAAGGCTACGCGGTACGTGCGCGACCGAGTCGAGCGTGCTCGGGGCGTCCGGATCGCCGGCCGCGTACCCGAGCACCTCGGGCCCGAATCTCACCGAACCCTGCAGCGCCCGGGCGTACGGGTCAAGCAGCAGCTTCGCCGGGTTGAAGCGCAAACCCGAACCCGGATCATAACGGCCTGCGGCGCGGTATCCGTACGCCTGACCGGAGCCGGCCCCGGGGACGAAACCATGCCAGACACCGGCGTCATAATCCAGCAGCGGTATCTGGGTCTCGGCGCCGCCCGAGTCGAACAGGCACAGCAGCACGCCGTCGGCGGCACCGGCCGCCACGGCGAAGTTCGTTCCACCCTCGGCGGCGGTGGCGCCGAGTGGGAACGGGTTGCCCGGGAGCGCTGGGGCGCGGCTGGTTGCGGCGGGCGCCGCGGTGCGCGTGGTCATGGCCGGGCTCCGCGGCCAAGGCCGCGGATCAAATCGCCGACGGA
>Ga0335079_10000336_pt1 | contig 54133 bp, 58 predicted proteins | sample Lox_Sample_33_FD_206719 | JGI IMG/M metagenome (GOLD analysis project Ga0335079, IMG submission 206719) | Soil microbial communities from Loxahatchee National Wildlife Refuge, Florida, United States - Lox_Sample_3.3 | ecosystem: Environmental > Terrestrial > Soil > Wetlands | place: USA...
GGGGAATCCGATAACCACCGCTGCGATCCGATTGGCCCACCTCTGGATGCTCGCCCACTGGCGTTTCTCCCACTTGCTGGCACTCAGCAGAGACGCCGTTGCACGTCGATACGCCATCGAAATTGCAGGATTTGCGACATGCGAGATTGGCGTCTGGATTCCAAGCCCCGACAGGACCGTCAAGGAACGAGAACGGTGGCTATTGACTGCCCCGCGCGATTTTTTGCGTTGGAACCTTCTTCGCGAAGAGGCTGCCGATGTTGAATTCCCGCTCGGCCATCCATCAGTGGCCAAACGCGCTCAAAGGATGAACTCAGATGTGGTCACGGCAGCCTGAGCCGTTTAAGGGGTCGACACGACGCTTCTAGCCCCGTCGTCCCTAGTCAGCGTCCCCCTCCTGGCCTAAGCTCCGCGCAATCCCGCGGAAAGCCAGGAGGGGCGCGTCATGAAGAGCTACGATGTCGTCGAATTCCACGAACCGCTGCAAGCGCGCGAACGGCCGACGCCGGCACCACAGGGCAGCGAGGTATTGCTGCGCATGCTGGCCGCCGGCGTCTGCCACAGCGACCTGCATATCTGGGATGGTGAATACGATCTCGGCGGCGGTCGCACGCTCAAGATGCGTGACCGCGGCATCAAGCCACCCTTCACCATGGGCCACGAGATCGTGGGCGAGGTCGTGGCGCTCGGCCCCAAATCCGAGGGGCTCAAGATCGGCGACCGACGGCTGATCCATCCTTGGATCGGCTGCGGCGACTGCGCGGTCTGCCGGCGCGGCGAGGAGCAGCTCTGTCTGAAACCCTCGTTCCTCGGCGTGCACAAGCCCGGGGGATATGCCGATCACGTGCTCGTACCCCACGCCCGCTATCTCTTCGGCTACGGCAGCCTTACGCCGGAACAGGCGGCGCCCTTCGCTTGTTCGGGCATCACGGCCTATAGCGCTCTCAACAAGATCGACGGGCGGGTACGCGCGAGCGAGCCGGTGGTGATTATCGGTGCGGGCGGCCTCGGCTTGATGGCGGTCTCGATCCTGAAGGCGATGGGCGGGCACGGCGCGATCGTGGTCGATCTAGACCCGAAGAAGCGGGAAGCGGCGATCAAGGCGGGCGCGCTCGCCGCCATCGACGGCGGCGCCAAGGACGCCGTGCAGCAAATACAGGCGGCGACCAAGGGTGGTGCCGCTGCAGTCATCGACTTCGTGGGCGCCGGCAGCACCGCGCGGACCGGCATCGATGCGCTCGCCAAGGGTGGGCACTATGTCATCGTCGGCCTGTTCGGCGGCGAAATCACGCTTTCCACGGTGTTTCTGCCGTGGCGCGCGATTTCCATTCAGGGTTCCTACGTGGGAAGCCCGCGGGAGCTCGGAGAATTGATGGCGCTCGCGACCGCCGGAAAGGTGCCGCTGCTGCCGATAACGCGATCACCGCTCGCCGAGGCGACACACGCCCTCGAACGCCTGCGCGCGGGGCAGATCATCGGCCGCTGCGTCCTGGTGCCCTGACCAATGGCGCGGAAACCTTTCGTCATCGCGCTCGAAGAGCACTATCACGACCCCGCCATCGTCGCGGCCATGGGGAGCGCGATGGAGGGGCGGCGCAAGGAGGAAATCCGCGCGCGCCTCGACGATTTGGGCGTGCTTCGCCTCAAGGAGATGGATGAGGCGGGCGTCGACTTCCAGGTGCTCTCGCACGGCGCGCCCTCGACCCAACGCCTCAGCGGCGAGAGCGCGGTCGCGATGGCGCGCGACGTCAACGACCGCCTGCATCGAGTGGTGATCGAGCATCCCCGGCGATTCGGCGCGTTCGCCGCATTACCGACCGCGGAGCCCAAGGCGGCCGCCGAAGAACTCGAGCGTACCGTCACCAGGCTCGGCTTCGTCGGCGCCATGGTGCACGGGCTCTGCAACGGCGTCTTTTTCGACGACCAACGCTTTTGGCCAATCTTCGAACGCGCCGAGGCGCTCGACGTGCCGATCTATCTCCATCCGGCAGCGCCTCACCCCGCCGTGTTCGAAATCTATTTCAAGGACTACGCGGCCAAGCACCCGCAGTTCCCGATGGCCGCCTGGGGCTTCACCGTGGAGACCGCCACACTGGCGATCCGGCTGGTGCTCAGCGGCGTGTTCGATCGCCATCCCAATCTCAAGTTCATCCTCGGCCACTTAGGGGAGACCGTACCGTTCCTCTCCTGGCGCATCGACATGACGCTCGCGCGCGACGGCGCGCACGGCCGGGGCTTTCGTGAGAAATTCTTCAGCCATTTTTACATCACCACCAGCGGGTTTTTCTCCAATACCGCGCTCGAGTGCTGCATCAAGGAGATCGGGATCGACCGCATCATGTTCTCGATCGACTATCCGTTCGTCGAGAACCCGCCCGGCACGCGCTGGGCCTTGGAGCAACTCACGCTCAGCGAGCAGGACAAGGAAAAGCTGCTCAACGGCAACGCGCGGCGGATTTTGAAGCTGAAGGGCGCCTCATAAGCCGCAGCAGACCGCTCCAGCCGCATGCGGGAAGTCGTCAAGCGCGCGGTGACCCGCGTCCGATGCGCAAAATTTACGACGAATTGCCGGCGATTTCGCGCTGAACCACCCCTACCTGAGATTCTCCTTAAGGCTTGGCGGCCATAATGGGTGCCCGCTGATGGTGGCCTACGTGCGCGAACCGCTGTTCCAGCTTCGAGCGGGGTTCGCCGCGTTCCCTGAGCATATGGGCTCTCAAGTGAGAAGGAGTAGGACATGACAATCGCGAAACCCCTGGATGGCGTGGCGCGCCTGGCGACAGCGGTGTTATTCGCCGTCGGCGTCGGTGTCGCGATGCTCGGATCGGCGCACGCTGGCGAGTGGCACAATGGCCAATGGGGACATTGGGGCTGGAACCACGGCGTGCGCGTCTTTATCGTCGAGCCCTATCCCTACGGCTACTACGCGCCGCCGCCAGTCGTTTATGCGCCCCCACCCCCGCCTCCGCCGGCGGTCTACTATGCACCGCCGCCGGTGGTCGTCGGTCCCAGCTTCGGTGTTTTCGTCGGCGTTCATTAAATCGGTCGCGAATCTGCGCGCGCCATACTAAAAATGGCATGCTTGCGCTAGGCTCCGTTCCCCGACGGAGCCTATCGCGCTTTTGGGGTGCTCATTCTGACGGTGCCGGTCTTAGGTCACCCACCAAGTTGAATAATTAATTAATTCAATACTTCGCTAACCGTGGTCCCGCACCCTTCGTACCGCGCATTTTGCGCGCGATCGATCTCCAATGATGACCATTGGTGGGCTCCGCTTCGGCGGGGCCCATCGTGTTTTGAGGCATCGGCCCGATCTGGTCACGCGCGCGCCATGGGCCCAATCGGCCCCGACAGGCTCAACAAGGTTAATCAGGTCTAACCCCGAAACGCCCGCACGTAGCCACGGTTCCAGGTCGGCGTGATCACGATCTCGTTGAGACAGACGTGTTTGGGGAGCGCCGCAACGTAGCGGATCAAATCGCCGCAGTCCTCGGGCTGCAGCATCTTGGCGCGTTCCTCGGCGCTGACGGGCACCGGCCGCTTGTCGAGGATCGGCGTCGCCACCTCGCCCGGACAAATGACGCAGGATCGGATGCCGTTAATGCATTCCTCCATGTTGATGGTGTGGCTCATGGCGACCACGCCATGCTTGGTCGCGCTGTAGACCGCGCCGCTCACGATGCTGGGCCAGCGTCCCGCCACCGACGCGGTATGGATCAAGACCCCATCACCCTGTGCGCGCATCATCGGCAGCGAAGCCATCGCGCAATAGAAGGCACCGTTGAGATTGGCGGCGACCACGTCCTCGATCATCGCAGGCTTCAGCTTGGACCATTGACGATCAGCAATATTGATGCCGGCGTTGTTGACGAGGACGTCGAGCCGACCGAGCTTTTCCCTGATGAAGGCTGCAATCCGCTCGGTCGTGCTGGCCTTGCCGAGATCGCCCTCCTGCGCATGAGCGACGCCGCCGGCTCCGTGAATGCGCTTCGCCACGGCCTCGAGCGGCTCGCGCCGACGCCCCGTCAGCACGACCGTTGCCCCATCCTCGGCCAACATGACGGCCGCCGCCTCGCCGATGCCGCTGCCGGCGCCCGTGACCCACGCGACCTTGCCCTTGAGCTGCTGCATCTTGCGTCCCCTATCGAGTATCCCTTCGAAACCGCACCGGCAGCGCCTTGACGCCGCGCAGCACGAAACTGTCGCTCCACTCGGGCTCCCTGGTCGCGAGCGCGAGGCCAGGAAGTCGCTGCACCAGGGTGCGGATCGCGATCTCGCCCTCAAGACGCGCGAGCGGCGCCCCCAGGCAGAAGTGGATGCCGTATCCGAAGGAAATGTGACGCGTGTCGCCGCGGCGGATATCGAAGCGATCGGGCTCCTGAAAAATCTCACCGTCGCGGTTGGCGGAATTGAGCAGCACGAACACGCGCTCTCCCATAGCGATGCTTGGGAGGCCCGGCTCGATTTCGACCGCCTCCCGCGCAATCCGCGTCATCGCCTGCGTCGGCCCGTCGTAGCGCAGCATCTCCTCGACCGCGCTCTGGGCGAGATCGGGATCGGCGGCGAGTCCCGCCTGCGCTTCGGGATGACGCAGCAAGGCCAGCATCCCATTCCCGATCAGGTTGGTGGTGGTTTCATGTCCCGCGAACAGCAGCAGCACCGATGAGGCCACGACTTCGTCCTCGCTGAGCCGTGCCGATCCCTCCTGCGCCGCAATGAGCGCGCTCAGAATGTCGTCGCGGGGCGAGCGTCGGTGCTCGACAATCATTGCGCGGAAATACTCCGCAATCTCGCGCATGCCGCGTTCGGCACGGTCGCGCTTGTCGGGACTCGCGAGCGCGCTCCCAACGAAAGCCGCGATGTCGTCGGACCAGCGCTTGAATCGGTCCAAATCGTCGATCGGTACGCCGATCATGCCGGCGATCACGCTCGCGGGGAGCGGATAGGCAAAATCGCCGATCAAGTCCATCTCGCTCCCATGAGCCGCGCGGTCGATCAGATGCCCGACGATCGCCGCGATCATCGGGCGGAGCGCCGCCACAGCGCGGGGCGTAAAGGCCTTGTTGAGGAGCGCGCGCCTGCGCGTATGCTCGGGCGGGTCGTTGAAAACGGCCCAGAGCCCCAGCATCTTCAGGAGTTCCGACACCTTGGCGCGGGCATCCGGCGCCAGGTGATCGCGGAACGGCGTGATGCGGTCGGCACTAAAGCGGGGATCGTTCAATAGCTGCCGCACATGTCGGTAGCGCGTCAGCACCCAGCCGCCCAGCACCTCGTTCCAATGCACCGGCTCCTCGGCGCGCAGCCGCGCGAAGATCGGGAACGGATCGGCGATCCACTCCGGCCGTCGAGGATCGTACTCGACCGCGGCGCGGCGCGGAGCCATGGGTTCGGCGATGCTCATCGCGAGGCGTAGCCGATGGCGTCGGCGAGGCGGGCGCCGAGGCACGCATAAACTCGCGCCGCAAGCGCGCGCCTTTCGCCCGTCGGCACGTCGGTGAATTGGAACACGCCGTTGTCGCTCCAGTATTTCATGATGTCATAGCGGCGGAACACGTAAGTCTGCGTAAGGCTCCCCACCTCGTGCAGCGTGTTGAGGTAAGGCTCGAAGTTGATGACCGCCGTCGTGTCCGGCGAGTACTGCATGTCGATCAGCATGACCTCCATATCGTGCGCACGCAACCAGCCGATGCCCGCCTGCAGCGTCTGCGCAAACTCGTCGGGATCGGTCTGCCGCACGGCATCGGTGACGCCCACTTCCCAGAGTACCAGGGTCGCGTGACTGTCTCCCAAGTCGCGGTCGAAGCGGTTGAACATCTGCTGCGCCACCTGGCGCGGAGCTCCCTTGTTGAGGACGGTAACGGGAAGGCCGGGAAAGCGCTTGGCGAGCGCGAGCTCGAGCTGGTGCGGATAAGCGGCGTCGCTGTCGCCGCCGGCACCGGTTCCGATGGTGGAAGAGCCGCCGATCGCCGCGATAATCAGCGGCTTCTGCGCCTTGATCAGCGCTGCCGTCGCGGGCAACGTCGGCTCGTCTTCGATCAGATCCGTCGGAACCGTACAATCGATGGGCGCTGCCGTGGTCTGCGCTAGCGAACGGGTGACGGGCAGCGCCACAGCGAGCGCCAGCGCGAATGCGAGGACTCTCGCGATGGCATCGCTCATTGTGCCGCTCCCGTAGAGATCGCGGGGCGCCGCTCCAGTTCCTTGTACCAAGCGATCAAAAATGCGACCGCGATCATTACGGCGATGCCCACGATATTGACCAGGAGCTGGACGGGAAGCGCGCTGGTAACCTCCGACAGCACTACGTGCCCCATCACCGCCAGCAGGATGCCGAGACAGAAGATATAGAGGGAGTTCTGGCCGCAGAGCACGATCGGCCGCGCAATCGGGCCCGAGAGGAATTTGCTCTCCCGATCAAGCAAGCTTACCCCGAGCACCGCCAGCGCCCCGAAATCGATCAGCCGCAGCGGCGAAAGGTTGGTCTTGTCGATCGCGAGATGCCAGAGATAGCGCGCGAGCAGCGGCGGAAACGGGTCCCAAATCCAATGCACAAGCCAAGTCAGGTTGATGATCGCGCAGAACCCCGCGATGGCCGCAGCCATGAACAGCAGCCAACGGCCCGGCGGCAGCACCGGCTCTCCGCTCGCTTGCCGGCGTCCACAGATAGCGCCGGTGATGAACAAGAACTGCCACGCAAGCGGATTGAAGAACCACGGATGGTTGTCGGGATAAACGTGCGGGGTCCAGCCGAAGCGCTGCACGGCGAGATAGAGTGCCGCCGACGGGATCAGCGCCGCCAGCGGCCGCCATGCGATCAGCACCAGCACCGGCGGAAAGACCGCCAGCATTGCGATATAGAGCGGCAGAATGTCGAGAAAGGTCGGCTGGAAACGCAGCAGCAAGGCCTGGACGATCGCCACGTGCGGCTCGCTCAGAAAGTCGCCGACGCCCATTTCCTCGGCGTAAAGCGGATTGTCCGCGGCATTGAGCGCGTATGAGACTTCGGCAGTGAAGATGACGAAGAGGAACACGTGCGCGACGTAAAGCTGCCAGACCCGGCGATAGACTTGCGCTGTCGCCAGGACGAAGCCGCGCTGGTTCAGATGGCTGCCGTACACCATGGCGGCGGCGAAGCCGGAGATGAAGATAAAGGCCTCGGCCGCGTCGCAAAACGCGATCGATCGCAGCGTGAAGTACGAGAGAACATTTTCGGGGATATGGTCGATGAAGATCAAGAACAGCGCGAGACCGCGGAAGAAGTCGAGGCGAAGATCGCGGGCGGGGCGGGAGCGCGGAGCCGCCATAAATCGAATTCCAATCGCTCAAGCCGACGCCTCGGCCACGCGAACCAGCATCTTGCCTCGGTTGGCACCGGCGAGAAGGCCGATGAACGCCCGAGGCGTGGCCGCGATACCATCAACGATGTCTTCCTTGTAGTGGATCCGGCCCGCGCGCAGCCAGGCCGAGACTTCGTCGCGGAAGAGCCGCGTCTGATGGCGCCAATCCCGGACCAAGAAGCCTTCCATACGCGCACGCTTCACCAGTAACTGGCGGTTCCAGCGGATGCCGGTGTCGGGGGTCTCGAGGCGATTGTAGATCGAAATCGAGCCCACGATGATGACGCGGCCATGCAGCGCCAAATTGGCCATCGCCGCATCGTGCACGGGCCCGCCCACATTGTCGAAAAAGACGTCGATGCCATTGGGCGCGACCGCCGCCAGCTCCGCGCCGAGCGACTCGGCGTTCATGCCCCTGTAGTCGACTGCGGCATCGAAGCCGAGCGCATCCTTGATATAGGCGACTTTGTCCGGCGCGCCGGCGGTGCCGATGACGCGGCAGCCCTTGAGCTTGGCGATCTGCCCCGCGAGCTGTCCGACCGCCCCCGCCGCCGCCGAGATCAGCACGGTCTCGCCCGGCTTGGGTTGGCCGAGGTTCAGCAGCGCGCAGTACGCGGTCTGGCCTGGCATGCCGAGTACGCCTAGAAAATACGAGAGCGGCATGCCCTGGGGATCGATGCGTTCCACTTCCCCGGCCGCCAGCAGCGCGTATTCCTGCCAGCCGCTGGGCGCCAGTACCTTGTCGCCGGGCTTGAGCGACGGCGAGCGCGATACGATCACCTCTGAAACTGTCTCGCCGGTCATGACGTCGCCGATTTCCACCGGCTTGGCATAAGACCGTGCCGCGCTCATGCGGCCGCGCATGTAGGGATCGAGCGAGAGGTAGAGCGTTTTGAGCAGCACCTGCCCGTCGCGGGGATCGGGGATATCGGCGGTATCGAACTTGAAATCGGTGGACTGAACCGGCCGATTCACCGGGCGATCGGCAAGGAGGATTCGCGTGTGGCGCTTAGGCGAGGTGGGCATGAGTTCCTCGGGCGGCAGCGGGGGCAAGGGCCGATCATACAAGTGCCGAGGTTCCGGCAAAACCGGCGATTTCGTGCCCTTGATTGATGCGCTAAGATCGCTCGTCGTCAGGGGACTGGGGAGCGGTTCGATGCGGTTAGGTTTTCTGGCGCTGTTGTTGGGTGGAGCGGTACTCACTGGCAGCGCTTCGGCGGAGCCGGCCTTCCTACCCGCGATCGTCTACGACGTCGGCGGCAAGGCGGACAAGTCCTTCAACGAGGCGGCTTATCGCGGCGTGCAGAAGTTCGAGCACGAGACCGGCATCGAGGTGCGTGAGTTCGAGATATCCAATGAAGCGCAGCGCGCGCAAGCCTTTGCCAACATGGCCCGGCGCGGCGCCACCATCATCGTGGGGGTCGGATTCACTCAGCGCGCGGCGCTCGAGACCGTGGCGCAGCAATATCCCGACAAGAAATTCACGCTGATCGACGCCACCAGTGACGTGAAGAATGTGCAATCCGTGGTGTTCCGCGAGCAGGAGGGCTGCTTCCTGGTCGGCGTGATCGCGGCGCTCGCGTCCAAGACTCACAGGGTCGGTTTCGTCGGCGGCATGGACATCCCACTGATCCATCGCTTCGCGGCCGGATATCAGGCGGGTGCACATTACGCCGATCCGGCGACGGAAGTGCTGATCAACATGGCCGGTACCACGCCGGCGGCTTGGCAGGACCCTGCGCGCGGCGCGGAATTGGCTCGCAGCCAGTTCGACCGCGGCTCCGACGTGGTCTTTGCCGCAGCCGGAAGCACCGGACTCGGCGTGCTTCAGGCCGCAGCGGACGCGAAGAAGCTCGCGATCGGAGTCGATTCCGATCAGAATTTCCTGCACCCGGGCACGATGCTGACGTCGATGGTGAAGGGTACGGACGTTGCGGTCTACGAAGCCTTCCGCACCGCCAAGGACGGCACTTGGCGCCCGGGCATTCGCAGCTTGGGCCTGGCCGAGGACGCGGTCGGCTATGCTGTCGATCAATACAACGAGGGCTTGCTCACCCCGGAGATGCGCGCGAAGGCCGATGCGGCGCGCAGCGAGATCATTGCCGGTAAAATCCAAGTGCCGGAGCAGCTCGCTCAGTGAGTGATCCCGTCGTCGAGCTTCACGGCATAGAAAAGCGCTTCGGTGCGGTGCACGCGAACCGCGGCATCTCGCTCCGCCTTTTCCCCGGCAGCATCCATGGCCTGATCGGCGAGAACGGCGCCGGCAAATCGACGCTCGCCAACATTCTCTATGGCTCCCTCACGCCGGACGCCGGCACGATCCGCGTGCACGGCCGCTTGCATCGCATGCGGCGCCCACGCGACGCCATCGCCGCCGGAATTGGCATGGTGCACCAGCATTTCATGCTGATCGAGCCCATGAGTGTGCTCGACAATCTGGTGCTCGGTAGCGAGGGTGGTCCGGCTCTCGCCAAGGGTCGCGCGGCAGCGCGCGCGACACTCAACCGTTATCAATGGCCGATTGATTCCGACTTAGCCGTCGAGAGGCTCTCTGTCGGTGCCCGCCAACAGGTGGAACTGCTGAAAGCCCTCCATCGCGGCGCCGATATTTTAATCCTGGACGAGCCGACCGCGGTGCTGACCCCGATCGAGACGCAGTGGCTTTTCGACGAGCTGCGTGCGCTCGCGCACGAAGGAAAGACCATCTTGCTGGTCACTCACAAGCTGCGCGAGGTGATGGAGCTCGCGGATCGAGCGACGGTGCTCCGCCGGGGTTCCGTGGTGGCGGAACGCCAGGTCGCACAGACCAGCGCCGCCGAGCTCGCCGAGCTGATGATCGGCCGTGCGCCCGCACCGCCGGTGCGACGTGCGCATCCCAAGGGGCCTATCGCGCTGGAGATCCGCGACTTGAGGGTCCGAGACCCCGAGGGCGTGACACGCCTCGATCGTGTGAGCCTCGATCTTCGCGCGGGCGAAGTCCTTGGCGTCGCGGGGGTCGCCGGCAACGGACAGTCGGAGCTAATCAAGGCGCTGGTGGGCCTCGCAGCACCGAGCAGCGGCATGATCCGTCTCCACGGGCGCGATATTACCGGCGCGAGCGTCGCCGAGCGGCGCCGCCACGGACTCGGCTGCATTGCGGAAGATCGACTGCGGGACGGTGCCATTGCCGAGTTGAGCGCCGCCGAAAACGTGCTGCTCGGACGACAGGACGAATCCGATTTCGTGCGTCTCGGATTCGTGCGGCGCGAAAACCTGAACCGATCCGTCGAGACCTGGGTTCATGACTACGCAATACGTCCGCGGCGGCCCGATCAGCGTCTGACGCTTTTCTCAGGCGGCAATCAGCAGAAGCTGGTGGTGGCGCGCGAGATCGAGCGAAAGCCGTCGGTGCTGGTGGCAGGACAGCCCACGCGCGGCGTCGACGTCGGCGCGGCCGAACTGATCCATCGCCGGCTCTTGGAAATTAGCGCCGCGGGAACGGCGATCCTCTTGGTCTCCGCGGATCTCGACGAAGTCCGATTGCTTGCCGACCGAATCTTGGTGATCTGCCGGGGCCGCATTACCGGAGAAGTGGCGCCCGAGGACGTCGACGAGCGGCGCCTCGGCCTGTTGATGGCGGGAGCCGCGGTCGCATGAGGCCAAGTGCCGCGAGCCGCCGCCGCGCCGAGCTGCTGTTGCTTCCGGCGATCAACCTCGCCGGCGCTCTTGTCCTCTCGGCGCTGGTGGTGCTGGCGGCCGGCGCCGATCCGTTTGGAGCGATGGCGGTGCTGGCCATGGGCGCGGCGGGCGACCCCGCGAGCCTCGGCTACACGCTCTATTATGCCACCAATTTCATTTTCACCGGCCTCGCCGTCGCTATCCCGTTCCACGCCGGCCTCTTCAATATCGGCGGCGAGGGCCAAGCCTATATCGGCGGATTGCTCGCGTCCTTGGCGTGCCTCCTGCTCGGGCCGAGGCTGGGCGTCGCCGCGATTCCGCTCGCGATCGCCGGCGCGGCGCTCGGCGGAGCGCTCTGGGCGTTGGTCCCGGCGTGGCTGCGCGTAACGCGCGGCAGCCACGTCGTCATCACCACCATCATGTTCAACTTCATCGCCTCCGGGGTGATGACGTTTCTCCTGATCAACGTGCTGATCGCGCCAAATCAGAGCGCGCCGGAGACTGTCGCGTTCCCCGAGGCGACGTGGATGCCGGGCATCGGCTCAATGCTCGGCCCCTCGCCGATCAATTTGGCGTTTCCGCTTGCATTGCTGCTTGCGCTCGCCACCTGGGTTTTTCTCTGGCGCACGCGGTGGGGATTCGCGATCCGTGCCGCCGGTGCCAACGCCGAGGCCGCTCGGGCCGCCGGTATCTCGGTCGGGCGGAGCATCGTTCTCGCCATGACCCTGGGCGGCGCGCTGGCGGGTCTGGTCGCGGTCAACGAGCTGATGGGAGCGCAGCACCGATTGCTGCTGGATTTCTCTTCGGGCTACGGCTTCATGGGGATCGCGGTCGCGATGATGGGCCGCAACCACCCGGCGGGCATCTGCCTTGCCGCATTGTTCTTCGGCGCGCTTTATCAGGGAGGGACCGAGCTTTCCTTCGACATGCCGCAGGTCACGCGCGACATCGTGGTGGTGATCGAGGGACTCGCCATCCTGTTCTGCGGCGCACTCGAAAATCTGTTCCGGGGGCGGATCGCGCGTTGGCTGGGGCAGGAGTTCGAGACGTGAGCGACGGGCTGGTCGACTTGCTTTCGATCCTGGCAGCGACACTGCGGCTGGCGACGCCGCTGGTGCTCGCGGCGCTCGGCGGGTTGTTCTCCGAGCGATCCGGCGTCATCGACATCGGCCTCGAGGGAAAGATGCTCGGCAGCGCCTTCGCGGCCGCATCGGTCGCGGCGGTGACGCAATCGGCGTGGCTCGGCCTTGCCGCGGGCATCGCTTGCTCGACAGCGTTGGCGCTGTTGCACGCTTATGCCGCCGTCACCCAGCGCGGCAACCAGGTCGTGACCGGCATGGCTCTTAACATTCTAGTGGCGGGATTGGCGCCAGTCCTGGCGACCGCATGGTTCGGTCAGGACGGCGGCACGCCCAATCTTCCACCCGACGCCCGCTTCGCCGCCCTCACCCTGCCCGGCACGGCTGCGCTCTCGGATGTGCCGGTATTGGGAGCGATCTACGTCCGGCTGCTCGGCGGCTACAACGGCTTCGTCTATGGGGCGGCATTGGCGATTCCCTTGACGACGCTCGCGTTGAGAAGCAGCCGGTTCGGCTTGCGTCTCCGAGCCGTCGGCGAGAACCCGCAAGCCGTCGAAACCGCAGGCATCTCGGTGGCCTCGCTTCGGTATCGCGCATTGCTGCTGACCGGTTTCTTCTGCGGACTGGCCGGCGCCTATCTGTCGATCGCGGCCGGAGCGGGCTTCACCCGAAACATGACGGCCGGTCGCGGCTATCTCGCGCTGGCGGCGCTAATCTTCGGTCGATGGCAGCCGGTGCCGACGGCGCTCGCTTGCCTGCTGTTCGCGTTCGCAGATGCGGTGGAGACGCGGCTCCAGGGAACGCCGCTGCCGCTGGTCGGTGTAGTACCGGTCGAACTCATCAGCACCATACCTTACCTGCTGACCGTCATGCTGCTTGCGGGATTGGTCGGCACCGCCCGCGCGCCGCGGATGCTCGGCGTTCCCTATGGCAGGGATCGATGACCCGGCGGCGGAACATCATCGATGAAGCGGCCCCCGCGGCCGCTGTTCTGCAAAAGCGCCTCGGCCGCTTGCGGCCCAAAATCGCGCTTGTGTTGGGCTCGGGCCTCGGTGCCGTCGCGGACTTGATCGAGCGACCGGTGATCGTCGATTACGCGACGCTGCCGGGATTTCCGCCCGCCAGTGTCGCGGGGCATCGCGGTCAAGTATTGTCGGGCCATCTTGCGGGCGTGCCCGTAGTGTGTCTCGCCGGACGCGCCCACGTCTACGAGGCTTTTCCGTCGCCTGCCTACCGCGTGCCGGTGCGCGCGCTCCACCGCGTGGGCATTGAAATTCTCCTGCTCACCAATGCGGCGGGGTCCCTGCGCCGTGGCGTCGGGCCGGGCCGCATCATGATGATCACGGACCACATCAATCTGCTGGGCATGAATCCACTCGCGGGCGCCAATGATGAGCGCTATGGCCCGCGCTTTCCCTCGATGATCGATGCCTACGACCCGGCGCTGCGGCAGAGGATGCGCGCCGCTGCGCGCCGCGCCCGCGTTCCGCTGACGGAAGGCATCTACGCGGCTTATCCGGGGCCGAGCTTCGAAACGCCCGCGGAAATCCGCGCGCTACGCCGGCTGGGCGCCGATGCCGTTGGGATGTCGACGGTCCCGGAGGCGATCGTCGCCCGCCACTGCGGAATTCGCGTCGCGGGGCTCTCCGTAATCACCAATCTCGCGGCGGGCATGAGCGCCGAGTCGCCCTCCCACGCCGAAACGCTCCGTGTGACGGATGCCGCGGCCCCACGGCTCGCGCGATTGATCGCGTGCTTCGTCGGTGAATCGCCTGAGCAACGAGCCTGAGCGGCCAACCCGTCCGCCGTTGAGGATTGCTCAAGGCACAGTGATTTCGACGCGGCGATTTTGTGGCTCGCGCACGCCATCGGCAGTCGGGACCCGAGGATTCTCCTTGCCGTGCCAGGATTCGTCGATGGCGCCTTGCGGCACGCCAAGGCGGACCAAATAGGCGCTGACCGCGTTGGCGCGGCGCTTCGACAGCCCCAGATTGTACTCCGCGCTGCCGGCGAGGTCGGTGTAGCCCGCGACCTCGATCCGCACGGCATTATGCTGCTTGAAGTCGTCCGCGGCCTGCTGGACTGTCGCGGCACCCGCTTGAGTGAGCGTCGCCCGGTCGAAATCGAAATAGACTAGGTAGAGCCGAGACGCGGGCAAAGGAGGTGGCGCCGGAGGCGGCGCGGGAGCGACGACCGGCGCCGGCGCCGGTCGCGGCGGCTTCGGAACGCCGAAGTGATAGGTCAGCGCGAGCATCACGTTTTGCGTGGCGTAGGGAACGTTGAAGGTTGCGCCGGTCAGGTCCTGGCTTTTGGCGGTCGTCGTCGCGAAGTATCGGTAGTCGAGCGCAAGCGAAACCTTGGGTGAGATTTGATAGCTCACGCCCGCGAGCGCCTGATAGGCAAAGTCGAAGGTTGTATTGCTGACAATGGTCGTCCCGGCAACGCCGAGTCGGCTGAGTTTGGTCCAGCTGCCGCCGATGCCGGCGCCGACATAGGGGGTCCAGACGCGCTGGGGTAGGAAATCGACCTTGAAATTCATCATCGTCGCAAAGTTGGCGACCTCGCCGAAGGGGCCGCTGCTGACGCCGGTCAAGGCGGGAAAGTTGATCCCGCCGTTCTGGACGAAGAGCGAGTTCACTTGCTGATGGCGATAGAACGCCTCGCCCATGAGCGAGAGGTAGCCAAAATTGTAGCCGCCATCCATGCCGGCCGCGAACCCGTTGGTCGGACTCGCACGAAACTGCAGACCCGTCGGGCTGCCCGAGCTGTCGAAGGCTTGCAGGTAGGAATAGCCGCCTTCCGCGGTCAGGAACCATCCCTTTGTCTGCCCCTGAGCCGCCGCCGAGCCGACAACGGCGCACGACAACAGCGCCGCGGCAATGGCGCAACGGAATTTCATGCTCCCCCCGAAACTCCGAAACCGATCGCCCGAGCATCATCGGCTGAGAGCGGTCTCGTTTTCAAGCCGCCGCGCGCGATTCCTCGCAAATACGCTGCAAAGGCCAACGGCCGGAGCAAGGCTCCGGCCGTCGACTCCCCTCCCCCCGAACTGTCGTCAACGCCGGAGCACGATCTCGACGCGGCGTTTCCAGGAACTCGCACGAAGGTGCTTCGCTTTCCCCTCAGGTCTTGCGTCTCTTTAGCACCGCACGCCTCGAAGGCAAGCTGAATTGGCCGCATCGATGCAGGATTTTGATGCCTGTGGCATAGAAGTAACACTCTGATTCCCTTGCGCTTTGCGACCGGGCTGCATCAACCGCCAGTGGCGTGCTGCGCGACCTCCAATGAGCCCTCATAGATCATTCGCAGAGCGACGGATGTGACCAGCAGCAGCCCGAGCCAAGACAGCCACGGATATCGCGCCAGGAGTCGCGCGACAAAATGGGAGGCGATCGCCATTAGCGCCACGGAAAAGAGCAGACCGATGGCCATCACCGGGAAGTGATGGCGCGCCGCGCCGGCGACCGCGAGCACGTTGTCGAGCGACATCGAGACGTCCGCGACCACGATTTGAAAGAGAGCCTGCCTGAACGTCTTCGTCGCAACGCCATCAAGGCCGTGACGCGACTTCGCGCCGCTGATATCGCGGTAGATTTTCCAAGCAACCCAGAGCAACAAGATGCCGCCGGCGAGGGTCAGCCCGATGATTTCCAGCAGCTCGAGGGCGAGGCTCGCGAAAGCGATGCGCAGCAGGGTTGCCGCGCCAACGCCCCAGAAGATCACGGAGCGCCGCCGTTCCGGCGGCAACCCTGCGGCCGCTAGGCCGACCAAGATCGCATTGTCGCCGGCCAGCACCAGGTCGATCACGATCACCGAGACCAGCGCCCAAGTCGCTCCGCTAAGATCCTGGATTGACACGCGGCGATCTTTCCCTGGGGTCTCGCTGCTGCTCCGCAATCGCCTGCGCCCAGCGAGTCGAACAGAAGGGCCGCAGGCGCGTTGCCCGATGCCTCGCGGGCTCGCACACTGTATCACCGATGTCCGCAGCGCCAGGCCTCCAATACGCGCTCTTCACCGCCGCGATCTTTGCACTCTTCGCGTCGCAACTGGCGTTTTGGCCGCTTTGGCTGACCTCGCGCGGGCTTGATGCCGCCGAGATCGGGGTGCTCTACGCCTTCACGCTTATGGTGCGAGTCGCGACGACCCCGTTCTTGGGCATCCTCACCTATCGCGCCGACTCGCGGCGGCTGATCGTCGCGCTATCGCTCGTTTTGCTCGCGGGCTTCTGCCTCTACGTCCCCGCTTACGGGTTCCTCGCGATCCTTTCGATCTCGGCAGTGACCGGAACCTGCCTGGCGGCGCTGCCGTCGCTCACGGACAACGCCGTGCTGCAGGCGGGGCTCGACTATGGCCGCGTCCGGCTCTGGGGCACGATCACGTTTCTTGCAATGACCTTGGTGATCGGGCGCGCGATGGTGGATGCACCACCCGATCGCTTGCTGATCTTCGTGCTGGGCGGCGGGCTTTTGACCGCGGCAGGCGCCTGGGCGCTGCCGCGAGGCGACAAGCGCTCCGCCACGCCGCAGCAAGGTAGCTGGCGCGTGCTGTTGGCCCGGCGGCAAGGCCTGTTCTTTCTCACGGCGACGCTCATTCAAGCGAGCCACGCCGCGCACAATCAATTCAGCGCGCTTTATTGGCGCAGCCTTGGCTTCAGCACCGAGACCATCGGCTGGCTCTGGGCGGCCACCTGTGTCGCGGAGGTGGCTTTGTTCTATTGGGGACGCGCGCTGCTCGCACGAGTCCCACCGGTGCGGCTGTTGTTCATCGGCGGTCTCGCGGGACTTTCCCGATGGACGGTGCTGGGCACGACCTCAGCGCTTCCATTGCTCGCGGCTGCGCAAGCGCTCCACTGCCTCACCTTCGCGGCGGCGCACCTGGGCGCTCTCAACTATCTTCTGCGCAATATTCCACCGTCCCATGCCGGCGCGGCGCAGCTCGCGTATTCGGCGGCGCTCGGGATCGGCTTCGGCCTTGCATCGCTGCTTTCAGGCTTCCTTTACCAAGCAAGCGGCGGCAGCGCCGCCTTTCTTGCCATGGCAGTGATGGCGGGCCTGGGCGCCTTCGCGGCTTCGCGTCTCGCGCATCAAGTGCAGTCCGAAAGAGTGCACACCGACCCTGGATGACATTTTGTTAAGGCTTTGATTCGAAACTGAGCCGGGTTCTCCAGGAGGTTCGAACGATGCCCGTTCGCAAGTCCCGCAAGGCCCGCCCGGCGCAGGCCAATGCCCCCATCATTCTTCGGCGCGGACGCGGACGTCTGCGCGTCAAGCGCACCGCCAACGAGCCTCAATTCGATCTCAGCGTGATCGCCGGCCGCACCGGCCGCGAACCGGGAATGCCGGAGCCGGGCTGGCCCAGCGGCGCCGGGCCGTTCTTGAGCGCGGTGCTGCGCGCGCAAGGCGTGCCCGAGCTCATGGTGCAGCGGATCGCCGCGGCTCTCCCGACGACGGTTCCGCCCAACACCCGTCTCACCACGCGCCTCGCCGAGGCGCTCGCGATCGTGCTCGACTTGACGCCGCTCGAGCAGATTTTGAACTCGGCAAAGGTCATGTTGATGGGACCGGTGGGCGCGGGAAAGACGACGTTGGCGGCAAAGCTCGCCGCGAAAGTCGATCGGCAGCCCGCGCATCTCATTACGACCGACACGAGCGACAGCGGCCGCGCACAGATCGAGGAGTACGCGCGCGCGCTGGGCGTGCCGCTCAGCGAGGCAGCGGCACCCGAGGCGCTGGGCGTGGCAACGAGCGAAGCCATGACGCATATCGTTGACACGGCCGGGCTCGCGATCGCCGACGAACTTGCGTGGGAAGAGCTGCGCCCCTGGATTGCTGCGTCGCAGGCGATGCCGGTGTTGGTACTTCCCGGCAATATCCTGGTCGAGGACGCGATTGTCGCCGCGCGCGCATTTCACGCGCTGGGCGGCCATCACGTTGTCGTGACGCGCTTCGACATGGTGCGGCGGATCGGCGGCGTGCTGGGCGCCGCGATGGAGGGATTGGCGATGGCGGGCGTCAGCGTCACGCCACATTTCGCTTACGGGCTTAGGCCGCTGACCGCCGACACGCTCTCCTGGCGCCTGCTCTCGGGTGCGCTCGAGGAAGATCGCTGGCGCGCACCTGCGGCATAGCGTCGGCCGCGCCGCGTCACCACACGGCGCAGCACGTGGCTTGGAATGCTCACCGCCATCGCAGCAACCAGCGTTCGAGCACGGTCAGAAGCGTGCCGATCAGCAGGCCCAGGATCGAGAGCACCGCCACGCCCGCCATCAATTGATCCGTCTGCATGAGATTGCCGGTGGTGGTGACGAAGGCGCCAATGCCGCGCTCGGCGCCGATCATCTCCGCCGCCACGACCAGCAGCAGCGCGGTCGCGGTCGAGATACGGAAACCCGCGAGAATGCTCGGCAGCGCGCCCGGCAACACGATCTTGCGCACGATGTCGCCGAAGGGCAGGCCGAAGCTCTGTCCCATGCGCACCAGGCTCAGCGACACCGCGTCGATGCCGCTGTAGGTGGCGATTGCCGTCGGAAAGAACACGCCCAGAGCGATGGTGGCGACCTTCGGCGTCTCGCCGATGCCGAGCCAGAGGATGAGCAGCGGCAGCAGCGCGATCTTCGGAATCGGAAACAGCGCCGATATCACCGGCACGCCGACCGCGCGTGCCGGCGAGAACAAGCCGATGGCGAGACCGGCGCCGAGACCCGCGGCGGTCCCGATCGCCCAACCCGCGCCAATGCGGCCCAAAGACGCTCCCAGATGGCGCCAAAGCTCTCCGGTCGCGATCAAATGCTGCAAGGCCAGCACAATGCTGAGTGGGCTCGGGAGGAACACCGGGCTGATCAGACCCGACCCGACCGCGACCTGCCACAGCAACAGCACCGCAGCAAACGCGATCCACGAGGCCCAGCGCCCGGGTTTCAGCGTGAAGCCACCGCCGCGAAAGGCGATCGGCCGCTTGTTTGCGTCCTCAACCATGGTCTGCTCGCTAGGCATCAATCACTTCGCGGTCGGCGACCTGTGCCTCGGTTTTGATGCTCTCCCACAGGTGATCGTGCAATGGAGCAAGCTCGGCCTGTGCCGCCGGCTGCAATCGCTCGCGCTGCGGGATCGTCACGGGTACGACTGCCTTGATGCGACCGGGCCGGCGCGACAGCACCACGACACGATCGGCAAGACGGAGCGCCTCGGCAAGATTGTGCGTCACGTAAACTGCCGCAACCCTCTCGCCGAGCCAGAGCGCCAGGAACTCCTCCATGAGCAGTTCGCGAGTCTGCGCGTCGAGTGCCGAGAGCGGTTCATCCATCAGCAAAATCGCCGGCCGCACCACCATGGCGCGCGCGATGCCGACGCGTTGGCGCATGCCGCCCGATAACTGCTTCGGATAGGCGTCACGGAACTCGGCGAGACCGATTCGGCTGAGCGCCGCTTCGACGCGCTCGCGGCGTTCGGCGGGTGCAAGCGGATGATGCTCGAGGGCAAGCGCCACGTTGCCGGCGACCGTCCGCCACGGCAGCAGCGCGAAATCCTGGAACACATAGGTGAAGGGGTTGAGGCTGTCTCTCGGCACCGCCCCTGCGATCGAGACGCTGCCGCGCAACGGCCGCAGCAGGCCTCCGAGAATACCGAGCAAGGTCGACTTGCCGCAGCCGGAGGGCCCGATCAATGCCACGATCTCGCCCGCCCCGACCCGAAGCGTAATCCCATCCAGCACCGATAGCGTGCCGAAATCGTGCCCGACGCCGTCGACGATCAGTTCCATGGCAACTCTATTGCGGCACGTCGTAGTGTCCCTGGACAAAGGAAAGATCGAGAATCGCCTTGGCGTCGACGTCCTGATCGACCAGCCCCTGCGACTGGTACCATTGGACCTGGTGGTAAATGTCGCGCACCAGAAGACGCCCGTCCGGATCGACGTAGGGAATCCCCGGCCGCACATGCTCTGGCGTGAGGCCCGTATATTTGGCGAGGATGGCCAGAATCTCCGGTGCGGTCGGGCCATCGACGGGCATGCCGCCGGGTCCCTTCTTCAGGAAGGCATCATAAAAGTCGTGCGCGCCTTTCTGGTAGGCGCGGATCGCGGCTTCCAGCATCGGCCGCCGCTCCGCGATGCTGTGCTCGGTGGTGAAAATCGCCCCAAGCTGCCAAGGGGTCTCGTCGCCGACCCATCCGAGCAGCTTGACTGAACCCGACGCGAGCAATGGTTCGGCGGCCGTTGCCGGCATGATAACGGCGTCCACTTGCCCGCCCTTGATCGCGCTTGCCATGTTGGCGAGCGATTGCAGCGGAACCAAGCGGATGCTCGCCAATGGAATCTGCAGCTTTTCCGCGATCAGGCCGACGCAATAGTGGAATGTCGAGCCCACCTGGGTGATGCCAACCGAATGGTCCGCAAGCGCGGCCAGAGAGGTGAGCCCAGCCGCGTAGGCCTGGTTCGATACCAGGTAGGCATTGAGGCGATAATGCGGCTCCTCGCGGCTTTGCGCGGCGATGATGCGCAACGCCCCCTTGCCCGCGAGATTGTAGAAGCCGCCGGTGAGCCCGGTGACGCCGATATCGATGTCGCCCGAGACGGTCGCGACCGCCACCGGTTGCGCCGCGTCAAAGAACTTGAGCTGAGCATCGAGGCCCTCGGCGGCGAAGTATCCCTTGTCCACCGCGACGAAGATCGGTCCCGACGAGGCAAGCCGCAGCACGCCAATCGCGACCTTCTCGGCGGCGCTCGCTCGGCTGATCGCCAACACCAATAAGACCGCCACCACGGCGCCAGCCCAGATACGTCTCATTAGTTCCTCCCTCGCGTTTCCCGACTGCCGGCGGCTGCGCGGCGAGCATGGAAACTACCGCGCAGCTCGCAAACATCCGGGACCGGCGCGATCTGCGGCGGCATGCAGCGCGAAAACACGAACTTGGTGCGGTGGCCGGCGACGCTATTGGCTGCAGGCCTGATAGCTGCTCCGGTTCGTCGCCGTCTGCGCCGCGATGTAGCGGCGGAAGTCGGCAGAGGTGGCGAAGCCGTTGGCGGTCGCAAGCAACGCCGCGCCGGACTGGCACACTTCGGTCACGGTCAGATGGCCCGCATCGAGCGAGAACTCATTGGCGAGCCGGGTCATGAAGGTATCGAAATTGCGCTCGGCGGAGCCACCCTCGCTGCGTCGAAAGTGGTCAACCAGCTGACGCTGATAGCTCGCGAGCGCCTCCCGCACACGCTGGGAAAAATTGGTATAGGTGGAATCGCGACAGATGTCGCTGACCACCATCACATGGGTCTGGAATCGGACTGCCTGATCGGCCTCGATATCGGCACCGGAAAAGCATCCGGCCTGTCGCGTCGCCCCTTGCGCCGAAAGTGCGATCAAGCACACCGCCGCGCCCAGCATGAAGCCCCGCCGCATGACCCACCTTCCTGCCGTTGTCGCTCCCCGGCTTCCCCTCGCGGAAGCCTCTCGAATCCCTAATCGAACCGGCCCCGTCGGACAATTAAAAAATGATCTACTAACCGGGATTCAGCCTTTGGTTGTACCGCCACGAAGCGCCGCATTTACCCTTCGGTAAGGTCGGCGGGCGACCCTTTGCAGAGGCCCTCGCGGCGCTATTGAGGCCGGAGCGATGCCAAAGGGGCTGCTTAGGAGAGGGCGATGCTGGCATGGGCGGTCAGAACCTTGGTGATCTGCTCGGTGCTCGCCGGCGCCTTCATCTACGCGCTTTCGCCCGGCGGTCTCTTGGCCCAACGGCTGCCGGCGCGCCCGTCCATCACCGTGGCATCGACCACCGTCGGGGCTAAACATACCAGCGTATCCAACGAATACGTGTTTCGGCGCGCTCCCGACGGCCACTTCTACGTCGATGCGGAAGTCAATGGCGCGACCGTTCATTTTCTGATCGATACCGGCGCAAGTTTGCTCACTCTCTCACCGGAGGACGCAAGAGCCGCCGGCCTGATTCTCAGCGACAGCGATTTCAGCCAGCGGGCCACCACTGCCAACGGCATCGCTCGGATCGCTCCGGTGACGCTGCGGGAGGTCGACCTCCAGCAGATCGCGCTCACCGACGTGCAAGCGGCGGTGGTGGAAGTGCCGATGCCAGCCTCGCTGCTCGGCATGAGCTTTCTCTCGCGCCTGCAAGGCTACGAGGTGCGCGACGGCGAATTGGTGCTGCGCTGGTGATGCGTCACTTGTGGCGGCGATGGCTCAACCAGATCACAAAGAAAATCGTCCCGACCACCGCCACGAACACGCCGAGCATGACCATTCGCAACTGCGGTCCCAGGAATTTTTCGGACGCATGTCCGAAGAAATAGCCGGCGCTGACAAACGTAACCGACCAGATTCCCGCGGCGATGAAATTAAGGATCATGAAGCGGCGCCAGGGAATACCGCTGATGCCGAGGGCGAAGGAAGAGATATTGCGGATGCCGTAGATGAACCGGAAGGTCAGGATGAAACCGGCATCGAAACGCCGCAGCCATCCGAGCGCTATGTCGACGCGCGCGCGCCACGCCGGACGCCGCTCCAACAATTTCAAGCCGAAGTGCCGTCCGATCCAAAAATAGCATTGGTCGCCGGCAAAGCTGCCAAGCCAGGCAGACGCCAATAGCAATGGCGCGTTGATGAGTCCGGCTGCCGCGGCGAAACCCGCGAACAGGACGAAAGTCTCACCCTCGAAAAAGGTCCAGACGAAGGTAATCGCGTAGGACCATGCACCGTGCTCTTTGATTAATGCCTGAATATCCATCAAGCGCCATTCCGATCCCGCCGGGGGGCGAGAATGGGCGATCCTATGCTTTCCGGACGCGGACGGTCGAGGGGTGAGTTAGGCTGGCAACGTCGCCGGGGGGCGCAGTGGTCGCGCTTGACCGTGGCTCGGTCACTCTCGCATGCTCCGCCGAAGCCACGGACAAGCGAGAAAAAGCCATGCCGAAACCCGCCCCGATCCTACTCACCGGCGCCGCCGGAGCGCTCGGCCAATGCCTGCGCCCGCACCTCGCCAAGCGGCCCGAAGGGCTGCGCAGCTCCGATATCCGCGATCCCGGCGCGCCGCTGGCGAGCGAGGAATTCATGCTTGGCGATGTCGGCGATGCGGCATTCGTCGATCGCCTGGTCGAGGGCACATCCGCGATCGTTCATATGGGCGCGGTCGCGACCGAAGACGCGATCGAAAAGATCTGGCACGCCAATTTTCACGGCACCTTCCACGTGTTCAACGCCGCCCGGCGCCACGGCGTCAAGCGGGTCGTGTTCGCGAGCTCGAACCACGCGATCGGTTTCCACCGCACCAGCGATCGCCTGGATTCGACGGTGGCGCAGCGACCGGACACGATGTACGGCGTCAGCAAGGCCTTTGGCGAGGACCTCGGCAGCCTGATGGCGGACAAGTTCGGCCTGGAGGTCGTGTGCCTGCGCATCGGCTCGGCGGTCCCTCAGCCGCGCGAGCCGCGCCACCTCTCCACCTGGCTCAGCTACCCTGATCTGGTCCGCCTGGTCGAAGCCTGTCTCGCCGCGCCGAAGGTGCATTTCGATATCGTCTATGGCGTCTCCAACAACCGCCGCAGCCGGTGGGACAATTCCAAGTCCGGCATCGACTACCGGCCCCAGGATGACGCCGAGCGTTTCGCCGCGAAGATCATTCCGGATGGAGATAAGCGCGATCCCGCCGATCCCACGGTCGTGTACCACGGCGGTCCTTATATCAGCCTGGGTCTCGGCGAAAAGCCAAAGAGTTGAGGTCGAAGCACCTCTGCATTCCATCCATGCGTCAATGACGGTTGGGTAAATCCCATCTGCGCGATAATTAGAGAATTGCGTTCGGGGACGCTTGCCGGGCGGCGCGGTTCTTCCAGCTGTAGGAGCCTTATCTAATCCATGGCGTGGGCACAGCGTTTGGCACAGGGCCGGCTGCACTATGGCTGGATCATGGTCGGCGTCGCCTTCCTGGTGCTGCTGGCCGCGGCAGGAGTGCGCTCCGTTCCGGGCGTGCTGATCGTGCCGGTGGGCGCCGAGTTCCACTGGTCGCGCGGCGTGATCTCGTTTGCGGTCGCGGTCAATCTCCTACTCTATGGGCTGCTGGGTCCGTTCGCGGCGGCACTCATGGACCGGATCGGCATGCGCAGAGTGACGCTGCTGGCAATCGCGATCATGGCGCTTGGCATCGGGCTCACGCCTTTCATGAGCACAGTCTGGGAGCTGGTGCTGCTCTGGGGCGTCGTGATCGGGAGCGGCAGCGGCATGGCGGCGCTGGTGTTGGGCGCGGTGATTGCCGCGCGCTGGTTCGCCCGACAACGCGGTCTTGTCATGGGCATTCTCACCTCCAGCGTTGCCGCCGGCCAGCTCATCTTCCTACCGCTAATTGCCAAGATCGTGGCGGTCAGCGGCTGGCGCTCGTCGGTCGTGGTGATCGCGCTGATGTTGCTGGCGCTGCTGCCGGTGGTGGCGCTATTGATGCGGGAACAGCCGAGCGATCTCGGCCTGCGGCCTTATGGTGCCCAGCCTGACGACGTGGGGGCGCAAGAGCGCCCACAGCAGAATCCCTTCGCCGTCGCCCTTGCGGCGCTGGGCGACGGATTGGGTTCGCGCGACTTTTGGCTGCTTTCGCTCAGCTTTTTCGTCTGCGGCGCCAGCACCAATGGCCTCATCGGCACGCACTTCATTCCGTTCTGCATCGAGCACAACGTCGAGCAAGTTGCGGCTGCGGGCATGCTCGCGAGCATGGGCATCTTCAATTTTGCGGGCGTAACGGCCTCCGGCTGGCTCAGCGACCGCTTCGACGGCCGCTACCTCTTGTGCTGGTATTACGGCCTGCGCGGATTGTCACTGCTCTTCCTGCCTTATGTCTTCCAATTCTCGTTCATGGGCCTGCTCGTGTTCGAGGTGTTCTTCGGTCTCGACTGGATTGCGACCGTGCCGCCCACGGTCCGGCTCTCGGAAAATGCCTTCGGGGTTCAGCGCGCCGGCATGATGTTCGGATGGATCATGGCGATGCATCAGGTCGGCTCCGCCGCGATCGCTTGGATCGCGGGTTTGATGCACGACTATTTCGGGACCTACAGCAGCTCATTCATGATCTCAGGCCTGCTCTGCTTCGTCGCTTCCGCGGCGGTGTTGCTGGTGGGTCGGCGTCCGACATCGCCGGAGCCCGTCGTCGTGGCCGCGGCCGGCGCCTAACTCAAGCTCACGCCCACGAGCCGTCCAATAGCGAACGTGACGGCGGCGGCGCCATAGCCGATCAAAAGCTGGCGCATCGCCGAGAACAGCGCGCCGCGTCCGGTAAAGAATGAGGTCACCACCCCGATCGCTATCAGCGCGAGCCCGGCGAGTGCCACGCTCGCCGCGACCGCCGCCAGGCCATGCAGGAAGAAGAATGGCAGCACCGGAAATATCGCGCCCAGCGAAAACAGGCCAAAGGAAGTGGCGGCGGCGGCGATGGGAGAGCCGCCGAGATTCTCGGGGTCAAGGCCCAACTCCTCGCGCACGAGGGTGTCGAGTGCCGATTCGCGGTCGGCGAGCAGCCGCTTGGCAAGTGTCTTCGCCTCCTCCTCCGGAATCCCCTTCGACTGATAGATCAGCGCCAGCTCCATCTCCTCCTCGGCGGGGTTCTGCTGGAGCTCTTGCGCTTCCGTCGAGACCTGCTGTTCGTAAAGCTCTCGCGAGCTCTTGACAGAAAGCCACTCGCCCATCGCCATGGATGAAGCGCCCGCAATCAAGCCCGCAAGTCCCGTCAGCAGCACATTGCGGTCGCTGACCGACGCGCCGATCACACCCATCACCAGGCTCAGGTTGGAAACGAGACCGTCATTGGCGCCCAGAACTGCGGCGCGAAGCGCATTGCCGCCGACGTTGCGATGGCGCCCTTCGAGACGCGCGAGCGTCGCACCGGTGGCACCGCCTTCTTGCGCCAGCGCCTGCACCGCCCGCGCGTGTGAGCGTTCGGCACCCGGAAGCCCGCCCGACACTGCCTCCGGCTGCGCGTCGTAGCGCGACATGTCTGCGCGTTCCAGACTCGCGATGCTCGGAAGAATGAAGGCCGGACCGAACCAATGCGCGAGCCGAATCAAAAACCGCGTGCGCCAGCCAGCACTCAACACCGGCAACCGAGCGCCGACGCGCTCCAGCTCCTTGCGCCAGAATTCCGCGTGCGCCTCCTCGGCGGCGGCCAGGCGACGATAGACCTCGGCAATCTGCGAATTCTCCTCCACACCCGCGAGCGCGCGATAAAGCGCGGCGCTATCGACCTCGCCCTGCAAGTTGGAGCGATAGCGTGCCCGGGCCTTGGCCTTGGACTCCGTCATCTTCGCTCCCTCCCTTCACCGACGGCTGCCGCCCAATCTCTTCCGCAAGCTTAGTCAACCGAGTGAGGCGTCCACCAGCACGAAGTGGAGCGGGCTCATGGTGTGGTCGCGCGGAATCGTTGCGACGCCCTCGGGCGAGGATCGGCCCGGTTGCGACGGATGGGTGGTCTCGCCTCATGTCCAAGAGCATGTTAGAGAAGCTCTTCTCGCCGAGCGCGGCGCCGACTACGCCATCGACGCACGCTACTGCGATTGGTTCGGCCGCAACGTAACCTGGAACGTGAATGGCTTCCTGCGCCGCATCAAATAGCCGTGGGACACCGGGAGGGAATCGATGCGCCTTGCAAACAAGATTGCGATCGTGACGGGCGCACTGAGCGGGATTGGCGCCGGGATCGCCCGCCGTTTCGTGGCTGAAGGCGCAACCGTGATCGGCGGCGACCTCGCATCGAAAAAACCTTCGCTTGCCGAGACGGCGGAGGCGCGCCTCTTCGAGCAACAGCTTGACGTGGCCGAAGCTCCTTCGATTACGCGCTTCGTCGATGCGACCCTCGCGCGCTTCCAGCGCATCGACGTCCTCGTCAACTGCGCGGGCATCGGCCGCAATATTCCATTTCTGGAGACGCCCGAGGAGGTCTGGGATCGGGTTCTCACCGTCAATCTCAAGGGCACGTTCCTGATGGCCCAGGCGGTGGCGCGGGTCATGGTGCGCTTGGGCCGGGGTGGACGCATCATCAACTTCGGTTCGATCTCCGGCGAGCGCGGCAATTTCGGCCGCGCTGCCTACGGTGCCTCCAAGGGCGGCGTCGATCAGCTCAGCCGCGTAATCGCTGTGGAACTCGCGCCGCACGGCATCCTGGTCAACGTGATTGCCCCCGGTCCGGTCGAGACGCCGATGGTCGAGGCGATGCTGAGCCCGGAGGAACGGCGGCTCTGGACGCGGCGCGTGCCGCTTAGCCGCTACGGGAGCGTCGAGGAAATCGCCGCGGCCGCGCTGTTTCTGGCCAGCGACGAGGCATCATACATAACGGGGCACATACTCGCGGCCGACGGCGGCTTCCTTGCGGCAGGCGCGATGGAGAAGCCGGAGAAGGGGTGACGCGCCGAGCTATGGTTCGGTACTTCTGGCGCCGGCGGATCCGGAGCGGAGAGCCTCACCGAGGCCATAAAGCTTCACGTGCTGCAGCAGAATGATCGTCTTGGCATCGATGATCTCGCCGCGTCCGATCATGTCGAGCGCATTGTCGAGCGGCAGTTCGAGCACCTCGATGTCCTCGCCCTCGTTGACGAGGCCGCCACCGGCAGAGACCCGATCGCTGCTCCGATATTCCGCCACGAAATAGGTGATGCGCTCGGTCGAGACGCCCGGGCTCTGAAAGGCGGTGAAGAGCTTATGGACCCCTGTGACCCGGCACCCCAGCTCCTCTTCCGCCTCCTCGCGGACGCGGCTCTCGGGGTCGCTTCCCGCCAACATCCCCGCACAAGCCTCGACCAGCGATACCGATCCGCCGTTGAGAAAGGCTGCCAGGCGGAATTGGCGCACCAACAAAACCATGCCGCGCGTAGGGTCGTACGGCAGGATCGCCACGGCATCGCCGCAGCCATAGACCTCGTAACGTTGGGTCTGCCACCGCCCGTCCTTTCGACGGTAGTCGAATTCGATCTCGCGAAGCGGAAAGCGGCGGGCGGCAAGCACCGTCTCCGCACGGACCCGTACCCGGTCAGTCACGGCAGTGCCCTCATATCAAAGGGTGGCGTGCCCACAGCCCGCACCCAAATTGGGTGCAAGCGCGCAACTGGTTGACGTGAAATCCGAGTCAGCCGCGGCGTTTCGGGCGGCGGTTCTCGGGAATCGCCTCGACGGTGCGCTGCAACAGATGCAGCACGGAGCTTCTGAGCTCGTCGTCCCTAATGGCGAGAAAAGCCGCGCACAGCTCTTCGAGCTGACGATCCGACGCGGTGCGTGGCTCATGCGGTGGCCGCAGCGTCGGCGCCGATTCCGGCGCGTCGGCACCCTCGAAGAAATAACTCACCGGGACATCCATCGTCTCGGCGAGACGCTGCAGGCGGCTCGCGCTCACGCGAATGACACCCTTTTCGTACTTTTGCAGCGCCTGAAAGCTGATGCCGATGCGTGCGGCGAGCTTCATCTGCGTCAGTCCAAGCAGGATACGGCGCATGCGAACACGCGATCCCACGTGAAGATCGACGGGGTGCGGCCGATGGCCGGCAGTGCTTTGTGCGCCTGACGATCGATGGGATTTTGCCGATGCGCGCGCCATATTTCTTCTTACCTCCCAAGGGAAAAACGGACGATCACCCCAACATAGAGCCTCCCGGTAATGCTTTCAACGCAAGCGCTGAGGAGGCGCGTCGAAGCTTTCGCTATCGTTTGATGAGCGATTGATCGGTCAGCGTCGTGTCCTGGCCGCGTACCGGATCGGCGATTGCCTCTTCGAGACTGCGCGCCCCCTTCCATTCGTCTGCCGGCCGAATATGCCCGTCGCTGCCGATTTGATCGAGTCCCCAATAAATTTCGAGCCGATGATTGTCGGGGTCGCGAAACTCCACCGCGATCTGGCAGCCGGCGCGCCGACGTCCCGCGAAGTCGATGGGCACGCCGTGGCGGCGCAGGTGGTCGCGCGCGCGCAACACCTCGTCCAGGGTCGCGACCTCGAAGGCCAGGTGGTTCAGCTCGATGTTGCTCGAAGGCGTGCGCATCGATCCCACCAGCGCCACGCCGTGGTGGTCCGCGTTGCAGCGCATGAACACCATCCCGCCCGGCATCATACTCTCGGGGTAGACGTCCGAAGTGCGGAATCCCAGAACTTGCGTATAGAACCGCACCGATCGTTCCAAGTCCGCAACGTTGAGCACGACATGACCGAGCTTGCCAATCCGAAACGGCAAACCGTGGGGACGATCGAGGTGTTTTACTGATTCGGGATCGAAAGACATTGGAATCTCCTGAGGCCGGAATGCAGACTGCGAAAAGGCAACGCTAGAACACAAGACGGCGGCACGCTACCTTCCGGGGTCACGGCGAGGAGATTACGATGAACTGCAGCCGGGGGACACGCGCGCTGCTTATCGCCATGTCGTTCCTTTTGGCATTGGCGAGCGGTTCGGCTCAAGCGCTCGACAGGGTGCGGGTTGCAAAATCCGGCCTCGCAATTGCGTTCGCCCCGATAGAGGTGGGCACGGAAGCCGAGATTTGGCAATCCGTCGGCATCGAAGTCGAGTCGATACTGCTGGGTGGCGATGCCGCCGTCGAGCGTGCGCTTACCGCAGGAGAGATCGATATCGGCCTCGGCTCGGGCCCCAGCATGGGCTATCGCGTGAAGGGCGTACCGGCGATCGCCGTCGCCGCGGCAGCGGGCCCGCCAAACTCATTCAAAATCGTCGTGCGGCCGGACAGCACAATCCGATCCGACGACGCCCTCAAAGGCGCGCGCATAGCCGTTACCTCGGCAGGGTCGCTCACGGATTGGCTGGTCCGCGAACTCGCGCAGCAAAAGGGCTGGGGACCGGACGGTATCCAAAGCATTCCCCTCGGCGGCCAGCGCTCCGAGATGGCGGCGATGAAGGCGGGCGATGTGGATGGCGTGGTGGTGACCTCAGGGCCCGCCTACGACTATGAGGAGCACAAGGAGGCGCGTGTCCTACTTTCGTTCGGCAATATCGTCAAAGACTTTCACACCCACGTGCTGGTCGCCTCCGATGCGCTGATCGCGAACAATCCCGATTTGCTGCGGCGCTTCCTCAAGGGCTGGTTCGAGACCATCGCCTTCATGAAGTCGCATCCGGAGATCGGCATTCGGATCGCCGGCCACGCCCTCAATATCAGCGAGAGCGCCTGCGCCAAGGCCTATCCGGGTGATATGGCGATGATGTCCGACGACGGCGTTTTCAATCCGGCCGCTATCGAGACTATTCGAAAATCCTTGCCGGAACTGGGCATCCTCGATTCCGTTCCCGACGCCAAGGCGCTCTATACAGATCGCTTCGTGCCGGTGAAATTCTGATCGAATGCCCATTGCCAATGGCGGCCGGTGGAGCACAATCCCGGCCAACGACGGTTCGCGCGCGGGAGGCACAGGCCATGCCGGACGACACGAGGGTAAACACTGAAAGCGACTACGACGTGCTGCACCGGATCATGACGCAGCGCATGAGCGCGCGGCGCCTCAAGCCCGATCCGATCCCGGACGAATATATCGACAAGATTCTGGAGGCCGGGCGCTGGGCCATGTCGGGCGCCAATTCCCAGCCATGGGAATACCTGGTGATCAAGGATCCCAAGAAGAAGAAGGAACTCTACGACGCCTTCATGGACACCAACATGGAGTTCTGCTTCTGGATGGAGCAGATGCGCGTCTTCGAATTGCGCCACCCGGCCTTTCAGGTCGACGGCGAGACGCTCGAAGCGGCATGGGAGAAAATCCGCTCCAAGCGCGAGAGCAAGAACCGCCCCTGGCATGAGGCGCCGGTGGTGATCGTCGTGCTGGGCGACGGCCGCCGCCAGTGGGGCACCGTCAACGCCGCTTTCACGTTCGGTCGGCATGCAAGCCACCTGACCGATGGTCTCGCCAACACCTCGACTCACATGCAGCTCGCGATCGCGTCGCTGGGGCTCGGTTCGCACTGGGGCACGGTGCATATCCAAGAGCCACTGAAGCGGGTGCTGGGCGTTCCCGACCTGATCGAGGTCTATCTCATCATTTCGGTCGGGTATCCCGATATGCAGCGCAAGCCCGGCGTGCGGCGCGAGCTCGGCGAAATCGTGCATTACGAGACCTACGACATGGACAAATTCATGTCGAACAAGGACATCCTCGAATACCTGCATCAGCTTCGCGGCAAGACAATGTTCCGCTACCACCTGAAGGACAGTCTGCTGCCGGAGAACGAGAAAAAGAGCTGAGCGCGATCGAGAGCCTGTCATGAGTCCGGCACCAACGGACCGCGAGCGCGCGGGCGTCGTCCGCATCGAGCAATATCGCGACCGCACCGGCGGAACGACAAGCGGCTCCGATGCAATCGCGATTTCTGCGCAGCACGTCACGCAGCGCTTCGAGGGCAGCGATCGCCAGCACTCGGTGCTCGCGCTCGACGATCTCTCGCTCGAGATCCGCGAAGGCGAGTTCCTCTGTCTCCTCGGCCCTTCCGGGTGCGGCAAGAGCACGCTTCTCAACATCATCGGCGGCATGACAAAGCCGACCGCCGGTGAGGTGCGCATCGGCGGACGCGCGCTCATCGGTCCCGCTCCGCGCGAAGTCGCCTTCGTGTTCCAGGAGAGCACGCTGTTCCCCTGGTACACAGTCATCGAAAACTTCGCGGTCGCCAGCGAATTCCAGGGCCGGAAGTCGGGCTGGGAGGAGCGAGCGCGCGGCGCCTTACGCGCTGTTGGAATGGAGGGCTTCGCCGGACACTATCCGAACCAGCTTTCGATCGGCATGCGGCAGCGCATCAATTTAGCCCGCGCTCTGTTCCTCGACACGCCGATCCTGCTAATGGACGAGCCCTTCGCGGCGCTTGACGAGCAGACGCGGATGGTGCTCGGCGAGGATCTCTCGGTGCTGCTGGCGCGCACCGGCAAGACCATCGTCTTCGTGACGCACAGCCTCGCGGAAGCGGTATTTCTCGCCGATCGCGTCGTGGTGATGACGGCACGCCCGGGCCGCATCAAGGCGGTCTCGGCGATTGACGAGCCGCATCCGCGGTCGCCCGATTTCATGCTTACGCCGCGTTTCAGCGAGATGCGTAACGCGCTGTTCGCCCTGCTGCGCGATGAGATCCGTCACACCGTCGCGGAGATGCGCGAGGCACGTGATGAGCGCGCGGGATCGAACCCCGATGTTTGAGAGCAAGTCCGCGGCCATGCGCGCGGTGCAGGTTGGCTTCCTCGGGCTGCTGCTCGGCCTCTGGTTCATCGCGACCTCCGTCACCCAGGTCCATCGCCTGCTGCTGCCGGACCCGCCTCAGGTCTGGCACGAGATGCAGCGCCTCGTGGTCACGGGCGAGCTCTGGCGTGCCGCGCGCGTGACATTGCTTACCGTGGGTCAGGCTTATGGCATTGCGGTCGCGAGCGGGCTCCTGATCGGTTTCTGCGTTTCCCGCTCGCGCCACGCCGTCCGCCTCTTGGAGCCGGTCCTCTCGGGATTTTTCGCAATACCCCTCACTCTATTTTTCCCGCTCTTCATCCTCTTCTTCGGGATCGGCACCGCTTCCAAGCTTGCCTATGGGGCGCTCTATGCCCTGCTGCCGGTCGCGCTTGCCTCGATCGCCGCCTTCGCGCGCATCGACCCGCTGCTGATTCGCGCCGCCGCCGCGATGGGGGCGCGGCCCGCGGCTTTGCTGCACCGCGTCTACCTGCCGGCGGCACTCCCTGGCGTGCTCAGCGGAATGCGGATCGCCCTGGTGATCTGTATCGCGGCGGTCCTCGGCGGCGAAACCCTCGTCTCCACGGCTGGTGTCGGCTATGCCATTAAAGTGGCTGAAGAGTTGATGGAAGTGGCGCGAATGTACGCTTGGCTCATCTTCGTGGTGCTCGCGAGCTTCGCGCTCAACATGCTGCTTTCGATGGCCGAGCGTTGGAGCGTCGAGCCGTGAGCGCCGCGCTCGCATCGCGCTTCGGAATCCGCGTGCAACGGATGGTGCTGCTGTTGGCGCTGTTTCTTCTATGGGAAATCACGGCGCGTTTGTTCGGCGATCCCGGCATGATCGCGGCGCCCAGCCAAGTCCTGGGCGCGCTCGGCCCCCGTATTTTCGGCGATCCTCGCGTGCTCTCCGCGATCGGACTGACGCTCTTTGAACTCACGGTCGCGTTTATTTGCTCGGTGGTATTCGGCGTGGTGATCGGGCTTGCGATCGGCAGCAGTTCGATCAGCCGACGCGGTTTGATGCCGATCGTGCTTCTGCTCTACGCGATCCCGCAGGCGATCCTATTGCCGCTGTTCGTGCTGACGCTCGGTATCGGCCCACTCTGCAAAATCGCCTTCGGCTTCAGCCATGGCGTATTTCCGGTGATCCTCAGCACCGTCGCGGGGCTCAGAGGTGCAAGCCCACTCCTCCTGAGCGGCGCCCGCTCGATGGGGGCAGGTCGGCTGCAGATTGTCCGCCACCTGCTGTTCCCGCACATGGTGAGCGTGCTCTTTGCGGGACTGAGGCTCGCAATGACGCTCACGCTGCTGGGCGTGCTGCTGGCGGAGCTGTTCGTATCGACGACGGGTATCGGCTATTTTAGCCAGGTCTTCGCGCAAACCTTCGACCCCGCACCGCTATTCGCGCTGATCGCGACACTGGCGGCGATGGCAGTGGCGCTCAATGAGACCGTGCGCACGATCGAGCGCCGGTTCACACGCTGGAAATGACGGGAGCGGTACGTTGAGCATCGTCGGCGTCGATATCGGCGGCACCTTCACAGACCTCGTCGCCTACGATGACGGGCGCGTCATTACCGCCAAGGCTTCGACGGTGCCGAGCGATCCGACGGAAGGTGCTGCCGAGACGCTGCGGCTCGCCGGCTGCGATGCGAGCGCGATCCGCGAATTGCTTCACGGCTCCACGATCGCGATCAACACCGTGCTCGAACGCAAGGGCGCGCGGACCGCGCTCGTGACCACCCGAGGCTTTCGTGACATCTACGCGATTGGCCGCGGCAACCGGCCGGAGGCGTTCAATCTCGATTTCCACCGGCCTCGCCCGCTAGTTGCGCGCGATCTCACCTTCGAGGTTGTCGAGCGCGTCTCTGCGGCAGGCGACGTCTTGGTGCCGCTTGACGTTGCCGCGATCGTGGCGCTCGGCGAGCAGCTCGCCGCGCACCAGGTGGAGGCGGTCGCCGTCTGCCTGCTGCACGCCTATGCCAATCCCTCGCACGAGGCCGAGGCGGCAAGCGTCTTGCGCGATCGCTTGCCCGGTTGCTTCGTCACGGCAAGCCACGAGATTCTGCGCGAGTTCCGCGAATACGAACGCACATCGACCACCGTGCTCAATGCCTTCGTCGGGCCACGCGTCAGCCGCTACCTCGGCCGGTTGGAGCAATTCGCCAACCGCGCACGCTTCAATGGCAAGATCCAGATCATGCGCTCGAACGGCGGCACGATGTCGATCGATCAGGCACGGCGCCAGCCGGTTGCCATGATGGAATCAGGACCGGTTGCGGGCATGATCGGCGCGGGACGTCTCGCAGCGGCTATGGGTATCGAGCACGCGATCGGCTTCGACATGGGCGGCACGACCGCCAAGGCCACGCTCCTTACCAACGGGAGACCTCCCATTGAGGAGGGCTACTTGATCGGCGGTGACGCGACGGGTCAGCCCATGCAGCTTCCAGTGGTGGATATCGTCGAGGTGGGTGCCGGCGGCGGGTCGATCGCGTGGCGGGATCACGGCAACGGCTTGCATGTAGGCCCGACCAGCGCCGGCGCCGATCCCGGGCCCGCCTGTTACGGACGCGGCGGTCGGGACCCCGTGGTAACCGACGCCGATCTGGTCTTGGGGCGCCTCAACGGCGAGCGCTTTCTCGGCGGCCGCATGCGGCTCGACCCGGAGCTCGCGGCCGGCGCGATCCGCGATCGAATCGCCGAACCCATGCGGCTTGGGCTCGAGGAAGCGGCGCTCGGCATCGTGCGCATCGCGGATGCGGCCATGTCGCTGGCGGTGCGCGCGGTCTCGGTGGCGCGGGGCATCGATCCCCGCGATACCGCCCTGATCGCCTTCGGCGGTGCCGGACCGCTGCACGCCGGCGCCGTTGCGCGCGAAATCTACGTGCCGAAGGTGATCGTGCCCAAGCTTCCCGGAAATTTTTCGGCGCTCGGCATGCTGATGGCGGAATGGCGCCAGGACTTCGTCCGCACCTTGTTCGGCCCATTGGGCGCAATCGCCCGCGCCGATGCGGCGCGCGCCTTCGCGGAGCTGCGCGCGGCAGGCGTCGAGGCACTGGAACGCGACCGCTTCGGAGCAGTCGACGCTGCCTTCCAGTTCGCCGGGGATCTCCGCTATCGTGGCCAGGAGCACACCATTGCGATTCCGGTCACGGAGCCGTTCGATTTGACCTCGAATACCGATGCGACACGCGCTCGCTTCCATGAGCAGCACGAGCGGCGCTATGGCCACGCCGCCCCCGACCAATCCATGGAGATTGTCAACCTGCGCCTGGTCGTTACCGTCCCCCGCCTCGATGACCGGTTGGCGGAGTGGCTCATCGCCCCCTGGGAGCCGGCCGAACAGGCCGCCGAGCAGCGACGGCCTGTGCTGTTCGATACCGAGACCGGCTCCGTCGAGACCCGCGTGTTGTGGCGCGCGGCGCTTCCGGCGGGAATGGAAGTCGCAGGACCAGCGGTGATCGAGGAGGCGAGCTCGACCATCCTGATCCATCCCGGCGACCGAGCGATCGTCGATCGCGCGGGCCATCTCGTCATTACGCTCGCACCGTCGGACTAGGAGACCCCATGTCAGCCCATCCCATCACCGTGGAAGTGGTGCGCAACGCCGTCAACGCCCATGCCGACGAGATGGCGCTCGCGCTCTGCAAGTCCGCCTACAACATGATGATCTACGAAGTGAGGGACTATTGCTGCGGGCTCATCGATACCGAAGGCCGCATGATCTCGCAGAACCGCGGCGGCCTTCCGATTTTCCTCGCGGATCTCGGCATCGCGATCAAGGACGGGATCGATCGCATTGGCCTCGATGGCTTCGAGCCCGGCGACATCGTGATCATGAATCACGGTGGGGTCTGTGGGCAGCACCTCAACAACATCGTGATCTACGCGCCCTGCTTTCACGACGGAAAAGTCGTCGCCTTTGCCGCGAGCCGCGCCCATTGGGTCGACATCGGCGGCATGCGCGTGGGCTTTGGCTCGACCGCAACGACCGAGATATATCACGAGGGTCTGCAATTCCGCTCCCTCAAGATCTATCAGGCGGGCCGCCGCAACGACACGCTCTGGCAGATCATCGAGGACAACGTGCGCTTTCCCGAAGCGGCGCTCGGCGATCTGCGGGCGCAAATCGCCTCGTGTCAGCTAGGCATCCGACGCTACGGCGAGCTCGTTGGGCGCTATGGTCGCGCGACCGTCGAGGACTGCATCCGCGGCATCTGGGACACGGCCGAGCAGGACGCGCGCGCCTTCGTCGCGCTGATCCCCGATGGACGGTATGAAGCCGAGAGCTTCCTCGACAATGACGGCCGCAACCTCGAAACCAAGCTTCGCATCAAAGTCAAAGTCATCGTCCAAGGCGACGAGATGACAATCGACTTCTCGGAGCTCAACGATCAAGTCCCGGGTCCGCTCAACTCCGGCTACTCCGGCGGTCTTGCGGCGGCGCGCATCGCCTTTAAGGCGCTGACGCAGCCCGACGCGCCCGTGAACGAAGGCTGCTTTCGGCCGCTCAAACTCATCCTGCCCGAAGGCAAGCTGCTCAATGCGCGGCACCCGGCGGCGCTCGGTCAGTGGAGCGTGCCGCTGCCGACGGTAATCGACACGATCCTAAGGGCATTGGCACCGGCACTGCCGGAGCGCATTCCCGCGGGTCATAAAGGCGAGATGGGCGGATATTCCTTCTCGGGCTTTCGCGAGCGCGACGGCAAGCGCTTCCTGCTGATGAACATCATCGGCGGCGGATGGGGCGGACGGCCGCGCGAGGATGGCGAGGACGCCTCGGTATCGGTCTGCCAAGGCGATGTGCGCAACGCGCCGGTGGAGCTTCAGGAGATTCAGTACCCCCTGGTGGTCGAGCGCCACGCGCTCAGACCCGATAGCGGCGGCGCGGGCCAGCATCGCGGCGGTCTCGGCATCGAGCTGACCTATCGCGCGCTGCAGAAGACCAGCGTCAACATCAACTTCGAGCGCACCAAGGACCCGCCTTGGGGCCTCTCGGGCGGTCTGCCGGCGGCGATCAACAAGGCGATCATCCTTCGCCGCGATGGCCGCGAGCAGACGGTCTATAAGGGCACCGGCATCGTGCTGGAAGCCGGCGACCGCGTGACGTTCCTCACCGCCGGCGGCGGAGGCTGGGGCGATCCCAGGGCGCGCGACAAAGCTGCGATCGAACGCGACATCGCGCTCGGCTTTATCTCGCCCGAGGCCGCGGCGCGAGACTACGGCTACCCGCCGACGCAGCCCGAAGCCGCGGAGTAAAGCCGATGACGCTCGCGCAAGAGCGGCGCCAGCGCCTCGCCGCAGCCATGACGGAGGCCGGCATCGATGCGATGGTCGTTTATGGCAATGCCTGGCAAGGCGACTACCTCCGCTATGCCGCCGATTTCGGCATCCTTGAGGGACACGGGATCGCGCTGTTGCAGGCGAACGGTGAATTCGCGATTTATCTCGACAGCGCCGTTGAATTCGAGCGCGCGGAAGCCGAGACCACGGGCGTCCAGGTCCGCTTCGCGCGAGATATTGCGCACGGCGTCGGACAAGAACTCGACCGTATCGCCAACCAAAATTTAGTGGCGGCGCCGCGGCGCTTCTTGCCGCGGTTCCTCACCGACGAGACGCGCCGCTACAGTCTCGCCGACGGCACGGCGCTGATGGATTCGCTGCTCATGCGCAAGCTGCCGATCGAGATCGAATGCCTTCGCCGCGCGGCTGCGCTTGCCGATGAGGGCTATGCCGTGTTCCGCGAGGCCGCCCGCCCCGGTCGACCGCAATACGAATTGGTGGCGGAGGTCGAAGCATTCTTCCGAGCGAAGGGCTGCCCGGACAATTTCATGATCTTGGGATCGGGCGGCGTCGACGTGCGTGGGATGACGCCGCCTTCCGCCCGTCAACTAGCCAAAGGCGACCTGGTGACGACCGAGCTTACCCCGGCTATCGACGGCTATTTCGCGCAGATTTGCCGCACTCTGGTCCTCGGACGCGCCAGCCCCCAGCAACAGCGCGCCTTCGGGCTGTTCCTCGAGGCGATGGAGGCCGGCATTGCCGCGGTGCGGCCGGGCGCGACAGCCGCCGATATCGCGCGCGCCGAGAACGACGTCTTCCGCAAATACGGGCTCGGCGACTACGTCACCAACAAGTATACGCGCGTGCGCGGCCATGGGCTCGGCCTCTTCGTCGACAGCAAGCCGCAACTCCTCGAGGACGTGGATCTGCCGCTCGAAGCCGGCATGGTCATCATCGTTCATCCCAATACCTACCATCCCGAGGTCGGTTACATGGTGCTGGGCGACGCGCTGGTTGTCACCGAGAGTGGCGCCGAGGTGCTGACGCGGACGCCGCGCATTCTGTTCGAGGTGCCGGCGTGAACGAGGCATCCGCAGCCGAAGGGGGACGTCGATGCGCCGCGGCCTGATCGCCTGGTCCAAATCCGAGCTGCCCTCTGCCGTGTTCGAGCACCGGATCGCGCGCGCGCGGCAGGCCATGGCGGCGGCCGGGATCGACGCGCTTGTCCTCTACACCAACAATTCGCGCACCGCGGGGGTATCGTGGTTCGCGGGGTTCATTCCCTACTGGTCCGAAGGCCTGCTGATCATTCCGCGTCAGGGCACGCCGGCCTTGGTCGTGGGCCTTTCGAGGCGGGTGCAGTTCTGGCTCGAAGCCACTTCGCACGTGCCCGTCCACAATGCCCCTCGCGTGGGTACCGAAGCGGCTCGGATCATCGCAGAGGGCGCGCCGGGCGCCATCGTCGGCATTGTCGATCTCAACGGCCTGCCAACCGGCGTCGCGGACGACATGACCGCCGCCGGAGGCGGTTTGCGCCTGATTGACGCCACTCAATCGGTGCAGCAACTCCGCGCCGCAGCCGAGCCTTGCGAGATTGCGCTCGCTGCGGCGGCCGGCAGAATCGCCCGCCGCGCGCTTTCGCTGTCACGCGCGGACGACCAGGAGATCGGCCCGCTTCTCGCGACGGCGGAGCGCGAGGCGCGCAGCCTCGGCGCCGAGGAAATCTACCTCGCGGCGGCGCCCGATCTCGAACGTAGCCGACATCTGCGCCGGATCGAAGGACAGGCGCAGCTCGGACACAGCGCCGCCGTGCGCGCGACCGTCGCCTACAAAGGGCATTGGGTGCGCATGACTCGAACCTTCCGCGTCGCCGAGAGCGCGTTTGCCGAGGCGCGCAACCGCTTCGCCGATGCGGTGGCTATGTTGCCGGACCCCAAGGGTTTCGCCGCCGCGTCCTCATGGCTTATCGAAGGATGCCGCACCGCGCAGCCGCTCGAACCGCTCGCCGGGAGCTTGGTGTCGGAGCCGGTTGCGCTTCCGCCGGGCGCGCTCGTATCGGTTCAGGCGAGCTACGAGATCAGAGGCGCGCCGATCCTCATCGGGGCACCCGCTCTGCTCGGTCACGGCGGGGAAGCCGCCGCATTACTCTGTCAGCCGGATTTCGCAGATGCCGCAAGAGCCTGCTAGCCCCGCGTCCGTGACCTGCGCGCGCGCCGTGGTGGAGACGCTCGCCGCGCATGGCATCGACACCATCTTCTGCCTGCCGGGCTATCAGAGCGACTGGCTCTTCAACGCCCTCTTCGATCTCAAAGGCCGGATCCGCGTGGTGCATACGCGGCACGAGCAGGGTGCCGCATACATGGCTCTCGGTGCGGCGCTCGCGACGGGGAGGCCCGCGGTCTGCGCGACGGTGCCTGGACCAGGTTTCCTCAACGCCACCGCGGCGCTGGCGACTGCCTACGGCACCAACGCGCCGGTGCTCATTCTTCCCGGCGAGATTCCGAGCCGCGCCATCGGGCGCGGGCTCGGCCTGCTGCATGAAATCCCGAACCAACTCGGCATACTTAGCTCGCTCACCAAATGGGCGGCATGCGCCACCTCGCCCAACGAAGTAGCACCAATGCTCGCCGAAGCATTCCGGCATATGTGCTCGGGGCGGCAGCGGCCGGTCGGTGTCGAAATTCCACCGGACATCCTCGCCGCGCGCGGTGACTTCAAGGCGGCGACGCCGCTGCCGTTGGGCCCGGAGCCATCGATTGACGACGGCTTGGTCGAGCAGGCCGCCGACCTACTCTGCGGCGCCGAGCGGCCGTTGATCTTCGTGGGCGGTGGCGCGCAGCATGTGGGTGATGCCCTCAAAAGCATCGCCGAGCACATTCAGGCGCCGGTGGTCTCGAACCGCATGGGAAAGGGCGCCCTAAGCGATCACCATCCCCTCAGCATCAGCTATCCCGAGGGACACCGGCTCTGGAAGGACTGCGACGTCGTGCTCGCGATTGGCACCCGCCTGCAAACGCCGCTTTCTCAATGGGGCACCGACGAGAGGCTGAAGATCATTCGCGTCGACATCGATCCCGTCGAGGCCAGTCGCATTCGCGCGCCGGCGCTTGCGCTGATCGGTGACGCCGCAACGATCGTGCAGCGGCTCGAATCGGCGCTCGCCGGAAAGCGCCGCGCCGCCTCGCGTGCCGAGGAGATCGCGGCGTTGAGGTCGCGCTTCGCGCGCGACCTCCAATCACTCCAACCGCAAATCGCCTATCTGGAGGCAATTCGCGCCGCGCTCCCGGAAAACGGCATCTTTGTTGACGAGCTGACGCAGCTCGGCTACGTCGCGCGTCTGGCGTTTCCGTGCTATCGGCCGCGTACTTACCTTTCGCCGGGCTATCAAGGGACGCTCGGTTGGGGATTTGCCGCGGCACTCGGTGCCAAGGTCGCACGGCCGGACTTGCCGGTGGTGTCGATCTCCGGCGACGGCGGCTTCATGTTCAACGTTCAGGAACTCGCAACCGCCGTGCATCACCGCATTCCCGTGGTTGCGGTCGTGTTCAACGACGGCGCCTACGGCAATGTGCGGCGCGCGCAGATAGAGGATTACGGCAACCGAGTCATGGGTTGTGATCTCACCAATCCTGATTTCTTGCGGATGGCGGAGAGCTTCGGCGTGAAGGGAGTGCGCGCCCAAGACCCGGACGCGCTCGCCCGCGCGATCGAGCGCGCGCTCGGCAGCAATCAACCGACGCTGATCGAGGTGCCATGCGGCCCGATGCCGAGCCCTTGGCCTTTCGTCATGCTGCCGAAGGTGCGGGGTAACTGAGCGATCGCCACCGCCCCGGCGACAGGCCATAGGCGCGTTTGAATTGGCGCGTCATGTGGCTCTGGTCGGCAAAGCCGCTTTCGACCGCGGCTTCGGCGAGGCTCAGATCGGTGCGCATCAGCCGCTTGGCGTGATCCAGGCGCCGCATCGTCAGGTATCTATAGGGGCTGGTGCCGAGCCGCGTTCGGAAATGGCGTGCGAGCGCGTACCGATCCAAACCGGTAAGCCCTTCAAGCTCCTCTGAAGCGACCACGCGGCACGAATGTTCTTCGAGGAACTGCCGCGCCCGCTCTATCGCGAACGAGCAAGTCGCCGAGGAAGCGCGGTTGCGAGCGGAGGGATCGAGCGCGAGCAACGCTTCGGAAACCCCGAGCACAACCTGATCCGTTTCCAGCGGCTCGAGCGGCCGATCCAAATCCGCGAGTGCCATGCGCAGGACTTGGCGAAGGCGCTCGTCCGTCGTCAAGGCGGCGCGCACGAACGGCAGCGCGCTCGCGCCGTCTCCCAACGCGTCGCGAACAAGGCGCGGCTCCAGATAGAGCATGCGATAGCGAAAGCCGCCTTGTGCGCCCGCGCGTCCGTCGTGAATTTCGTCCGGGTGCAAGACAATGACATTGCCGGCGCGACTGTCCACGCGCGCGCCGCAATAGTCGAAGGTCTGCACCCCGCCCAGGGTATAACCGAGCGAGTAGGTGTCGTGCCGATGCGGGTCGTAGGCGTGACCGGCGAAGTACGCCTCGATCCGCTCCACGCCGGGCTGCGAAGGGGCGAGCCTGATCCAATCGACCGGCGAAGGTCCGCACGATCGTACAAGACGCGGGCGGTTGCCCTGATTCACCCTGGGGGTCATGCGTTTCGATACCAAAATCGCCGTGGTGGTGCGCAACGACCTTCAGACTTGGCAGAAACTCAACATCGGGTGCTTCCTCGCAGGCGGCCTGGTGGGAGCTTATCCGGAACTCGCGGGAGAGCGCTACATCGACGCGTCGGGCCGAAGCTATGGTCCGCTGATTCGCCAGCCGGTTGTGATATTCTCGGCCTCGGGAAGCGAATTGACGCGGACGTTTCGCCGCGCCGTCGAGCGCGGTGTCGCGGTCTCGATCTACACTCAGGATCTCTTCGCGACCGGAAACGACGTGGACAATCGCGCCGCCGTGCGCGCGGTTGCAACCGACAATCTCGAACTCGTTGGTCTTGCGCTTCATGCCGATCGGCGGGAGGTCGACAAGGTCACCAAGGGATTGACGCTGCATTCATGAACGCAGCGAACCCAACTAGTGACGTGATTCGTCCTAAGGCAACCCCGCGCCGGGGACATCGACCCGCATCGTCTCGATCCGCCCGTCGCGCTTCTCGGCCATTCCGGGTCCGGCCCCGCTGTTCGTACAAATGAAGAGCGTGCGCCGATCCGCGCCGCCCAGCATGCACGCATAGGCGCCGCGCTCGCCCAGCGCGACGCGCCGTTCGATCCGTCCACCCGCAAAGACCCGCAGGACCTGCTTGCCGCGAGCATCGGCGACCCAGACCGCGCCTTCGGCGTCCAGACAAATTCCGTCGGGCGCCACGCCCGGCAACGAAGCGAAGATGCGACGATTCGACAGATCACCGCCGGGTGCGATGTCGAAGGCGGTCAAACGGTCGGCGAAGGTCTCGGCGGCGATCAACGTGCGTGCGTCGGGAGTGATGACCATGCCGTTTGGAAAGACGAGATCGTCGGCCGCCGCAACGGCCTTGCCGTCGGGGTCGACCCGCACGATGCAGGTGCTGCGCGCGGCTTCGCCAGCATGCCGGTCGTAGCCGAAATTGCCGACATAGGCACGGCCACTCGCGTCCACCACCATGTCGTTGCAGGGGCCCGTCGCCAAAGCGCCGAGGTCCGCGACGCTCTGCAATTTTCCACCCGCGAGCCGCATCAAGCGACGATCCACCATGGACACCACCAGCAGCGTCCCATCGGGCATCCAGCCGAGGCCCGAGGGCCGGTTCGGCACCAGGGCGACAACCTCGCTCTTTCCATCAAGATCCACCGCCAGCACGCGGTGCGTGTAGAAGTCGGAGAGATAGAACCTCCCCTCATGCCAGCGCGGCCCTTCTGGAAACGACAACCCGCCGATCAGGATTGAAAGGCCATTACCGTCGCTCATCCGCCGCCCTCGCCAAATACTTTCGTTAAATGGTGTAGAGCACCGCGCACAGGAGCGGTCAAGGATGGCCGACCGCATCCGGGGAACCCGGCGTCCTCGACCGCACCAAGCGCTCTTCGGCGCCGCGATCGACCAGGATGAAATGAGGCTCGCTTTGGCGCTCAGTCGCCGACACGCACTGCCGCCGGCATGGTGGGCGGCGGCGCAGGACATGCCAACTCATCGACACCGGACTTCAGCAACTCCTTGAGGCGCGCGGCAAAGCGCATGGTGGGCGCCCCATCGATGATGTCGTGGTCGAGGCCGACATCCAGGTGAATGACTTCACGCTCGCATACTACCCCGTCGCACAAAGCGAGCCGTTTTTCGATCGTGCCGACCGTTAACGTCAAGCTCATTGGCGTGATCGGCAATCCCAATGCAGCCCCCGTCGTATGCATGCCAAAGGAGGTCAGCCCGACCGTTCCGGCTACCGCTTTGAACAAATAGGGATTGCGGCGAATGAAGAACCACACGAGCCTTCGCAAAACCCTGGGCAGAACCAAGAATTTCAGTTCTAAAGCGCTGAGGGGACCGTCGGCGCCGAACGGCTTGGTCTTGGCAACTTGCAGTTCATTGTGAATATCCCGCATGGTTTTTCGCTGCGCCCCGCGAACGATGTAGAATACGGGCAGTGATTCGCCTTCTGACTCACGCTCGATCATGAAGGCGATGTCGACATCGTCGAATACGACGAGGCGAGACGACCCAAGCCGATAGGCTTGCATGCGTCGGTCGGCAGCGACCGCGCTAGCAAAGCTCTTGGCGATATAGCTCGTGACAGAGATCGACTCTCCCGTCTGGAGCCGATGAGCCTGTAGCCGCTCCCGAATTCCCGTGAAATCGGCTTCAACGATGATGTGCGCAATATTCTTGCGCCGACCTTCGGCAAGGATGTCCAGCAAGAGGTTGCGCAGACGTGGAAACCGCCGGATCTCACCGCGGGCATTCAGTTGCTTATTGAAAGTCATCGCCCCGGCCGTTATCGGCTGTTCCTCCGTTTGGTGCCGGTGAAGGGACTTGAACCCCCACTCCCTTGCGGGAAACGGATTTTGAGTCCGTCGCGTCTACCATTCCGCCACACCGGCACGGCACACACCTATAGCGGTCCGAACGGCGCCCGCCAACAGTTATCAGGGGACACCCAGAGCCCGAGCTATCCGTGCTTGCCTAACCGCGGTCGCTGGGGCTAGATCGCGCCCGCCCCATGCTTCGTGCCCTCTATCAGCGAACCCTGAGCCTCGCCGCCAGCAAGCACGCCGTTCCCGCGCTCGCGGCGGTCGCATTCATCGAAAGCTCGGTATTCCCGATTCCGCCCGATGCCCTGCTGATCCCGATGATGGTCGCGCAACCGCATCGCGCGTTCCGTCTGGCAGCGATCTGCACGGTGATGTCGGTGCTCGGCGGTTTCCTCGGTTACGCCATCGGCTACTACGCCTTCGACGCTTTTGGCGAGCCGATCCTGCGCTTCTATGGCGCGATGGCGCGCTATGAAGAACTGAAGCAGAGTTTCGCGGAATACGGCGCCTGGATCATCATCCTCAAGGGGATGACGCCGATACCCTACAAGCTCATCACCATCGCGAGCGGCGTCTTCAAGTTCAGCCTCCTTGCCTTTGCCCTGGCCTCGATCATATCGCGTAGCATGCGCTTTTTCCTGGAGGGTGCCCTCTTCTGGTGGTTCGGCCCGCCGATCCGGGATTTCATCGAGCGGCGGCTGGTGCTGGTTACATCGGCATTTGCCGTGGCATTGGTCGGCGGTTTCCTGGTGCTGCGTTATGTTTGATCTTGCGCTCAGCCGGCCGTCCGCCACGCGGGGCCTGCTGCTCCTGGTGCTCGGCGCCTCGATTGCGGTGATCGCCGGCGCCTTTCTGTTCGAGTATGTGGGCCACTTGGCACCCTGCGAGATCTGCCTTGCGGAACGCTGGCCCTACTATGTGGCGATCGTGCTGTCGCTGTTGGCGCTTGCAACTGGCACGCGCTGGACAGCGTTCTGGCTCGCGCTCATCGCCGTCGCATTCCTCGCGAGCACCGGACTCGGGGCCTATCACGTCGGGGTCGAGCAGCAATGGATCGCGGGTCCTACGGCCTGCACCGGCAGCGACATCGGCGTCGCAAAGACGGTCGAGGAGCTGAAGCGCCTTATGGAAGGCCAACAGTCCGTGCGCTGCGACGTCGTACAGTGGACCTTGTTCGGCATTTCGCTCGCCGGCTTCAACTTGCTGATCTCGCTCGGCCTCCTCGGGATCGCGGCGTTCGGACTGCACCGTTGCCTTCGCGAGGGCTCGGTGTGAGCGCGGCACGGCTCCCCGGGGATCCGACGGCGGCCGACGAGGTCCAGCGGATGATCCGCGTCGACCATGCCGGCGAGTACGGAGCGGTGCGCATCTATGAGGGCCAGCTTTCGGTGCTGGGCCGGTCCGCCGCCGCCGACCTCATCCGCGAGATGGCGGAGCAAGAGCGCCGGCATCTCGAGCGGTTCGAGCGGCTGGTGGTCGCGCGCCGCGTGCGGCCCACGGCGCTCTCGCCGCTTTGGCATGCGGCGGGATTCGCCCTCGGAGCCGCGAGCGCGCTGCTGGGTGCACGCGCCGCAATGGCGTGCACGGTTGCGGTCGAGGAAGTGATCGACGAGCATTATCGGGAACAAGCCGAGCGGCTCGACGAGAGCGAAGCCGCCCTCAAACAGACGATCGAGGAGTTTCGCCGCGATGAGATCGCGCATCGTGATTTGGGGCTGGAGCATGGCGCTCGCGAGGCTCCCGCGCATGATCTGCTGACCGCCGCTGTCAAGGCAGGCTCCAGGATTGCAATCTGGCTCTCTACACGATTCTGAACGCTGGATGGCCGCCCCCTCCTCCATCGCCAACCCGTCCGATCTGCTGCAACTGACGGCGGAGGCCGTTGCGGCCCTGGACAGCGTTGTCGCCGCGGCGCGGCAGCGGCTTCGGGCCGTGCTCGCGCCCGAGGGCATGATCGATGCGGCACGGCTCGACGAGCGGCAATTCGCGGCCCATGGCTTCGCCTGGCTCGGAACCTACGCGACGGCGCTGCGCGAGATGCGGCGTTGGGCCGAGCGGCTCGACGCGGCGGGTCGGCTGGGCGTCATGGAGACGATGATCCTGCAAATCGCCTTCGGCGAATATTTGGCGCAGGTCGAGGGTGGTATTCCGCTGGCGCAGGGCGAATTTGCGCGCGCCGGCGATATCGGACTCGAATCCGCGGACCTTGCGCCGCTCGGCGCCGATGCGATCGCGCGCTTGAAGCGCGAGGGAAATACAGCGGAAGCGCGGCTGCGGCTTGGCCAGATGTTGGCGGACTCGGTCGAGAGTGGCGAGTTTGGAGCGTTCGGGATCGACGATCCAACCCTCGACCTTATCCGCGCGCAGTTCCGTCGCTTCGGCGCGGAGCGAGTGGCCCCGCACTGTCACCGCTGGCACCTCGAGGACTCCTTAATCCCGATCGAGATCATCGAGGAAATGGCTGCGCTCGGGGTCTTCGGCCTCACCGTGCCGGAGCAATGGGGCGGGCACGGCCTCGGCAAGCTCGCGATGTGCATCGTCTCCGAGGAACTGTCGCGCGCCTATATCGGCGTAGGGTCGCTCGGAACCCGTTCGGAGATCGCCGCGGAGCTGATCCGGATGGCGGGGACCGACGCGCAAAAGCAGCGGTTTCTCGCGCGAATCGCGAGCGGCGAGATATTGCCGACGGCCGCGTTCACCGAGCCCGATACCGGCTCCGACCTCGCGCGCCTTGCGACCCGCGCGGTGCGCGAGGGACACCGCTACCGCATTTACGGCGCCAAAACCTGGATGACCCACGGCGCGCGCTCGGATTTGATGACTTTACTCGCGCGCACGGATACCCGCGAACGCGGCTATGCCGGACTCAGCATGTTCCTGGCGGAGAAGCCGCGCGGTAGCGATGCCGAGCCGTTCCCGGCGCCGGGCATGCGCGGCACCGAAATTCCCGTGCTCGGCTATCGCGGCATGAAGGAGTACGAGGTCGCTTTCGACGGCTTTGCGGTCGATGCCGCAAATTTACTCGGCGAGCAGGAAGGCCAGGGCTTCAAGCAGCTCATGGCGACATTCGAGAGCGCGCGCATCCAGACCGCCTCGCGCGCGGTGGGGGTGGCCCAGAACGCCCTCGAGCTGGGCCTGCGCTATGCGCTCGAACGAACGCAGTTCGGCCGTGCCATCCACGCCTTTCCGCGCGTCCACGGCAAGCTCGCGTGGATGGCGGTCGAGACCATGGTCGCGCGCCAGCTCACCTACTTTGCCGCGCGCGAGAAGGATCAGGGCCGCCGTTGCGACATCGAGGCGGGAATGGCGAAGCTGTTGGCGGCTCGCACCGCTTGGGCCAATGCCGACAATGCCGTGCAAATCCACGGTGGCAACGGTTTCGCGCTCGAATATCCGATTTCTCGGGTGTTGTGCGACGCGCGGATCCTCAGCATCTTCGAGGGAGCCGCTGAAATTCAAGCGCAGGTGATCGCCCGCGGCTTGCTGAGCGGCAGGAATTAGGGGGCGGCCGTCCCGATGATCGCAGAAGCCCAAGTCGCCTGGCTGCATTTTCTCGGCACATTCGCGCTTGCCGGGATCATTGGAGCTGAACTTGTGCTCTATCGCCGCGCCGGTTCGCTCAAAACCGCGCCACGGAGATAGTCGCTGTCGCCGCTCGGGATTGCCGCGAATTTGGAGGCGCTTGGCGTGCCTCTCCAACGGTTCTAACTCACGGATGAGGAGAGATAGCAATGACGGCAGCAGAAGAGGTCATGCGCAAGTTTCCCGTGCGGGGAAAAATCGTCAAGGAATGGATCGTGCCGGAAAGCGGCTACGCCGCGTTCGAGATGACCAAGGGACAGGTGCTTCGCTTTGTCGATATCGAGGGCAAGCAGGTGCCGGATCTCGTCTGCTTCAATGCGCGGGACCACGGAGAGTGCCTCAATCTCGGCAATTCGATGTTGCTGAACAAACGACGGGAACTCATCAAGGGCAACATCATCTATTCCGTCATATGCAATCCGATGATGACGATCATCGATTATTCAAATGAGCTCAGCTACTCCTACGGGCCGATGTGCAGCGAAGAACTCAACCGCCTCCGGTATGGTGTCGCTAACACCCCCAACTGCCGCGGCAACTTCGCCATGGCGCTCGGGCCTTGGGGCTTCAGCTATCGCAACATACCCAACGCCTTTGTCCCCTTCATGAACGTCCAGGTCAATCAGGCCGGAGTGATGGAAATCGAGGAGCCGACGAGCAAATCGGGCGACTTCTACGATCTCAGAGCCGAGATGGATCTCCTGGTCGGAATCTCGAATTGCCCGCAGCGACGCAACCCCTGCAACGGCTTCAACCCGACGCCTCTCGGGATCATCATCTCCCAGTAGCGAAGCAGTCACGGGCGGCCCCCCGTCCGCTTTTCGCTGCCGCACATCCCGAGATCGCGCCGCAGTTTGCTCGGCTATCGGCCGGTAATCGCGGGGCACGACGGGTCTGACCGAGGCGTGCCCCAGACGTCGCCGGGGTCGGCCAAATACGAACATTAAATAAATTTCATTACAGTCGCTTAGTTCTCCCAAGGCGCTGGAAGGATTCAGTCAGGGCGCTTTCGGCGCTTTACAGACAATCTTCGTCTTTTTGAGTAACAGCCATCCCCGAACAAGGACAAATTGGAGAAACGCTACCTCTTTACGGATGGCGGGGCCTAGACGTTCACCCCAAACAGATTCGATCTCCGCTCGTTCCGTACATCTTGATCGCGAGCGGTTACGTCCGATGCGCCTTTGCGTCGGCTCGCTGCCACAACTTAGCGTTTCAACAAGCGTTGTGGGCAACGCCGGTGTCTCAGTCGGCGGCGATGCAAGGTTACGGCGCCTCTTAGTTACTGCGGCAGCGGCTGCCGTTCGTTGCAGCAATTGCTTTCCGCGGTGCTCCAGAGGCGCACTCGACCCACCAGCCCAGAAGTGACGTCGCTGCTGTCGACAACGCTGTTGTTCCCGGATCGTAGCTCCCGGGAACAGCATCGACGCGGGAAGCGCACGCGCCGGTGCGATTTGCAAGAGATCTACTGGATCAGGCCCGGGATCGTCCCGAGCTGCTGTACCAACAGTAAGGAGGATTGCATGAGGAAGTTTCTTCTTGCGTTGGGCGTTGCGCCGCTTATGGCCGGTACGGCCATGGCAGCCCAGCCGCTCACCGACAATCAGATGGACGGAGTGACCGCCGGCTTCGCGGCGTTCTCGACCGCCGATGCACAGGCGCTCGGAAAGATCGTTGCCTCAGTGACTGCAACCGTGGCCCAGGTCAGCGTGGTGACGAACGGCTCCGGCGATCCCATGACGGCGGGCATCTCGGGCGGCTCGGTAACGCTGACCCTGTACAAGTCGATCTCGGGTGCGCAGTCGGCATCGAGTGCGACGAACAGCCTGCCCACCGTATCGATTGGACTCTCTCCAAACTGATGCCCCAACTTTGGAAGGATATCGAACCATGATGAAGTTTTACTCTCTGCTCGTGGGCGCATCCCTCCTTGCGCTCGCCGGCACCGCTCAGGCGGGACAGCCGCTCACCGACAACCAGATGGACGGCGTCACCGCCGGCGCCGCCGCGACAGCGAACGCCGCCGCTCTGGCACTCGGCGACTTCCTGACCTTCACCGCGACGCAGACTGCTACCAACGCAGTGACCTCCCTCGACGGGCTCCAAGTGGGGATCGCCTTCGGCGGATCGCTGTCCGAGGCGGCGGCGAGCTCCGCGCTGTTCCAGGCGGCCGTCGCAACCCACGCGGATTCCGCCGCGTCACTGCCCTGATAGGAGGAACACATGAGGAAGTTGCTTCTTGGTCTTGCGGTGTTGCCGTTCCTTGCCGGCGTGTCGCTGGCGGGGCAGCCGCAGGCGCTCACCGACCAGCAAATGGACAAGGTCTCCGCTGGTTTCGATTTCGTGGAGTTGGATGTCAATAACGTCGGTGCAACGGTGACCTTAGTCAACATACCGGACTCAAGCACTGACGTTTGCAGCGGAAGCGCATGCTTCGTGGCGGTCAATGGCACTCACTATCCCAGCGGCGTGGTTTCGTTCCAACTGTACGCGGCATTTGGGCCAGGCTTCCCAGGCCTCGAACCGTAAAGGCCGCGGCAGGTGTTTTGATGACGGGGTGACGCTTCGCTTCGCGTGAGGCGTCACCCATCGCCCTCGGGCAAGTATGTGATTACGCCCATCGAACATCATGAGCCCCCGCGCTCATATTGTTCGGAAATGCGAGCGCCAATAAGACAACACCAAAATTTATGAGAGATTTTCGCATTGGCCTCTCGCGCAGTGCCTCGTTACGCCCTCCACATCGGGGCCTTCAGCGACATTCTTGACAACTCCGATTTACTAGCATCCAGCCATTGTTTAACGGCCTCTTAAAACGGCCCCATCGAGACTATGCCGCGTCGTCCCACGCAGACTCCAGGAGTTACGGCAATGCGCAAGTTCCTCCAGAAGATTTTCGCCAATCGGGAAGGCGCCACGGCAATCGAGTACGGCCTAATTGCCGCGCTCATCGCGGTTGTCACCATCGCTGGCCTCACCACGGTTGGTACCACGTTGAACACCCATTACGGCACCGTCGCCAGCAGCATCCAGAGCGCCGGTTAACGCAATCGTTCCGACCCAGTTTTCGAGTCGAAAGCCGGGTCGGCCCTGTGCTTTCGCGCCCCCATGAGAGGCGCGCGGGCCTCCTTGAGCATCTAGAGAGCCCCGCCTAGTTACCGTGCTGGGCGGGGCTATTCATTTCAGGCGCGCTCAACCCCGTTTCCGCGGCGCTTTCTTTTGACGGCGCAACGTCCGCTTGCTGCTGTCGATGATGGCAATAATTACGACCGGGGTTGAGAGTGGCGTCTTTGTCATGATCGACCCGACCCCAGGTAGGAACGTAGCCTTTTCGCGAGTCGGTCATTGCGGGCAATCGGCGCGGGCTACCCGAACGGGCACCCGGCTCGGCTTGGATGAGTGCCGCGTTAGCATTCAAACTGAGAATCCAGGATATACGAAGGCACCACGGATGATCTCGGCGTCTTTTTCTGAGACGCCGCTCGCGCGCAGCGTCTCGTACCAGGTGGTTTCCACCTGAGCCTTCATGTCGTTGACGATCTTTTCGGCTTCGGCGCGGTCGAGCAGAAACCGTGCGTGCTGCGAGAGGATATTCTTCGCATTGGCGTAGCGACCCTGATCGCCGCAATCGAGAGCAAGATCGCGGCGCTCCACGCTCACGGGCGTTGACGGCGTGAGGTCATAGGCCGGTGAGAGCTTCCAGTTCTTCTCCTTCGCGATGATCGCGTGATTGCGCGGGTGATCGTCGATGTTTGAGATCAGCGCATTGAAGCAGACGCGGCGGAAAAGTTCCTTGGCGTCCTTCTTCGGCTCCTCGACGATACGGCGCAGCTCCTCGACCAGAATCACATAGGACCAGTTCTGCCGCGCTTCGGGCGCTTCGTCGGCGCGCAGAATCGTTAGCCCACTGACCATGCGCGCGCGCGTGTAGCCCTTGGCTGTCTTCTCGCGATCGAAGCGCTTGACGAGCAGTACGCCCTTCTCGCCGACAGTCTCAATTTTGCTTTCTGCTGTCGTAAGGCCGCATTCGCGCGCGAGCCGCAGCATCGCGTGCTCGACGCGCGTGTTGTTCCAACGATCGTCCGACCGGTTAAATTTAGCCACCCACAGCGCGTCGTCGTCTTGCACCACGGCCTTGGGGCGCGCCCCACCCATCGAAGTGCCGAGCAGCATCAGGTCCTGCACCTGTTGGGCTTGCGGATCATTGGGCAGATCGTCCTTCACGAGCGCGTCCGCCAGCACTTGCAGCTTCTCCAGATCGATCGTGTTGTTGAATTTGCGCTTCGGTGCAGGGGGCTCAGTGTTGAGGCCGAAGCCGAGCGCGCCGGCACGGTCGTCGGGCGATTCCAGCAGGTAGTCAAGTTCGCCGAGCTGTGCCTTGCCGGCGTGCTTTTCGATGACGCGGCGACCCCAATAGTCGGGGCCGGCGTCGCGCAGTGCGCCGAATATGCCATTAAGCAGGGGCGTCTCGTACGTGCGCTTGGAGAGCTTGAGTTCGACGGGGTCGATCTCGACTGCTGTTGGGTCTTCGATGTATCTACCGCGATAGACGAACTGCCCGAGGGCGTCGCCGCGCGCGTTTTCGGTCAGCACAAAACGCCCGGCTGTCACCGGCGACACTTCCCCGGGCAGGGTGATGTAAACAAAGGACTCGGTGGCGGACGCTTTAGAAATCACCGCTCAGCCCCTTGCTCTTGCGCACACGCGTCTTCTCCTTGGCCGAGGCCAGTGTCAGCCCTTGCTCGTCGGCCGCAGGATCGGCGAGATCGCTTAAAGGGCCGAGCAGGTCATAGGCCCACAGCAGGGCGGCATAGACGCCTGCGGCGGTCGAGGCTTTTCCCTTCTCGGCTTCCATGACGGCACGCCGTCCGGTTCCTATCTTTTCGGCGACCTCTTCGATCGTTAGCCTGCGCCGGGTACGGGCCAAGCGCAGGTTTTCGCCCAGACGTTTGAGGGCCTGTTCGACCTGGTAGGGTGGGGCTTCTAAGAGTGGGTTCTTGTTCGCCATGTTCCTTCAAAAGCACCTTAGATTGGTTAAAGTGCTTTCAAAAGCACATATAAGGTTTCGGCAGATTTCAAACAATGTGCCTTCAAAGGAACCTTATAGCCCGTGAGGTGCTTTGAAAAGCACTTATTGGCTAGCTGGGCGGTAGGCTCTTTAGTTTCAAGCCCTTAGAAGCCCAAGGGGTGTGGCCGCGCAGGAAGCCCCCCATGTCCGATTCAATGTCCGGTTCATAAGGCGCCCTAAGTTCCATGAGTTGAGGGGCTCGGCACGAAAAATCCAGTCATCTATGTCCGCTTGAATGTCCGGTTCAGGGGCCGGCTCGACCGCTTGGCCCATATCAGCGCACCCGCCGCCGGCGGCGCCGATCATCATGGTGCCGATCGCAGGAGCGATGGTGATCATGAAGACGATCATCATCAGCAGCAGCATGATCAGCAGCAGCGTCGGCATCGATATCTCAACACGATCGAGATGCTGGTGATCGGCGCGGTCAGCGCTCCGCTAGTGCCGCATATTCCTCTTCTCTTCGAACAGTTTCCAGACCAGCTCCCGCAGGCGCTTCTCCTTGAAGGCCGCTGCGCAGCCGATCAGCATCATCTGGGCTTTCGGAATTTCGGCATCCTCGTCGTAATGCGGCATGACCAGCCGCATCTCTCCCTTTTCCGGGACGATTCACGCCGCGCCTTTCGAGCCGAGGGTGATACGCTGCTTGCGACCCGACATGTGCCGCTCCTTCCCGTTATCCAGCGCGTCCAGTACGCCGGAAATGCTCAATTTGAACGGCCCTTCAATATTTTAAGGGGTGGTGCCCAGGGGCGGAATTGAACCACCGACACCGTGATTTTCAGACACAGTCCCTGCTTTTCGCTAGGTCTCTGGCGCAGAAGGTCATTTGGCGTGTCAGTGCAGAAATTGCCGAGTTTACCGATACTTATATTGACACCCCGTGACACTGACGTACATTTGGGGACACTCGGATCACATTCGTAGTGCGGACATGATGCGGACA
>Ga0335079_10000337_pt1 | contig 54125 bp, 50 predicted proteins | sample Lox_Sample_33_FD_206719 | JGI IMG/M metagenome (GOLD analysis project Ga0335079, IMG submission 206719) | Soil microbial communities from Loxahatchee National Wildlife Refuge, Florida, United States - Lox_Sample_3.3 | ecosystem: Environmental > Terrestrial > Soil > Wetlands | place: USA...
CCAATCGCTCGATGCCGATGCGCTACTCCTTCTCACTGATGTGGAGCACGTATGGACCGATTGGCCGCCCGAACGCGGCCGCCCGATAGGCCGCACCACCACCACCAAGTTGCGACGTTTCTCCTTCGCACGAGGGTCCATGGGACCCAAGGTCGATGCCGCCTGCCGTTTCGTGAAAGCCACCGCACGGATTGCCGGAATTGGTGCCATCGAAGCAGCCCCGGCTATTCTCAGCGGCCAGGCCGGAACGATCATTTCCGCTTGAATTCAATCTATCTGGTCTGTGTACAATCTCAGAACGGGCCTCTGGTCCGCTCTCAAGTTTTGAGTACTGCCATCGAACATTGGCCTCATAATTGAGTGGTTGGTTTTCCCGGTGCCAATATCACCGGCAACATTGCCAAATTGGCAAATGTGCGGCTTTTACCGAAAGGCCGATCTCGACCACACGTTGCGCAGTGCCGCTCGGGGACTAGGGAACGGGTGTGCAATCGGACCGTGTCCGCGTCGGTCACGAGCCACCGGGGTCTTCTACTCATATCGAAGCGCTTCGATCGGATCGAGGTGCGCGGCCTTGCGCGCGGGGTAGTAGCCGAAGAAGATTCCGACCGCCGCGGCGAATAGAAATCCCCCCACGATCGCCGACGCCGAAACTGGGGCTCCCCAGCCGACGAGCAGCGGTATCGAGAGCGAAACCAAAAGCCCCATCAGTATACCGGCAACACCGCCGCTAACGCTCAGAAACACCGCTTCAGCGAGGAATTGCAGGAGCACGTGCAACCTCCGCGCACCGATCGCCATGCGCAATCCGATTTCCCGCGTTCGCTCGGTCACCGAAACCAGAAGAATGTTCATGATCCCGATGCCGCCGACTAGCAGCGATATGGAGGCGACCGCGGCCAGAAGGAGCGCCATGATGCGGCTGCTGCTCTCGGCGGTCTCGACGAACTGACTGAGATTCCGCACGTCGAAATCCCGAAGCGCGCCCGGCTTGATGCGATGGCGGCGGGTCAGGGTCTCGGTGACCTGACGGATCGCGGCCTGCACCTCCGATTGGCTTGCCGCTTGGATATAGATCTGATTCGCGAATCCCGTCAGTCGCGGCTGCAGATTGTACGGATTGGATGCCGGCAGGTAAGGCCAATTGAGCGGCGTCTGCTGCTGACTCGGCGCCGCGACGCCCAACACCTTGCGCTCGGCGGTGGTGAAGGGAACCATGACAAGGTCGTCCTGATCGGTGCCGAAGGCAGACTGCCCTTTGGCGGCGAGCACGCCGATGACGCGCAGCGGCACGCTCTTGACCTGGATTACGGCCCCGATGGGATTCTCGTAGGGATTGAAGAGCTGGCGATAGACGGTCTGCCCGATCACCGCGACGAGGGCCCCCTCGCGGTCGTCGGCGGCGGTAATCACGCGACCCGCCGCGATCCGCCAATTAGTGATCGGCGGATAGTTCGGACCGACACCCTGGATGGTGGTGGTCCAGTTCTGATTGCCGTACTGAACTTGGCCTTGCTGGCGGATGAGGTACCCGACAGTGGCGACCGCGGGATCCTCGCGGCGGATCGCGCGGGCGTCCTCGATGGTCAGGGTGCTGGCGCTGCCGAAGCCGGCGCGAATGCCACCCGTGGTCGCTGCGCCCGGCAAGATGACTACCACATTGGTGCCAAGGCTCTCGATCTGCTTGCGTACGGCTTCGTTGGCGCCATTCCCCACCGCTACCATGACGATGAGCGCCGCAACGCCGATGAACACGCCCAGCATGGTGAGAACGGAGCGCATCTTGTTCCGCCCGATCGCCTGCGCCGCGGCGGCGACAATCATCAACGCGAATGCCATGAAGGCCGAGCTCGGACCGGCTGCGGACGCGCGCTCCGCTGGGCCTTGCGCGAAAGTTGTCCGCTCCGTCGTTACCACGGCTGGCAGCTCAATTCGTTTGGTAACGCGGCTGTCCGCAACGATCATTCCATCACGCATGGTCACCACGCGGTCCGCGTAAGCGGCAATATCCGCTTCGTGCGTAACAACAACGATGGTAACGCCTCGTTCTCGATTGAGCCGAACCAACGTCTCCATGATCTCGTGGGAGGTGCGGGTGTCGAGGTTGCCGGTCGGCTCGTCCGCAAGGAGGAGGCTCGGCGTGTTGATGAGTGCGCGCGCGATGGCAACCCGCTGCTGTTGCCCGCCGGAGAGTTGTCCCGGCGTGTTGCGTTCTCGATCACCGAGACCGAGAAACTGGAGCACCACCCGCGCGCGGTCGGTTCGGCTGGATCGCTGCACCGGCCCGGAGGCAGCGTAATAGAGGGGCAGGCTCACGTTTTCGATCGCACTTGTTCGCGCTAGCAGGTTGAAGCTCTGGAAGACGAAACCGAGCCGCTCGCTGCGGATGCGGGCGAGCTCCGGCTCACTGAGCGATGCCACGTCGATTCCGTGGAAAAAGTAATGGCCGTGCGTAGGGCGGTCGAGGCAGCCCAGGATATTCATCAAGGTCGATTTGCCGGAGCCCGACGATCCCATGATCGCCACAAACTCGCCGGCTTCGATCGTCAAGGAAACGCCGCGCAATGCCTGAACCTCAACATGGTCGCTCAGCGTAAAGGTCCGCGCGACATCTTCGATCTTGATGATGGGGCTGGGCATCTCAGGATTTCGGGCCACGGTCTTCCGCGACGACTATCGCCTCATCAGCGCGAAGGTCGCCGCTGACGATTTCGGTGAAGCTGCCGTCGTCGAGACCCAGGGCGACAGATACGGCAACCGGTGTGCCGCCGCGCAGTACCCAGACTTGCGCCGTGCCATTTCCGGCTTGGCCGGCGGCTGCGCCTGCGAGGCCACCCGGCACATAGCGTAGCGCTTGGTCCGGCACCCGCAAGACGTCACTGCGCTGATCGACGATGATCTGCGTCGACGCCGTCATGCCCGGCATTAGTGCACTATCGCTGTTGTTGACGCCGACCACGACGTCAAAAGTGACAACGTTTTGCACGGTCTGCGGCGACTGGCGGATCTGAACCACCTTCCCCCGGAAGATGCGATTGGGATAGGCGTCGACCGTAAAGGTCGCATTGTCGCCCTCTTTGATCCCACCCACATCGCTCTCGCTGGTATTGGTGTCGACCTGCATTTGTTTAAGGTCGGTCGCGATCAGGAACAGCGTGGGGGTTTGGAAACTAGATGCTACCGTTTGCCCTTGCGTCACGTTGCGGGATACGACCACGCCGTCTACGGGCGAGATTATGTCGGTGTACGCGAGATTGAGCTCAGCGCCTTCGACGAGGCCCTCATCGAGCTTGACGGTGCCTTCATCCTGGTTGACCACGTAGAGCTGATCCTCGGCCTGTTGGCGCGCGATCGAATCCTGGCTTGCAAGTTTTTGATAGCGCGCGAGGTCCATTCGATCCTTATCGAGGATGGCCTGATCGCGCGTCAGCTGCCCCCGATATTGGTTGAGCGTCGCCTGGAAAGGGCGAGGATCGATCTTGGCGCAGACCTGTCCCACCTTGACTGGCGTGTTGAAGTCGCAGGAGAGCGATTGGATTACGCCGGAGACATAACTGCCGACAATGACGGTGAGCACGGGATTGACTGTTCCCGTCGATGCGACGGTGCGAGTAACGGTGCCGCGAGCCGCTGGCACCGTGGTATAGCGCACGGTCACCCGGTGCTCGAGAGTCCACCATAGCCCTACGGTCGCAACCACGAGCACAAATCCGATGCCAGCGATCAGCCATCGCCAGTGGGACTGCCGTCGCGTTTCCGATGGGGGCCGCGGTGCCACTTGTGGCGTCAGCTCAGGGGTCTTAATCCGGTCATCCATTGGCACGCTATTCGCTTGATTTATTTAAATCTTATCGGGGTGTCACATTAATTCCTTGATTCAGATCAAGGGTACGTCTGGTCGATTCGATGTGCAGGAAGTCGAAGCCAAAGGTGGCGGCCTCTTCCCGTGAATGAGAAGCCCATCCGCTCAATGTGCAAGGCGGCGGCCGAGATCGCGACCGCGAACCATGTCGCGGCCACGGCTGGCAGGCTGCGCTATGATGCGGTGCCATGCCGCATCTCCGTCCAAGTGTTGCAGAGAGGACCTCTTTCGGTGCGTCGCTCCGCCTCCTGCGCACGCGACGGTTCGGGACATTTTGCTTCGCAAGCCTTTTGTCCAATCTCGGCACCTGGGCGCAGCAGGTGGCGGAGCCGTGGCTTTTGCTCACTCTCGGCGCGTCGTCGTTCCTAATCGGGCTCGATTCCTTCGCGACGATGGTGCCTGTCTGGGTGCTGAGCCTGATCGGAGGAATTCTCGCCGACCGTGCCGACCGGCGGCGGATCATTGCCGTCTGCCAATCGATCCAGATGCTTTGCCCGACCCTGTTGGTGGTGCTGCTTCTGATCGGCGCTGTGCGGCCTTGGATTGTCATTGCTTGTTCAGTAGTCGTCGGGATCACCGACGCGCTGTCGATGCCTTCTTTTTCGTCGATCGTACCGTCAATCGTCGCACACGATGAAATCGGCTCCGCGCTCGCTCTCAACGCGACTCAGTTCAATCTGTCGCGAATCTTGGGACCGGCTCTGGCTGGTGTCTTGATGGCGAGTTTGGGAGTGGTCGGCTGCTTTGCCGCGAACGCTCTATCGTACCTGCCTTTCATTTGGGTTGCGCTCTGGATCCTTCCACACGGCAGCCTTTCTGGCGCAGAGGCAGACTCGCGTGACAGCCCGCGCCTGTTTGCGGGCGTACGGGAAATTGCCCACGCACCGCATCTGCGCGGTGCGCTACTCACTGTTCTGCTCACCAGCACGTTTTGCGGACCTCTGATAGTGTTCTGCCCTGTGCTGGTCAAGGAAGCACTGCACGGCGATGTCGCCGATTTCAGCCTTGCGATTGGAGCGTTCGGCATCGGTGGCTTGCTGGGCGCTGTCGTGCTCCTGGGCGTCGAAGCCGGTCGCGACCGCAGGCCACTCAGCTCGGGATTCGCCGCCAGTTACGGATTGGTTATCATATTGGCCGCGCTCGATCCGTGGTCTTGGGGCTTACCGCTGCTGCTGGTTCTCGCGGGATTGTCCATGAGCATGAGCAACACTTCGGCCAATACCCTGTTGCAAGCGACTGCGCCCGCGACGCTGCGTGGGCAGGCCGTGAGCCTCTATATGTTGGCCGTGCGCGGCGGACTTTCGATCGGCAGCCTGCTGACGGGCCTTTCCGCGCATCTGCTCGGCGTGCGCCAGGCACTGCTGGTCAACGGTCTCTTAGCCGTCGCAGCGCAAATCACGATCGGATACGGATGGCGGCGTGCGCCGCTACCACAATCCGCGTCGTAGCGAAGCCTACAGTACGTCCGATGGCGGGAGGTGCAATGACACAGATACCGAGCGACTTAAAATTTGCATTAAAATCGGCCCACGACCAAGAACCCTCAATATTGCCATCCGAGTGTGACGCTTTACCGCGGCCGAGACCAAGGGTATCGCCTCGAGTTACGTTCGGAGCGCGCGATGCTCGATCACCATGCAATTGAGAGTCAATCGAGCAAGATCGCCGATCGGTCGGTATGATTTTCCGGGAAAATGCGATGCAAAAGCTCATTTCCGTTGTTGCGCTCCTTTCGCTCGTGTCCATAGCACATGAGACGGAGGCACAGGAGGCATCACATACCGAGGACGTCGCGGCCGGACAAAAAATAGCGGTGATCGGGTGCTCGGCGTGCCACGTGGTCGAAGTTAACCAGGAAATCGAGCCGATTTTGCGCCCGCCCGCGCCGAGTTTTGCTTCGATCGCCAACCGTCCTGGGATGACGGAGGAAACCGTCCGCAACTTTCTCAACAACACACACGGTACGCTCGCCAACTCCAAGAACATGCCTAACCCACGGCTTATGGACTTCCAGGTGCGTCAAGTGGCCGCGTTCCTAATGACCCTTCGCACCAAGCCGTGAGGCGCTCGGCGAAGCTGGCATGATCTTTGGCAGGCAACGCGCAGCGCAGCATCGAATATGGCGCGAGCCTGCTCGCCTGCACGGGTACAATATCGCGGGCCTTCGCAGATCGAGCGCGTCCTCACCGATCCAACCGCTGTCGAGACCCAGGGATGGTGTCCCGCAGCCAGTACGCGCACTTCTTGTCGAACAAAAACTGAGGGGCGATCATAGGGCGGAGAATTAAGTATCCGAGACCTTGAGGCGGGCGTATGCGGCGAACCTGGCTGAAGTCTTGGATTCTCCTGCTCACGTGCATTCTGGCGGCACTGTCGGCGCTTGCCACGACCCCTGCGCTCACCGAAGCCGACTATCGCTATCTCAAGGCGGAGTTCGGTCTTGGTGTTGACAGCTTCACCCTTCGAAACATCAGCGCCGAAGACGGGACCAGCCTGCATCGGATCATAAACAGGCGGCCCGCGAGTTGGGGGAACCGGGACCTCAATGTCGCGAGTTACTTGTTCGACGTGGAGTTACGCACCTGCCAGGCTTGGGAGCTTACCCATGGCAAGCAGCCTTGCCCGATGGTGGACGATCCGAGCGCTATACCGGGCTGGGAAGTCGCCGAGCTCCGCTGTGTCGCCTGTCATTTGACGGGGACCACAACCGCGCCCTCGTTCTTCAAAATGACGAAGTCCCGTCCGATCGATGAACAGCAAGTGGCGACCGCGCTACGCGGTGTTCACGAGATGGCGCCGATGACACTGAGCCCCGAGGAGGTGCAGGCGCTCGTCCGCTACATTAATTCGCTGCGGTAGGTGCGGCATCCGTAGATCTGCTCTTTGCCCGGCGCGGCGGCAGGTTATCAGCCTGTGCGGCAGCGTAAGTCAATGAGGTCTCGTCTGAATTTTCAATAGCGGTTTGCGCCATTATCCCCGCAAGCTCAAGGTACCTTGGTCCATCCGCGCTCCGGATCGAGGCTAGTCACATTCCGGGCGATGGCTACAGTATTGGGTCCGAGGTTCCTTTGGTAGACGCCTCCGTCCTGGCTGACGATGAAAGTCATGACGCCAGAATCGCCATATTTTGGAGGGAACGCCACTAGCGCAAATCTGCCAATCATATGCCCGTGAGCGACATAGTCGTAAGTGCCACCCGGGGCCTGTTCGCCCTGGCGCGTCAGGACGCGATAGAAATAGCCGTGATAAGGCGTGTGCTCGCCCTTGTGGGTAGGCGTCGGATAGCCCTCCGTCCTCGCACGCGCCACCAGCGGCCTAATCGGACTATGCGGTTGCCCGGGCGCGCTTTCCCAGAAGAGGCCATCATGTTGGCCTGGGCTACTGAGGAACTTCTGCGCATATTCCAGAACGTCGTCGCCGCTATGTGAGGTCGACGCGTATTCACGTTGCGCATCCACATAGGCCTGGCATACCTCGATCGTGCTCAACTCATTACGGCCACATCGGGCTGGTCAAACAATGCCGCACCATCGAACTAAGCCGCGGCACAGTCGGGATCGCTTTGAGTATTGCAACCAGCTCAACGGACTTCGCAGCTCGCCTGCCAGTCACTCTCTGCTGTCGCAATATTCCAAGAGATGCTCGTATCCGGTGGCATCTTCCGGACGACATCCCATCTGGTACATTTGTTGGAGCGCCTTCTCTTCAGGCGACGGCGGCACTGGGGTGCCGCAGCTTGCGAGCAGCGGCACGAGAGCCAAGGCGGCAAGCACGGACAGCCTTTGCAATCGAGCTTAATGCGCCATCTCGTGCCTCCGATGCCCTCCCAGTAACATCACGTAGAGCAGGTTATTGGGATGACTGCCCCAGCCTCATCACATATTCGTTCGTGCCGCTTGGGCGAGGGCTACGAGTTGAGGCAGGCTTTAATGTAATGCAGCTCGATACAGCGCTGCGACCTTTCCTCAGTGCTTTCCATTTAAAATATAAACGTTGCTGTCAAACCATAATTGATTTGAGTCAAGAGATTGAAGCCGCGCTGGCAGATGGCGGCGGCACCACTGTAAGCCGAAATTTCGCTCGAACGAATCAGATGTCTCGTTGATTTATCGCCCTATTGCCTGCGCCTCTGTCCCTGTTACCAGATCGAGCAGCTCCGTGGTGATTTCGGCTTGTCGAGCTTGGTGGGCGCTCTGCCGCAGTTGATCCAGCTTTTTGGCGACATTGTCATGAGCGGATTCCATCGTGGTGAAACGTGCTGCGTTCTCGCTGGCAATCGATTCGACGACCGCTTCGGTCAAAAGTGCAAAAACATATTCGGACATGATCTTCTCGAGGAGTGTTCGCGGCGCCAAATTGTGAAGGGGCGCCTGACGCGGCTGCTTCGCAGCAAGCAGGGTAAGGTCTAGCGGCAAGAGCAGGTGCCGCTCGATCGTCGGCATACCGCCCTGCCGGTAGCGAGCGAATATAACTTCAATCTGAGAAATCTCCCCGCGAGCGATGCGAGCGTAGAGCTCGGCCGTGAGATACCGAACAGTTTCCGGCGCACCCACTGGGCGCGTCGCCATCGGCCTGCTCCAGGTCGGCTTCCGTCCCCTTTCAATCGTGTAAGCCACGCCGCGGCTGCCCAGCACAAACAGGCCGTCCTTGGGGTCGGTCGCTCTCTCCGCGACCTCGATCAGCCGCTCGGTGAATCCACCGACGAAGCCGTGCTCTGCGGTGCACAGAACGACAGCTCGGCGACCGAGAACGCCGGTTTGAGAGACTGGGGCAGGCATCAGCAGCAGCGCCGAACCAATGCCCGCCGCCACCGATTCCGCGTAGCGGCGAATGCCAGGAAGCGTACGCTGCGCTTCCTGCACGCGCATGCCTGCAAGCGAACGCATCGCGCCCACGATGTCCATGACCTCGCTTATGCTGGCGATGTGGCCCTCGATCTCTGCGAGGCGTGTCATGACCGTTTTGCCTGTGCGGAAGCTGCCGACGTCACTTGGCGCGCCAGAGACGACAGTGCAGTCTTAAGCCGCGAGCGCAGATCGGTGGAAAGGGGTGTCGCTTGATCGTCGAGTTCCATGATCTCCGGACAATGTTCGCGAAGCCATTGACCGAGCTCTATCTGGAACGTCTTGACCTGTTCGAGCGGCACCTCATCGAGCACACCCTCGCTGACGGCGGTCAAAAGGGCGACCTCCTCGCCGAGCGCCAGCGGCGCAAACTGGCGCTGACTGAGAACGGCACGGATCCGCCGGCCATGCTCGATGACCTTGCGCGTGCGCTCGTCGACCATGGTGCCGAAACGGGTGAACACCTCAAGCTCAAGGAATTGCGCATAGTCCAGCCTTAGGCTTTCTGAGATCGCCTTGAGCACAGATGCCTGGGTCTTGCCGCCCACCCGTGACACGCTTTTGCCGACATCGACGGCTGGCTTCTGGTCTTCATAGAAGAGACGAGGATCGAGATAGATTTGGCCGTCAGTGATCGAGATCAGGTTGGTGGGGATATAGGCACTGATGTTGCCTGCCTGGGTTTCCGCAATCGGTAGTGCCGTGAGCGAGCCGCCACCCTTTTCCGGTGCCAGCTTTGCGGCACGTTCAAGCAAGCGCGAATGGATGTAGAAGATGTCGCCGGGGTAAGCCTCTCGTCCGGGTGGTCGCCGCAACAGAAGGGAGACTTGGCGATAGACGGCCGCATGCTTGGTGAGGTCGTCGATCACCAGCAACACGTCCCGCCCTCGCCCCATGAAATGCTCGGCCATGGTACAGGCGGCATAGGGTGTCAGCCATTGCAGGCCCGGCGCTGCGTTGGCTTCCCCGACAACGAAGAGACAGCGTCCCGCCGCGCCATGCTGGCGCACGGCGTCAATTACTTGAGCGACAGAGGATGCCTTCTGGCCGATCGCGGCATAGACGCAGATCACGTCGCTAGAGCGTTGATTGATGATGGCGTCGACGGCGATCGCAGTCTTTCCGATACCGCGGTCGCCGATGATGAGTTCGCGTTGTCCTCGTCCGAGCGGGATCATGGCGTCCACCACCAGGAGTCCGGTAGCGAGCGGCCGCGTTACCAGCGCCCGATCTATGATTGCCGGAGCTGCCTGCTCGACCGGCGAGACTGAGTCAGCCACAATCGGCTCGCCGCCATCCAGCGGCATGCCCAGCGGGTCGACGACACGGCCCAACAGCGCCTCGCCCACGGGGACGCTCGCCACCTCGCCGGTTCCGCGCACGATGCTGCCTGCCGGAATGACGCTGGTGTCTCCCAGCAGAATGCAGCCAATCACTTCCTCGCCGAGATCGACTGCGAGGCCGCGGACTCCGCCTTGAAAGACCAGCAGTTCGTCGAGGCGGGCCTCGGGCAGTCCGGACACCGTCGCGACGCCATCGCCGACCTGGATCACGCGGCCCACGTGTTCGATGCGCGGCTGCAGCGTCATGGCGCCGATGCGCTGCCGGCTATGGTCAAGCCAAGCGCGCAGTTCGTCAGTGAGCGTTGCCATGCCCATCGATCTCGGCTCGCAGGGCTGCGAGAGCACTTTGCCAAGAGAATCGCAAGATGGAGTTCGGGAAGTGCAGCTCGGTGCCCGCGACTAGTGTAGGGTCTACAATGAACTTCATCGTGATCTCTGGACCCAAGGGCTTCCGCAGCCGCGTGAGCCAAACTTCCGCCGTCCCGGAGGGAAGGGGCGATGCGGTCACTATGGTCAGAGCCGCACCGTTGTCGCATTGCCCAATAAGTGCCTTCAGTTCCGAATCCGGCAATGTCGCCAGATGTTGCTCGAGCCGCTCGAGCCAGGCCTCCGCTCGGAGCTGTAAAGGGACTTCGGCCAGCAGCCTGCGCGCAAACTCGGCGCCCAACTCCAGAGCCACTCGTTGAGCCTCCGCCAGAGCTTGATTGCGCTCAGCCGCCAGCGATCTGCGCGCCCCCTCGAGGAGTTCTGCCGCTTCTCGCTCTGCCTGTGCCCGTCGTGTCTTGGTCGATTCATCCGCCTGTGCCGCGGCGTTTTTAAGCACTGACTCGCGCTCCGCCGCAATGCTGGCGTGTTTGGCCTCGATTGCCGCTAATCTTTCCCTGGCTTTGGCTTCCTCCCTGCGGGCATCCGAGTATTGTTTATCGATCTCCGCACGGCGCGCATCGATCATGCGAAGGACAGGCTTATAGAGAAAGCGGTGCAGCAGCCAAACGAGGACGGCAAAATTTATCGTCTGCAGCGCGAGGGTCCACCAATCGAAGCGCATGGTCACGCAGCGTAGGGGTTGGCGAAAAGCAGCAGCAGAGCCACGACGAGGCAATAGATCGCCATCGTCTCGATCATGGCGAGACCGACGAACAGCGTGCGCGAGATGGTGCCGGAGGCCTCCGGCTGCCGCGCGATTGCATCCATCGCGGCGGCGACCGAGCGGCCCTCGGCAAGCGCGGGGCCGATCGAGCCAATGGAAACCGCCAGCGCAGCGGCGATGATGCTGATGAGTTTCACATCCATGGAACCTCCTCTATCCCCGTTCGACACTACCGACGGCCGCGCCGATGAAGACGGTTGCCAGCACAGTGAAGATGTAGGCTTGGACGAGGCCAACCAGGATCTCGAGCACCATGAGCGGGATCGGCACGAAAAGACCGGCCAGCGCCACGACGAGCGCGATAACGAACTCACCACTCATGACATTGCCGAAGAGACGGACCATCAACGAGAAGGTGCGTGTCACCTCGGAGATGAGATTCAAGGGCAGCATGATCAGCTTCGGTTTGGCAAAGCTCGCGAGATAGCCGATCAGCCCTCGGGCCCGTATGCCGAAATAGTGTACGGAGAAGAATACGATGAGCGCCAGGGCCGCTGGCGTCTCGAGTTTGCTGGTCGGCGCTTCGACACCAGGCAATACACCGGACAGATTTGCCGTAACCAGAAATATGAACAGCGTTCCGATCAACGGTAAAAATGGCCGCGCATCCTTGCCGATGACCTCCTTGATCTGTCCGGAGATGCCAGTCACGAGGATCTCGAGCACAGCCTGCCGGCGATTAGGATCAAGCTTCAATCGTCGCGTCACCAGCCACGAACAGAGAGTGATCACGGCCATGATGACCCAAGTCGTAACAACCGGGCGGGTTATCGGAATCGCTCCGAGATGGAAGAGGGTGACGCTCTCAAGCGGTGACGATTGCATCAGCTGGCCCTCCGAACGACGCGCACCGCGATCGCACGCGCAACCAGGAAACCGATGAAGGCCGCGAGCAAGGATGCCGCGCCAAGCTCGGCGGCGAGCGTGAGAAAGATGACCGCGCCGCAGATGCGCGCTGCTGTGAACGCCAAGGGAGCGGTCCAGCCGCCGCCTGCGGCCAACAGAACCGATGTTCGACGAAGAACTGCGAAGTAGATGAGCCCAAACGCAACGCCTGCTACTGCCATAGACAACGTCAGCGGTAGGATCGCTAAGAGTGCGCCATGACTCATTCCCGGTACATCCTTTTCCAGGCGAGGGTGCAGCCCAGTGCCAAGCCAAGCACCAGCAGGCCGAGGGTCCAGAAAATACCCGAGCCGAAGTGCCGATCGAGCCAGCGCCCCGTGAAGATGCCGATCAATGTCGGCGTAACGATAGTCCAACCGAGGGCGCCGATCATCGCAAGGTTCTGGCCGATGGATCGTTCGCCCTCCCGCTGCCAGCGCGCACGCCGTTCCTCCCGCGTTTTTACGGCCTTGCCGAGGGGCGCGCCGTTGGGCGATCTCTCCGTCACTGTTCAAGACCTTCAAATTGAGTGGCCCCAAGCCCGCCGGGAATGGCCGGGGTGCGCTCCGATCTGAGGAATCGACAGATCTGGCGAATCGCGGCGAGGTAGAGCCGCTGGGCATCGATGCGAGCGGCCTTTTCCTCCTCGGTCGCGCGGCGGAACGCGGAGAGCACTTCGGTTTCCAGCTGATGCAGGTCGTCGCCAGCGATTGCCTCTGGCGTTGCGACGGCGATCGTTTGCCCGTTGCGCACCTCGAGCATGCCGCCGCGGACGGCGATGTGGTGCTCCGTTCCTCGAATATCACGATAGCTGATCACGGAGATTGACAACGCGGTCAGGAAGTCCGCGTGTCCGGCGAGAATTCCGAAGGCGCCGGTTTCATCCTCGGCCCGTAAATGTGCGACATCGTCTGCTTCGACAACGACGGCAAGCGGGGTGGAGACCGTGAGCCTCATGACCCACTCGTCGCGGGCTGCTTTTCCTTGCGCCGCGCTTCTTCGAGATCCCCTACCATATAGAGCGAGCCCTCCGCCCACTCATCGGTCTCGCCGTCGAGGATCGCGCGGCAGCCCGCAAGCGTCGCCGCAAGTTCGACGGAGCGTCCTGGCTTTCCCGTGAAGGCCACCGTCACGAGGAACGGTTGGGTCAGGAAACGCATCAAGCGGCGCGCCCGCTTCACGGTCTGTCGGTCGCCGGCGCTCAGTTCCTCGATGCCGAGCAGCGCGATGATCTCCTGCAGCTCGCGGTAATGCGCAATGGTCTTACGCACGTCCTGCGCCATGCGGTAGTGCGCTTCTCCCACAAGTCGTGGATCGAGCAGGCTGGAGGTCGATGCCAGCGGGTCGACGGCGGGATACATGCCTTCGCTGACCATGTCGCGCGATAGCACGATCGAGGAGTCGAGGTGGCTGAAGATTTCGGCAACGGCCGGGTCGGTAAAGTCGTCGGCCGGCACATAGACGGCCTGGATCGAAGTGATAGCGGCGCCGGCGACGGAGGCAATGCGTTCCTCGAGTTCGGCAATCTCACTGGCGAGCGTTGGCTGATAACCGACGCGTGACGGTAGCCGGCCGAGCAAACCCGACACCTCTCCGCCCGCTTGCACAAGACGGTAGACGTTGTCGATGAGGAAAAGAACATTCTCATGTGCAGTGTCTCGGAAATATTCGGCGATCGCCAACGCCGTCAGGCCCGTTCGCCACCGTGCGCCCGGAGGTTCATTCATCTGTCCAAAGACCAACGCCGTGCGCTTCAGCACATCGGACTCTTTCAGCTCGAGCAGCAGCTCGTGGCCCTCGCGCGACCGCTCGCCAATTCCGGCAAAGACTGAGATCCCTGCGTAGCGCTCAACCGTCGTGCGGATGAGTTCCATGATCAGCACGGTTTTGCCGACCCCAGCACCGCCAAACATGGCTGCCTTGCCGCCCTTTACCAGCGGCGCCAACAGATCGATCACCTTGATGCCCGTGTGAAAGTGTTCGCGGCTGCCGCCCAGTCTGTCGATACTGGGCGCCTCCGCATGGATGGGGCGTCGCTCGATGTCCGCGGGGAAATTTGTTCCGAGGTCAGTGGGTTCGCCAAGGGCGTTCAGTAAGCGGCCGAGGACGAGCTCACCGACCGGGGCCCGGAGCGGCGCGCCGGTTGCTCGGACGCGCATGCCACGCCTCAAGCCAGCAGTATTTTCGAGAGCGACGGCCCGCGCGAGGCTCGCATTGAGATGTAATTGAACCTCTGCGACCAGAAGCTTAGCTGGACCGATTTCGATCTCAAGCGCTTCGTTTATTTTAGGTAATGAGCCAGCCGGAAACCGTATATCGACGACAGAACCGTGTACGGCGACCACGCGTCCGGGTGCCTCATCTGAGACCGATCCTTTTGACGTCGGAGTGGCCCTCACCTGCATGCATCCTTGAGAGAAACTTAAGAGGAAAAAGTACGGTCAAAGCGCACGAGCGCCTTGATCTGGCTCAACTACGGATCACGAGAACCGCCGCAAATTTAAATAGCATTACAATGAGTTCATCAGACAGAAGGACTCGATCAAGACCTGGGCTTGACCAAATTGACGTCTTAAAGCTTCACGCCGATTGGCAGCGAAACAAACCCAACCGCACTTATGACCAATGGCGTGGCGCTGTTATCCACCTCCAAACGCCGAGGCGTCGAGGTTTTTTCGACGAGAGGACCTAGAACTGGCGCTTCAGCATTGATCTCTATCAAAGCGCGCTTTTGTAAGGCCAGCCTTAATTTACTGACTTCAATCGCGCAGGCCTCTCACCCCAGGAGGACGGTCGTGTACAAACACATCCTGATACCGACAGACGGATCGGAACTCTCCGCCAAAGCAGCCCAACACGGCATTGCGTTCGCGAAATCAATCGGTGCGAAGATCACCGTACTCACGACGACCGAACCTTTCCACGTCTTCTCGGCCGATCCGAAAATGCTCACGGACACCGCCCCTGTTTACCACAAGCACGTCGAGGAGTTCGCGGCGAAGACTCTCGATGCCGTCGCTAAGTCAGCGAAAGCCGCTGGCGTGCCCTGCGATACTGTCCATTTAGAAGAGGGCCTACCCTACGAGGGGATTATTAAGGTAGCGAGCGCGAAGAATTGTGACTTGATCGTGATGGCGTCGCACGGTCGGCGAGGTGTTTCGGCGATAGTCTTGGGCAGCGAGACGCTGAAGGTCCTTACCCATTCCAAGATACCGGTGCTCGTCTATCGCTGACGAACAAGGGACGGCGTACAGCTCGCCATAGGCGCAGATGTGCCGAAATAGGACGCGGCCTCACCGATGATTGGCAGCGAGCGAGACGGCGTTCGCGCCGCTTCGTTGACGAGGGACTCCGTACGGGTGCGCCTGCATGCTGGTCTGGGCCTACATCGGCATCTCAGCCTCGGCCGCGTGTTCCTTCCTTGGCTCGGGAACCTCGGTCATCGTCGCTTCCGTCAGCAGCAGGACGCTCGCCACTGATACCGCGTTTTCGAGTGCGATCCTGACAACCTTGGTTGGGTCGATGATGCCGGCCTCCGCGAGATCAACGTATTCCTTGCGCCCCGCGTCGAAGCCGTAGTTCCCCTTTCCCTCAATCATGCGAGCGACCACGACCCCACCATCGACGGATGAATTCTCCGCAATTTGACGTGTTGGTGTTTCCAGCGATCGCTTCAAGATCTGCACTCCCGTTCGCTCGTCGCCCATGCTCTTTGCCTCTTCCTGGCTCACGGCTTCGATGCAGCGCAACAGCGCGAGCCCGCCGCCGGGAACGATGCCCTCGGCGACGGCGGCCTTTGTGGCGCTGATGGCGTCTTCGAGCGCTTCCTTGCGCGATTTCATCTCGGCTTCCGAGGGCGCGCCGACACGGATCACGGCGACGCCTCCGGCAAGTTTCGCTAGTCGCTCCTGCAATTTCTCGCGATCGTAGTCGCTGGTCGCCTTCTCGATCTCGCGCCGTATCTGCTCGATGCGGCCGTCGATCTGCGCCCGCTCACCGGCACCACCGATGATGGTGGTGTTGTCCTTGTCGACCACCACGCGCTTGGCGTGGCCGAGTTGATTTAGGGTCACATGCTCGAGCTTGAGGCCGAGTTCCTCGGATATCACCTGTCCGCCCGTCAGCACCGCCATGTCCTCGAGCATCGCCTTGCGGCGGTCGCCGAAGCCCGGAGCCTTGACCGCGCAGCTCTTGAGCGCGCCGCGGATCTGATTGACGATCAGCGTCGCGAGCGCCTCGCCTTCGATGTCCTCCGCCACCACCAGAAGCGGCCGCGCGGACTTCACGACCTGCTCGAGGAGCGGGATCATGTCGTTAAGCACGGCTATCTTGCGGTCCGATAGCAGGATCGCGCAATCCTCGAGCACCGCCTCCATCTTCTCGGGATTGGTGATGAAGTAGGGCGACTGGAAGCCGCGGTCGAACTGCATGCCCTCTACGACATCAAGCACGGTCTCGGTCGTCTTTGACTCCTCGACCGTAATCACGCCTTCATTCCCGACTTTGTCCATCGCGTCGGCGACCATCTCACCGATCCCGGCATCGTTGTGCGCCGAAATTGCCGCAACCTGCGCCTTCTCTTTGCGCGTCGCTACCGGCCGTGACAGCGCACGCAGCGCCGCGATGGCGATCTTGGCGGCACGATCGAGTCCGCGCTTGATCTCGATGGCGCTTGAGCCGGCAACGACGTTGCGCACCCCATCCGCGAAAATTGCATGCGCGAGGATCGTGGCGGTGCTGGTGCCATCGCCCACCATGTCGCCGGTCTTCTCCGCCGCCTGACGCAGCATACGCGCGCCGAGATTCTCCTCGGGATCGCGCAAGTCGAACTCCTTTGCAATGGTGACGCCGTCGTTGCAGACGAGCGGCGCGCCCCATTTTTTCTCGATCAGCACCGCCTTTGAGCGCGGGCCTAGGGTGACGCGGATTGCGTCCGCGAGTTCGGTGGCACCACGGAGAATTTTCTCACGTGCCGCGGACCGGAATAGGACCTGCTTGTGAGCCATAGGAGTGAACCTTTCGATTTGCCATCGTTTGCTCTGGCAATTTCGCCCAGCCTGCGAAGCTTCGGCTCTCAATCATTGATCTGGGTCAATCCCGCTTTCCGGGCAGTTCACTTCTCTGCAACGCCGATCGATGTGGCGCACCTGGGCTAAAGGGTGCCGTTTGACGTGCATCAATGAATAGGGGGCAAAGTCTTACTAGCGTAATGCGACCGCAAGCGGTCGGTGAGCGACATGGGTGAAACCGTAGCGCGTTTTGAGATCGGCTACAGCCGGTGCCTGGACTCGAGCGGAAGGGCAGCGGGCCCGTTGCCGGATTTTGCTCTGGACCCTGGCACGGTGACTGGGCTCTACCGGGCGCTGGTGCGCACGCGTACTTTCGACACGAAGGCAATCGCACTCCAACGTACCGGTCGGCTTGGCACCTACGCTTCATCGCTCGGACAGGAGGCGGTCTCAGTCGGGGTCGCGAGCGCGATGCGGCCCGAAGATGTGCTGTTACCGAGCTTTCGTGAGCATGGGGCGCAGCTGCTGCGCGGGGTAACGCCGCTCGAACTCCTCTTGTACTGGGGCGGTGATGAACGCGGCAGCGCGTTCTCCGGGCCTCGTCAGGACTTCCCGATCTCGGTGCCGGTCGGGAGCCATGCGCCTCACGCCGTCGGCGTTGCGCTTGCCCTCAAGCTCCGCCGCGAGGCCAGAGTCGCTGTTTGTATTTTCGGTGATGGTGCGACTTCAAAGGGAGACGTGGCTGAAGCGCTCAATATCAGCGCAGTCTGGCGCCTGCCCGTCGTGTTCATCGTCAGTAACAATCAGTGGGCGATATCGGTTCCCCGGCGCCTGCAGAGCGCTGCCGAAACCTTGGCGCAAAAGGCAATCGCCGCTGGTCTCCCCGGCGAACAGGTGGACGGCAACGATGTGATCGCTGTCCGGCTGGCGGCTGCGGCTGCGATTGAGCGTGCCAGGCGGGGCGACGGGCCATCTCTCTTGGAGGCGCTCACCTACCGTCTCGGCGACCACACCACGGCTGACGATGCGAGCCGATATCGCGGGGATGAGGAAGTAACGCCGCACTGGCAGGAAGAACCAATATTGCGCCTCCGAAAATATTTAGGCGAGTCCTGCCGATGGACCCGTAAGGACGAAGATCATTTGCTCCGCGAGACCGCGGCCGAGATCGAGTCAGCGTCGGCCGCCTATTTGGCGACTGCGCCCCAAGAACCGGGGTTGATCTTCCACTACACATACGCGGCGTTGCCGCTCGATCTTGAGCGGCAGCGGGACGCCATGCTTGCCGCAACGGAGCTGGAGCCGGCAAATCCGAAGGCTACAGCGTGATGACCGAAACCAGCCTTGTTCAAGCCGTGAACTTGGCGCTGGCGCGCGCTATGCAGGAGGACGAGCGCGTGCTCGTCTTGGGCGAGGATGTCGGCGCCGATGGCGGCGTATTCCGAGCGACCGATGGATTGTTGCGGCGGTTCGGCCAGAAACGCGTTTTTGATACACCACTCGCCGAGGCGGCTATTGCGGGCCTTTCGATTGGCCTTGCGGCGCAGGGCTTTCGCCCGGTGACCGAGATTCAATTCACGGGTTTCATTTATTCGACGATCGACCAACTCGCCAATCACGCTGCGCGTCTGCGTACGCGGACGCGCGGACGACTCACTTGTCCCATGGTGATGCGCTCGCCCTGCGGCGGCGGCATCCGCGCGATCGAGCACCATTCGGAAAGCCCAGAGGCCATGTTTGCGCACATTCCGGGACTCCGCGTGGTAATCCCCTCCACGCCGAAGCGCGCTTACGGCTTGTTGCTTGCAGCCATTCGTGACCCCGACCCAGTCGTGTTTTTCGAACCAACGCGGCTCTATCGCGCCTCTCGCGAGGAGTTGGCGGATGATGGCGTGGCGGTCCCGCTCGACCGCTGCTTCGTCGAACGTGAAGGCTCCGACGTGACACTGGTCGGCTGGGGCGGCATGGTTGGAGAGGCTCTTTCCGCGGCCGAAACCCTTGCCGCATCCGGCATCAGCGTCGAGGTGATCGATGTCGCGACTTTGAAGCCGCTCGATGCCGACACCATCCTCGCCTCCGTGCGCAAGACCGGGCGCTGTGTCATCGCGCACGAAGCGCCGCTCACCGGCGGATTCGGTGGGGAAATTGCTGCGCGCATCGCCGAGCAGGCCCTGCTCTCGTTGCTGGCGCCGGTCGTTCGCGTCGCCGGCCACGACACGGTGATCCCGCTGCCGCGTCTTGAACAATATTATTTTCCCAATGCGCGCCGCATCGCCGATGCCGTGAACCGCGCTATGGCCTACGGATGAGCACCTTCGCGCTCCCCGATCTCGGCGAGGGTCTGCAGGAAGCCGAGCTGGTCGCCTGGCACGTTGCCGAGGGCGATCACGTGGTCGCCGACCAGCCACTGGTCTCAGTCGAGACGGAAAAGGCGGTGGTCGAGATCCCGTCGCCGCACGCTGGTCGCATTGCGCACCTTCTTGCCAACCCTGGGGACCGCGTCAAGGTCGGCGCGGCGATCGCCGCTTTCGAGGAAGGCGCCGCCGTTGATACCGGAACGGTGGTGGGTGACCTCTCTGTCAAGCCGATGGTGCGCCCCCAAACGCGGCCGGTGGCACCAAATCAAGCGCAAGGCCGAGCCGCACCCGGCGTGCGCGCCCTTGCCAGGGAACGCGGCGTCGACTTGGCGCGGGTGGTCGGCAGCGGCCCCGGAGGCGCGATCATGCGCGCCGATGTGGAGCACGCCGCCACGGCAAAAGACGAAGGGGCGGGGGAGCCAATCAAGGGCATGCGACGGGCGATGGCACTCAACATGGCGCGCGCTCATGCCGAGGTCGTCCCGGCGACGCTCTGGGATCAGGCTGATGTCGAGCCTTGGTGGTCGCCATTGGCGGACGTGACCATCCGCCTCGTGCGCGCTATTGGCGTCGCCTGCACCAAGATCCCGGCGGTGAACGTGCGTTACGACGGTAAAAGTATGATCCGGCGCTTATCACCGCAGATCGACCTTGGCATCGCTGTCGATACTGAGGAAGGACTGATCGTTCCGGTATTGCGCGATATCGGGAAACGCAGCACGGCCGAACTGCGATCCGATCTGAATGCGCTTAAGGAGGCAAGCCGCACTCGAACCGTTACGCTCGCGGATTTGCGCGATCCTACGATCACGCTCTCCAATTTCGGCACCATGGCCGGGCGCCATGCCGCTCTTGTGGTCCTGCCGCCGCAAGTGGCGGTTGTCGGAGCAGGGCGCATCGCGGCTGAAGCGGTGCCATCGAATAGTGGCGTCGTGTTCAGGCATCAGCTACCGCTCTCGCTCACTTTCGACCATCGCGTGGTGACGGGTGGCGAGGCGGCGTGCTTTCTCAAGGCGATGATAGAGGACTTGCATCAACAAGGATGACGCGCTGCTGCGGGTGCCCACCAGGGAGGACAGAGTGGAAGACGCATTTCGCTTCGCCGACGAATTTGGTCCGCTGATGATCGTGCATATTCACCGGCCCGCGCTTGACCTCAAGGCGGTGGTCGCGATTGACAACACGGCCTGCGGCCCTTCGGTCGGCGGCGTGCGCATGGCCCCCGATGTCAGCACTGATGAAGCCTTCCGACTGGCGCGCGCGATGACGCTCAAGAATGCCGCTGCTGGCCTGCCGCACGGCGGTGGCAAGTCGGTGATCTTTGGCGATCCTAAGATGCCGCGTGCACAGAAAGAGCGGCTGATCCGTGGCTTCGCAGCGGCGATCCGCGATCTCGCCGACTACATTCCGGGCCCTGACATGGGAACGGACGAAACGGCGATGGCCTGGATCAAGGACGAGACGGGCCGCTCAGTGGGCCTGCCGCGGGAACTCGGCGGCATTCCGCTCGATGAGATCGGTGCAACCGGCTTCGGTCTCGCGGCGGCGGTCGATGTGGCGGCCGGGCAAATCGGCCTATCGCTCAAAGGCGCGCGCGTGGCGGTGCAAGGCTTCGGCTCGGTAGGTATCCACGCCGCACGCTACCTCGGCAAAAAGGGTACGATCCTGGTGGCGGCCAGCGACACGCAAGCGACAATCGTCGACACCGACGGTCTCGACGTGGAGGCACTTTCGGCGCTCAAAGCGGCTGGCCGTTCCGTCAAGGAGTATCCGCGCGGGCGGGCCCTCGATCGCGAAGCGGTCATCGACGTGCCCTGCGATATCTGGATTCCCGCGGCGCGTCCCGACGTGATTACCGCGGAAAACGTCGCGCGCCTCGACACGCGCATCGTGGCGCAAGGGGCCAACATCCCCTGCACCCCAGAGGCGGAACGGGCGCTTGCCGCGCGCGGCGTGCTGGTTCTGCCAGACTTCATCGCCAATGCTGGCGGTGTGATCTGCGCCGCGACAGAGTATCAGCAGGGTACACAGTCACAGGCCTTCGCCGCGATCGAGGATAAAATCCGCGGCAACACGACGGCGGTCTTGGCGGATGCCAAGCGCAGCGGCGTCCTGCCGCGGGAAGCTGCGGTGTCGCTGGCGGTCGGACGAGTTCGCCGCGCCATGCAAACGCGGCGCTGGGAGACGACCATCCGTTAACGCGCTTCGGGAGGTTTCAATTTTCACCCGCCGGCTCAAACTATTCTCGCTATTCGGGTTCGATGTGTGGATCGACGCGACGTGGCTTCTGTTGGCTGCGCTCATCAGCTGGACCCTGGCGCGGGTGGTCTTTCCAGACCTCGCCCCGAATTTGCCGATCGCGACTTACTGGTCGATGGCAATCGTCGCGACGATCGGCCTGCTGTTCTCGATTGTGTTCCATGAGATGGCGCATTCACTGGTAGCGCGGCACTACGGCATGCCGATCCGCGGCATCACCCTTTTCATTTTCGGCGGCGTTGCGGAGATGGAACAGGAGCCGCCGAGCCCCAAGAGTGAACTGCTTATGGCCGCCGCGGGACCGGCCGCAAGTATGACGCTGGCTATCGGACTGTTCGCCCTGGTCAACCTGGCCACGGCCGGGAGCGCACCCGGGGCATTAGAGGCGTTGCTCTACTATCTCGGATTAATGAACGGCGTGCTGGCACTCTTCAACATCGTTCCGGCGTTTCCCCTTGACGGCGGCCGCATGCTGCGGGCCGCCCTTTGGATGTGGCGCGGTGATCTCGCCTGGGCGACCCGAATCGCCAGCGGTGCCGGCAATGTATTCGGTGTGACCCTGATGGCGTTGGGTGTCTTCAGCATCATGACCGGCGATTTCATCGGTGGTATGTGGCGGTTCCTGATCGGCATGTTCCTTCGCGGAGCTGCTGAGGCCAGCTACCGAGAGGTGATCGCGCGGAACGCGCTGCAGGGCGTCCCGGTTTCCCGTGTCATGCACAAGGATCCGATTTCACCGGAACCTGAGGTAACCGTCGCCAATTTCGTCGAGGATTTCGTCTATAGCCATCATCACCGCACTTTCCCGGTGACACGGCAGGGCAGACTCGTGGGTTCAGTCGGAACCGAACAGGTGGCGCATGTGGACCGTGCCGCATGGCCGGCGACGCCGATCGGCCGGATCATGGCGCGAGTCTCGGCGGAGGATGTCGTAGAGCCGGGTGCGGACGTGCTCGCAACTCTGGCGCAGATGCGTCGCCATGGGCGGCCCCGCCTCTGGGTAGTCGAGGATGGCCGGCTGGTCGGTGTCTTGTCACTTCGTGACATGCTGGAACTGTTGGCGACAAAGCTCGAGCTGGAGCGAGATCGCGGCGACCGCCACCGTTCGCCTGTCGGAATGACCGGGCGGAAATACCCGCCGTCCTAAGGGGTCAGCGACGATGCCCGTCCACAACCCCGATATCGCGCAAGCGCTTGATGATCTCGCCGATCTGCTTGAGCTCGAGGAGGCAAATCCATTCCGAGTGCGTGCCTATCGCAACGCGGCCCGCGTCGTCCGCGGTCTCGGGACCGAAATTTCCGTAACGCTGAAAAAGGGGGGTGATCTCGCGGCGCTTCCGGGAATCGGCGAGGACCTCGCCGACAAAATACGCACACTTGCCAAGACCGGTCACCTGCCGCTGCTCGACCGCCTGCGCAAGGAGACGCCGGTTATTGCCGTCGAGCTGCTGAAGCTGCCGGGGCTCGGACCGAAGCGGGTCAAAGTCCTCTGCCACGACCTCGACATCCACACTCTCGAGCAGCTGCACCGGGCCCTGCTGGATGGGCGGGTCCGCGTTTTGCCGGGCTTCGGCGCTACCACGGAGACAAAATTGAAGCAGGCGATCGAGGCCCGCGTCGCTGCACCGTCGCGCCTCAAGCTTGCGGTCGCTGAAAGCTACGTCGAGCCGTTGCTCGAGTGGCTAGGCGGCGCGTCCGACGTGGAAGCGGTGGTAGTCGCCGGCAGCTATCGGCGCTGCCAAGAGACTGTGGGCGACATCGACATTCTGGTAACGGCGCCGCGGGGCAAACCGGTAGTGCAGCGCTTCACCGCATACGAGGAGGTCGGCAAGGTACTGGCCGCAGGGGATACGCGCGCAACCATTGCCCTGCGGTCGGGCCTTCAGGTCGATCTGCGGGTTGTGCCGGCGCGCAGCTACGGCTCGGCGCTCCATTATTTCACCGGCAGCAAGGCGCACAACATCGCGATCCGGCGGCTCGGGCAACAGCACGGCCTCAAGATCAACGAGTACGGCGTTTTTCGTGGTGCAAAGCGCATTGGAGGCAAAACCGAAGAAGAAGTCTATCGCACGGTGGGCCTGCCCTTCATCGCGCCGGAGCTGCGCGAGAACCGGGGCGAGATCGAAGCGGCGGCGGCGGGCCGGTTACCGAAACTGGTCGAGCTGGCCGACATCATGGGCGACCTGCACGCGCACACCAAGGCGACCGACGGGCACGATACGCTCGCCGAGCTGGCGCAAGCGGCTCGCGCGCGCGGACTCGAATATATTGCGATTACAGACCATTCTCGCCGACTGGCCATGGCGCACGGCCTCGATTCCAAGCGGCTGCATCAGCAGATCGAGTCGATCGACCACCTCAACGCCGCCAAGCCTGGGATCGTTCTCCTTCGGGGCATCGAGGTGGACATCCTCGAAGACGGCAAGCTCGACCTCCCAGACTCTGTGCTTGGTCACCTCGACATCGTGATCGCGGCTGTGCACAGCCAGTTCAATCTCTCGCGCGCCAAGCAGACCGAGCGGATCTTGCGCGCGATGGATCGCCCGCATTTCAGCATTCTCGCGCACCCGACGGGGCGCCTGATTGCGGAGCGGGAACCCTACGACGTCGACATGCCGCGGATCATCCAGGCGGCAAAACAGCGTGGTTGCTTTCTGGAGCTGAACGCGCATCCCGAACGGCTGGACCTGACGGATCTCCATTGCCGCCAGGCCAAGGAGGCAGGCGTGCTCGTGAGTATCGCGACCGACGCGCACCGCGCCACGGAGCTTGCAAATATGCGCTTCGGCGTTGGCCAGGCGCGGCGCGGATGGCTCGAGAAGCAAGACGTGCTGAACGCGCGCCCGCTCGCGGCGCTATGCCCTCTTCTTGCGAGGACGATGAGGTAACCAGTCGACCCGTGCGCCACGTCAAAGTTGTTTGACCTGCATCAACTGGTTGCGAAGCGATGGTCTATAATTGCGTCTACATTGACATCGAGGACGCCCGCAGTGACCGATCCTTCGATAACGACATTCGAGAGCGTACAGTCGCCCGCGAACCAGGCGCCTATCGGCGGTGTTGAGTGGCGTACGGCTGAGCCGCTGCCGGTACCGATCCTTCGGCGTATCTGCGACCCCAAGGACCTTCCTTTCACAACCACGGACGAGCTGCCGGAGCTGACTGGGTTAATCGGCCAGCAGCGCGCCGTCGATGCCATTCGATTGGGAATTGCCATGCGTCGGCGTGGTTTCAACGTCTTTGCCCTTGGCCCGAGCGGTGCGGGCAAGCACACGCTGATCCAGGAATTGCTGGAGAGCCAGGCCGGTGCGGAAGCGGCGCCTCCGGATTGGTGCTACGTCAACAATTTCGCGGATACGCGCCGCCCGCGCTGCTTGAAGCTGCCGACCGGTCGCGCGGTGCCGTTGCGAGATGCGATGAGGCGGCTGATATCGGAGCTGCGCATCACACTGCCCGCCGCTTTCGAACGCGAAGAATACCGGACTCGCCGCGAGGTGCTCGATCAGCAGCTAAAGCATCGCCACGAGGAAGCCTTCGGCGCTTTACAGCGCAAGGCTGGGGAGAAAAGCGTAAATCTGCTCCGCACGCCCGTGGGCTTGGCGTTGGCCCCCACTCAGAACGGAGAGGTGATCCCGCCCGAGGTCTTCAACCGGCTGCCAGCCGAGACACGGCAGCGAATCACCGCCGACGTCCAAGCCTTGCAAAGCGAGCTAGAAGCGGTGATCCGGCATATTCCCGAGTGGGAGCGCGAGCATCGCGACGCGGTTCGGCAGCTCAATCGCGACACGACCGCGACGGTCGTGAGCCACCTGCTGCAGGAGATTCGCGCTGCATTCGCCGACCTGAGTGAAGTCGTAGCCCACCTTGACTCAGTGGAGCGCGACATTCTCGAACACGCGGACGAGTTCATCTCGGATGGACGAAGCGAGGGTGTGGGCGAAGTCCCGCAGGCGTCGAGCGACGAGATGGCCTCGTTCCGCCGCTATCAGGTGAATGTGCTGGTCGACAATGCCGGCCGGCGTGGCGCCCCAATCGTCTATGAAGACAACCCGACCCATCAAAATCTGGTCGGTCGGATCGAGCATATCGCGCGCTTCGGTGCTCTCGTGACCGACTTCAATTTGGTCGTGGCCGGCGCCTTGCACAAGGCCAATGGCGGCTATCTTGTGCTCGACGCTCGACGTCTGCTGTCAGCGAATTTCGGCTGGGAGTCGCTGAAGCGGGCTCTGCGTGCGGAAGAGATCCGTACTGTGTCGCTCGAGCAGCTGCTGAGCCTCGCGAGCACCGTATCGCTCGATCCCGAACCGGTGCCGCTTGAGGTCAAGGTGGTGCTGATCGGGCCGCCGCTACTTTACTATCTCTTGGTAGAACTTGATCCTGATTTTCCCGAGCTGTTCAAAATCCCGGCGGAGTTTGATGATCGCGTCGATCGCACACAAGAAAATATCACCCTCTATGCACAGTTGATCGCTTCGGCCGCGCGTCGCGAGAAGCTGCGCCCGCTGGATCGCGAAGCGGTCGCTCGCGTGATCGAAGAGTCGGCGCGGCGCAGCGGAGATGCTGCCAAGCTCTCGACACAGCTCCGTGGTCTTACCGACCTGCTACAAGAGGCGGATCATCTTGCGGGGGTCAGTGGAAACCGCGCGATTGGCACCGCGGAAGTCGAAGCCGCAATCACGTCGCGGCGCTTCCGTTCCGACCGCATCTACCGTCATCTGCAGGAGGAAATTCGCCGCAACACTCTCCGGATCGAAACCGAAGGTGAGCGCGTTGGTCAAGTGAACGGTCTATCCGTGATTACACTGGGCGGGGTGAGTTTCGGCCATCCCGCTCGCATCACAGCGCAGGTGCGCCTTGGCAAGGGGGAAGTCATCGACATTGAACGCGAAGTCGCGTTGGGCGGACCGATTCATTCCAAGGGCGTATTGATCCTCTCAGGTTTCCTTGGCGGGCGGTTCGGCCGCACTGGCCCGCTATCGCTCACGGGAAGCCTGGTCTTCGAGCAGTCTTATGGCGGGGTCGAGGGCGACAGCGCCTCCGCGGCGGAGCTTTTCGCGCTGTTGTCGGCGCTCGCCGAAACCCCGATCCGGCAGTCCTTCGCGATCACGGGTTCTGTGGATCAGCATGGACGCATTCAGGCGATCGGCGGCGTCAATGAAAAGATAGAAGGTTTTTTTGATGTCTGCGCGGCACGAGGTCTTACGGGCGAGCAAGGCGTTCTGATCCCTTCGTCGAACGTTCAACACCTCATGCTGCGCCGTGACGTGACCGAGGCGGTAGCCGCTGGGCGGTTTCGCGTGATTGCCATCGAAACGGTCGATCAGGGAATGGAGCTGCTGACCGGCGTACCGAGCGGTTCAACGGACCTGAGTGGCCAATATCCGGAGGCGACGCTTAATCGGCGCATTGCCACGCGGCTCGTCGCGCTCTCGCGGCGCCTGGCACCGTCGGCGCCGAGGGGACGGGAGGGGAGGCGAAAGACACCAACTCGCGGAGCGCAGGATGAGTGAGCGGCCGGAATGGCGCCGGATCGTTATCGCGTGCGATGCCGCGTGTGACATTCGAATCGCGGTAGGCGAAGCTGCGGTGTTGGCGCAACGTTTGAACGCCGCGTTGCACGGCATCTTTCTTGAAGACGAAAATTTGTTTCGTCTTGCGAGTTTGCCGTTCGGGCGCCAGATGACGTTGTCGCCGGATGTCTCGGAAACTTTAAGCCTGGACGATCTGGAGAAGGTCTCGGCCGCTCTGAGCGCGGGCATGCGGCGGGTCCTGGAAGAGGCCGCGGCACAACACGGACTCGAATGGTCATTCGCGGTACTGCGTGACCTCCCGAGCGTGACGGCTTTAGCTGAAATCGAAGCTGATGTTCTCGTGGTCGAGGCAACGACGCGCCCGTTCTCAGGCTCGTGGCGACCGCCGTCCGCATGGAGCGCCTTGGCGGAGAATGTTCCAAGGACGACCCTGATTCGCCGCCGAATGCAGGCGCGTGCTCGCCATGAAACCGTGTTGATTCTTCTGGGTCAATTGGTCGATCGCGAGCGGGTGCTTGTCGGCGGTTTCGCAATGGCAAGGCCGGAGGACAGGGTCACAATACTAGTTCAGACTGAATCGCCCGCGGATATTGAGTCGGTTCGGGAGATCGTACGGCGCTCCGGCTCCCGGCCGCAACAGGAGGTTCGAGTGGAATTGGCGGCGAACGAGCCGGCAGCGTTGCTGCTGCAGATCGAGAGAGCCGATCCCGCGATCATTGCCACGGATGCCGACGGCGGCGGTACTCTCCACACCCGTGAATTGCTCGCGGGCACGCGTTGCGACGTGCTCCTGTTGCGATAGCCGTCAAAGAACTGCCTCGTCAGGGCGAGGCAGTAGCTTTCTCGATTCGCCGATCGCACTCGCGAGCAAGCTGATGCAAGCCCTCGGCGATAGTGACCGGGTACCCCATCGGCTCGAGCGCCGCCAAGGATGGCGGTAGACGACCGAGCTCCGTTTTGGCGCGGGCCCGGATTTCCGCCAGCGACGGAGGTGCCGTGACGCGTCTTCCGCTGCGCATCACCGGGACCAGCAGCGGCATTCCGTCGTGCCGTTCGTCGGCTGGCGCGACCATGTCGCCCGCCAACTTTCCGCTAGGATCGAGATGGCGCCAAACCTGCTTGCGACCAGGCCAATTGGCCTTGCCAGGTGAGAGCTTGCGCCGGGGGATGCCGTCGTACTCCTGCAGCTTGTAGGCGCAATCGAGCGCCGGCACGTCCGAGGAGGTGGTGAGGCTCGTCCCGACGCCAAATCCATCTATGGGAACACGGTCTCGGGTGAAAGCCGCGAGCTGGTCTTCATCGAGTCCGCCGCTCGCGAAAATAATCGCGTCCCGTAGGCCGCCGGCATCCAGGATCGCCCGCACGCGACGCGCGTGATCCGCAAGATCGCCGCTGTCGATGCGAACGCCGCGGATGGCGATGCCCTCCTGTGCCAGGCGTTTCGCCAGCACGACCGCATGCGCCGCAGCGCGTTCGGTGTCGTACGTATCGATCAACAGTACCACCCCCTCCGGTCGCGACCGCGCGAAATGCTCGAATGCCAGCATCTCGCTGTCATGCGCCTCGATAAAGGAATGCGCCATGGTGCCGTAGAGCGGGATGCCGAAGCGCGCCTCGGCTAGCACCGTCGCGGTTCCGGCAAAGCCGGCGATGTAACTCGCCCGAGCGGCGAGCAGCCCCGCTTCCGCGCCGTGTGACCGCCGGAGCCCGAAATCCACCAGCAGCTTCCCTGGCGCCGCCAGGATCATGCGGGCGGCCTTGGAAGCGGTCAGCGTCTGAAAATGCAGGAGATTGAGCAAGCGGGTTTCGATCAACTGCGCCTCCGGCAGCGGCGCGGTCACGCGAATGATCGGCTCGTTGGAAAAGACTATGGTGCCTTCAGGAATTGCGTCGACATCACCTGTAAAACGCAGGTCAGAAAGCCATTCGAGAAACGCTTCGGGGAATCGTTGCGAGCGGCGGAGATACGAGAGCGCCTCGTCGTCGAAGCGAAGCATTGCCAGGAATTCGAGCGCTTGTTCCAGGCCTGCCGCCATGAGGAAACCCCTCCGTGCCGGAAGCTTGCGGAAGAACAGCTCGAACACCGCGGTTCCCTTGAGATCGTGTTCGCGATAGGCCTGAAGCATCGCGAGCTGGTAGAGGTCTGTGAGCAGCGCACTCTGTGCGTCGGACATGCATCCTCCTGCCGGCGGCAGGGTCAGTGGGATCTTAATGGCTAGCACTTTGGCGCCGTGCCGGAGCCCGTGGTCCGCTGACCCGCGACTACCGCCTTATCTCGAGTGGCTTCCACATTGAGCGTGCAACGCTGATCGTCCTCTCTGAGAGCTCATTGACCTGGATCAAAGCGCATCGCGAGAGCGGGAATATGAAAAGAGTTTATTGGCGATGTCTTTGCAAGGTCAGGAGGGGCACCATGAAGGCACTTGTTTATCAAGGGCCAGGCAAGAAGGCGCTGGAGGAGCGTCCAATGCCGGAGATCAAGGCTCAGACGGATGCAATCGTGAAGGTCGTCAAGACCACCATCTGCGGCACGGATCTCCACATTCTCAAAGGTGACGTCCCGACCTGCCTGCCCGGCCGAATTCTCGGACATGAGGGCGTTGGCGTCGTCGAGAAAGTCGCGCCCGGTGTGACAACCTTCCACCCCGGCGATCGCGTGTTGATCTCTTGCATCTCTGCCTGTGGTCGCTGTGAATTTTGCCGCCGCGGCATGTACTCCCACTGCACGACCGGCGGTTGGATTCTCGGCAATGAAATTGACGGGACCCAGGCGGAATACGTCCGCATCCCGCATGCGGACACGAGCCTCTACCGCGTGCCCGAAGGCGCCGACGAGGAAGCCTTGGTCATGTTGAGCGACATTTTGCCAACCGGTTTCGAGTGCGGCGTACTCAACGGCAGGGTGGCCCCCGGCAGCACAGTCGCAATCGTGGGCGCGGGGCCGATCGGCCTTGCAGCATTGCTGACGGCGCAATTCTATTCGCCCGCAGAAATCATCATGGTCGATCTTGACGACAACCGCCTCGCTGTCGCGAAGCGCTTTGGCGCCACGGCAACGGTCAATGGCGCGGGCGGCAGGGCATCCGAGGCGGTCATGAAAATGACGAGCGGGCGGGGCGTCGACACGGCGATCGAGGCCGTGGGCGTGCCAGCCTCCTTCATCACCTGCGAAAACATCGTGGCACCAGGCGGGACGATCGCCAATGTGGGCGTACATGGAGTGAAGGTTGACCTGCATCTAGAGCGGCTTTGGGCACAGAACATCACCATCACGACGCGTCTCGTCGATACCGTCACGACGCCGATGCTATTGAAGACGGTACAGGCTCGGAAGATCGATCCGACCAAGCTGATCACCCACCGTTTTAAGCTGGATTACATCCTGGATGCCTATGAGACGTTCGCGCACGCGGCGAGCACCCGCTCGCTCAAGGTCCTCATCCAGGGGTGATCTTATTCGCATTAGAGAGCACCTGGGCAACGGGCGGCAAGTACGAGATATGAAGGTCGCATCCGCCTCTGCGTTCGGGGCACTGGTAGGACGGTTGGGCTCGACACAGGGTGGAGGCGTCTGATGAGGTTGAGCGTCTGTTCGCGCTTGGTTGTGAAGTTACTCCTGCACGCTGTTGCAGTGTGTTTTCTTGTACCAACCAATGCGTCGGCGGCAGGCGACGCCAGCGCAGGCTTACTTTTGGCACGCCAGTGGTGCACCGGTTGCCACGTTGTCGATGCTGCCGGGAGCGGCTCGGACGCAGCTCCTGCCTTCCCCCTGATTGCGCGCGAACATGGTGCAGACCAGAGCTGGATTCGGACTTGGCTTACCGCACCTCATCCGCGGATGCCGAATCTGAACCTGTCACGTACCGAGATCGACGATATCAACAGCTACCTACAGAGCCTCACAAGACCGTAAGGCAAGACTTATAGGGCTTATAGGTTTACCGCGGCTCATGCACCGATTACGCCTGCGGGGGATCGCGTTGCCACTCTCCGGAAGGAAGCCGAAAAATTTCCTCGAAACGAATGGCGGTTTTATACCGGGTCGCGCGGCTTTTGTCGTTCGTGATCAGGCCGGCCTCATCGCTCACCACGCGCACGACCGATCGCGGCGACAACGAGCGGGGTCGAATCCAGCACCGTCAGACGGTCAGGAGCCCGGAGCGATATATTCTCGGAAAGCGGCACCGTATCGGCGACAACGATCCCATCGATTTCGTTGTTCGCAAACAGTGCTTCGGCGCCGCCGGTAAAAAGTCCGTGCGCCGCGGCGGCATAAACGCGGCTTGCACCGGCGGTGCGGCACGCCCTGGCCGCCCGCAGTAGCGTGTTACCAGTACTAATGAGATCATCGAGTATGATCGCGGTCTTTCCGGCAACGCTTCCGATCAGAGCACCGCCCGTAACTACGCCGCCTGCGCGATATTTCTCGACGAAGCCGTTGTCGACGGGCGCACTCGACTTGCGTTCGAGTGCGCGACGGAACAGCTCAACGCGCTTGACGCCGCCGGCGTCGGGGGAAATAGCGACCGTGCCTCCGCTTCGGGCCAGCGGCTTGAAGTAATCGGCGAACAGCTCGGCGGTCTCGAGGTGTCGGGTCGAGCAATGGAAGGCATTCTCGAACGCCGCGACGTTGTGCACCTCGATGGCGATGACTCGGTCGGTGCCGACGGCTTCGAGCAACGCCGCCACATACCGCGACGTGACGGGGTCGTGGGGTTGCGTGCGTCGATCCTTACGCGCATAGCAGAGATACGGCGTCACTGCCGTTACGCGACGCGCCCCATGATCCTTCAAGGTACCGATCAGGAACAGCAGGCGGCAGAGCTTGTCGTTCACACTTTGCGTCTGGTCTGCATGCAACCCGTGAATGACGTAGCAATCGTTGCCCTCGACCGGAACGAGCGGACGAACCTTGTGCTCGCCGTCCTCGAAGCCTCGCTCCTCGAGCGGCGAGAGCGGCGTTTCGAGCTGGGCTGAAACGCGCCTTGCGTAAGCGTCCGTGCCAGCGAGGGTAAAGAGGGAGAGCGGATGGGTATCCATGTCGCGAAAGCAAACCGTATCGCCCGCAAAAGCACTTTGATCTGCATCAAGTTCCGCGGTTGGGTGAGCCGGACCTCAGTCTCTGATCCAGATCAATGCCCGCTTGCTCGCCAAGTCCATCCTCGCGCAAAACATTTTCCGGGGCTAGCAATGCCAGAGCTGCCAGATGTCGAGATCTTCAGCCGACTGGTTCGGAACCACTGCCGGGGGCATGTCATTACCAAGGCCACCGTACTCGACCCTGGCATCATCGAAGGAGTCTCCGGGCGCGCCCTGGATCAGAGGCTTAGGGGCCGCCGGATCGAGGCTTCGCGGCGCCATGGCAAATACCTCTTCATTGAATTGAATGGCGGCGGCGCGGTTGCCATGCATTTCGGCACGAACGGCTCGCTCCGCTTTACTGCGGAAGGTGAAGCCGATCCGCCCTACACGCGCCTTCGGCTCAACTTTGCGCGCGGAACTGGTCTCGCCTATTTGAATCCTCGACGGATTGGTCGTGTAAGCCTCTGCGAGAGTCCGGATGCTTTCATCGCCCACTTGGACCTCGGTCCCGATGCATTGGATTCGGCGTTCGATCTCAGGGCGTTCTCAGCGATCCTCAAGGAGAGCAAACCTGGCATAAAGGCAGTACTGATGGACCAGATGTTGATCGCTGGAATCGGCAATATCTACTCCGACGAGATTCTTTTTCAGGCCCGCATCAATCCCGATACCCCGGCAAACCGTCTCGACACCAAGAGGGTAGCCCAACTCTTCAGCGCCATGCACGATACGCTCGAAACGGCAATTCTATGCGGTGCCGGCTCCGAGCAAGGTGCGGAGCGGCTGCCCAAAGGGTTCCTCATCCCGCAACGCCGCAAAGGCGGGCATTGTCCGGGCTGCGGAACATCGCTCGCCACCGGTAAGACTGGCGGCCGCAGCAGTTATTTTTGTCCGCAATGTCAGCCGCATTGAGCCCCCGCGCAGTTCGCTCGGATTGATTTGAATCAAGGTTCGCCGCCGGTCCGGTCCCCAAATGTTATCCATGCGCGTTTCGTGACGAGACCATCCCCTGTGGTCGTGACGCTCAAGGAGGAAGACATGGACAGGGCGGAGGAAGGTGCGGAACGCGGATTGCTGGCATTGCCGTTGTTTGGCGACGCGGTCGGCTGCAACGCGCAGGCGATGCGATCGTGCAAGACCGCTCAACCCAAGCCTTCGTCCCGCTAATGTCGACCCAACTTCGTCCAGTTCTTGATCTCGCAGCTGCCTCGAAGAGCGAAGTGCCGGCGGTGTATGGCGAAGCGACATCCATTGCCGTGCCCGAGGCGGATGAGCCGACGGTGGACATTGCGCGCGCCGAGGTGGTCGACAGGTTGGTGCACGCTTGGCAGGGCCGGTTCACCCTCTCGATATCGCCGGCCGCACTGGTGATCGCGTTCTTTGATTGGGGCGTGCATTTGATCAACGCACCGGGGAAACAGGCGGCTCTCGTCGAAAAGGCGGTCCGCAAGTGGGTACGTCTTGGGACTTATCTGGCGCGGGCGATGACGCAGCCGGACGCGCCCCCCTGCATCGAGCCGTTGCCGCAAGACCGGCGATTTCGCGACCCTGCCTGGAGCGAACCGCCCTTCAGCGCAATTTATCAGGCGTTCTTGCTGCAGCAGCAGTGGTGGCACAATGCGACCACGGGCATTCGAGGCGTGGCGCCTCGGCATGAACGTATCGTCGCCTTTGCGACGCGGCAGATGCTCGATGTGCTCTCACCCGCGAATTTCGCCTGGACCAATCCCGAAGTACTGCGCCGGACCTTGGCGGAAGCGGGACATAATTTTTTGCGCGGGGCGCAGTACTTCGCCGAGGATTGGGAGCGTGCGATCGCGGGGCGCAAGCCCGTCGGAACCGACAGATTTCAGGTCGGACGCGACGTCGCTGTCACACCCGGAAAGGTCGTCTATCGCAATGAGCTGATTGAGCTTATTCAATATACGCCCAGCACCACCACGGTCCATCCCGAGCCTGTGCTCATCGTGCCGGCCTGGATAATGAAGTACTATATCCTCGACCTATCGCCGGAGAACTCGCTGGTGCGTTACCTTGTGAGTCAGGGGTTCACCGTCTTCATGATTTCTTGGCGCAATCCGACCGCGGAGCACCGCGATATCGGCTTGGAGGATTATCGCCACTTGGGGATTAAGAGGGCGCTGGACGCCATCGCGGCGATTTGCCCCAATCGCCGGGTCCACGCCGGAGGCTACTGCCTCGGCGGGACACTGCTTGCGATTGCGGCTGCGGCGATGGCGCGCGACCGCGATGACCGCTTGAAGACGATCACGCTGTTTGCGGCTGAAACCGATTTCACCGAGGCGGGCGAGCTGACGCTGTTTCTCGACGAAGCGCAGGTGGCTTATCTCGAAGATACTATGTGGGAGCAGGGATATCTCGACACCAACCAGATGGCCGGCGCTTTCCAACTGCTGCGGTCCAATGACTTGTTCTGGTCACGGAACGTGCGGCAGTACCTCGAGGGTGAACGTGTGCCGATGACTGATCTGATGGCATGGAATGCCGATGCGACCCGCATGCCCTATCGCATGCACTCCGAATATCTGCGGCGGCTGTTCGTCGACAACCAACTCGCGGAGGGTCAGTATCGGGTCGAGGGCCGCCCGATCGCGCTCACCGACATCGACGTTCCGATCTTCACGGTGGCGGCGCAAACGGACCACGTGGCGCCTTGGCGCTCGGTTTACAAAATTCATCTTCTGACCGACGCTCCGCTGAGCTTCCTGCTCACCTCCGGTGGGCACAACGCCGGGATCGTCAGCGAGCCAGGGCATCCCGGGCGCACTTATCAGCTAGGCTACCGTCCAACCGGCGGGCGCTACGTCGACCCCGAGACCTTCGCGACGGCAACGCCGACGCGCGAGGGCTCGTGGTGGCCGGAATGGGTACGGTGGCTCGAGGAATTCTCATCGGAGGCGGGACCGCCGCCTGCAATGGGCGCACCCGATGTGGGCTTCCCCGTGCTTGCCGCCGCGCCCGGCCGCTACGTGCTGGGACCCTGAGCTCGTAGCTGGGCAGTTCTCCCGGGAAAGCACTCAGCTCGCGTTCCAGACGGCTACTCCGGGCGAGGGTTGATTGCCTGACCGGCGGGGTTAACCCTTGATGCAGATGACGGGCTCAAGCTTCGCTACCTTGCGCGCCAGCCCCGCCGCGTGCGCTGCCTCGACGACGGCGTCGATGTCCTTGTAAGCGCCAGGTGCTTCTTCTGCGACGCCACGACTTGACGGGCTCTTGACGATAATGCCGCGCTTGGCAAGCTCATCAATCACCTGTCGCCCATGCCAGCGTCTTAGCGCCTGGTGCCGGCTGAGCGCGCGTCCCGCGCCATGGCAAGCCGAGGCAAAGGCAATTTCCGGCCGGGCCGAAGCACCGGCCATGATCGCCGATGATGTGCCCATGCTGCCTCCGATGAACACCGGCTGCCCTACCGCGGCATAAACGTCCGGAAGATCGGGATGCCGCGCACCGAAGGCACGCGTTGCACCCTTCCGGTGCACGAAGAGTCGGCGTTCTCGGCCGGCCACCTCGTGCCATTCTTCCTTGCAGGTATTGTGAGAAACGTCGAACAGAAGATCGAGCCTGGTCCCGGAGAAAAAGTGCCCGAACACGCGGCGCGTCAAGTGAGTGAGGATTTGGCGATTCGCCAACGCGCAGTTAATCGCGGCGCGCATCGCCGCGAGATAGCGTTCTCCCAACTCTGATCGGATCGGAGCGCAGGCAAGTTCGAGGTCGGGGAGCAAGATACCGTGGGTCTCGGCGCTCACCGCCATTTCCCGCAAGAACTCGGTGCCGATCTGATGTCCAAGTCCGCGCGAGCCGCAATGGATGCTGATCACGATCTCCCCGGCGTGTATGCCGAAGGCCAGGGCAGCCTTTTCGTCGTGGATCGCGGTGATCTCCTGAACCTCGAGGTAGTGATTGCCCGAGCCGAGCGTCCCCATCTCATCCCGTTGGCGTTTCTTGGCGTGCTCCGACACCGCCGCGGCAAGCGCGCCTTCGGCACGACCGCCTTCCTCGATCCGCTCCAAGTCGGCGGCGGTGCCATAGCCGTTGGCGACTGCCCAACGAGCGCCACCTTCAAGCATTGCATCCATTTCCTGTGCGTCGAGCGTGATGCGACCGGTGCTCCCGACGCCCGCCGGAATGTTGTGAAAGAGACTCTCGGCGAGATCGTGCTTGACCTTGTTTACGTCACCGCGCCGCAATCCCGTGAGCAGCGTGCGCACGCCGCAAGATACGTCGAAGCCAACGCCGCCGGCTGAGACGACCCCGCCTTCTTCGGCATCGAAGGCGGCCACGCCGCCGATGGGGAAGCCGTAGCCCCAATGGGCATCGGGCATCGCATAAGCCGCCTCGACGATGCCGGGCAGGTACGTGACATTCCGAATCTGCTCCAGCACTTTGTCATCCATCGCCGTTAGCAGCGCCGCATCGCCGAAGATCACCACGGGCACGCGCATCGATCCGCTGACCGGCAGGTGCCATTCGGTATCGGAGATGCGAGTGAGCTTGCTGGTGTCCATCAGGCGTCTCACTCAAGGGTTCATACGTCGATGACACACTGAGCGATCCAGGCGCCGTCTGGGCGGCGTTCAACCTTGAGCTCGGTGAGGGTCGCGCCCTTGGGCTCCACCGCCGGCGCATGCCGTGCGCGATCGATATTCTCGCCCCAGGCACGCCCGCGCAGGCGGCCATCAGCAATGGTGACGGCAAATCGACCAAACAGCATGTGTCGTACCGCCATTTCATAAATGAGCCGGTTGAGCCAATCGACCAGCAGCAATCTGTCGTTCGGCGCCGCGCAATCGAACGCCACCTCTTGTGATAACCGGATAGTCTCAAGCTCGCTGACGATTTTCATCAACGCCAGGGCAGCCTGCTCGAAGGCCTGCTCCTTGCTGCGACCGACGCCCCTCACGCCGACGTCGGCATCGTGAGGGAAATGCTCGGCAGCCGTCTCATCGGGAAAATTACGCAAGTGAAACCATCCTGCCGGATTTTTTCACCGACTTACTGCCCGCGCTTCGGAGACAGCCATATCAGCGTGGACGCGGCAATCAAGATCACGGCGACACCGATCGCTATGGCCGGTAAGTACCCCGAGAGTGCTGCTTTGACCGCATAGCGAACGGCGGCACCGCTGACCATTTCCGGTCGCAGTTCCTCCTGCATCGCCGCAGCGCGGACCAGAAGGCTCGGTGGCACCAAGGCAAGCCAGAGGAGGCCATCGAGCAAGAGAAGCCGTCCCCAGGCTCCCTGCGACGTCGCTGCGCGCACTGCTCCGAAAAGCGCCGCGGCAATCACGATCGCCGTCGCCCACCAGAGAGATGCGGTAGCAAAGCCGAAGTACAATGCCAACCCCTGCGCGAGAATCGTCAGCACGACGAGAATAAGCGCGAACACCAGCGCCGCGGCCAGGCGACCGATCATGCGCACCTCCGTGCAAATGCCGGGGGTTTCGACTGCTGCCTTGCCGGCACCCACAGACAAAGAACGCTTTCAGACGTTGCTGGCCCTGATCTAGATCAAATGATTTCCGCCCGAATTCACGGAAGCTGATTTAGCGGTTTGCAGGCGCGATCCCGCGGATGAATGTCGAAGGGAGTGACGATGATGACGCGGCGCCAGGCCGGCAAGGGCATTCTCGCCAGTGCGGCGCTTGTGGCGGCACCGACCATCGGAGCGGCGCAGGCGATGAAACCGATAGAGCTGCCGCCGCCGCGGCGCGAGGGCGGCATGCCCTTGATGAACTCGCTTATGCTCCGCCGGTCGATACGTGAATTCTCCGGCCGACCGCTCGCAGTGCAAACTCTGTCGGATCTGCTGTGGGCCGCCTTCGGCGTCAATCGTCCGAGCGGCGACCGCACGGCGCCCTATTGGCGCCACGTCATGGTTATGGACATCTATGTCGCGATGGCCGATGGCGTCTGGTCGTACGACCCCAAGGCGCACAAACTCTTGCCGTACATGGCCCAAGACATCCGAGCCGCGACAGGATTGCAAGACTTCGTCGCGACCGCGCCGCTCAACCTCATCTATGTTGCCCATGGTGAGCGCATGACCGACATTTCGCCCGAGGAGCGCCGACTCTATTCCTCGGTCGACACCGGCTTCATTGGTCAGAACGTCTATCTGTTCTGCGCATCCGAAGGCTTGGCCAGCGTCTTCCGCGGCGCCGTCGACACCGCGAAGCTCGCCAGGACTATGAATCTGCCGGAGGGCCAGTTCGTTACCTTCGCGCAGACCGTCGGCTATCCGCGCGGATGACGATGAAGGCAACGACGAGCACGCTGTCGCACGCCGCGCCGCGGAGGGCGCATGTCATGGAGTGCAAGCGGCGAACTTTGCGGACCCGAGCTTGAACGAAAGTGACCTGATCGCCTTCTTGTCCGACGGTGCAAGCTATGGGCTTCCCGGAGAGCCGGTCGAACGCATCGAAACGCATTGTTCGATCGTGTTTATGATTGGTGAAACCGCCTACAAGCTCAAGCGCCCTCTCGCCTTCTCATCGGTGGACTACACAACGCTCGAAAAGCGTGAGATGGCGTGTCGACGCGAGCTCGCGCTCAATCTGCGGTCGGCGCCCGACCTCTATCTTGGTCTTCGCTCGATACGGCGCGATGCTCACGGGCACCTCTCATTTGACGATGACGGAGTTGTCGTGGACTGGGTGGTTGTGATGCGGCGCTTTGCTCAGTCTGCCCTTTTCGACCACCTGGTTGCCGAGGGCCGTTTCACGCTCGATCTCGCTGAGACTCTCGCGCGGGAAATTGCCCGATTCCAGGGCGGCGCGGAGCGGACCAGTGCGTTCGGTGGTGCAGAAGGACTTAGGAGAGCGACCGAGAGTAACCGGCGCGATCAGCGGACGGTCAGCGTGGTCCTGCAGGAAGAGGGTATCGAGCAATTGTATGCAAGAAGCCTGGCGACGGTCGAACGTCTTGCGTCCCTATTGGACCAGCGCCGTGCCGACGGTTGCGTCCGCGTCTGTCATGGCGACCTCCGCCTCGCCAACATCTGCCTCTATCGGGGGCGACCGACGCTCTTCGACGCAATTGAATTCTCCGACGAGATCTCGTGCATCGATGTGCTCTATGACGTGGCGTTCCTCCTCATGGATCTTTGCCATCAAGGGCGCCATGCAGAGGCCAACCGGGTATTCAACACTTATTTGGATGCGACGGGCGACGATCGGGGTCTGCCGTCACTCCCACTGATGATGTCGCTGCGGGCGGGAACGCGCGCCTACGCACTGGCTGCGTCCTCTTTGCGGAAAACCGATCCCGAACAGCGCGACATGCTTTCGGCGAAAGCACGCGATCTCATGGCGCTCGCCATGTCCTTATTCGAAACGGCCTCTCCTCTTCTTGTCGTCATCGGTGGCGGAACGAGGGATGATCGCCATACCGTCGCGGGATCGATGGCCCCCTCCTTCCTGCCCGCGCCGGGTGCTCGCATCCTCGAGGCAACCGATATGAGCGCCGACGGGTTCGAAAATCGACTGACCGAGATCACGGCGGCTGGATATACGTTGATTTCGCCGGGCGCTTTCGAAACCGAGGAGCAACGGCGGAAGCTCTCTCGGCTGGTCGCAGACCGGGGAATCCGGCTCATCGGCCTTTGGCTAGCGCCTGACCGTAATCCACCGCCGCGCTGGCATGCCATTGGGAACAGAGATGCGGCCGCCATCGCCCATGTTCTCCGGCAAGGAGGCACGATCGGCTCGGTCTAAAATTCGTTGATAGGGGTCACGAGAGACCGAAACGTTGCTTGCTTGATGAGCGTCGCTCCCGGCGTTTCGAAAAAAGCGAGCGCTATGCTGCTCCCAAGCGAAACATTCGCGCGCCGTCGTCGTATTCGAAAAGCTCGGCGTAGCGCGCCCATCCCGTCACGATCTGCAAGGTCCGCTCAGCGTCAGGGTCGGTCAAGTGGTCTTCAAGCTCCGATTCAAAGCGCACGCGGGGCGCCTGGTGCCCCTCGCGATCGTCGAGCACGCGCCGTATATGGGCGGCCAGCGGAACGAAGTTGAGCAGATGTTCTCTAAACAGCATTTTGCGCCGCTCGGTGTCGCTGTGCGCGAATACACGCCCCGCCGCAGTGAGCTTTAGGCTCCCGTCGCTAAGCTCGGCGAACTCAAGGATGTGCAGCGCTTCGGCGATCGGGAATAGATTATTCGTTTGCGGCGCAAGCGCCGTAGTGATCGCGACCAGTTCAGCGCGGCCTTCATAGGGTACCGCCGCGATCGTCTCGATAAGGCCGCTGATTTGGTTGACCGTAGCTCGCGGCAGCACTTGGACGAGGCCCCCGTGCAATTTGCTCTGCGCCTCGATCGACGCGATCGCGCGCGAGGTCAAGATCGAGTAAATCTCGTCGACGATGTCGCGAAACGCCGCATCCATGCGATTGCGGGGATGGGCGAGAGGAATTGTTACCTCTGCGGCAATCCGGCCGGGATTGGATGACAGCACTAGGATCCGGTCGCACATCAGCACCGCCTCCTCGATGTTGTGAGTCACCATCAAGACAGACCGGGTCGGCAACTGGTGCTCCATCCAAAGATCGAGAAAATCGGTGCGCAGGGTCTCGGCGGTCAACACGTCGAGCGCCGAGAACGGCTCATCCATGAGCAGTACCAGCGGCTCTGTGACGATTGCCCGGGCAAAACCGACGCGTTGCCGCATGCCGCCTGAAAGTTCGCGCGGATAAGCGGATTGAAAGCCGTCAAGACCGATCAGATCGATGGCGGACTGCGAGCGGCGCTCAGCCTCCGCGCGCGAGAGCCCCAACGCGTCGAGACCTGTTTCTACATTCTTGAGGACGGTGAGCCAGGGAAAGAGCGCGAAGCTCTGAAACACAACCGCGATTCCTTCGGCTGGGCCGGTAAGCGGCTTGCCGCGGTAAAAGACGGTGCCCGATGCGGGCTTGATGAGCCCGCCCGCGATGCGTAGCAAGGTCGACTTGCCGGAGCCCGACCGACCGAGCAAACCGAGAATTTCCCCATCGCGCAATGCGAGATCGATGTCCGCCAGCACCGGGAGCGGTTCACCCGAGGGCTTGGCGAAGGTCATACAGACCTTGCTCAGCTCGATGGACGGGTTCCCGGTCTTGTTCACGGTAGGTTAGCCGAGGCGAGTGCGGCGCTCTGCAAAGGCATAGAGCGGACGCCACAGCAGACGGTTCGCGGCAATGACCAGCACCGACATGACAGCGATGCCGAGCGCGATGCGAGAGTAATCGCCCGCCTCGGTCATCCGCGCGATATAGGCCCCAAGTCCCCCTGCGCTGAGTTTAGTGGGTCCCCAACGCACCGCCTCGGCGACAATACTGGCGTTCCACGCTCCGCCGGAGGCGGTGATGGCGCCGGTCACGTAGTAGGGAAAGATCCCCGGCATCATTACCTCCCGCCACCAGCGCCAGCCATGAATGCGAAAACTCGCGGCGGCCTCCCGGAAGTCGCTTGGAAAGGCGCTGGCGCCGGCGATGACGTTGAAGAGAATGTACCACTGGGTTCCCAGAATCATCAGCGGACTAAGCCAGATCGAAGGCGTGAGGTCGAAGCGCAGGATCAGGAACACGGCAACCGGGAAGAACAGGTTGGCGGGAAACGCGGCAAGAAACTGTGCTGCCGGCTGCACCTTCTCGGCAAGCCTCGGGCGAAGCCCAACCGCCACTCCGACCGGGACCCAGATCACGGTTGCGATCGCAATCAGGACAGCGACGCGCAGCAATGTGAGCGCGCCGCTCGCGCATGCGATGACGAGATCGTTCCACGAGAGCGTGACGCGCGCGTAACCAAACAGCGTCATGGCGACCCAGACGAGGGCGATGAGAATGCATCCATACCAGACGAGATCCCCGATCTGGCGCCAGTGCGTCCCGACCGAGACGCCGATGCGAGGAACCGGCAGCGCGAGACGGGCGCGTGTTGCGCTCTCGATTCCGGCAGCGCATGGCGCAAAGGCCCGTCGCAGCAATCGCGTGCGCCGAAAAAGATCGAAGACCCAGGATCGTGGCACCACCTGTGCTGCCGTCTGCTCGAACCGAAACTTATCCCCCCAGGCCACCAGCGGACGGAACAGCAGCTGATCGTAGACGACAATGGCGGCGCTCATGGCGGCGATCGCCCAACCGATTGCGACGAGATCGCGCTCATCGATCGCTCGCGACACATAGGAACCGACGCCAGGAAGGTTGATCTGCAGATCTCCGACGACGATCGCCTCGGAAGCAACGACGAAAAACCAACCTCCCGACATCGACATCATCGTATTCCAGAGCAGGCCCGGCATCGCGAACGGCACTTCGAGGCGCCAGAAGCGCTGCCATGCGGAAAGGCGGAAGCTGCGGCTCGCCTCATCCAGGTCCTGCGGAACCGTCCGCAGCGACTGGTAGAAGCTGAACGCCATGTTCCAGGCCTGGCTGGTGAAGATCGCAAAGATAGCGGCGAGTTCCGGTCCCAGTACATTGTTGGGAAACAGCGAGACGAAGAACAACACCGTAAAGGAGAGATAACCCAGGATGGGCACCGATTGCAGCACGTCCAAGAGCGGGATGAGCACCATTTCCGCCCTGCGGCTCTTAGCCGCCAAGGTGGCGTAGGTAAAGGTGAAGATCAGCGACGCGAGGAGCGCCGCCAGCATTCTCATCACCGTGCGCAGCGTGTACAAGGGCAGCGCCAGCGGCGACAGCGAAATCTCGGGCTGATGCGCTATTGAGAGCGGCGCCACCATCTGGCGCGTACCCGATCCGATGACGAGCAGGACCGCCAGCACGAGGATGCTTGCGGCGAGGTCCCGCCAGCTCGGCACCCGCTGCTGCCACACGCCCCCTCTCAGGATTTCGGCGTGGTGCTCCATGGCTAATTCCCCGAGCGTCGCCATGCCTTCGCTGACATTAGGCTCGCCGCAATGCGCTCGCTCACGCAGGCGCAACCCACAGACGCGTCCCGCTTGGGTGCCAAGGGCTCACCTCGGTCTCGAACTGGGGCAGCTCCCCACTGCACATATGGAACGGCACTTCGATGTGCTCCGACGCGACGACACTATCCCGATCCTCCCGTGTGGTCAGCCACCTTCACGGAGACGTTGTGCCCTGATGATGGTCGAGCGGTTTGAGGGCTGGGTATCGGCAGAAAATGCCTTAATATCTGCACCATGGCCACTGCCATCGCCAATCGACGCGCGACGGCAGCCGCGGAGTAGCGTTGGTGCTTCTGCTCAAGCTGATTTTCCTTCTTGCCGTGGCCAACGGCACGCCAGTGTTGGCGCGCAAGTTCCTTGGCGATCGCTGCGCGTGGCCGCTCGATGGCGGGCTCCGGTTCGTCGATGGACGGCCGCTCTTTGGCGCCTCCAAGACGGTGCGGGGCGCGCTGCTGTCGGTGCTGCTGAGCACAGCTACAGCACCGTTGCTAGGTCTGCCGATCGACGCGGGCTCGCTGATCGGCGCTCTTGCGATGATAGGCGACCTGCTGTCAAGCTTTGCTAAGCGGCGTCTTGGCTTCGCGCCCGGCCAGCGGGCAACCGGCCTCGACCAGATACCAGAGTCACTGCTGCCACTTGTCGGCTGCCGATATTTCTTCTTGCTCGACCTCGAGGAGATCGCACTCGGAACGGCGATGTTCTGCGTGGGCGAGATCGTGCTGTCGCGCTTGCTCTATCGTCTCAAACTGCGCGAGCGGCCATACTGATGCGGAGCTTGGTTCGCCCGTGGGCGGCGCGGCGCGTCCAGGCGCTCAGCCAGATTTTACGTAGGTGATATCAAGGCTTCGTGTGCAGACTCATTAGATAGGCAGCAGCCTGACGGATCTGATCGTCCATCAACGACGGGTTCGGCATATCCTTGGTGTTGCCGATGCTGCGGTGCGTGTTGGCTAGGAAGTGACGAACGGTCTCTTCTGTCATGCCAGACCGGTTGGCGATAGAGGCGAAGCTGGGCGCGGGCGGGTGCAGGATCGGTGCTATCTCCTGATTAGGAGAGACCACGTGGCATGCTGTGCAAATGCGGAGCGAAAGCACGCGTCCGGCGGCGATGTCGTCGGCGTTCGCGGGCTGTTGCGCTTGGGTCGCGCCCGAGAACACGCTCGACAGCGTCGCGACCGCAATCGCCGACATAAGTCTGTTCATGGCCGATTCCTTCCGTATGAGAAACCAATCAATGGTCGGGACTGCGGGACAATTTCATCCTTCGATCGCATCCGGCTCGCCGCAGGCCGCCAGAATCGTCGCGCGAACCTTATTCCGCAGTAGAGCCGCATCGGTGAATTCGCCTCCAGCGGGCGAGACCGGCGAGCCGATTTGAACCGAGATCGCCCCGTGACGCGGGAACCACTGGTCGCTGCGCAGAATCGACCGGGTACCGCGAAGCGTGATTGGCAAGATGTCGAGGTGCTGCTGCGCCGCGATGACGAATGCACCAAGGCGGAACGGCAGGAGACCGGGCGCCCGCGTAAAGGTGCCCTCCGGGAGGAACACGAGCATCTTGCCAGCCTTCGCCGCTTCAAGCGCCTTGTTCAAATCCGTGATTCCGCCTTCGGGGTCGGCGCGATCGACAAAGAGAGCCCTTAGCCTTCTCAAAAAAGGGCCCGCGAAAAATTGAGACTCCAGCTCCTTCTTGGCGATGAAAACTGGCTCGCCGGGAATCACCGCCGCCAGGACCAATCCATCGAGATAACTGGCGTGGTTGCTCACGATGATGGGGCTCATGGTTTTGGGCCATTCCCCAATCAACTGAATCTGAATATCCATGAGCCGAAACGCGGCACGGGCCGCATAATGCATCACCGTCCAGCGGCGTCGCGTGCCGGGCAGCAGCACAAGCGTAGGCCAGAGAAAAACACCTATTGCCACGACCACGCTCCACCACCAACTTGCGTAAAGATATTCGCCGAGGGTGTGCGCGATGCGCCGTAACTCTGGTAGGAAAGCGGCGATGCCGAGGCGGAGCAGTTGCTGCCACAGAGGCCGAGGGCGGTGCGCGAGCCGGCCTCGCGAGAAGAGGTCGCGTGCGGAGGTTCGGCGTAACTTTCCACTCGACGTCTTGGGAACGGTGCGCGGCGGCACGAGGGCGACCTCGTCCGGCGGTGCGTCGAGCAGCGGCGTCGCGGCATCTTCGACGCGCCGGCGCAGGTCGGCCAACGCGGCGGGGTCGGTCTCGTGAGTCTCGGCAAGAACGACGACGCGCTCGGTGCCGCGAGCCGGATCGGGTATCCCGAAGACGGCGACACAACCCTTGCGCACGCCCTCAACATCATCGATCGCCGCCTCGATCTCCTCGGGATAGATATGCCGACCGGCGCGGATGATGATGTCCTTCGAGCGGCCAGTGACGTAAACCTCTCCGCCGGCGATGTAGGCGAGATCGCCGCTGTTGAGCCAGTCGCCTTCAAACAGCTCACGCGTCTTGGCGGGATTATTGAAATAGCCGCGCGTCGCGGATGGTCCACGAAACTGGAGTTGCCCCTCTACACGCTCACCCAGCTCGCCCGTCGCATCGATGATGCGGATTTGATGTCCCGGCAAGGGCCGGCCACAGCTCACAAACTCCAAGGCTGCACAATCCTCCGGCGCCGCGGACGCTGCACGCCCCCGATGCGCCAGCTCGGTGCGGCTGACGCGATCAATGAGGGGTGCTCGGCCAAGGGGAGGAAATGCCAATCCCACGGCATTTTCCGCCAATCCGTAAACCGGTGCCAGCGCCTCGGGGCGAAATCCGTACTGCGTGAAGCGGGCTGTAAAGCGGCGAACCGTGTCCGGATGGACGGCCTCGGACCCGTTGGCCACCATCCTGAGCGAACGGAGATCGAGGCCGACGATGGAGTGATCCTCGATCTTGTTGAGGCATAGCTCGAAGGCAAAGTTCGGCGCCGCCGACAGGGTCGCGCGGTGTCGATGAATCGCCCAAAGCCACTCGGCCGGCCGAACCAGAAAGGTGATTGGTGACATAACGACCAGTGGCGCAGCGTAATAGAGAGAGCCGAGCCAAGCGCCGATCAGCCCCATATCGTGATAGAGCGGGAGCCAACTCACGAATACGTCCGAAGGACCCGCTTCCATCGCCTGGCCCATCGCGCGGATATTCGCGAGCACGTTGCTGTGACTGAGTGCCACGCCCTTTGGATCGCCCGTGCTGCCGGAGGTATATTGCAGCAGCGCGGTTCCGTGCGGCTTAGGGTGGAAGGCCGGCCAGACTTCCGAGGCCGTGCTCAGCTCCCGGACGCTGAACACCGCCCTTACGGTTTCGACTTGGAGCCTGAGCATATGCGCCACGGCTGATGTTTCGGGTGCTGCGATCAGCAGTGCCGCGCTCGCATTGCGCAAGATTCCCGCTTGACGTCGCAAATGCTCCTCGAGTTGTGAGGGTCGCGCAGGCGGATAGATCGGCGTAGGCACTCCACCCGCGAAGAGCGTCCCGAAGAACGCCGCAAAGAACGCATCGCTCGTCGGCAGCATGATTGCCACCTGTTCGCCTGGCTGCAGGCCCGCTTGGCGCAGACCACGCGCCACTGAATCAGCACTTTCGGCGAGATCGCGATAGGTGATGCTTGTCTGAGCATCGTCGCCGTCCCAAAGCACGATATGGACGCGCTCTCCGTGCTTGGATGCATGCCAGCTGAGAACATCGTTGAGCGTCCCGGCATCCGCCGGCGCCGGCTTGGCTTCGCCTTCCGTGATACGGCGCTGTATGGTCGTCCTGGAGAGTGTCGCCCTGCCGGCGTTTGCAAGCGCCGCTTCGAGGTCCCACAACGTCTCCGCTTCCCCCAAGAGCCTCTCGGGGAGCCGCACGGCGAAAGCGCGTTCCACGCGAAGAAATAGTTCCGCTCGGGAAAGACTATCGAACCCCCAGTCCCGTTCGAGCGAGCTCTGCAGACCGAGATGCTGCGCAATGTGTCGCCGAGTGTGAAGTTCCCCAGCCAGGTCACTGGCGACCCTCACTAATGTATCCCCGGCGTCATCGCCTGAGCGGACGTCTGATGGCTGTTCCATGGATCCCCTCGCGAGAAGGGACACTAACAATCAAGTGCTCGACTCCCGCGATATCATCGACCGACATTCATCCAAGCTAGGTGCCAAGCCTTTCGTGGCTTTGATCCAGGTCAATGGCGGCGGCCGGCGAAAGTCTGTCGCAGTCGCGTCGATAGCCCCGTCGCGACGCGTGTCGACCGGTTGCAAGGTCGGACAGTGGATTGATGCAGATCAGTTATTGAATGCTGAACCTCCGCGATGCCGACCGAGATTGATCTATCTCAAGGGCAGCGTTTCAGCGTAACGCGACGATGTCATCAAAATGTCGGCGCCGTCTGCAGCTATGACGATGCCCATACTGAGCCGCGGTCGACCGGCCGCGTTTTAAGGTCGTCATTTGCAAGCTTGGGCAAGGCATAGGGTGTGGTTCTGCCCGTGGCCATGCAACAACAGCGAGCTCAAAACGCAAAGGCGGATGCCATGGTCAATAGACATGCGCGCGATCGGGCGGTGACGGTCGAGATACCACCCCTCCGTCTCGAAGCCAGCGTTGGGCTTCCTCGAGGGCGCGTATCTGGCCTGATCTTATTTGCCCATGGCAGCGGGAGCAGCCGATTCAGTCCGCGCAACACCTATGTCGCGAGTGCGCTCCGGCAGGCAGGCCTCGCGACACTGCTCTTCGATCTGCTCAGGGAAAGCGAGGCAGAGGATCGGGCCAATGTTTTTGACGTTGCTCTCCTCGCTGACCGGCTTCTCGCCGCCACAGCCTGGGCGCGGACATCTGAAACGACCCGGTCGCTGCCACTGGGATATTTCGGCGCCAGTACCGGGGCGGCGGCCGCGCTCATTGCGGCTGCGCGGCTCGGTGCTCAGATTGGCGCTGTCGTTTCCCGCGGTGGCCGGCCAGATCTGGCGCGCGACGCACTGCCACTGGTCACTGCACCCACCTTGTTGATTGTCGGCGGCCAAGATACCGAGGTTCTCGCTCTCAACCAAGACGCGCTCCGCGCCATGCGCTGTGAAGGCATGATCCAAGTGGTACCCGGGGCGACGCATCTCTTCGAGGAGCCGGGCGCGCTTGAGGTGGTGGTGGGGCTCGCGCGCGGGTGGTTTCTCGATCATTTGGCTGCTCATGGGCAGGCATGAACCAATGTTGTTCGCGGATCGCCAAGAAGCGGGCGAGCGGCTCGCTGCCACGCTCCTCCCCTTCAAGACCCCTGGTTCCGAGGCAAAGCGCGATCTGCAATGGCTCGCCTGAGCGCACCGAGTTCACGGCAGCACGTGACCGCCACGCTGGCGGAGCTGAAGCGCAGCCCGCTGTATGCAGAGACGCTCGGGATTGATCTCGCAGCCGGGCGCGATGACCAATATTTCCGTTGGTTCCTCGCGAGCCTTCTCTTCGGCGGCCGCATCAGCGAGACCATTGCGCACCACACCTACGATTCCTTCTGCCGTCACCAATTGACGAAGCCGCGCCGCATCATCGCCGCCGGGTTGGACTACCTCGTCAGCCCCATCATGCGCGAGGGCGGGTACGTCAGATATGACGGCCGCAAATCGGAGCAAGTGCTGCGCGATTGCCGGATGCTGCTCGAGCAATATGCCGGCCGCCTGTCGCGGCTCCATGAAGCGGCGCGTGACGCCCGTGATCTGGAAGATCGGTTGCTCGCCTTCCACGGGGTGGGCCCCGTCACTGTCAACATCTTCCTCCGCGAGCTGCGCCCCTTTTGGGCAAAGGCCGATCCGGCGCCCTTACCTTCCGTTCTCGCCATAGGAAAGACGCTCGGCATCGAGTTGAGCCATTATCGACGGAAAACGCTCACGTTCGCACGGATTGAGGCAGGCCTGATCCGCTTGGCACACCGGCACCGACACGATTAAAGATAGGTCGACCCTCGATATATGGGTCAGTATGATCGGCGTCGACGTGCACCACAGTGTGTCCGCTCAGGTGAGCCCTAGCGCGCGGTCACTCCGCCGCCTTCTTCGGGGCACCAGGGCGCTGTGCGCTCTGCCATGCTGCCGGACTCATCAGCGCAGTCCAGTCGGCCACCAGCCGCTGAGTGCACTCCGCGAACCACTTTTGTTGAATGGCTGCAGCCTCTCCGAGGTCCCTGCATTCCGCGATCTTGCGGGATGCTTCGACCCCTCTCTGAAAATCTTCGACCCGATGCGTCAACCAAATTTGGGCAGCGCCCTGCAAGTTTTCGAGCGTGCCCGTATCGGGTCTCATCCATTCCTCCATGCGCTTGAATGTCGATTGCCACAGCGCCGAAGTATTCGGGAAATCAGGGAATCGTTGCGCTTCCGATGATTTTGATCCTTGGTTCATCGCAGAGCCTCCTCACTAATGCGGCCATGGTGATGCTGACTCAAGAACCTGGCCGGCTAGTTGATGGGATAGTCGCGCGAGATCGTCAACGGAGAACAGTCCCACGACTGCTTGGTTCCGATCCACGACTATGAGTCTTCTCACATGCTTTGTTCTCATGACGCGTGCTGCTTCTGTGCAGTCTTGATCCTCACGACAGGATGCCACTTGGCTGGTCATGACCTCCCGCGCAGTCATGGTCTTCGGGTTTCCGCCTTTGGCGAGCGCCCGGCAGCAGATATCCCGGTCCGTCACGACGCCAATCACCTTCCCATCTTGCCAGACCGGAAGCACGCCGACGCCAGCGCGATCCATCTTGCGGGCACACTCTTCGATCGAGGTGCTGGGCCCGATGGTCTCGATAATGCTGGACATCGCCTGTTTCACAATCATCGACGCTCCTCCTCCTGAAAGGATGTTCATAGGCAATTCGCTGCGGTTGACCATGCTTGCGATCAGCTGACAACACGCGGTGGCATCAGATAAAAATCCGCAGAAGACCCCGCAGCGCGCGGCTTGGGACACTGGCAGAACGGCTGAGGCTTATTGGTTTCGAAGCGCAGCAGCAAATCCGAACGGATCATTACGCGCCTTGCTATCAGGCCTCCTTTTTTTATTTAGTGCGCCCTCGGCGTTCAAGTTTGATCTGCATCAAAAGCCGCAAGCGCGACGGCCGCATGAGAAGAGACGTGATTGCGTGTGCGATTTATTCGCGGGTCGCTGAGCTTCAACCTGCTGAAAACTTTCTCCGCAATGTGAATTTGGCCCCTTTAGGTGTTTAGAGCCTGGGAGAGAGAAACTCTGTGAATGACCGCCGACGCTATTTTCTCAAGACTGCCGATGGTCTTTGGTTAGGTGCTCAATCGAGACCAACGAAAAATTGCTCGTCGAGACCGATGATCAGGCGCTACTGAAGGCCGAAGTGATGTACCGGGCCGCTGTTGCCAGAGCTAACGTTCGCCCAGCTCGCGCCGCGCCGCCTCGACCTCGGCGGGGGTATGCAATCGATTGGCACCGGGAATTGCCATCGGACGACTTAGCACAAGTGCGGGGTTCGAAACCCGCAATTTTCCACAGGCGTCCAAACATGGATATTGGCCATTCGTTGGACACAGGGGGTGTCCTTCTTCTATCTCTTTGATACGATTGGCGTCCCCTACCGGATTCGAACCGGTGTTGCCGCCGTGAGAGGGCGGTGTCCTGGGCCTCTAGACGAAGGGGACCTTGTCTTGCCGGGTCCTTATCTACCGGCAAGCCCGGGGCTGATCAAGGGTGCTGGAGGCGGTCGCGGCTTGCGGCCCTCGACTTGAGCTTAGCGCAGCGCGATCCGCAGCATCTGGATCGCGGTCAAGGTGATGCCGATCCCGAAGGCGAGCTGCACCGCCAGGATCACATCCTGGAATCGCCGCCGCTTCGACGATGGCTCGCCGGCAAGGTCGTTCTTCCGGTCCTTCGCGCGCTCCTCGCGCGCGTTCCGCACTTCTTCTTCGACCTTGAGGCGGCGTGACTGTGCCTCGGCATTGTGCTCGTCCACCGGCGAGGCGCGGAACACCGTGAATTCGCTGAAGGTGCCGTCGTCGTTCTGCTGGCACGACATCACCCTGACGCCCGCCGGCGCGCGCACGCTCTCCATCAAGGCGCGCGCCATGGCGACCGCGACGTCCTTGTCGTCGGAGACGCTGTCGAGCACCCACCGGCCACCCGAAAATCGCTGAATTTCGTAACTGCGCGACGCCATTCCGCCACCTCACCCCACCGATGTCGGCGGGTGCTCCTCGACCATGCGCCAGTTCGCGGCGCCGAGGATGGTGGCAATGCGGCCGTCGTCATCGACGAGCGGCATCATGATGCTGCGATAGAGGACCAGTCCGCCCAAATGGCGGCTGAGGCCGCCGCGCGTCACCGGCACCCGGCGCGTGACGATTTCGCGCCAATGGCGGCTCGCGAGCGAAAGCACGGTGTCTTCGGGACACTCCACCACCAGCGGCGCCGGCTTCTGCGGCCAGTCCGGCAGGTGAAGGCCCGAACCGATGTGGATAAAGCGCGCGCCGGTGGGGCTCAGCACGTCGATCTGGAAGAGCTGCGACGCGTCGGCACCGGCATCGGCCGGCATCAATTGCGAGCCGTGCGGCAATCCGTCGGCACGGCGGGCGCGCCGCCACAATTCGAGCATCCGGATCACCAACCGCTTGTCGGCGCTCGTTTCCAGCAAAAGACCGCACTCCCAAGGGTTTCCCGCCATGGCGGAGCCAAGCGGAAGCTGCCGGCATTTGCCGGCCCTCGCCGCTAAAGGATGGCACAAGGTCGGTAAATTTATGGTTGCCAGCGCAAGGAGGGCATGGGTCCGAGCACAATAGCCGGGAGCAGCGTCCCGAGAGCGATTCTAGCAGGGGGCGCGCCCTTACTCGCGGAAATTCACGTATTGCAGCGGCTGTTCCAGCTTCAGCGCTTTGAGCTGGGTGATCGCCGACTGTAGGTCATCGCGCTTCTTGCCGGAGATCCTGAGCTCGTCGCCCTGGATCGCTGCCTGCACCTTGAGCTTGCTGTCCTTGATCGCCTGCACCAGCTTCCTCGCTAGCTCGCGGTCGATCCCTTGCCGGAGCCGCGCGGTCTGTCGCAGCGTATTGCCGGTAGCCTTCTCTGGCTCGGCGAAGTCGAGCACACCCGGATCGACCTTGCGCCGCACGAAATACCCCTTCACCAGCTCCTGCATCTGCTTCAGCTTGAGCGCGTCGTCGGCGAGAATGATCAGCGCGTTCTCCTCGCGCTTCACCGATGATTGGCTGCCCTTGAAGTCAAAGCGGGTCGCGATCTCCCGCATGACGCCCGCCACGGCATTGTCGACCTCCGCCATCTCGATCCGTGATACCACGTCGAAGCTCGGCATAGGGACCCTCCACACATTCGCCGATGACCGGATACTAGCCCGAAATAAATCTCAGCCGAACGCGATCTCACCGGCGGTTCTGCGCGCGATGCAGCACCCAGGCCGAGATCAGCGGCAGCAATGCCATGGCCGCAAAGCAGCGTCCATAACCGCCGAGCAACGGGATAAGCACGGTGAATGCCGCCGGCGCCAGGACGTATCCGAGGAAGGTGAGCAGGGTCGAGCCCGCCGTCGCCTCGCCGACGCGCCCCTCGGGTGCGAGCCGCGCGACTTCCGCCAGATAGACACCGTTCCAGCTCACGCCGATGAGTCCGATGACGGCGCTGAGCACCAGCACCATGCCCCAGGGCAGGTCGAGGCTGAGCGCGGCTGCGGCGAGCGATGCGAGGGAAGAGCCGATCGCGAGCAGCACCAGCGTGCGGATGCCTGAGCCGAGCCGATCGGCGACGAAGCCCATGAGGATGCGCGCGAGCATCCCCACCACCTGCAGCACCGCGAAGGCACTTCCCGCGGCGGTAAGGCTGAGGCCAGCCTCGGTATTGAGGTTGGTCACGAAAAAGCTAAAGACGCAGCCCTGGACGCAGGAGAACGGGAGGCTTGCGATCGCGAGGCTGCGCAGTGCGCTGCCGCTCGCCAGCACACGAAACGGCAGCAGAAGGGCGCGCACAGAAAAGAGCTCGCGAATGAGATTGCCCTCCGCCCGCTCCCGCGTCCGGTCGATCGTTTGCCGCCAAGGCTCGACTGCAAAGGCGGCGAGTGCCGTCGCGACTGCGCCTGCCGCCAAGGCCCATCGCCAGCCGGGTCCCGAGACCAGAGGCGGCAACAGCAAGCCTGCGGCGGCGCCGCCGAAGGGAGCGCCCGCCTGCTTGATCGAGAAGATGAGGCTGCGCTGCGCCTGTGGCGAATGGCGGATCAAGATTTCGCTGCCGGCCGGAGGCGCGGGACCATAGCCAACGCCCACCAACAACCCCGCGAGCAGCATCAACGACCATGTTCCGCTGAGCGGCAGCAAGAGAGCGAGCGCGCCCACGAGATTGCCGATTTGCAACACGCGCACCGCACCCCAGCGCCGCAGGAGCACATAGCCGCTGGCGAGGAACCAAAGCGTCCCCATCGCCTCGAGCGCCGACAGCAAGCCGATCTCCTCGGGTGCGGCGCCGGCGGCGTGGGTGAGGCTTGGCCCGATCACCGGCATCGCCTGAGTGAGGAACGCCGCCGTCACCTGCATCGCCAAGGTAACGCCGAGCGCCTGGAGCCAAAGCGGGGCGGCGTGGGCGCTGCGGCTCACATCCCCCACGGGAACCCGCCGACCACGAAATCCTGGCTGGTAATAAAATGCGCATCCGGGGTGGGGAGGAAGGCGACAAGTCGGCCGCGTCCGATGGCGCGCGTACCCCCGGTGATGAGAGCCGTTCCTTGCATTCCGCCCCCGGTCGCCTACCCCCGTATTTCGATTGGGATACTGAAGGCTCGCCAATGTGTCGCCCAGGCTGGAAAGACCCTGAAATTCGCATCGAGCCAGGTTCCCGATGGGCACGACGTGGATCATTACGCCGCCGATGCGGCCGCGGTCGTTGAGCACCTG
>Ga0335079_10000338_pt1 | contig 54125 bp, 52 predicted proteins | sample Lox_Sample_33_FD_206719 | JGI IMG/M metagenome (GOLD analysis project Ga0335079, IMG submission 206719) | Soil microbial communities from Loxahatchee National Wildlife Refuge, Florida, United States - Lox_Sample_3.3 | ecosystem: Environmental > Terrestrial > Soil > Wetlands | place: USA...
CCGAGATCTCATGCTCGTCATACCCTCAAATTCGACCACGAAGTATATCCGGCCCGTAGCGGGCTGGCTAAGACTTGCTGACGCTTTCACGAATCCGCGGGGCCTGGCCCATCCTCCCAATCAAGGTCCTTCGAGGGGTTGCCCCACCCTTCCCGCGTCGTTTGCGGGAGGGTGGGCTCTTGCCATGAGCACGACACCCGTTCGTTCCCGTCTCCGCGCCGTCCATTGCGATTCGATCTCCACGATTCCTTCCATCCCCGTTGTGTAGTGAAGAAAGCTGCTCCATTTCCAATCCTCGGGCCGCTCGACCAGTCCACGCCTCACCGGATTGCGATGCATGTAGCGCAGCTTCTCCTTGCCTTTGGCTTCGCTCCATACCGGAAAGGCGTAATACCGCACCTGCCAAAAGCTCGGGAGAGGGTGGGCGTGCAGCTTCTGTGACGTGATTTGCTTGAGCATCTGTATCACGACAGATAACTTCGAGCGTTCTGGTTCGCTGATCAGCAGATGTACGTGCTCGGGCATCACGACATAGCCGCTGACGTAGCAGCCGTACCAGATGCGAACCTGCTCCAGCGTTTGCTCGAAGGTCTGTTTCGCGGCCCAGGAATCGAGCAAAGGCAGACGGCGATAGCAACTAAGAGTGATGAAATGCAGGCAGCGCTGGTCGTGATAGCGAACAGGTTTGACGTGCATTCATGCCGATTTTAGTTCGCACAGAAGGCCCACCCTCCCGCAAAAAGCGCGGGAAGGGTGGGGCAACCCCAAATTGGGAATTCGGGATTCCTGCGATAGGATGCGCCAGCCCGCGGGCTAGTACGTTCTGCAACATTCGTCGTGCGCGAGGGGCAACCGACGATGCGAATGTCCCTAGCCTAGGCGATGTGCGATGAGCCACAGGAGCATTATCCAGAGAACGATGCCCGTGGATCGTGTTAATTGTGGATACCATGGTTTCGACGGAAACGATCGCAGCACGGCAAACTCCTGCGGAGTTTTTTCAAATCTGTCGTGCCCGCTGTGCATTGCGGCGTACTGCCGCAGTTTTTTCATCGTTACTCGAAGCCATGCCACGTATCTCTGCGGCCACACAACCCACCACGTCGCAACGACAGCTATCACAATCAAAGCTGGGTAGCTAGCCCACGCAGGATAATCCATGCTTACTGCTCCCTCGCCTACAAGCCGAACGGAAGCTTATTCTGCGCCTATTACGTGCAGTCCAACTGTGAGCAGAATCACGGGTAAGCGGTCATGGTTGTCGTAGCATCGCCACTTCACTCATCAACCTTCACAAATATTTTTTGGGGGCTGGCTCATCCTCCCGATCAAGTTTCTTCGAGAGGTTGCCACACCCTTCCCGCGCCGTTTGCGGGAGGGTGGGCTCTGGCCAGGAACACGTCACCCAATTGTTCCCGTCTTCGCGCTGTCCATTGGGGCGATCGCCGAGACTTTCTGCCCTGTCACGAATCGGCTGCCCCAGGCTTCGGGATGTTCGAGGCCTGGGCATCCCTGCTGCCCACGACTGGGCATCTGTCTCTGGTTTGGACGGCCTCGCCAACCCAAAGCCTCTCCGCCGATGTTAGCCTCAGCCTTCCAACCGCCTGCATCACTAATGTGGCGCACGATATTTTTGCTTGATCACAAAAAACGGTTCTTGGCGTGTGCTCCTGCTCGCGAGTCTGCAAGAGCGGAGTTTCAAGCTGCGAAAATCTTGGTCTCGGTGGCGGCGATGCCCAGACTTCGAACATCACGAAGTCTGGGCAGTCACATGTCTGGGCCAGCCGGCTATTCTTCCACAAGGATCGGTAGTGCCCCGATGGTGATCTGTTGTGTGCCTTGAATGTTGTGAACGGTCGTGTCGGTAAGGTCGCGGTAATCCACGTATGGCGGGTTGGTCAACGGAATCTTGACTGTGCTGGTGCTCGGTGTCGGGCCGCATGCACCCGATGAGTTCTGTAGACAAGCCCACACGAAAGCCGCCACTTGGTGTCCGGTCCCGCCAGTCCCCTCGGTGAAGAAGCAGTTCCAGACCTGGTAAGTTCCGCTAGCATTCGTAATCGTCGTGTTGATGGCACAGGGTGTCAGGTTCGTTGCGCCGTTGAGGTAACCCGCAAGGGCGTTGTACGCGGTGTCATACGATGTTGGGTTGGCTGGGCTGCAGAACCCGTTGCAGTTCCCGATGGTCGTGTTTCCGTAATACCAAAACAGGCCAGCCCCACCGTTGAAAACGTGCATCAATTGCCAGCGTACAATCTGCCCCGTGCAGTCATTGGCGTCATAGTCCGATGGGCATATGTAGCCCAAGGGTTGGCCGGTGAAGTTCGTCTCCGAATCCACGAACGGCCTACCCGCCCAAGTAGTTCCGTTTTGCAGATTCAGAAAAGTCTGCCCATATGCCCATTGCACTTCTGGTGTATTCGAAGCTGGCCCACTCCCCAAATTTGACAGGTACAGATGCCAGTTCACTGCATCGGAAAAGTTATCCAGTCCGAGCCAGGTTGTGAAATCTGTTTGGTAATTCAATTTCGCGAGTGGCGTTGTCGAGGGCATAATGATGACGGGCCTGGGGACCAGCGTCTTCAAATACGCTGCCGCCGGTTGCAACATGTCATGAAGCTGCTGAGGGGTTCCAGACCAGTACGTATACCCGTTCTTCGTCGAGTAACCATTCCACTCGTTCCACATTTCGTAAGCCTGAACGTACTGACCCACGATGTTCCCTCCAGAGGTTTGATGGGTTGCGAGCCACTCTACGAAGCTGAGGAAATACGTATTGTCCGTCGGAGGCGCAGTATTCGTGCAAGGCGATTGCTCTGCCCAGCACGGTACGTGGCTGAATGTGAAGATCACGTAGTGCGGATGTCCCTGCCTCTCGAGCGCCGCAATGGAGTCAATATATCCATCCAGATATTGGATGGCGTTATTGTCATATCCATTGTTTGAAGTCTCAAGCTGCGACCACCACGTTTGCGTGTCGTGCATTCGCAGCGTGTAGGGCAGATCACTCGGCAATTGGTTTTGAGGAGCCCTCACGTTGGGACAATTCGTGTTTTTAGACGGCCCACACTGCCATCCAAAATTGTTGGGCGCGACTTGCGCAGACGCTATGGATCCCATCCACAGCACGGCCACGATCAGGCTGGCGGAAATCGAAAGCACTTTCATACAGAAAATCTCCTCTTCAAATCTGACCCGAAGGTCAACGGGACCGTAGCATGAGGTGCTCTTGTGCATTGGTATTTTGAAACTGCTGTCCGGCTTTCGTAACGGCGCGAAGCTCGAGGTGAAACTGCCCGTCCCACCTTTGTCATGACAATGGCATCGAAGTGTCTGGCGCCTATGCACAAATTGACTCGCCGCAAGTTACTCAAACTCGGAAGCGCTGCTGCCATGGCCGAACTCGCAGGTCTCGGTTTGCATGGATGCAGCCTCTCCAAAATCATTCCCACCACTCCATCCGGTTGCGCCCAGCTTTCTGACATCGAACACGTTGTGATCCTCACGCAGGAGAATCGCTCGTTCGATCATTACTTCGGCAGCTATCGCGCCGTCCGCGGATTCTCCGACAACAGCGCCGCATTCCAGCAGCCGGACTCCTCCAACACCTCGATCGCACCGGTCGGAACGCTGCTCCCATTTCACCTCGACACAACGCAGGTGAACGCGGCCTGTACCCACGACATCAGCCACGATTGGGTGCCGCAGCACCAGAGTTGGGACAACGGCAACATGGACGGCTTTGTGAATTCGCGCCTGCCCATCAATGCCAGCGACGCGGTGCTCACGATGGGCTACTACACGCGCGCAGACATCCCTTACTATTACGCGGTCGCCGATGCGTTCACGATTTGCGATAACTATTTCTGCTCGGTCATCGGCCCCACCGACCCAAACCGCCTCTACAGCATGGCGGCCTCGCTCGACCCGGACGGCAAGAATGGCGGGCCCATCCTGCAGACCATCGTCAATAATCGTTCGTCAATTTATGGACGCCTGACCTACACGACCATGCCCGAGCAACTGCAGGCGCGTGGAATTTCCTGGAAAGTCTATTCGTCGCCGGACGCTAATATCCTCGGCGGGATTCTCTCCGACAACGTGCTGTCATATTTCGCGAATTATCAGGATCCTTCTTCCGCCCTGCATCAGAATGCATTTGGACCACAGTTCCCGGTCGACTTCCTCTCCGACGTCGCGACGGGTAACCTGCCGCAAGTGTCGTGGCTGATCGGGTCGGTCGTGACGTCCGATCACCCGCCAGCGCCTTCGGTTTTTGGCGAGAATGTTCTTTCGCTCATCATCACGGCGCTCATGGCGAATCCTGCGCTCTGGGCCAAGACGGTTTTATTTGTGAACTACGATGAAAATGGGGGATTCTTCGATCACGTTGCTCCGGTCACCGCCCCTGCAGGAACGCCCGGTGAATATGTGACGGCTCCTGCCGTTCCCGATCCAACCGTCGTCGGCAACCCGCCGATCAACGGACCGATTGGCCTGGGATTTCGCGTCCCAATGTTGATCGTCTCGCCGTTCAGCCGCGGCGGATTCGTTTCCTCGGACCTTTTCGATCACACGTCCGTATTGCGATTTCTGGAAACTCTGTTCGGCGCCGAAGTGCCGAACCTCAGCGCCTGGAGGCGGGCGACCGTCGGAGATCTGACCAGCGCCTTCAATTTCAACAGCCCCGATTTTTCCGTTCCCAGCCTGCCGACAACGGTCGAGGCCGACCCGCAGGAAATTCAGGAGTGCGTCAACAACCTTGCGGGCTTCACCCCATTCACCGTGCCCTCAACGCAGCAGCTTCCCACGCAGGAGTCCGGCAACCCAACGCGCCCCAGCGGTCCATGCTGATTACGAAACGGTAGCTGTGAAGGTCGGCAACTTGTTGGTCGATGCAATGAGCACGGCTGAAGATCAGTGGGTGCTGACGCCTGTTCTAGCGGGCCCACTCTGCGGACTGAAGCCCAATCGGCCTGATTTCAAAGTTGAGATCATTGGCCGACAAGGAACGAAAAGGCCACCCAGACAAGATGGGTGGCTTGCGTTGTTTTCAGGTATTCGTGCACATCACTTTCGCTGCAGGGATTCGATGAACTTGGTCAGATTCTTGACTCGGACTTCTCCCATGCTCTGATTAGCGTCAACCGTCCGGAACAACTCGCCCCACAGGGGCATGTCACTGGTGCCGTGCGCGTGACTGGGCGTGCCTAGCCGCAGCGTTGTCATGACGTGCAGAGTTGGGTACTCGCCATGATTGCGCTGCGCCAACACCCTGAGATCTGGCGGCGGAACTTTCAGAAATTCGGCTGCGGGACCGTCTCCACTTCCTTCACTTCCATGACACGTCGCGCAATAGCTCTTGTACATTGCTGCACCGGAGGCTGGTTCGGTGTAGGAGATGTCCACCATATTGGTTTTCTTGTTCTGTTCTGTCCGTGTAGGGTTCGGGTTTTGCCCTTGCATGGCACAGAAGACACCCATGATCAAAAGCAGCAGCCAGACGCATATCTGACGTGGCATGGTGCTCTCCTTATCGGATTGTTTGTCAGTCGCCTCGGGGGGTGTGCGTCTCAACTCGTTGAGAAAACTCTTCGAGGAGGCGAGAGTACGCTGAAGTAATTCTCCGCCGAGCATCCAGCAGGATCAGTGACCAGAATCACGATTGGCGCAAAATCCCCATGGCACTTACCATCCAATCCACTGATGGAAAAACAATCCAGCTCCCAGTTCCGTCCCACTAATCAACGCTCCACTCCCGCCGCCCCACGGTTGTAAGTCCTTGTACTTCCCGCACATAAAAGCCGCGCAACATTTCTTTACACCGTGTGTTTCTTATCCACGAGGCTGATCAGCCACATCGAGTTCGAGAAAACAAAGGAAAACGGGAGAGACGTTATGAAGGGTACGATCAAGATTACTTTGATGGGCTCGGCGCTGGCTCTGCTCGCGCTGCCGGCATTGGCACAGAATACGACGACCACGCCATCCACGCCGGTCACCGCGCAGACCATTCAACAGCGCAAAGAAAATCAGCAGGACCGCATCGGGCAGGGCGTTCAGAGCGGCGAATTGACCGCCGGAGAAACCAAGAATCTCGAAACCAAAGAAGCCGACATCAACAAAGAAGAGCATGCCATGTCCAACGAAAATGGCGGCAAGCTCACCACGGCCGACAAGAAAGTTATAACGCAGCAGCAGAATCAGCTGTCGAAGCAGATCTATCGCGACAAGCACAACGGTGCTGTGCAGAACACCGATCCGAAGAGTGAAGTCGGCAAGCGCGCCGAGAACCAGCAGGACCGCATCGCGCAAGGCGTCAAGAGCGGACAGTTAACCGCCGGCGAAGCCGCGCACCTCGAGAACAACGAACAGAAGATCAACCAGGAAGTGAAGACCGACCGCGCGGCGAACGGCGGCAAGCTGACCTCGCAGGAACGCAAGCAGGTCAACCAGCAGCAGAACCGCGAGTCGAAGCAGATCTATCGCGCCAAGCACAACGGACGCCGCCAGTAACAAGTTTCCACCACAGCAAGGCTAGTGTCCTCTACGCCCCCGGGCCACCGGGGGCTTTTTTCTTTTAGCCCCGAGTCCTGAGCCTCGAGCTCCGAGCGAACCAGCCTCACAGAGCAGAATTTCGTCAGGTTCTATCCTTGACCAATGAAAATCCAGGATTGCTCGTAGCTCGAGGCTCGAAGCTCGTGAGCTGTAACCTGTAAACCACAGAAAACACATGCCTATACACTTCTTGACATAAATTACAGATTGCAATATAACTATTGCGATCTGAAAATTGAGTCCGGCAATGAAGCTTGGCGAAAAAATCCGGTACCTGCGCGAAGTGGAAGGATCGCTCCGAGGCCTCGGCCGAGCCATGACGCAGCAAGAGCTCGTCCGCGCGATTCGCGATGAAATGAGCGGGCAGGGCAAGGGGCGCGCGAAAGGCGCCACCATCAGCCAGTCGTACTTGTCGCAGATCGAAAGCGGTTCGCGCCCGCACATGACGCAATCGTCACGCGGGTTGCTGGCGAAGTTTTTCAAGGTGCATCCGGGATTTCTGGTGGACGATCCCGACGGATACCACACCGAGTTGACGTCGGACTTACGCACTGTGGAAGGGCAGATCGATGTGTGGCTGCTGCAAGGATCGGAAAGATTTGCGAGCGATCCCGAGATCAGCAATGTGCTGATCAAGGCTGCGCGCGAGAAAGATACGCGCCGCTCATTGCTGTTGCTCGGCGCGATTCTTGACACGCCGGGCCTGGCGGATCGTTTGTTGGAGGCATTGCGTCCGGAGTTGGCGATTGCGAAAGATAGCCGGCCGGCCAATGGGGAAGGGAGGCGAGCGCGATGACCTGGGCGGACTTCTACTTGATTTGTTTCGCGGTCGGATTTTGCTTCAGCTTCTTTTCGTTTGTGTTTGGCGGAGCGCGAATGGGCAAACTGCACTTGCCCCACTTCCATAGCCATGCCGGGCATTTTCCCGTGGCTCATGGACCTGCGGCCGGCGGACACACTGCGGGAGCGGGCGCTCCAAATGGAACGGAGGCTCACGGACACGCTGCCAGCGTATCGCCGTTCAATCCCCCGTCAATCGCGGCGTTCCTGGCATGGTTCGGAGGCACAGGCTACCTGCTGACGCGGTTTTCGGCGGTATGGGTCGGATCGATTCTGTTCGTGGCCGTGCTGGCGGGATTGGTCGGCGGCGCCATCATCTTCCTGTTTCTGACGAAGGTGCTGATGTCGGATCAGGAATATCTGTCTGCGGCAGATTTCGAGATGGTGGGCGTGCTCGGCAAATTGTCGGTTCCGATTCGCGAAGGCGGCACCGGCGAGTTGATCTATTCGCAGATGGGAACGCGCCGCGTCTGCGGAGCGCGCAGCGAAAACGGCTGTGTCATTCCGAAAGGAACCGAAGTCGTCGTCACGCGCTACGACAAGGGAATTGCTTACGTGCAGCTGTGGAGCGAGATGTCCGGCGAGTTGGACGAAACCAGTTTGGGTACGAAATCCGAGTAAGGGAGACCCGCGATGGCTCGCAGTTGGTTCAAGGCGTTGATTGTGGTGATGTGGCTGGCTCTGCCCACCTCTGCCTGGAGTTACTGGCACGTGTGGAACGAGCTTCCGACCAGGATGGCGGTGCACTTCAACGCCAACTGGCAGCCGAATGGCTACACGTCGCGCGAGGGAGCCCTGCGGCTCGGTCTGGGAATTCTGATTGTGATGCTGGTGGTGTTCACCGTAGCGACGCTCGCCATTCACGCGCTGAAACCTGTTGCGGCCTGGCCGGCGCTTTTGATCGCTTACGTCGTAGTGGGATTTTGTTGGTATGGCAATTATTCGATTGTGAATTTCAACTTGAACGCGCAGCGGGCGCTGGGCTTTCAGTCGTCAGTGTTCCGTTCTCAGCTTCCAGCGCAGGTTCTCCCCCAACTGGGAACTGATAACTGAGAACTGAGAACTGGTTCTTGAGGAGGCGTTATGCCAGAGATATCCCATGTAGTTGAGATATGGATCTTTGTTGGCTTAGCTGTGATGGTCGTTCTGTTCCTGATCAGCGGCATGGCCCGGATCTATCGCAAAGCCGGCCCGCACGAAGCGTTGATCGTCTACGGCCTCGGCGGAACCCGCGTCGTCAAAGGCCACGGCACCATGGTCCTGCCGATGGTGCAGATCTGCCGCGAACTGTCGCTCGAACTGATGTCGTTCGACGTGGCTCCGCAGCAGGATCTGTACACCAAGCAAGGCGTGGCCGTTACGGTCGAAGCCGTTGCGCAGATCAAGGTGAAATCCGATACGGAATCCATCCTAACCGCGTCGGAGCAATTCCTGACCAAGACCGACGACGAGCGCCAGGGACTGATCCGGCTGGTGATGGAAGGACACTTGCGCGGCATCATCGGACAGCTCACGGTCGAAGAAATCGTGAAGCAGCCTGAAATGGTTTCGGACCGCATGCGTTCCACATGCGCCGATGACATGAACAAGATGGGACTGGAAGTCATCTCGTTCACCATCAAGGAAGTCCGCGACAAGAACGAATACATCACCAACATGGGGCGTCCTGACGTAGCGCGTATCAAGCGTGATGCCGACGTGGCCGCCGCCGAAGCAGATCGCGACACCGCCATCAAGCGCGCCCTGGCTCAGCGCGAGTCGGCCGTCGCGAAAGCCCAAGCCGATCAGGAGCGGGTTCAGGCCGAAACTGCATCGCTCGCCAAGCAGGCGGAAGCGCAGCGCGACCTGGAAGTCAAGAAGGCGCAATTCCTGGAAGTCACGAAGCGCCAGCAGGCGCAGGCGGACAAGGCCTATGACATCCAGACCAACATCATGCAGCAGCAGGTTGTCGCTGAGCAGGTGAAGGTGCAGCAGGTCGAGAAAGAGCAGCAGGTCAAGGTGCAGGAAGCGGAAATCAATCGCCGCGAGAAGGAACTGATCGCAACCGTTCTGAAGCAGGCTGAGATTGAGCGTCAGCGCATTGAGACGCTCGCTCAGGCCGAGAAGCAGCGCCTCACGGCGGAAGCCGAAGGCCATGCGGCATCGATCCGTCAGCAGGGCGAAGCCGAAGCCGAAATCATCTTCAAGAAAGGTGAGGCGGAAGCGAAGGCGATGAACGTCAAGGCCGAGGCCTACCAGGAGTACAACCAGGCCGCCGTTGTCGACAAGTTGATCACCGGTCTGCCGGAAGTCGTCAGGGCGCTGGCGAGTCCGTTGGCGAACGTCGACAAGATCACCGTTGTCTCCACCGGAAACGGCGACGCTGCCGGGATGAACAAGATCACCGGCGACATCGCCAAGATGGCGGCACAGGTGCCGGCTTTGTTCGAAACGCTTTCCGGCATGCCGATGTCCGAGTTGTTCGGCAAGATCCGGGCGATCGGAGACAAACCTCCGAAGCCGCCCGAGTTGCCGAAAGCGTAAGCGAGGGGTGCGGGAACGTCCGGGGACGTTCCCGCCTTTTCCAGAAGCAGGAGCTTCGTCATGAAAGGCAAGCAGAAATTCTCGGGCATGGGCCTCGCGCTGGGAGCCGCTCTGGGCGCGGTTTTCGGAGTGATCGCCGGCAACATGGGCGTGTGGCTCGCGATTGGAATCGCGATCGGCATCGTGCTCGGCGCTTCGGTAAAGAAGAAGCAGCCGGATTGCCCGCACTGCGCCGAACTGCACCAGTCACATGAAGCGATGCAGCGGAGATTGTTGTGAACGCAAACAGAAAGCTCGGAGCAACGATTGCATTGGCGGCAGCAGTGGGAGCGGCAGCCGGACTGCTGTCAGGACTCTTGCATGCTCCGACGGCAGTCTGCGCGGCGATCGTTGGAGTCGTAGTCGGCAGCAGTGTCGCTCGGCGCGCATGCTCAGCCGAGCCGAAAGTGAAATGAACGTAGCCTCGGCACGCATTTGCCTGCTCGAAGCTCGAGGCTCATAGATCGAAAGCTGATAGCCAAAAAAGGAAAGGGGTTCGCCATGGCATTACTCGAACGTGTTGCAACGTTAGTCCGGGCAAATCTGAACGACCTGATCGACAAGGCCGAAGATCCCGAAAAGATGATCAAACAAGTCATCCTCGACATGCAGAATCAGCTTTTGCAGGTCAAAACGCAGGTGGCGATCGCAATCGCCGATCAGCACCTGCTCGAGAAAAAGCAGAAGGAAAACGAAGACAAGATTGCCGAATGGATGCGCAAGGCCGAGCTCGCCGTCGACAAGAAAGAAGACGACCTCGCGCGGGCCTCGCTGCAGCGCGTGGAAAGCTATCGCGGTTTGAGCGACGGCTTCAAGCAGCAGGTGCTCGATCAGAGGGCGCAGGTTGAGAATCTCAAACTCGCCTTGCGGCAACTGGAGCAGAAGCTGACCGAAGCCGAAGCGAAGGCCGACGTGCTCATCGCGCAGCAGCGCCGAGCCCGTGCAGTCAGCAAAGCCAGCGACGCGCGCATGGCGTCCGGCGATGGATCCAAAGCCGCGGCCTTCGATCGCATGAAGCGCAAAGTGGCGCACTCGGAAGCAGTGAGCCAGGCAAAGGCTGAGATCGCGTCCGACAACATCGATGACCGCTTAGCTGCGCTCGAGAAGGAAGACCGCATCGAGCAGTTGCTGACGGAACTCAAGGCGAAGCGCGGCGCGTAATTGGGTTTATACGCGCCCGCGCTTCCACGCGCATGGACCACAAGGAGACGACTGTGTTGCGACATAGATTCAATCGGCTGCTTCCAATCGGTGTGGTGATGCTGGCGACCGGGCTGATGCTGCATAACTTCGCTCACGCGCGCATCAGCGAATTCACATCAGGATTGCTGATCGGGATGTCAGCGGTATTCATGATCGCCGGATTTGTGGGAAAAATGCGGCCGAGCAATTAATTCAGCATCCTCAGCCACTTACGCAAGCAGCAACAAAGCGCACGCGAGCGGGTTTCTACTCTCAGGATTTTCCAGTAGCCACCCCGAAGCCACCGGGCCGCTGCATTTCGGCATCTGTATTACGCGCCCCTTCGGACTTTCAACTCCTGAGGGATATCTCTGATGAAGCAGTTCGCTGTCGTAGTCCTGCTAGCAGTGGGCTTGGCTCTAGTGGGATGCGGTTCGAACAACAACAACCCAGCCAACATCAACGGAACCTGGAACGCCTCGTTGATGAGCAGCGGCAACACCACCAGTTTCAATTTCGGCACGTCGCTGAAAGTCAACGGCGACGGTTCGCTGAGCGTCACCAACTTCAACTTCACGACGAATTCGTCCTGTTTCGACTCCGAGACGGAAAGCGGTTCCTTCACTCTGAGCGGGAACTTCAGCGGCAACGTGAATGGACAATTTGGCATGACCGTGCAGTCGCAATCTCCAACGGGCAATACGCTTGCGCTGACCGGCACTGTGAACGGCAATACGATTTCCGGCAACTGGACGCTGACCGGCAGCTCCGGCTGCACCGGCAACGGCACCTTCACCATGACCAAGATGTAACGGGTGCCTGCGCAGAATCAAGAATCCGGTTTTCGGCTCAGTCCCAGATTTTCCTGACCGGAAGCCGGACAGCGCTTACATCCATTGACGGCCCCCGCCGCATCTCTCTATTCTCATAGTGATCCCGTTTCAAGGAAGGTCCATGAAGAAGCTCGCGATTCTGATCGTGATGGCGCTGGAGATCGCTGTTTGCGGATGCGGAGCCAGTAAGAACACCAGTACCGAGGTCAACACCTCCACCAGCGGCAACTGGGAGGCGCAACTCACCGGGGGCACCGCGCAGGCGAGCCTGCTCAACTTCACGATCAATTTCTCCGTAACCAATAGCGGGCCGCTGGACATCACCAATTTGTCCTTCTTCAACCAGGGCGCCTGCTTCGGAACCACCATCAATGACACCAAGGAAACCGGGACCGCGAATTTTTCGACCGCATCCAACGGGACGGTCAATGGCACCCTCGATCTCACCGTAAACTCCACGAGTTCTTCCAATTCGCTTGCCTTGACGGGAACTCTGACCGGAAACTCCAGTGCGACCGCAGGGACGGCTGGTACTTTGAGCAACGGAGTCGTCGTCGGAACGTGGACTCTTAGCGGCGGCGCTGGCGATCCCAGTTGCACCGGAAGCGGCACGTTCCTTATGTGCCAGGGCAACAATACCTGCACCGCTCCTTAACCTCCCTTTCTTCCGTTCGCCAGACTGCTATACAGTGAGAGCCATGAAGGTCTCGCTCCAGCAGATTGCTGAGTTCGTAGGGGCACGCCTCGTCGGCGATGCCCGCATCGAGTTGAGCGGCGTCGCGAGTCTGGGGTCGGCAACTTCGTCCGATCTGGTTTTTGTGGAAGACGAGAAGCATCTGGCGCTGGCCCTTCAATCCAAGGCAGGAGGAATCATTGCCGGAGAGTTCGCCGCATCCGCCGCTTCGGACCGGCCCATCCTGTTGACCGATCATCCCAAGCTGGCCTTTGCGCGCGCTGCACAGCGATTCCGTCAGGACGCAAACGCATCCACATCTCAGGCTGCGATTCATCCTTCTGCCGTGGTTCACGAGTCTGCCCGGCTGGGACCTGGAGTTTGTGTCCAAGCCCACGCGGTGGTAGGCGAAGACGTGACCGTCGGAGAACGAACGCGCATCAGCTCCGGCTGCGCCATCGGCGCAGGCGTGAAGATCGGCTCCGGCTGCGAATTCTATCCGAACGTCACGGTCTATCCCGGATCGACCATCGGCGACCGTGTGATTGTCCATGCCGGCGCCGTTCTCGGCAGCGACGGCTTTGGCTATGTGCGCGATCGCAAGAGCGGTCGATATGAAAAGTTTCCCCAAGTCGGACGTCTCGTCATCGAAGACGATGTCGAGATCGGCGCCAATGCCACCATCGACCGCGGCGCTCTCGATGAGACCCGCATTCGCCGCGGAGCGAAGATCGACAACCTCGTTCATATCGGACACAACTGCCACATCGGGGAAGATGTAGTCATCGCCGCGCAAACGGGATTATCCGGAAGCATCGTCATCGAGAATGGCGTCGTCCTTGGCGGACAAGTCGGCATCGGCGAACATGCCACCATCGGCGAAGGCGTGATGGTTGGCGGTCAGGGCGGAATTCTGCCCAACAAGATTCTGCGCGGCAAGGGCGTCGCATTCTGGGGAACTCCGGCGCAGCCTCTGCGTCAATACCTGAAGCAACTGGCGACCCTGGCCCGCTTGGCGAAGAAGGACTGAAGTGGCTCTCATCGTCATCGGCGGGCATTCGCGCAACGTCGGCAAGACGAGCGTTGTGGCGGGATTGATCGCGGCCCTCCCTCAATGTGACTGGACAGCCGTCAAGATCACGCAGCATGGACACGGCATCTGCTCGGCCAATGGCGAGCCCTGCGATTGCGCCACGAGCGACCACTCCTGGGCCATTTCGGAAGAAAAGGATCGTTCAGGAGATTCGGATACATCCCGTTTTCTGGTAGCGGGCGCGAAGAAAGTTTATTGGGTGCGCACCGAGCAGGGAAGGCTCGCCGAAGCAATGCCAGGTCTCCGACAACGAATTGAAGGCGCCCGCAACGTCATTATCGAATCGAACAGCGTTCTGAAATTCCTTCGCCCCGATCTGTATCTGACGGTCCTCAATCCCGCGACGGCTGATTTCAAAAAGTCCGCCCAGGAATTCCTCGACCGCGCCGACGCCATCATCCTTCACGAAGCGAAAGATGGAGCAGCATGGCAATCCATTTCCTTGAAGCCGGTTGCCGACAAGCCGATCTTCCGCATCACGCCGCCACCGTACGTAACTGCCGAGATGATCGATTTCGTGGCGAGAGTCACTGCCCAGAAGCAACTGAGAGCCAAGAGCTGAAAGCTGATAGCTGATAGGCGCTTTGCTATCCTTGTCCCGTGCGCCAAATCCATCCCAGCGCCTGGCTGCTGATTGTCGTTTCCGCGATCTTGCAGGTCGTCATCTTTCCGCTTCCCGGCTTGTACGTTTTTTCCTGGCTCGCGCTGGCTCCGCTGATTGTTGCTCTGTTGCGGACGCGCGCTGCCGGGGAACTCGAGGTCGCTGGACTTATTCGTCTAAGGCCGGCCTCTCCGGCTCAGGGATTTCTTCTCGGCTACGTCTGCGGAATCCTCTGGTTCGCAGGCACTTGCTACTGGATCTTCGATACGATGCGCCAGTACGGTGGCTTGAGCTCGCCCATGGCGCTGCTCGTGCTTTTTCTTTTCTGCTGCTACCTCGGCTTGTATCACGGAGCGTTTGGCCTGCTGATGGGACTGCTCGCCTCGGGACGAAACGATCGCCGCGCACTCGTGGCCGCTCCATTCCTCTGGGTCGCGGTCGAACTCGCCCGCACGCGCATCACCGGATTTCCGTGGAACCTCCTGGGCACTGCGCAGGTCGACAATGTCGCTCTGTGCCGGATCGCCTCCGTGACCGGGGTATACGGGATCTCGTTTGAAATCGTGCTGGTCAACGTTGCGCTGGCCGCCGCCTTTCTGATTCCGCGGCAGAAGCGCGGAACGATGCTGGTAGCGGCCCTCGCGGCGGCTGCTGTACTGCAAGCCGGACGATTAGTCGAAGCTCCGCCGACGAAGCCCGATCGCGCCGCGCTCCTTGTCCAGCAGAACATTCCCGTATCCGCGGACTGGGGTCAGTCACTCTTTTACGAGAAGACACTGGCCGGGTTGAGTGATCTTACGAAGAAGTCCGTCACCGACGCGGGTGCGCATGTCGCACTCGTCATCTGGCCCGAGTCCCCGGCACCCTTCTTCACCAACGACACTCGCTTCCGCACCCAGGTCAGCGACATGGCACGAACGACGAAGTCGTGGATCGTCACAGGTTCCATCGGCTCCGACGCCCCCACGCCCAATTCCGATGCGCCGCTCTATAACTCGGCTGCGTTAGTCAGCCCGAACGGCGACTGGACCACCCGCTACGACAAGGTGCACCTCGTTCCATTCGGCGAATACCTTCCCTTCCCAAGTTTGTTTTCGTTCGCCGGTGGATTGACGAAAGAAGTAGGACAATTCGGGCACGGCCCATCCCGCCGTCCGTTAAACGCGGGTGACGAGAAACTCGGAGTGTTCATCTGTTACGAATCGGTTTTTCCCGATGAAGTCCGGCAGTTCGCAAATGGTGGAGCGCAGGTCTTCGTCAATATTTCGAACGACGGATGGTACGGCGACAGCGGCGCCTGGTCGCAGCATTTGAATCAGACGCGCATGCGCGCGATCGAAAACGACCGCTGGATCTTGAGCGCCGCTGATACCGGCCTAACCGCTTCCATCGATCCCTACGGACGCATCGCCGCGCAGATTCCGCGCAAGCAGATGACGACCCTGGTCGCGCCCTATGCCCTCACTTCCGTTACCACGTTCTACACGCGTCACGGCGACTGGTTTGCGTATGCATGTGCGATAATTTCGCTGATAGCGCTGCTGGAGCGCTTCATACCAGCCAAATACCGCCAGAAGGTCAAAACGTCTGCATGAGTCAAGAGCACGAACAGGAATACGAAAAGCTAAGCAAGAAAGTCCACGATCTCCGGGAGTATCTTTGACGCGGAAAAGCTCCGTCCGCAACTAGCCGAAATTGAAAAGCAGGCTTCCGACCCGAACTTGTGGTCGAATCCTCAGCGCTCGCAGCAGGTCATGCGCGAGAAAAAGCGCCTCGAGCACGTCCTCGCCACCGACGCCGATCTGTCGCGCCGGGGCGACGACATTACCGCGTATTTTGACCTCGCGAAAGAAGGCGAGAACGTAGATGCCGATCTCCAACGCGAGATAGGATCTTTGCGCGATCTCATCGACAAGCTGGAAACCGAGACTCTGCTCTCTGGCGAGAACGACCCTCGCAACGCCATCGTCACAATTCATCCCGGTGCCGGCGGAACCGAGTCCCAGGATTGGGCCGACATGCTCTTGCGCATGTATCTGCGTTGGGCTGAGCGACAGGGATTCGAGACGGTTCTCTACGACTATCAGCCGGGTGAAGAAGCCGGCCTGAAATCCGCGACCTTCGCCGCCAACGGCGAATATGCTTTCGGGCTCCTGCAGAGTGAAATCGGAGTGCACCGCCTCGTCCGCATTTCGCCTTTCGATCAGGCCAAGCGGCGTCACACATCGTTTGCCAGCGTGTTTGTTTCTCCCGAAATCGATGACAGCATCGATATCGTCATCAAGCCCGAGGACATTCGTACTGATACCTACCGCTCGAGTGGCAAGGGCGGCCAGCACGTCAACACAACCGACTCGGCCGTACGCATTACGCACATCCCGACCGGAATCGTCGCCAGTTGTCAGAATGAGCGCTCGCAGCACAAGAACCGCGAACGCGCCATGAGCATGTTGCGCTCGAAGCTCTACGAGTTCGAGATGGAGAAGAAGCGCGCTGCGACCAAGAAGATCGAGGACTCGAAGCTCGATATCGAATTCGGATCGCAGATTCGCTCCTACGTTCTTCAGCCCTACCGCATGATCAAGGACCATCGCACGAAGACGGAAGTCGGCGACGTCGATCGCGTGCTTGACGGAGATCTTCAGCCGTTCATCCGGGCTTATCTGCTGGCGAAGCGTGAGGAGAAGCAGTGAAGGCTGCGAAGAAATCAACACCGCGAAAGCCGCCGGAGACGCAGAAGAAGAAAAAGCTTGGTCCGCGGTTTGATCGGGCATTCTTATTTGCAGCCGAGAAACATTCCACGCAGACTCGCAAAGCCTCCGAGATCCCTTACCTGGCTCATCTGATCGGCGTTGCATCTCTGGTTCTCGAGGCTGGCGGGGACGAAGATCTGGCGATTGCCGCACTCCTCCACGATGTGGTCGAAGATTGTGGCGGCGCACCCATGCTCAAAGAAGTCCAGCGCCGCTTTGGTAAACGCGTCGCCGAGATCGTCGATGGATGCACCGATGCTTACGCAGTTCCAAAGCCGCCATGGAAGGAGCGCAAAGATAAATACATCGCGCGCCTGAAGACCGAAGGCCCCGATACTCGCCTGGTTTCGGCTGCCGATAAGCTGAACAACGTTCGCTCCATTCTCAGCGACTACCGCGCCATTGGAGAATCTGTCTGGTCACGGTTCAACGGTGGGCGCGAAGGTACTCTTTGGTACTATCGGACGTTGCGGGACGAATTTCTCCGCGACGCTCCCAATCGCATCACGCGTGATTTCGATCTCGCTGTGAAAGAGCTGGAACTATTAGCCAAGGGAAACGGGCCTTCCATCTGAGAAGCGCGCTGTTTCCGGTCGAGGTTTGAAGTTATGGCGCGCATGATTGATCAAATTCGCGCTTCGAAGTTGCCGTCGAACATGATGCAGTTCGCCGCTCGTGGCGCGCTGCAAGTGCCTCCGGCGGAGAACGTCGAAATTCTTGTTCACCTTGCGCGCCACAATAAAGTCTTCGGCGACACTGCCCGGATGACTCTGGCTGGATGGGACGAGAAGGCTTCGCTTGCGGCGGTTTCGGATCCCAAAACCCCGCCCGAAGTTCTCGACTATTTCATTTCCTCCGATAACATCCGCCCCAGCCTTCTGGCAGCGCTGCTGGAGAATCCTTCCGTCTCTGAAGCGCAAGTGGTCAAGCTGTCGACCTCTGCCATGCGCGGAACGATCGATATCATCCTCAAGAGCAAGCGCGCTTGTTCCATGCCCGGAGTGATCCGGACCCTGCGCTCGAACCCGTATGTGAAAAAAGAAGAGGTCGAAGCGCTCGTGCAAGCGGCGCAGTCTGTTCCGGTTGCGGCTTCGGCTGAGGAGAACTCCACGGCAGCGGCGCCTGCGGACGCGCCGGTCGTCGCAAATACAGCGTCGTCACCGGAAGCGCCTCAGTCCGCGCCCTCGGACGCCGCTTCCTCCCAGTCTGAAGAGCACTCTCCGGTCGGCGATGAAGTCGTCTCCGCTTACATGACAGACAACGCCGCTGCGATCGCCGCCGAAGGAGAAAAGCCATTTCAGTCGATTGGTGGCGTTGTGGAGTTGCTTGGCTCCGACTACTTCCCGGTCATCGAGACCGCGGAGTTGAAGCCGCCCGATCCCGCGGCAGAGGCAAAGTCCGCCGCTGCGCAGCCGAAAACGGCCGCTCAACCAGCAAAGCCTGCGGCACCCAAGCGCGAGAATACCTTGCAGAAGATCAACGGGCTCGATGTCAAAGGCCGTATCCAGCTTGCGTTGAAGGGGAACAAGGAAGAGCGTTCCATCCTGATCCGCGACGGCACGAAGGTTGTCGCGCTGGCGGTGCTTGAAGCTCCCAAACTCGCGGATGGTGAAGTCGAGAAGTTCGCCAGCCAGAAAAACGTTCTGGAAGCGGTCTTGCGCCAGATTCCGCTGAAACGGCGCTTCATGAAAAATTACATCGTGGTTCGCAATCTGGTCGCGAACCCACGTACTCCGCTCGATCTCGGCCTGGGACTGATGAAGAATCTTCTGGCCCAGGACCTGAAAAATCTCTCTGCCAACAAAGAAGTCTCAGAAACCATCCGCAAGCTTGCTCTGAAAATGTTCAAGCAAAAGATGGAGGACGCGAACAAGAAGTAACCGGAGGGCCCCATGGCTTCATTGCCGCAATCCGATCCCATTACCGAGTTGCTGAAGCGTTCCAGAAATATTGCCGTCGTCGGACTTTCCAACAATCCCCTGCGTCCCAGCCACGGTGTTTCGGCCTACATGCAGAGTCACGGTTACCGCATCATCCCGGTGAATCCGAATATTGACGACTCTCTGGGAGAGAAGTCGTATCGATCGCTCCTCGACGTTCCCGACAAAATCGACATCGTCAATATTTTCCGGCGTCCGGAGTTTGTCGAAGAAGTCGTCGATCAGGCGATCCAGTTAAAAGTTCCCGCGGTCTGGATGCAGGAAGATGTGATCCACGAGCAAGCCGCTGAAAAGGCGCGCAAGGCAGGAATTTTCGTGGTGATGGATCTCTGTATTCTGAAGGAACACCGCGCGCGTTTTCGCTGATCAGCGATTGACGCCGACAAACACGACCGTGGCATCGTCGCGCACGCCGTTGCCGTTGGCAAACGATCGCACATCATCCACGATGGTCACCGCCGAGGCCTCTGGCAGGATCGCGTGTTCCGCCAGACGGCAGACGCCATACTCTTCTTCCTTCCCGTTGACGGCTTCGGTGATGCCATCGCTGTAAAACAGAAGACGCGAACCGGGAGAGAGCCTGATCTCGGTTTCGGAATAATCTCCGGCGGCCAGGCCGAGCGGAAGGCCCCGCTCGACATCCAGGAATCGCTCGCCAGTCTCATCGATGAGCAGAGGTTGCAAGTGTCCGGCATTGGCGAAGACAACTGTCCGCGCGGCTGGATCCAATACCGCATAAATGAGCGTCACGAATTTTCCCGCTGGGAAGTCGTTCACCAGGAGTTCATTCAACTTCTTCAACACTTCGCCGGGAGTGCAGCAAGCTTCGGCCAGCGAACGCAGCATACCGCGCGTGGCCGACATGAGAAGCGCAGCCCCGGTGCCTTTCCCCGAAACATCAGCCAGAACGATTCCCCAGCGTCCGTCGGGAAAGGAGATGAAGTCGTACCAGTCTCCACCGACGGCACGCGCGGGCACGCTCAGGCCGGATACGACGAAACCGGGAATGTAAGGCGAACTCTTCGGCAGCAATGCCTGCTGGATGGCTCGAGCTTCCTGCGCCTCACGATCGAGCGCGGCGCGTTCCGCGCGTTCCAGGCGAAATTGGTGCGCATTTTTTACGGCGACTGCTACGTGATCGCAAAACGCCTGCAGAAGTCGCAGCTGCTGGCGAGGGAAGCCGTCCACATCAGGATGCGACGCCGTAAATACCCCTACGAGTCGTTCGCCTACTCGAAGCGGAATGGCCACCTCCGAACGCACCGAGTGTTCGCAACCAATGTAGTACGGGTCTTTCAGAACATCGGGAGCGTAGCGAGTCTGTCCGGTGCACGCGACATAGCCGACCATGCCTTCGCGTCCAATCTTCAGACGATGCCCCTTCTTGTGCAAAGTACAACCGCGCACTCCGGCCATCACCATTTCGGCGCGCTCTTCATCGTGCAAGTAGATGCTGGCTTCGACACATCCGAGCGACTGAGTGACCTCCAGAACGACGCCGTCAATCAGTTGATCCAGATCAAGAATGGACGTAATTTTTTGCGCAGCTTTTTGCAGCCGCTGCAGATCTTCAATCAGATCGGCGGTCAGGACCGGTGCGGGGCTCTGCGCACTCTGCACTTCTGCGAGGTTGGGAAAAGCAACCATAACTCGGCCTCTTTGTTGATATTGAAAGGATGCTACAGAAAGGCTTTACGATTCTTTACTTTTCGACGGCTCGGATTGGGCGGTTCGGCTGCGCTGGCGCTTGATTTCTTCCATGCGCTCCCGAATCCTTTTCTCGATCCCTTCGTTTGTCGGATGGTAGTAAGTCCGGTCCCGCAGGTTGTCGGGCAGGCATTGCATGTTCGCGACCTTGCTCTCGAGATCATGCGCGTACTGGTAGCCGCTGCCGTAGCCCAGGCCTTTCATGAGGCTGGTGGGCGCGTTCCGCAGGTGCAAAGGGACGGACTCCGCCGCCGTGCGCTCGACGTCCTGCTGCACACTGCCGTACGCGGTGTAGAGGGCATTCGACTTCGGCGCGACCGAGAGATAGACGACCGCTTGCGCCAGTGCCAGATTTCCTTCGGGCATGCCGATGAAATCCACGGCATCCCGGGCGGCCATGCACAGCGAAAGCGCGTTGGGATCGGCCAGTCCGATGTCCTCCACCGCCATGCGCACCACTCGCCGCGCGACATACAGCGGATCTTCTCCTGCCTCGAGCATGCGTCCAAGCCAGTACAACGCCGCATCGGGATCGCTGTTGCGCACAGACTTGTGCAGCGCCGAAATCAGGTTGTAATGCTCTTCGCCGGTCTTGTCATACAACAGGATCCGCTTCTGCAGAGCGTCGCGGACGATGGCATCGGTAATCTCAAGCGAAGCATCGAGTGTGGGTGCCCCATTTCTGGCCGGGGTTGCCAGAAGTGGGGATTTTGCGAGTCCCGCTGCCACTTCCAAAACGTTGTAAGCGCTGCGCGCATCGCCGCTCGTATAGCTCGCGATCGTCTTCAGGACATCGTCAGACGCGTTGACATTCATGCCACCAAGTCCGCGCTCGCGGTCGGTGAGCGCTCTCCGCAGCAGCAACACAATCTGTTCTTCGGTCAGTGGCTGCAGAACGTACACACGGCAGCGAGACAACAAAGCCGAGTTGATCTCAAACGACGGATTCTCGGTCGTCGCCCCAATCAACCGGATGTTCCCCTTCTCCACGTGCGGCAGAAATGCATCCTGCTGCGCCTTATTGAAGCGGTGAATCTCATCGATAAAGACGATCGTCCGCGTGCCGTATTGCTTGGCGCGTTCGGCATCCGCCATGACTTGCTTGATCTCTTTGATCCCCGCCAGCACGGCGGAAAATTCAATGAACTCCGCCTTCGTCATGTTCGCGATGATCTTGGCCAGCGTCGTTTTACCGGTGCCCGGAGGCCCCCAGAAAATAATCGAGCCCGCATCGTCGCGCTCGATCTGCACGCGCAGCGGTTTCCCCGGACCGATCAAGTGCTCCTGTCCGGCATACTCTTCCAGCGTCCGCGGACGCATGCGATCGGCCAGTGGCCGTGTCGCATCCGGCGCGCCGCCGGCATTCGGAATGGCTTGAAAAAGACTCAAGAGGCTTTCAGACGCCTGGAACCAGCCTCAGCTTAACCCATAAAGCAGGGCGTTTGCTGGATTCTCCCCATTGGATGCGAACCGAACCAGCACAGAACTTTGGTTGACGCTATGGCTCTCAGACCCTAACATGCCTTAACCCATGATCGGCGAAACCGTATCCCACTACCGCATCCTTGAACAGCTTGGGGGTGGCGGGATGGGCGTGGTTTACAAAGCGGAAGACACCGAGCTCGGCCGTTTCGTGGCGCTGAAGTTTCTGCCCGACGACCTCGCTCAGGATGCGCAGGCTCTGGAGCGTTTCCGTCGCGAAGCCCGGGCCGCCTCCTCCCTCAACCATCCCAACATCTGCACCATCTACGAAATCGGCAAGACCGGCGAGCACCTGTTCATCGCCATGGAGTTCCTCGACGGCCTCACTTTGAAGCACCGCATCGCCGGACAGCCCATGGACAAAGAAGTCCTCCTCACCATGGCTGTCGAAATCGCCGATGCCCTCGACGCCGCGCATTCCAAAGGAATCGTCCACCGCGACATCAAGCCCGCGAATATTTTTGTGACCACGCGCGGCCACGCAAAAATTCTCGATTTCGGCCTCGCAAAAGTTCGATCGGAGAACGTTTCCTCCAGCACCGGCAATTCTCAAACCCGCACCATGGAAGGCCCGCAACTGACCAGCCCGGGATCGACTCTCGGCACCGTGGCCTACATGTCGCCGGAACAGGCCCGGGCGAAAGAACTGGACGCGCGCAGCGATCTCTACTCCTTCGGCGTCGTGCTGTACGAGATGACGACCGGCATCCTCCCCTTTCGCGGAGAAAGTTCCGCCGTGATCTTCAAGGAGATTCTCGACTCGCAGCCGGTGTCGACTCTTCGATTGAACCCCGAAAGTCCGCCGGAGCTGGACCGCATCATCAATAAGGCTCTCGAAAAAGACCGCAACCTGCGCTACCAGAACGCGGCCGACCTACGCGCCGACTTGTCCCGGCTGAAGCGCGATTTAGATTCCGGACGATCCTCGTCTGCCGCCATCCCGGACGTCCGAGTGTCTTCCTCCTCAAACATCACTCCCGCGGTCAAGCCACGCCGCATTCTCTGGGCCGCAGCCGCAGCCTTGCTGCTAGTCCTCGCGGCGGGCGTCTACTGGATGCGCTCGAAATCCGACACCACCAAGGTCTCCTCGATCGCGGTGTTGCCATTCGTGAACGCCACCGCCGATTCCAACAACGACTATCTGAGCGATGGCTTGACCGAGAGCCTGATCAGCACGCTCTCCCAGCTTCCCGGCATGAAAGTAATGGCCAGGAGCACGGTGTTCCGCTTCAAGGCCAGCCAGGACGATCCGCAGAAAGTCGGTCAGACCCTGCAAGTCGGTGCCGTGCTGACAGGACGCATCACGCAACATGCAGACGAGCTTGGCATTCATGCGGAACTGGTCAACGTGGCCGATGGAAGCGAGATCTGGGGATCCCAGTACACCCGCAAGCAGTCGGAAATTACCCAGGTGCAAGCCGACATCACGCGCGATATTTCCAAAAGCCTTCACGTGCAACTTGCCGGCGACGAACAACAAAAGCTCGGCCGGGCCGGCACCACCAACGCGGAAGCCTATCGTCTTTATCTGGAAGGCCGCCAGCAGTGGGCCGGACGAACTCAGCCCGGTCTGAAAAAGAGCATCGAGCTTTTCCAGCAGGCCATCGCCGCAGACCCAAATTACGCTCTGGCGTACGCGGGATTAGCCGACACCTACAACGTCGCTCCCAGCTATGACATCGGAATCGATTCGAAGCAGGCGCTCGCACTAGGGGAACAGGCGTCGGCGAAAGCGGTGCAACTCGATGGCTCACTTTCCGAAACGCACACGGCCCGCGCCGGAACGCTCGCCTCCGGCTGGCATTGGAGCGAAGGCGAGTCGGAGTTCCGGCGTGCCATCGAAATCAATCCCAACAACAGCAATGCACACTACTTTTATGCCTTCACCTTGTTGATGCCACAGAATCGCGTGGACGAGGCGATCAAGGAATTGGAAAAGGCGCTCTCGCTCGACCCGTTGTCGCCGATCCTCAACACCAACTACGCCTGGACGCTGATGGTCGCTCATCGCTATCCCGAATCGCTCGCGCAGTTTCAGAAAACCATTCAGCGCGATCCCAATTTTCTTCCTGCGCATTTCAAGTTTTCCCACCTGTATTCCTCGATGGGCAAATATGCGGAAGCAACCAGCGAGCTCAAGAAGCTGGATGAAGTCAAACCGGAAGTTGCCACCCCGGATGCGAAAGGCTATTGCGCGGCGAGCCAGTTGGTGAATGGCGCCGACCGCAACCCCGCGTCGGCGATCGCCTGTGCCGCCACCGATCGCAACCTGGCGCTGCGGTTCTTCCGGACGGGCTACGAAAATCACGATTTGGCGAGTGAGTGGGTCCGCAGTCCGGAGTTCGACCCCTTGCGTTCCGATCCGAGCTACATCCAGATCATGCGCACCATGGGACTGAATCCGTAAGCTTGAAAAGGCCAACTAGCGCAGTACTTGATCCCCGGCGGCCGCAAAGCGCAGTTCAGGTGCTATGGGCAGGGCGCCCAGCTCCGCGGCGTATCGATAAAACAGCCGCAGACCCTCCATGCACTCTGCATCGAGTTGGTAATAGATGTTTTCGGTGAGATACGAACGAACGCCCGATTCGGTCAGCCCCAGACGCGGCGCCCACTCGTGACAAATCTGGTCAAGACTTTCTTGCGTCAACCCGTGGTCGCGCGAGTCGCGGAACAGAGCGGGAACATCCAGAGCAGGATCTGCATCCTGCAATGCCTTACTTCGCACCGCCCAGAACGCAAACACGAACGGTTTGCCACTAAATCGAATCCACTCTTCCGCGAGATCGAGCGTTCGATAGCGCGATCGGTCCACCTGCAGTGCTGGGTCTCCGATCAGTAGTCCTGCGTCACATTGCGCGAGCATCTTGTCGAGCTGAGGGTCCATCGCGGTGAACGTCCGGCCTCCGCCCATCCACTTTTCAAACAGCACCTTTGTCAACGCCACCGAGGTCATCGACGAAGTATCAAGCGCCACGGTTCGAACTTCATCGACCGGCTTGCGGCTGATCAGCAGGATCGACCGCACGGGTCGACGCGACGCGATCGCCACATCGGGAAGGATTTTCAAATCGGGAATCTGCGTATAAGCTGCCGCCGGGATGATTCCCAAATCGGCACTGCCTTCCGCCAGCGTCCGTGCGCATCCTGACGGCAAAGTGTAGGAAATATCGAAGTTTCGCCCCGCTTCTCCGTGCTCGAAATCCCACATGAGTGGGGCTGTATTGAGGTAGGAAATGGCGGAAATTCGCAGCCGTCGCATTCTTTCCACAATATTAACAAACGGATTGTGACATCTGACCTTGACGCGATTCCGCCGCGGTCGCTACTGTCCGCTGGGAGCCTATTTGTGTCGACAACATCGCTCGTGACCGCCGGAACTCATGCCCTCGAATGGGTCGCCCTCACCCTCACGCCCGGACTAGGACCAACCAAGTCCCGCAAGCTGGTCGAACACTTCGGAACCGCTGACGCGGTTTTCCTGGCGCCCCTGACGGCTCTGGAAGCGACCGGAATTCAGGCGGTTTCCGCGCAGGCGATTGCGACCGGAAAGTCCGCCGAGCTCGCTCGGGAAGAGCTCGCCCGGGCGGCCGAACAAAGCGTCAGCGTTGTCTCGATGGAGGATCCGCTCTATCCCACTCAATTGAAAGAGATTTACGACCCCCCTCTGGTCCTTTACGTACGTGGGGATGCCGGCCTGCTGAACCGGCCCGGCATCGCCATGGTTGGCACGCGCCATCCCACGCCATACGGCTCGGGAATGGCCGAACGTTTGGCGTGTGATCTGGCGGCTCAGGGTCTGGTCATTATTAGTGGGATGGCTCGCGGCGTCGACACCGCCAGCCATCGCGGCGCAATCTCAGCAAAAGGCAAAACCGTAGCCGTGTTCGGCACTGGCGTCGACGTCATCTACCCCAAAGAAAACTCGCGCCTGTCGGAGCAGATTCTCTCTCTGGGCGGTGCTTTGATTTCGGAATTTTCCATGGGCACGTTTGCCGCGCCGCAAAATTTCCCAATTCGGAACCGGATTCTCAGCGGGATGTCCATCGCGGTGCTGGTTGTCGAAGCCGCCGAATACTCCGGCACCCGCATCACAGCGCGTTTGGCTCTCGAGCAAAATCGCGACGTGTTCGCGGTCCCAGGAAACGTCACCAATAAGAACTCCTGGGGACCGAACACACTGATCAAGCAGGGTGCCAAGCTGGTCGCGACCTGGGAAGACGTGTGGGAAGATCTCCCGTCAGAAGTACGACTTACGCTGGCCCCGCCGGTCTCGCCTGAATCCTCCGCCTCCTCGTCCGCATCTCTATTTCCGGACGACGGGCTTCCTCCTCACGAAAAGCGAATCCTGAGCCTCCTGAAAGCTGACGAAGCCACGCACATCGATGAACTCATCGAGAAGCTGGAATCGGAAATGTCCTCCTCAGAAATCTTCGCCGCCCTGTTCGAACTCGAACTGAACAGCAAAATCCGCCAGATGCCGGGAAAGAATTTTGTGAAGAGCTTTTGACAGCTGTCAGCTATCAGCCGTCAGCTTTCAGGTTTTCCGAAACGGAAGGAGAGCATGCAGAACTTTAGAAATCTTAAGGTTTGGGAGCGAGCTCATGTGCTGGCGCTCGACATATATAAGACAAGCGAGAGCTTTCCCCGCGAAGAACGTTATGGATTGACGAGTCAAATGCGACGGGCGGCCATCTCCATCGGTTCAAATATAGCGGAAGGAGCCTGTCGCCGTGGCGATCCAGATTTTGCTAGATTTCTCCAGATCGCATTCGGATCGGCAAGCGAATTGGAATATCAGTGTTTGCTGGCCGCTGATCTGCAACTGATGAATCCGCAAGATTATCACCGCCTAGATGGAGAAGCGCGGGAAGTAAAACGAATGCTGGCAGCATTGCTGCAAAGGCTGAGAGCTGAAAGCTGAGAGCTGAAAGCGGGGAGCGCGAGCGGACATCTCGTGGCTAGTAACTTGTTGCAGTCTACCCATTCGTGCTAGCTTCAAAAACGTACTCCAGGCAAATTGAGGAAAAATTGTCAAAAGGTTTAGTCATTGTCGAATCGCCCGGTAAGGCGAAAACCATCCAGAAATATCTGGGGAAAGGCTTCACGGTCGAAGCCTCGCTCGGGCACGTCAAAGATCTTCCCAAGAGCACTCTCGGTGTCGATACCTCCAACGATTTCGAAACCGACTACATCGTCATCCCCGGCAAAGAGAAAGTTGTTGCCAAGCTGAAGAAGCTGGCCGCGTCCGCCGACGCCATCTATCTCGCGCCTGACCCAGACCGCGAAGGCGAAGCCATCGCCGCGCACCTCGCCGACGAACTCGACGATGACGGCGGCAAAAAGAAGAAGGCCAAGAAGGCGAAAAAGGGAGACCCCGAAGCACCTCCACGCATCCAGCGCGTGACCTTTAACGAAATTACCAAGCGTGCCGTGCAGGCCGCCTTCGAACATCCACGCGCCATCGATCAGAATCTGGTCGACGCTCAGCAGGCCCGCCGCGTGCTCGACCGCCTCGTCGGATATCAGGTCTCCCCGCTTCTCTGGGACAAAGTTCGCCGCGGACTCTCCGCCGGACGTGTGCAGACCGTCGCACTGCGCCTGATCGTCGAACGCGAACGCGAGATCAAGGCGTTCGAGAAGAAAGAATACTGGACGATCGATGCGCACCTGTCTGCCTCGAAGCCTCCGGCGTTTGACGCACGCTTCCTCGGCAAGGGCGACGAGAAGATCGAGATCCCGAACGGGGAAGAAGCGGAGAAGATCCGTACTGCGCTCGAGAAAGCGGAATGGATTGTCCGCAGCGTCGATAAAAAAGAACGTCGCCGCAACGCAGCGCCTCCGTTCACCACCAGCAAGCTGCAGCAGGATTCCTCCCGCAAGCTCCGCTTCAGCGTCAAGCGCACCATGATGATCGCGCAGCGCCTGTATGAAGGTGTGGAACTCGGCGAAGAAGGCTCGATCGGCTTGATCACCTACATGCGTACCGATTCCGTGCGTGTCGCCCCGGAAGCAATTACGGAAGTGCGCGAATACGTCGGCACGGAATACGGCCCTACCTACCTGCCGGAGCAGCCCAACACATATAAGGAGAAGAAAGACGCACAGGGCGCGCACGAGGCGATCCGTCCGACCTCGGTGATGCGCCATCCTGACCAGGTCAAGCAGTACTTAAAAGAGGATGAGTTCAAGGTCTACAAGCTGATCTGGCAGCGCTTCGTGGCATCCCAGATTAATCCCGCCGTGTTCGACCAGACAACGGTCGACATCGACGCAAAGAGTGGGAACGAAGCTTTCTGGTTCCGCGTGACTGGATCCGTCCTGAAGTTCGACGGTTTCCTCAAGGTCTACGAAGAATCCAAGGAAGGCAAGGACGAGGAAGACGAGGAACTCAAGCACAAGTTGCCCGCGCTTGAGGCCGGGCAGAAGCTCACGCTGAAAGAACTGAAACCCGAGCAGCACTTCACTGAGCCGCCTCCGCGCTACAACGAAGCGTCACTGGTGAAGGAACTCGAAGAACGCGGCATCGGACGTCCGTCCACCTACGCCGCGATTCTTTCAACAATTCAAGAGCGGCAGTACGTCCAGAAAATCGGAGGCAAGTTTGTTCCCACGGAGATCGGGCTGGTCGTGACCGATCTGCTGGTGGAAAATTTTCAGGACATTTTCGATGTGCAGTACACCGCGCGTCTGGAAGAAGAACTCGACGAAATTGAAGAAGGCAAAGAGAAGTGGCAAGACACCATGTCGGAGTTCTACAAGAAGTTCCAGAAGGACCTGAAGTACGCGGCCAAGCACATGGAAAACATCAAGCGGATGGAGAAGCCCACCGACGAGAAGTGTGAAAAGTGTGGCGCGCCGCTGGTGATCAAGTGGGGCAAGCACGGATCGTTCTACGCCTGCAGCACCTACGACAAGGACGATCCGAACACCTGCACCTTCACCAAAGAAAATCCGATCAACCTTCCCGATCTCGATTCGGCTGACGAACAGGCGACGGGAGCGCAGGAAGAGTACTGCGAAAACTGCGGACGCGTCATGGTTCTCAAGCGCGGACGCTTCGGCCAGTTCATGGCCTGCACCGGATATCCGGATTGCAAAACCACGCGCCGTCTCGACCAGGGCAAGAAAGTTCCCGATATCCCGCTCGACGAGCTCTGTCCGAAGTGCGGACGCAACATGATGATCCGCCACGGGCGTTACGGCGAATTCACCACCTGCAGCGGATATCCCGACTGCAAGTACGTAAAACAGAATTACATCGGCGTGAAGTGCCCGGACTGCAAAGACGGCGACCTCGTCGAGAAGCGCGCTCGCAAGGGCAACACTTTCTACGGCTGCAGCAATTATCCGAAGTGCAAATTCACTTCGGCCAACAAGCCGATCGCGGAAAAATGCCCGAGCTGCGGCAAGGAATACCTGGTGGAGAAGAACCTGAAAGCCGGACCGGTAATCGCCTGCCCCAACAAAGAATGCGATTATGAGCGGCCCGCTCCGCCACCGCCGCCAGATTCACCCGCAGCCAACGCACAGAGCGCTCACTCCTAACCTTTTTTGAGTCTTCCCGCGACGTCGGATATTCTAAGGTCCGACGTCGTCCCAGTTTCTGTTTTCCCTTAAATGCCAAGGAGGAACCATGGCCAAGAAGGCTACGAATGCCGATGCCCAACTAATCGTGCAGCTCTACGATCTCCGCCGCGAAGCTGAAATGCGCAAAGCCCGTAGCTGGTGGGCGGGCGAATTCTTCCCGCAAAGCGCCGACGATTTCCTGAAAGTCGCCTGGGCCATGGGCACGCAGGAAAACGCCTGGCTCCGTCAGGTCGGAGGCTATTGGGGGATGGTCTGTTCCTTCGTCCTCCATGGCGCTCTGAACGAAGACCTTTTCCTCGCGCCCGGCTTCAGCGGCGAGTTGTTCCTGATGTACGCCAAGATCCATCCCTTCCGGAAAGAGCTGCGAGAAAAGCTCAACGATCCCAACGCATTCAAAGACATTGAGAATGCGGTCACGCGCACCAAGTGGGGACGCGACCGCCTCCAATTCATGATCAAGCGCGTCGAGACGATGCGGGAAAGACTGAAAGGCGCAAGCAAGCCGTAAAAACATTAGCGGTCATCAAGCTTGTCATCCTGGGGCGCATCTTTTGCGCCTCAGGATCTATGCATTTTTGCCCGGACCCATATCGCAGCCGGGTGCCCCATTTCTGGCCGAAGTTGCCAGAAGTGGGGATTTTGCTCCTAAAAAACTCCTGTACGAAATCTTCTTGTCATTCCGACGCGCGAGCCAAGCGAGCAAGGAGGAATCTGCTCGTTCGCTCCGGCCCCGTTAGCAGTTATCCATCCGATGCTGTTATCCTAATCCGTCGTGCGGATGATCTGGTGGTTCCTGATCCTGGGCGTTAGCACGCTGGTAGTAGTGTGCGTGGTCATCGCCCTTTACATGCATCTTCGTAAGAATCTTCAGAAAGCCCACGCCCATGACGGCACAACGCCGGAATCTCAGCGACGGGGCCAATAGCTGGGGCTGACGTTTATTTTCGGGGAGGTCCAACATGCATAAAGCAGCGGTCCAGAGTCTCGATTCTTCGCGTCGCGTGCACGACGCGCTGCGCGATGGCGCCCTCATCATCGGAGCCAGTCTGCTCGTCGCGATCTGCGCCCACATCAGCATTTCGCTGATGCCGCTTACCCCGGTCCCGTTAACCTTGCAGAATATGGCGGTTCTTCTGGTCGGCCTTTTGTTGGGCAGCCGCCGCGGACTCGCCGCCATGCTCGTCTATCTGGCCGAAGGATTAATCGGGTTGCCCGTGTTCAACCCTGGCGGATTAGCCGGGCCCGCTCATCTTTTCGGCGTCACGGGCGGATTTCTCCTGATGTATCCCCTGGTCGCGTTCCTCGCCGGATCCATCTTCGAGTCTGGAACCAAAACCTTCGCGCGAGCCGCGATCGCCGGCCTAATGGCGGAAATTTTGCTCTTCGTCGGCGGCCTCAGCTGGCTCTATCTCTTCACGCATTCGCTGGCGCAGGCGGCCTACCTCGGGCTGTACTGGTTCTTTGCCGCAGAAGTGATGAAAGTGATGCTGGCTGCCGGAATCGCCTCACGCTGGCAGCGCCTGAAGCATTGAGGATGATGACCATGACTCCGGTATCCGAAACAGAAAAGTTGAACGCGGCCCATGCCGCAAGTGATGTTCGCGAAATCTCGGTGGCCCACAGCCCCGATTCCGACGACGCCTTCATGTTCTACGGCCTCGCGACCCACAAGGTCCGCACGCCCGGCCTGCGCTTCACGCATACGCTCTGCGATATTGAAACGCTCAATCAGAAGGCGCGCGAAGGCGTCTATGACGTCACTGCAATTTCCTTTCACGCCTATCCCTACATTCAGGATAAGTACGCTCTCATGGCCTGCGGAGGCAGCGTCGGCGAAGGCTATGGCCCGATGATCGTCTCGCCGCGCCCCTTCACCGCAACAGAAATTAAGGACAAGAAAATAGCAGTTCCCGGCACGCTGACCACTGCCTATCTCGCGCTGCAATTATTTTCTCCCGGGATCGAAACCGAAGTTGTCCCGTTCGATCAGATCATCCCGCAGGTACTCGAAGGAAAGTACGAAGCCGGACTGATCATCCATGAGGGACAACTGACCTACGACAAGTCAGGCCTGCACCGCGTCGTCGATCTCGGCAAATGGTGGCAGAAGGTGACCGGACTTCCGCTTCCCCTTGGAGGCAATGCCATCCGCCGCGAACTCGGTCCGCAACTCATGCCCGCTGTCACGGCCGCGCTGCGCGAGAGTATCCAATACGGACTCGATCACCGCGAAGAAGCTCTCTCTTACGCCATGCAATTCGCGCGCGATCTCGACACCGCTTCCGCCGACAAGTTTGTCGGCATGTACGTGAACGAGCGCACGCTCGATTACGGCCCCGACGGCCGTGAAGCCGTTCGCCGTCTCCTCGACATGGGACACAAAGCCGGCATCATCGCCCCCGAAGCGAAAGTGGATTGGGTGTAAGCGAGCCACGAGCTTCGAGCCACGAGCTTGGAGCAAAAACACTCTTGCACCTCATCGGCTTTTGATTTACTCGTAGCTCCTGGCTCGTAGCTCGAAGTTCCTATGTCCACTCTCCTCATCGACGCCGACGACACGCTCTGGGAGAACAACATCTACTTCGAGCGCGCCATCGCTCGTTTCATCTCATTCCTGAATCATCACGAGTTTTCTCCAGAACAGGTTCGCGAAGTCCTGAATGATGTCGAGCGCGAATGCATCGTCAAGCACGGATACGGCCTGCATAGCTTTGCCCACGCACTGGTCGACACATTCGAGCGTCTGAGCCCAGTGCCGGTGACGCCCGAACTCGATGCGGAAGTCCGGAAGATTGCCGGCACCGTTGAGAATCACGCGATTGAATTTCTTCCGGAAGTGCCCGAAACACTCGAATACTTATCTACACGCCATCGCCTGATTCTCGTCACCAAAGGCGCAATGCTCGAGCAAACCGGCAAAATCGACCGCTCCGGCGTGAGCAGATATTTTGCCGCAACTGAGGTCGTTGCCGAAAAAGACGCGAAGATCTACTCGCACCTCGCGGACAAGTACGACTGCGCGCACACAACGACCTGGATGATCGGAAACAGCCCGAAGTCCGACATCAATCCAGCGCTCGCCGCGGGTCTCCATGCAGTCTTCATCCCGCACGGCGACACCTGGATTCTCGAGCACGAAGAATTGAACGCCGCCCCGCCCAATCAGCAGTTGCTGATCGTAGGCCGCTTCGCCGAACTCCGCGAACATTTCTGATCAGAAAAATATTCGTGCACGCGCACGAGTCTACCCCCTAAGGTCGTGGATTTTCGGGAAGCGTACGAAAGTTCAGACTCACGACAGTGCAGACTGTAAAAGAGAAACACGACAGCCGATCGTACCGTGGAAGAGCGGCGCTTCAGCGCCGCGTAATGTGCGGTGGAGTTCATGCGGCTTTAGCCGCTGAGGTTTGCTTTCGCGCGTTCCATCTGCGCAAATACCGACACGATCTCAACTCCAAACTCATTCTGAAACCGCGACCAGTCCACCCTTCGAGGATTGCCCGCTGCCTCACCACCACCCAACACAACAGAAATATTCGGATTCAACCTCTCGACGCATTGCTTCAAATCCTCTACCACCACTGACTCGCACGGCGCGTTGTAGATCGAATGACTCAACCGCGGCGCATGCACCAGCCTGGCCAGCGATATTGCAACGTCGTCGACGTGCACCAGCAGAATCCGTTCCGTCCCAACGTAAGGAATTCGTATCTCCACAGGCCGCCGCTCGCGCAAGTATTCGAAGATCTCGCTTCTCCATGACGATGTTGTCGACCGCGCCCCCGGCCCAACAACACGCCCGATCCGCAGACTGACAAACTCCACGCACTGAAATTCGCCGTACGAGAGCCCGAGCCGTTCGCCCACCAGCTTCGTGTACCCGTACTCATCTTCGGGTGTCGCCTTGTACGACTCCGCAACCCACTCATCGGCCGGACATGTTCCGTAAATGCTGAGCGAACTCCCGAACACGAGCCGCTTTACGCCAAATTCCCGTGCTAATGCCAACAGGTAGAGGCTGCCGTTCACATTCACTTGCGTCGCGCGCATTCGATCCCGGCTGGCGGCGGTCGGCAGAATTGCCGCCAGATGCACAATCCCGCAAATGGAGTGCGATTCGAAAACGCCTCGCAGTTGTTCCGCATTGCTGATATCGCAGGCGACTTGGATACATTCCGGTGCGGCGCCACCGGCAGGGGACTGGTCGAGCAAGACAAGCCGCTGTCCCGCGCCTTGCAGCGCTTTCACCACCGCTCGTCCCACAAATCCGGCGGCTCCCGTAATCAGAATCGCTTCTTTTTTTCGATCACTCATTCGTGCCGGGAATCTTTTCTGTCACTGTAGTTTCATCTTCGTCAATACAGCATCAGGGTAACCAATACTGCGTCTCCCGCGGGATTTCGCGTCATGGTACCCTCATTCTGCTCTGCGATCTGGCTCCCACTTCGTCAGTGGCGATTCAGACCAACAATTTACGACGGCTGTTGCATACAGTCGAGGCGCTTTCCGAACTCGGGCCCGCATTGACGGCCGAGCGTGAGTTTTCGGAAACCTCGCGCCTGATGCTGTCCGCCATTATGGAAGCGGCGGGCGCGCGCGAGGGTGTGCTCTTTCTGTTCAACGATAAGCCCGCCATGCTGAGTTCGGCGAACGCGCTGGGATTCGCGCTCATGCCCGACCCGGCCTTCATTCCTCTCCTCCCCAAACATGTTCACGCGCTGACTGCGGCTCGCGGTCCCATCGTTCTGAACTCCTCGACGTATTCCGTTTTCCTGAGTTCGAACGGCAACGTCGCGCCGGAATTGTTCAAGTGTCTCGCGCCGCTCAAGACCGGCGGACGACTGGCAGGCGTAGTCGCCCTGGGTCGCAGGCCCGGCGATGCGATGTATGAGGACAGCGAACTCGATGCCCTCGATCTTCTCTGCAGCTACGTTGCGCTCGCGGTTCATAACCATGCGTTGACGCAGACGATCGCGCAGCGCGTCTCAGAGAATCTGCGACTGATGGCGTCACTGCATGGGTTCTACGATAACGCGCTCGAGGCCTTCGCCACGGCGATCGACGTGAAACACGTTGCCATTCACGGCCACTCTTTGCGCGTGGGCCGGTACGCCGCCGCGATTGGCGAAGCCATGGGCATGGATCCGAACGAAGTCGCCGCGCTGCGCAGCGCAGGATATCTGCACGACATCGGGAAGGTTGCGGTCGATCGACGGCTCTTCGGCAAGCCCGGCGCGCTTGACCCCGAAGAGTTCCGCGAGATGGCGGACCACACCACCGTCGGCCACCAGATCGTGAGCAGCGTGCAATTCCCATGGCCGAAGATTCCTGAAGCCGTACGCTGGCATCACGAGCGCAGCGACGGTTCGGGATATCCCGACAGGCTCATGCAGGACGACGTGCCGATGGCTGTGCGCATCGTCGGTCTTGCCGATTCCTTCGATGCCATGACCAGCGTTCGCCCCTATCGTGCTCCGATGACGGTAGGCAACGCGCTCAGCGATCTCGTCCGGTTGGCTCCAGAAAAATTTGATCCCAACGTAGTTCAGGGACTGCTCATTCAAGTTCGCCGGGATGCCGTCGGCAGCAACCGCACGCCGCTGCTCGAAGGACCATCCGTGAACATCGCCGCCACCGATATCGACCACCTCGCCGCCACCCTGCAATACAAAGTCTCCCGCGGCAAGAATTTCCTAACGTAAATTATCTTGTCATTCCGAACACGGCGAAGCCGTGTGAGGAATCCGCTGTTGCTGGCGCCAGAACTCCCGCCGCCACAACCACTTGCAGCCACCCCAGAACCACCCGAATCAGCAACTTTTTCCCTCCGCAGGGTTCATAATCAAGAGGCTTTTTCCGTCCGGAGCATCCATGACTTCCAGATATGCGCGCCTGTTAGCGCTTCTGATTTGTGTCAGCCTGGCCTGCTCAGTTCCGCAATTGCTCGCGAAGAAGAAAGAGAAGGCCGCGAGTCCGTCGCCCAACGAGCAGAAACGCGCCGTGCACGCGCTGAATCGTCTGGCCTTCGGCCCGCGGCCCGGCGACGTGCAGCAAGTCATGGCGATGGGCGTCGACAACTGGATTGATCAGCAACTTCATCCGGAAAAGATTTCTGATGCCGGGATGGATTCGCGCCTCGCCTCGCTGCGCACGTTGCACATGAGCGCGAAAGAGATCGCCGAAGAATTTCCCGACAACCAGATGATCCGCCAGGTCATGGACGGAAAAAGATCCATGCCGTCTGATCCGGCAAAGCGTGCGGTCTATCGGGTGCAGGTCGCGCGGTTGCAGGCAAGGCTCGACGAAAGGAAACAGAGAGCGGAGGACAATCCTCCGAAGCCGCAGGAACTCCCAAAGCTGCAGGAACCGTCAGCCGACACCGGCGCGAAAACGGAAGAGCAGCTTGCCGCGGAGGCTGCCACCAGCGCCGACTCCAATCAGAACCCGTCGCAACAAAACATGAACGCCAACTCGAAGGAACAGGAAAACGAGATGGCGATGGCCGCCGCCACGGAAGCCAAGCCGACGCCCGAGGAAGAAGCCGCCGCGCGAAAGCGGGAAGAACGCCTGTATGCGGATCTCGCAGTGCAAGGCCTGGTCGATTTACCTCCCGATGAGCGTTACAAGAAAGTGATGGCGATGTCGCCAGACGACCAACTTGCCTTTGCCGATGCGTCCCGCGGCGCGAAGGGTCAGGACTTCCTGGTTGGGCTTAACCCGAAGCAGAAAGAAACACTGATGGCGATGAACAATCCGCAGGGCGTGGTCGTCGAGGAACTTGCCCAGGCGAAGATGCTGCGCGCCATCTATAGCGACCGCCAGCTCGAAGAAGTGATGACCGACTTCTGGTTCAATCACTTCAATGTGTTTATCGGCAAAGGTCCGGAGCGTTTGCTCGTTACCAACTATGAGCAGAACGTGATTCGTCCGCGCGCTTTGGGCAAATTTGAAGATTTGCTGACTGCCACGGCGAAAAGCCCAGCCATGCTCTTCTATCTGGACAATTGGCTCAGCGTCGGTCCGAACTCGATGCAGGCCCAGGGGATTCCGTCGCGGCCGATGTACGGTCCTTACGGCCGCCCGCGCCGGTTCCCGCCCAATCCGAATGCGAATCAGCGTCGCAAGCAGAATAGCGGTCTCAACGAAAATTACGGCCGCGAGTTGCTGGAACTCCACACCCTCAGCGTGAACGGCGGATATTCGCAGCGCGATGTGACCGAAGTTGCGAAGGTCTTCAGCGGTTGGACGATTGATCGGCCCAACGACGGCGGAAGTTTCATGTACGATCCGCGCAAGCATGAGCCCGGACCCAAGTTTGTGCTTGGACACCGCATCAAGCCCAAAGGAGAAGACGAAGGCAAGGAAGTGCTGCACATGCTGGCTACGAGTCCGCAGACGGCGCACTTCATTTCTCTGAAACTGGCGCAGCGCTTTGTGTCGGACGATCCTCCGGCCGCGCTCGTCGACCGCATGGCCAAGACGTTCGAAAAGAAGAAAGGCGACATTCGCGAAGTCTTATCGACGATGTTCCACTCTCCCGAATTCTGGGACGAGTCTTCCTATCGCGCAAAGGTGAAGACGCCGCTGGAGTTCGTTGCCTCCGCAGTCCGCGCGACCGGAGCCGATGTGGACGATGCCTTGCCGCTGGCGCGCCAGTTGTTCCAGATGGGCATGCCGCTCTACGCTGCGCAGCCACCGACTGGATATTCGATGAAAGCCGATGCCTGGGTCAGTTCATCGGCGCTGCTGAACCGCATGAACTTCGCGCTTGCGCTCACCTCGGGAAAGGTCAAGGGCGTGAAGCTCGATCCCGCACAGGTGCAAAGCGGTCAGGGAGATCCGAATTCTGAACTCTCAACCATGGAAGCGAAATTGTTAGGCGTCGACGTATCGAAGCAGACGCACGACTCGATCGTCGCGCAACTCGCTTCGCCGGATCAGAACAAGCCGCAGAAACCGCCGGACGCGAACACGATGTCAGGCTTATTACTAGGGTCGCCAGAATTCCAAAGGCGCTAATCGTAGAGACGTTGCTTGCAACGTCTCTGCCGACAGAGGCAGTCGTGCTCGTGGAAGGGAACCGCAGGAAGTTACGTTCAGAAAGCCGATAACCCTCAGTTCGCATAAGGTCGATTCGATTGGCGATTCGTATCTCGTATGAAGGTTCGTATCGGGGCATCGCTTTAGCGATGCCGAAAACGTTGCAGGATTACTGGCGCCTTTAGGCGCTGCGGTTTGCTTTTGGGGAGCAGCAAATGTCGATCACTCGTCGAGTCTTTCTTCGCAACAGCGCCCTCGCCGTCGTCGGGACCACGGCCGTCCCAACTTTCCTTACGCGCGCAGCCTTTGGCGCTGCCGATGCTGGAACGCGTCCGAAACGCCTCGTGGTCCTGTTTCAACGCGGGGCCGCGGACGGCCTGAACATCGTCATTCCGCATGCCGAGTCGCAGTATTACTCCATGCGGCCGAGCATCAACATCCCGCGCAATTCAGTCCTCGATCTCGACGGCTTCTTCGGACTGCATCCTTCGCTGGCTTCGTTCCAGCCACTGTGGCAACAGGGACACCTTGCGATCGTACACGCCGCGGGTTCCCCCGACTCGACTCGTTCGCACTTCGATGCGCAAGACTTCATGGAAACCGGCACCCCCGGCGTGAAGGCGACCGAAGACGGATGGCTCAATCGCTCGCTTCGCACTTTGCCTGTTTCAGCGCAGGCTTCTCCGTTCCGCGCGATCGCGCTGGGACCGTCGCTACCGCGAATTCTCAGCGGCAACGAACCGGCAGTCGCCATGAACAACATCAACGACTTCACGGTTGGCGGGCGCAGTCCGAAACCATCGATGGCCGCTCGCGCCTTCGAAGCGATGTACGACCATTCCTCCGACGCAGTCCTGCACACAACCGGAGAAGAAACATTCGACGCGGTAAAGATGCTGAAAGCGGCCGATCCAGGGAAATACACTCCAGCGCCAGGCGCCAACTATCCCAAAGGACGCTTCGGCGACAGCCTGCGTCAGCTCGCGCAACTCATCAAAGCGAATCTCGGCGTGCAGGTCGCCTTCGCCGATATCGGCGGATGGGATCATCATGTCAACGAAGGAGCTACAGAAGGACAGCTCGCCAACGTCCTGCGCGATTTCTCGCAGTCGATTACTGCTTTTTGGACTGATCTCGGCGATCTAGGCGAAGACACGGTCATCGTCACCATGTCGGAATTCGGCCGCACGGCGCGCGAAAATGGCAACCGCGGCACGGACCACGGCCACGCCAACGTAATGTTCGTGCTGGGAGGCCCGGTGAAGGGCGGAAAAGTCTACGGACACTGGCCCGGTCTTGATCAATCGCAACTCTATGAAGGCCGCGACCTCGCGCTCACAACTGATTTCCGTCAGGTCATCGGCGAGGCGGTCATTCGTCATCTGGGAAACACGAATCTGCAAACCGTCTTCCCCGGATTTGATGGCTCAAACAAGTTCCTGCACTATCTTGGCTGATCCATCAATCCGCGGCGATCGCAGTCGCCGCTTCAATACCGCCATCTGATGCGTTCGCCTGCGTTCCGTGTGCGCGCGTGTAGTCAATCCAGAATTCTCCCGCCATAAACGTGATGGTGAATCCCAGCCAGAACGCAATGCCAAAGAATTCATGCGGCGTAAGCTTGCGGGAAGCAAAGAACGCGCCAACGATCGGCCGCGTCGTCGCTACGCCAAGTCCAACCGCATACATGCGGATCATCCACTCGCGGTGACACACAACATTCTTCTTGCGAATGAACAGATACGCTTTGATCAGGCAGGAGAGAAACACAATCGCGTAGAGAGTCGTTGCCGCAGTTTCGTTTGCGCCGCCAATGTTCATCTTGAAACTCATTACCAGCGCAGAGACTCCAATGATCAACCCGAGCACAACCAGGAAACGTCCACTCCAGCGATGAAAGTTCAAATGCCTTTGCCGGATGCCTGGCATGAACTGCAGAGTGGCAAGAGTGAGGAAGAGAGCTCCCGGCAAGATGTGAATCAGCGTTAACCATTTGTGTGATCCGAAACCTCCGTCAAGCGCTGCGGCGGGATTGGCGCTGCCGCTGCCCAGCGTGCCGGGCCAAACAAGGACTACGGTACGTCGTGTGACCGCTGCAACTCCGATGAAAACGAGAAAAGCCACGCCAATCCAGAGGATTCGAGTTGTGCGGCGGGAAACAGCCATGAGAGGACTCCAAATCTGCGTTTGCATTTCATTATACAAACTGTATAGTCAATATTGTAAACCATTTGGCTACGCGCACTTACAGGATGGTCCGGCGTAAGGCTGCCGCCGACCACACGCGGATTCGAATTTTGCAGGCGACGAAGGATTTGATCCTGGCGCCTGACTTCCGGGAATTCAGCATGGAAGCCGTCGCGAAGGCCGCGGGCGTTGCGCGGCTCACCGTTTACTACCAATTCAATTCCAGGGCAGGGTTACTAGAGGGGCTGTACGACTTCATCGCGCGGAGCGCGCATCTCGGCGAGCGCATCGGCGAAGTCTTTCGAACGGGGAACGTGGCGCAACAGCAGATCCATCTCTTCATCGATGTGTTCTTACACTTCTGGGCCTCGAATCGAGAGGTGATCCGGCGGTTGCACGCGCTTGGTGCGATCGATTCTGAGATTGGCCAAGGATTGCGCGCGCGCAACGAGCGGCGGCGGAATGGGCTACGCGTGCTGGTGGACAATCACGCGCGCATGAACTACCGCTACACGCCGTTACAGATTCCGGTGATGCTCGACATTCTGCACATGATCACGAGCTTCGAAACTTTCGACGCGTTGTCCGTCGGGGATCGCAGTCTGGAGGATGTGCGCAAGATTCTCGTCCGAATGGCGGATCAGGCGCTCGGCATGTGGCCGCCGCCGGTCCATCCGGTTGCAGCGCCAGTGGTCAGAATTCCTATCAAGTCCGCGCGCAAGCGAAGGAGAAAACGACGCTGACGAACGAGTTGTGGCTGGATTCCGTTAACATCCTCAGCAGAGAGACGTCTAATCACTGATATGAACCGGCGAACCTTCTTGCAGGCCGCGATTGCGTCATCGGCAATGATTTCATTTCGCGGCATCGCGACTGCTCAGCAAAGAACAATCCATCCAGCGATTGTTCCGCCGGACCGGCAATTCATGGCGTCGCTTCCGCGGTTGATGGAGTTGGCGCGATTGCCTGGGCTCGGAATGGCGGTTGTTCAGCGCGACAAGACTGTTTTCGCGGACTACGTCGGTGTCGCCAATGCGAAGACCTAGTCACCGATCACGTCGGATTCGCTGTTTCCCGCGGCGTCGATGGGGAAGCAAGTTTTTGCGTATGCCGCGCTGCATCTCGCAGATGAAGGCAGCCTGGATCTGGACCGGCCATTGCTGGAGTACGTGAGCGGAGATGCTCCAACCGGCGAATTCGCGAGGAAGATCACGGCGAAACACATTTTGAGTCATTCGAGCGGATTGCCGAATTGGCGTGATGGAAGCGAGCCGCTAATTCCGGAGTTTGAGCCGGGTACGAAGTTTCGCTACTCGGGGGAGGGCTTCTACTACCTGCAGCGCTGCGTTGAGAAGATCACCGGCGTTGGTTGCGAAGCGTACATGCAGGAGCACGTCTTTAAGCCCTTCGGAATGAACTCATCAACCTATCTATGGCGGGCGGACGCGGGCGCGCGGCTTGTCTCCGGGCATCGCGGCGATGAACCGTTCGACAATCGCGAGTTTCCGGAGAAGCTGTTTCAGTTGATCGAGAAGAGCGGCGTTCCCCTGGCGCAGTGGAATCACGACCGTATTGTGAAAGAGATGGCGTCAGTTGTGACTCCGCCACACAAGCCGTTGCCAAATGAAATCAGCCCGAATGTCGCGTTCGGTCTGCTGACGACAGTAACGGACTACGCCTCGTTCGTTTCGAGAATCGTGGCCCCGCGCGGGGATGGGTTGGATCTGAAGGCCGAGACGCGTTCGGTCATGATGAAGCCCTTCTCGCACGTGAATAGCGCATTGTCGTGGGGGCTGGGGTGGGGGATCGAAGAGCAAGATGGCCGGCGCTACCTTTGGCAATGGGGCGACAACGGCGGATGGAAGAACATTGTGATCGTGCATCCGGAGAGCGGTTCGGCATTGGTTGTGTTTACGAACGGCGACCATGGCATGCGCGTGGCGGAGCGGGTTGCGCGGGCTGCGACCGGGCAGGAGCATGTGCTGTTCTTGTGGATTTAGGAGTGTCTCGCTTGGGATGGCAAAAAGCGAACAGCAGATTCCTCGCGCGATACTACCGCGCTTCGGAATGACAAAATCCCGTTCACTTTTGAAAGCTCGGGGAGCTGCGCAATCCAGGATCAGTTCTCAGTTCATTTTTATCCCCGGCCGGCTTACGGGTTGGCAATCCTCAGGGGCTAAAGCCCGACGTTGTTGTGAACCTTACCGGCACGGCTGAAGCCGTGCCCTTCCACGGACCTCCCCCGAAGCAATCGTTGCGGAAGCCCGTGCACTTCCCGAACCTTCGCTGAGTCAATCGTTGCTGAATCCGTGCCCTTCCACGAAGCTTCCGAAGTCAATCGTTGCGGAAGAGGTTCGAAGTTGTGGGCGCATTGCCGCGACAAACTTCGTCGCGGCTGGACAGCCGGGGCGGCTGTCCCCACATTTTGGTGCGAGTTAGAGTTCGATCAGGACGTCGTCGTTCTCGATTTTGAGGGGATAGACGGCGACCTTTGCGTTCTTGTTGTGAGCGGCTTCGCCGGTTTTGGGATCGTAGGCCCAGGCGTGCCACGGGCAAACGACTTTGCCCTTTTCGATCATGCCTTGGCCTAGCGGGCCGCCTTGATGGAGGCAGAAGTTGTCCATGGCGGAGAGTTCGCCGTTGACGTTGGCGATGCAGATTTCTTTGCTGGCGCAGAGGAATTCTTTGGCTTCGTTGATCGCGGGGAGTTCGGATTTGGTGGCGAGCTTGGTAAAGGGTGACATTGTGGTCTCGTGGTGAGAGGGTGCAGCGCCTAAAGGCGTCAGTCAATATGCGTCGGTTGCGGCATGGCTGAAGCCATGCCCTGATACGAACCGAAGTTTTCGGCTGATTCCCCGATATGTGCCAGGTTTGTCCGCAGCACCCGCCGAGCTTTGCTCGGCTGGACAGCCGAGGCGGCTGTCCCCACATGGTTCCTCTATTGTCCCAACATCATTCTCTTATTTCGGTTGGAGCGTCTGGGCGATCATGACCTGGCGCTTGAAGTTTTCGACCATGTTTTCATCGAGGCGAATTGCGGTCGGCTTCTTGGCCAGCGTCATGGTGTCAATCTTGTCCTGGAGCTTCAGCAGCGCGTAGAAGAGATTTTCGGGACGCGGCGGGCATCCGGTGACGTAGACATCGACCGGGACGATCTTGTCGACGCCTTGGAGGACGGCGTAGGTGTTGAACGGCCCGCCGACGGACGAGCAGGCACCCATGGAGATCACCCACTTGGGGTCGGGCATCTGGTCGTAGATGCGTTTGACGACTGGCGCCATTTTCAGGGTGACGGTGCCGGCGACAATCATGAGGTCGCTTTGGCGCGGGCTGGGGCGGAATACTTCGGAGCCGAAGCGCGCGATGTCGAAACGCGCGGTGGACGAGGCGATCATCTCGATCGCGCAGCAGGCCAAGCCGAAGGTCATCGGCCATACCGCTGACTTGCGCGCCCAGTTAAAGACGTAGTCGACGGTCGAAATCAGGAAATTCTTTTCAAACTTGTTTTGCAGCCACGCCATTCGTCAACCTTCCTGGTCGAGCGGGTGAACGTACCCAGCAGTCTAGGGAAGTGTGGGGAGAGTGTCAAACGGGCTGAGCGGAGAAGGAAAAAAGATGGCTCAGAGATTCCCCCTTACGAAAATCAGGGTTGGACTTGTTTTTACTGGAGGCTCGATCAAGCTCAGCAATTGATATGTTGTGCGAATCGTCCGCACTGAGGAACACTGCCAAACGATCTTCACAGAAGATGACCAGATCGACCTAGCTGCTGTGGCAGTCCCTTTATTCGCGCAACTCGCGAGCCGCCCAAAACTTTGATTATTCAGTTTTGACTACGGAGGAAATTTCATACGATGGAGCAAGCGTTCGAAACGTTGATCGGACCGCAAAGGATCAAACTGAGGGTCAGTTTTCAGAAACACCATTAAGGCGGCCCGCTCACGATAGCCGTTCTCCAACCAGTGGAGGGCCTCGTCAGTTTCACCGAGGGCCAGATGTAAGCGAGACAGCATGTATGGAGAGATGTATTGTTGCTTAGCCATCTGATGCAATCGCTCCTGAATAGCGAGGGCATCATGGAGTTGCTTCGATGTGGCGTACGCGCCTCCCAGCGCGGCCAAGAACATTGACGAGTCTCGCGAACGTTCCACGGCTCGTTGAAGTGCGTCGATCGCGGCTTCGCCCCTCGACTTTCCTGCATATGCCAGCCCCAAAGCAAAATGCGCCTGTGCAAAGTCAGGTTCAAGTTCCAGAGCTTTCCCGCATTGCGAGATCATGTCATCGTAGCGATGCGAGCAGAAATAGACCATCGCCATGACCAAATGCGCCGTCAGGGAATAAGGCTCCAGTCGGATCGCCCTTCTGGCTTTAGTCAATCCCTCTTCGAAACGCCCCATGCAGCCGAGAAACAGGCCAAACCATAGGTGTGCGGTTGCATTCTTCGTATTCAGTGCGATGGATTCCTTGAATTCTCGTTCAGCCACCTCAAAATCATAGTCATAGCTCATCGCAGCAAACGCAAGGGAAGCATGACCTTCCGCTAGACAACGGTCCCTCTCTAGCGCTTGAAACGCAAGCCATTTGGCTCGGCCGCAACCTTCATCCGGAGACAGGTAACCCCAAAACCCTAGGACGCACATGCAGTCGGCAAAACCCGCATAGGCAGGCGCGTAACTCGGATCCGCGACAACGGCCTGCTGGAAGTACTGGATAGCCTTTCCGATCTCGCTTCCGCGGCGACGGTTCCAGAAGTAGCGACCCTTGGCGTAAGCTTCGTAAGCGTCTGGGTCGTCCGGAAGCAAAGGGCTACTATCGACTTCTGGGCTCATCGGTCTTTTCCATTGAACGGCAGTCTTCCAGCGGTAACCACGTCGCGCTAGGGTCTCGATGTAAACAGGCTGCTCCGCATTGTCTCCGAGTGCTTCCCGCAACCGGGCAACTGCCTTATTGAGACTCTGATCGAAGTCGACGAAGGTTCCGTCCGGCCAGAGTTTCTTCGTCAGTTCTTCGCGGGTGACCAACTGTCCGGGGTTTTCCAGCAACGCGGTGAGGATCTGAAAGGGTTGGCTCTGGAGCGAGGTCTTAGTTCCGTTGCGGCGCAATTCCGCCGTGTCCAAGTCTAGGACGCAATCGCCGAAATGGACGATTCTTGGATTTCTGCTGGTGGAACCCATCGGGGACGCCCCATCCCGTTCGAAAGTTCTGTGATTCTACATCAGAAGTTTCGTTCCTCGAAAACCACTGAGCATCACTAGTAACAAAATTCTCCAACTCACCAGGACTAATTCGGATGCTGTGATTTTTTGTTCTGACGAGCGTGCATAGTCTTCGACAGCTTTCGCAAAGTGCTTGGCGCGATCGTGTTCCTCCCCTTCTTGAAGTTCATGAGTACGCACCTTGCGATATCCGACTGAGAATTGCTAGTTAGCTCGTACTCATCTCAAATCCCGGATCAGCACCACATCGCGGTTTGCGGTGCCGCGATTCATGACGAGTTCCTTGCCGTCTCGAGAGATATCGAAGGTGGCGATAAGCAAATTGTTAAAGTGCGTCGTCTGCTGCGCAATATCGCCGGCGATCGGTTGATTCCACAAATTCGAGACACCGCCTTCGTTCTTGACGTATAGCAACGAACGGCCGTCGGGTGTCCAGCGGACATTTCCTATCGGTATTTCAAACCGTTCTCTCGCATTGTTGCCATCCAACGACATGACCTCGACACCCTTCAGTCCCGGCGAGTCTTCGAAGTAATAAGCCAGCATCTTTCCATCAGGTGAGACGGCCGGATAGTACGCAATTGATGAAGTATTAATACGAACGGGTGTGCCGCCCTCGATCGAAACCTTCCAGAGTCCCCCGTCCGCTCCGACTTTCGTATACACAACCCATTTCGAATCCGGGGTGAAATCAGAGCCAAACCACGGATAATCGTCGGGATTGTTCGTAAGTTGCTTGGGATTACTGCCATCGATGTCCATTCTCCAGAGGTGCGCAGTTCCGGTACGCTCCGAAAGGAACACGATGTAACGGCCGTCGGGTGACACATGGGGAAGGACGTTGATCCGTCCAGCATTGGCGGTCAACTGTTTTTCCGCGGAACCGTCTGAGTCCATCGTCCAAATGTTCATTTCTCCGGGACCCATGATCTTCTGGAACACGATCTTGCCCTTGGGACTCCACGAGCTTTCCCCCGAATTACCTCCAGAAGTGATCGGCCTTGCGCTCATAGCATCCGCGAGGGGCGCAATCCAGACATCGAACGCAAATTTCTGTTGAACGCTCGCAATTATTTTGGAGTTAGCCGTAAGGCTGATGCCCAGGTACTCGTTCGTGTCAGTGGTAATGCGACGCATCTGTCCATCAGGGTAAGAGAGAACCCCGATTTGCTGATGTACGCTGTTGAGATCCATCTCATTCACGATCAGGCCCCGGCCATCCTGAAGCCACGCCAAGTTCCCGACCCATGCCCAACGCCTGTTGGCGAGGGAGTGCTCCGCGCCACTCTGAACAGAAAACTCCACCGGACTCATCCGGCCAGCGCCGGACTCGCCCCAGAAGGCATTGGTAGCTATGGTTTTGTTGTTCGGCGACCAAGCAATTCCCGTAGCACAGTAGTAAGGTGGGCTCTTGCACTCTGCCAGTATGCTTTCGCCACTGCCATCCTCGTTTGCTATGACGAGACCACTATGCGCGGCTTCGAGGAACCGCACGAAAGCCATCTTCTTTCCGTCGGGTGAAAATGTCAGGACATCATCGACGCCTACAACCAGACGTTTCTCCGTTCCCCCCAATAGGGGGATCTTGTAAATAGAATTGGCCCCATTTGCCTCAGACGACCGAATGGCATACAAAAAACTACCGTCGCTGGAAAAGGCAAGTCGCTTATAGGAGACATCTGCAGGAAGAACTACTTGAACATCATTTCCACCTGCCACCTGCCGTATCCACAGTGATTCCTTTCCGCCGCCGCCCAGCCCGAAGAACGGATTGGCGCTACCCTCGTCAACCACGTATCCAACGTATTTCCCGTCCGGTGAAATCGCTGTTGTCTTAACCCTCCCATTGTCTGTCACTTGAGTGATGTCGATCCGCTCGAAAGGTGCAACTTTGCGAAGGAGGTAGACATAAATTCCAGAGGCGATCGTTCCGAGCACAACGAGCACGGAGCCTGCAAGAAGCGCAAGGTTTCTGCGCCGAACAACGTTCGTGGCAGCGATGGTATGGGCGCTACCGCCATTCTCACTGGTCAGGTTGAGGACAGATTCCTGCTTGGTCTGCTCCAGAGCCGCGATGAATCGATAACCTTTGCGGGGTAGGGTCTCCACGATTCGTGGTGTTTCCGCGCTGTCTCCCAAAGCTTCCCTAAGCCGAGCAATCGCCTTGTTTAGACTCTGGTCGAAGTCGACGAAGGTTCCGTCCGGCCAGAGTTTCTTGGTCAGTTCTTCGCGGGTGACCAGCCGTCCGGGATTTTCCAGCAACGCGGTCAGGATTTGAAAGGGTTGGCTCTGGAGGGACGTCTTGGTTCCGTTGCGGCGCAATTCCGCCGTGTCCAAGTCCAAGACGCAATCGCCGAAATAAACGATTCTTGGATTTCTGCTGGTGGAACCCATCGGGGACGCCCCATCCCGTTCGAAAGTTCTGTGATTCTACATCAGAAGCTTCGTTTCATCCCGAGGGAATCGGATTCCACTAAGTCTCTGTGCCATCAGATAGTTGGGCTTGTGTCAGCGATATGTCAGCGTTAAGTCAGACGCATTGGATTGATGTTTTGAGATAACTCCGCCAGATTTAGCGAACTTTCGAGGGGTTCTGCGGTTTGTCTGCAGGTTTTTCTCGCGAGATTCGCTCGGTGGAGGGCGCCGATGTCTTCGCGTCTGTTTTCGTTGACTACCTGTCTGCTTTTGCTATGTCTCTGCTTTTTAGTATTGCCGGTCTATGCCCAGCCGAGGGCTGAGCAGCCAGCTAACTCGCAGAGTGTCGAATCGGAAGTTGCTAACCTTCGCGAACGAGCTGGCAAGGGAGATGCGACAGCTGAATATCGACTGGCGCGGTTGTACATGGATGGCACTGGCGTTGGGTCAGACTACAAGGAAGCTGCCAAGTACCTGCATGCGGCCGCCGAACAAGGGCTGGCCGAAGCTGAAGTGGTTCTGGGGTATCTCTACGAAAACGGCAAAGGTGTGCGACGTAGCGATCGAAAAGCATTCGACTACTATGCTGCTGCGGCGGGGCAAGGAGATCTCACGGCAGCGAACAATCTCGCCGTGATGTATGAATACGGCCGCGGAGTGCATAAGGACGTTCGCGAAGCCGTGAATTGGTATCGCCGGGCTGCGGAAGGCGGAAGTGTAGTCGCGCAATGCAACCTGGGCACGCTTTATTTTCGGGGTAGAGGCGTTCAACAGGACTTCACACAGGCAGCCGAGTGGTTTGGGAAGGCGGCCGAGGGTCGATATGCGCCAGGCCAACAGATCCTTGCGTGGTTGTATTTCAAGGGAGCCGGTGTTCCTCAGGACTACGCAATCGCAGTGAAGTTGCTGCAATCGGCCGCGAAAGACGGAAATGCCCGTGCACAGACGGATCTGGGGTATCTGTACGAGCAAGGTAAAGCCGTACCGCTCGACTATGTCACTGCCTACATGTGGTACACGACGGCCGCATCTGGAGGCGACCTGCGCGCAGGGGAAAGAGTTAAGAGCTTATCGAAGCTGATGACCAAGCAACAAATCAGCCAGGGCGTCGCGGCGGCGATGGAGCTATCGAACTCGATGCTCAGAGGGGAAATGGTTGAGGAGTCTCAAGGCATCGGAAATGCATTCAGTTCAGAGCGTTAGCCTCGCTTTTCAACCTGTTGAAAAGCCCTTAAGAAAATTTTCGCAGGAGCTGTGACGGGTCGGATTTCGAAAAGTGTCGGGCTACAACGGTTCGGACTCATTGCAACTTCGTTTGGCGAATTCATCACAGGAGAAACAAATATGAATCGGTTGATCCTTGGCAGGCTGTTTACGTCACGAGTTTTGATCTTTGCACAGATTATGTTGGCTACCGCGCGCCTGGCGGCAGCCCAAACCGGGGCGCGCGTCGCGGCACCTGTAGCACGGTCGCAGCGAGATCTCGCTCCAACGGGCAAGGTCAGTGCTGCCGCGATGGGCAGACCCTTACTGACATTGATTCAAGAGAACTCCCATCCACTGGTTTCTAAGCACGGCGTAACTGATTCTGGCTTACCGGTGTACGACGATTTCAATGAAAGGTGGCTCAGTCCGGCAAAATGGCAGCCTGTGCTGCCGAACTGTTGGGGGAACGTTCTCGAGTGTGTGCGGCAAATCCGAGACGGAAAACTGTATCTGGCTGTCAGAAACTTTGGAGACAGCAATTCGGATACGGGGATCGACTACAGTGAATCGGAAGTATTTTTTCGCAATCAAAGCGCGGTTCGAAGTATTGCGGCGGACGTATCCGTGCAGAATTACGCCGGCAAGGGGTGTTCCACCAACAACACGGACAATAACCAAACCCAAGTACGCATGGGCGGCGCTTTCTTTAACAGCGGTAGCGGAACTGCCTTCGATGATGTGACTGCCGTGATCGTTTTCCTGGTTGATGTAAGCGATCCTCGAACGATCACTGTGGGCGGCTGGTGGGGCTGGGAGGATCAAGGTAATTGGAACTTCATTGCGTCTTATCCAGTCGGAACATCACTGAGAGGTTCAATCCGGTGGGACAAGGAGAACCGCCAGTTTGTCGCATCGGTTACGGCTGCCGACGGAACCGGCGGAACGGCAGTGATGCCATATACCGTACTAGAAACCGCACCTCCGGTGACTGCGAACAAGAAACTTGATGCAACGCTGTTCACTCTAAATTGCACCAGCACGCAGACGTTCGGAGAGGTCGAAGCCACCTTTGACAATGTCATGATCAACCAATAAGTCGCAAGGTCGGCGCGTGAAAGAGATTTTCGGGGCGCGGCAGGACTCAATGAGGATCGAGCGCGGGGCCCTCATGCTGGCGTAGGTCCACAATCTCAGTCTGAATTTTGTCGCGTTCCGAAAGCATTCTGCGCAGAAATTGAGCGAGACGATAGGGGCCGATCCAGGCGGAGGTCTCGGCGTCAATGAATTCAAACGTGAAAGCGTATTGATTCGGGCGAGCGACTACCGCTTGCCAATCCATCACCTGAAATGGATGACCTTTTCTAGACACGGAAAAATGCCGAAGCCATCGTCCGTCTCTGGAGCGGATTTTACAGTTCATAACGGGCGATACAGCTTGTGGAAAGCACGACAGTCAAAACAGCAGATAGCGAAATCGGGATCTACGCCAAGAGACCAGCGAACTTGTTTTGCTTGTGAGCGTAGTAATAGGTTTTCTCTTTTCCCCACGCTAAGACTCTTGCCTGATGCCGCAGTGCCCGCGCCAAGGCTTCCCTTCGGTAGACTCTCTCCCACTCGGCGGTAGGAATTCCCTTTGTTCTGTCGCCGCCCCCGAGCCGCGCAAGTCGGTCCTGAAGCACTCTCGCCTGATGCGTGAAAAGATACTCGTATTCGGCGCGTTCTGCGCGAATATCAAAGCGCACCTGGTGCTGATGAAGTGCCCAATCCATGATCGCCTAGCTGAGAGTGGCATCCGGAAGTTTCGGGAAATTGCTTGTGTCGATTTTACCCCAAGGAGTGTCATCGGGATTTTCGTCAGCTACGGACATTGAACGAGCTATTGGCGGATGCCGGAACGATTTTCCAACCGGAATTCACGACTCTATTCACCGAGTGCAGCTGGGAAGGACAAGGAGTGGGATGAAAGCCGCAGCACAAACTTACCTTCGTAACTGGCGATTGCGTGGAATCACTGACAAAATGCGATCCATTAGTGCTCGGGAAGTCTGTCACAGGACCCCAGAGACCTTTCTTCGCAGAAGGCCTCTAACCACGGTGTGAGACGTTCACCCCATGGAAATGGTTCCTTCCCTCGCGTCAAAGCGTCACATCAGTTAAGACTTTTCCAACGATCTGTGCGGAGATCGCAGAACTATGCCTAAGAGAATTCTGCTCGTGGACGATTCTGCAACGAGCCTCACGATGAATCGCATCGTGATTACCAAGAAAACTCCTCATGAAGTGCTGACGGCGGAAAATGGGCCGGAGGGCTTGAAGCTGGCAGCGGCATCCAGACCGGACCTCATCCTGCTCGATGTGATGATGCCCGGCATGGACGGCCTGGAGGTGTGCCGCAATCTGCGCAGCAAGACTGAAACGTCGCGCATTCCGATCGTCCTTCTCACCTACCGCAGCGGAGACGACATTGTGAAACGCGGCTACGAGAGCGGTTGCACGGCTTATCTCAATAAGCCTCTCGAAGACGCGAAGTTGCTGCAGACAATCAGCGAGTATCTCGGCGACAAGTAAGGCACGCATGCGACTTTCCGCCAAACCAGGGACTCATTTGTGGATCGGCATCGGTATGGTTTGGCTGCTGATTGTCGCGGTGGGCTTATGGGTCACGCTGAGGTATGAAACGACTCCCGGAGAAGCCGGCGATCCGCCCAGTCACTGGCCTGCGGAGAGCCGCCTGCCCCACAAGTCGGGGGTGCCGACGATCGTCGTGATGGGACACCCGAAGTGCCCGTGCACGCGCGCCACAATCGGAGAACTGGCGGTCATGATGACTCGCCTGCACGACAGCGTTTCTGCCGACGTAGTTTTTGTTCGGCCCCAGGGAGTTCCGGATGACTGGGACGATACGGATTTGCGACGCAGCGCTGCTGCGATCCCCGGAGTTGCGGTCGTGACCGATCTGAATGAAGTCGAAGCGGACCTGTTTCGAGCGCAGGTGTCAGGGCAAACCATGTTGTACAACGCGGCCGGCAAGCTTGAGTTCAGCGGCGGAATCACAGCTTCCCGCGGGCATTCCGGCGACAACATCGGACGTTCGTCCATCGTTTCTTTTGTGACTACAGGCAGCGCGGATCACACGCGGACGCCAGTATTCGGATGCGCCTTGCGCACCCCCAAGAACCTGAACGGAGAAAAACTGTGAAACAACAGGCCCCAGAAGTTTCCACTGCGAAGCAAACGACCGAGGAACGAACACAGCAGTTGCTGAGCGAAAGTCAGCAGTCGCTCTACCGGCGTACCGACCGGATGTTTGCCTGGCTCATGCTATTTCAGTGGTTCGCCGCGGTCGTCGCGGCCGTCATTATTTCGCCGCGAGCTTGGGCGGGCGCCACCAGTCACATTCACATTCACGTCTGGACAGCGCTTTGGCTGGGTGGCGCACTGACGTTGTTTCCTGTGTGTCTTGCGTTTCTCCGGCCTGGCGAGGTTTTTACCCGCTACGTCATCGCCGCCAGCCAGATGTTGATGTCGGGGCTGCTGATTCATCTCACGGGCGGGCGCGTTGAAACTCACTTTCATATTTTCGGGTCACTCGCCTTCCTGGCGTTCTATCGCGATTGGAGAGTGCTGATTCCGGCGACGATCGCCACTGCCGCGGATCACTTCCTTCGCGGCATGTTCTGGCCGCAGTCCGTTTTCGGCGTTCTAGCAGCGAGCCCGTGGCGCTGGGTGGAGCACGCCGGTTGGGTCGCGTTTACCGATGTTTTCCTGATTCAATCCTGCATCCATAGCGTCGCCGATATGCGAGAAAGCAGCCGGAAGCAGGCCGAATTGGAGGCGACGACCGAAGCCGCCACCGCTGCCAGCCGCGCCAAGAGCGAGTTCCTGGCCAATATGAGTCACGAGATCCGGACGCCGATGAACGGCATCATGGGCATGACCGAGATCCTGATGGATACCGATCTCAGCCCGGAGCAGACCGGATACCTCAACCTGGTGAAGACTTCGTCGGATTCGTTGCTGCAAGTGATTAATGATGTATTGGATTTTTCGAAGATTGAAGCTGGCAAACTCGACATCGACCCGATCGCGTTTTCGCTCCGCGATTCACTCGGCAGCGCGATCAAGCCGTTTGGCATCAGGGCGGATCAAAAGGGGTTGGAGTTGGCCTGCCAGATTCATCCCGATGTCCCCGACAACCTTTTCGGAGACCCGGTCCGTCTGCGTCAAATTGTCGTCAACCTGGTTGGCAACGCTCTGAAGTTCACCGACAAGGGAGAAGTCGTGCTTGCAGCCGAGGTCGAGAGCCGCTCTGCCGAAGCCCTGGTGCTGCATTTCTCGGTTCGCGATACTGGCATCGGCATTGCTCCCGATAAGCAAAAGCTGGTTTTCGAATCGTTCACACAAGCCGACGGTTCCACCACCAGGAAATACGGAGGGACTGGCCTTGGCTTGACCATCTCCGCACGTCTGGCAGAACTGATGGGCGGCCGTGTTTGGGTTGAAAGCGAACTCGGAAAAGGCAGTACTTTCCACTTCACTCTGAACTTCCGCCTGCAGGCAGCCGATCCTTCCGCAGATGCCCGTGCCGCAGAACAGGTGAATTGGGATGGTATGGCTGTTCTTGTCGTTGATGACAACCACACCAACCGCATCATCCTGCAGGAAATGCTCTCCAGTCGCGGATTGAAGCCAACACTGGCGGATAGCGGAAAAACAGCCATGGTTGCGCTGCAGGCCGTGAAGGACGCAGGCAAGCCCTATTCCCTGATCCTCGTCGATGCCCATATGCCCGAAATGGATGGGTTCACGCTGGCCGAGCAGATCATTGGCATGCGCGAATTTCGCAGCACTCCGATCATCATGCTCACTTCTGCCGGTCAACCCGGCGATGCGCGACGTTGCCGTGAACTAGGCTTTGCCGCATATCTTTGCAAGCCGGTGAGTCAGTCGGAGTTGTTGGAAGCCGTAGCGACTGCTTTACAGAGTTCGGTCAAGGGCCATGCGCCCGAAGTTTCGAATCGCCCTTCGGCAACGAGTCACGGACGCTCGTTGCAAGTTCTGCTGGCGGAAGACAATCTTGTCAACCAGACACTCGCCTCGCATCTGCTGGAGAAGCGAGGCTTCGTCGTTACCGTCGTTGGCGATGGCAACGCGGCACTTTCCGCGATCTCCCGTGAACGATTTGACCTGGTGCTAATGGACATACAGATGCCGGGTAAAGACGGCCTGGAAGCTACTGAAGCCATTCGG